>LDZU01006191.1_pt1 | contig 31422 bp, 36 predicted proteins | sample 615531 | NCBI WGS metagenome assembly LDZU01 (sample SAMN03408293, study PRJNA278302) | terrestrial metagenome | isolation source: oil reservoir sample SB2 | place: USA: Alaska, North Slope, Schrader Bluff formation | collected 2011-09 | reverse complement strand
CGTCATAGCCCATATTGGTGTTCCAAGGAAGATCAGGTCATAATCTTCTGGTGCAATGTTATATTCTTCCAGATCTGGTTCGCTATCCATCTGAACAGACATGTCTTCCCAGAGGTAATTCATGGGTCTGTTTGGGTTATTCGAGTCCCTGGGAACAAGTTCAAGAAGATCCGCCCCAACTGCTTCAGCTATACTTTCGGCTATGGTTCGTGTGCTATCTTCATAAGAATAAAAAACAACCAGGGTTCTCTTTGGATAATCATTCATGCAGATAAGACCACCTTTCATTTATTCTCTACAAATATTATCGTATATAATAGTCACAAAGTCAATACTTGCGGAGTGTATGATTATGACTTCACAGAAGACTGGTGGAATCCGCGATGCAGGTATTTTATAGAAGAGTCACAAGGATGCCGATCCCAGAATCTTGCCATTAAGGTCGTAGATATCGATAGTACCAGAAGGAGAAGTGCTCCATATTGCAAATGTGCCGACGCTGGAGTCTTTGGGAAGAGCAGGGCTGCCTGGATTAACCATCACTGTCTTGCCTTTCCTCCTGATTCCAGCTATGTGGGTATGCCCGCTGATAACAAGATCGTACATTCCTGAGTCCTGTCTCATTACCTGATCACCATGGTGAACAAAAATACGTGTGTCCGAAATCGTCCTGTCAATTTCTCTGGGGAGCTCGTTGAGGTCCATTACCATCAGATCAACGTCTGAATCACAGTTGCCGCGAACTCCGTGAAGGATAGACCCTTTGCTTTTGAATAGTTCGGCCAGTTGTCCCGGGGCATATCCATTAGGGATGGGATTGCGAGGACCATGGTAGAGATAATCGCCAGCGTGAATGATCAGATCAATCTCGCCGGCGAGTGAAAGAACCTTCTCGAACTTGCTACTATCACCGTGAGTATCTGAGACTATCAGTATTCTCATGCTTTGGCTCCCTGTCTTCTGAGTGAGATGGACTCAAGAAATAACTGGTGAACTTGAAGATCATCAGTGAGTTCTGGATGAAATGTTGAAGCAAGGACATTCCCTTGTCGCACAAGAACCGATGTTCCCCCATATTTGGCAAGAACTTCTACTTTCATACTGGAAGAACGAACAATTGGTGAACGAATGAAGAAAGCACTGATTTCTGTCTCAAGAATAGGTATGCGAAGGCGTGCCTCGAAACTCTCGGTCTGACTACCGTAAGCGTTACGCTCAACCTCCACATCGAGAACACCAAGGGTGGGCTGATCGGGATAGTTGGTGACTCTTTTTGAGAGGAGAACAAGACCAGCGCATGTCCCGTACACTGGCATTCCGTGCTCAATAAGCGATTTGAGTTTATCCCAAAGGCCAAATCGTTTCATCAGTATCGTCATCGTTGTGGATTCGCCGCCTGGCATTATGAGTCCATCCAGTTCGTCCAGGTACCTGGCATCTCTTACGAGTACAGTATTGTGACCGAGTTTTTCTACGGAAGCAGCGTGCTCCCTTATATCGCCCTGTACAGCAAGAACACCTATTTTCATTAGTTTCCTCTTTCCTGCAACCTCGTTTCGAGAGAACCAACATCCAGTCCTGGCATCGCTTCGCTGACATCTTCGCAGATCTCTACAAGCTTCTCCGGATTATCATAGTACAGCACACCGTTGACGATAGCTCTTGCCATTGTCTCTGGAGCCTTTGACTTGAAGATACCGGAACCAACAAAGACTCCGTCACAACCCAGCATCATCATCAAGGCAGCATCTGCGGGAGTGGCGATACCTCCAGCAGCGAAATTCACAACAGGCAATCTTCCGAGTTCTCTGATCTGGCTAAGTATTTCAACAGGAGCACCGATTTCCTTTCCAAAGGTAACCAGTTCCGCATCACTCATGTTGCGCAGTCTTCTTATCTCCTCGTTGACAGTTCTCATGTGTCGCACTGCCTCAACAACATTGCCTGTGCCTGCTTCACCCTTTGTTCTGATCATGGCAGCACCTTCTGCGATCCTTCTGGCGGCTTCACCAAGATTTCTTGCTCCGCAGACAAAAGGGACTTTGAAATCATGTTTATCAATGTGGTACTTATCGTCTGCTGGCGTAAGAACCTCTGATTCATCCACGAAATCAACACCAAGGCTCTCAAGGATTTTCGCTTCTGCTACATGACCAATTCTTACCTTTGCCATGACAGGTATGGAGACAGCCGCAACAATTTCCTTGATGAGCTTTATGCTTGCCATGCGAGCAACGCCGCCCTCTTTCCTGATATCTGCCGGCACGCGCTCCAGGGCCATCACTGCAACAGCGCCCGCTTCCTGAGCTATTCTTGCCTGTTCGGGGGTAGTAACATCCATAATCACGCCGTTCTTAAACATTTCCGCGAAACCTTTCTTGACTGTCCATGTTCCTTTTTGTTCCATACTTAATACCTCCTGTATGTCATCTGTTATCGTTCCAATACTCTTTCTCTACAAGAGAAAGACGAGAAGTGTCTCCCTTCTTCCTTCCGTATTTTGCACAGGGTCTACCCTGTACCTCAACGATATCAGCAGTGTAATCAAGCTTGTCCCTCAGCAGTTTTGATCCTACCCCGTAAACATCAGCCGGTACTTCCAGATTTTCGAAGAGTTTTATCTTTTCATCATCAAATCCACCACTCACAACGATCTTGAGATCCTCCATGCCGCTGCTGTCAAATGCCTGACGACCTTTCCAGACCAGTTCGGGGCAAACACCCAGAGAGGATCTGTCCTTAGGAACAACGGAGAAGTCCCTCAGAGAACCGGAAGTATCGAATCTGACGCCCCAGATCTTTCCTTTCCCGGGTCCGATTACAATCGAAGGGTCAGAAACACCACGTACGAACTTCTTTCCTGTGGTTACTTCGTACATAGCCTCAACAACCTGGAAAGTGGTTTCGATAACGTTATTGTCCCAGTCTACCAGCACTATTCTATTCACTCCGGGATCAATATGCCTGTCAAAAGCTACTGCGGCATCGACCGTGCTTCCTTCATAGGCAGCAATGAGTGCGTGAGGAATAGTCCCCAATCCCTCTGCTCCCCAATAGTCAGCGTTTGCGTCCGTGGATACCCCGAATGCACCTGCTTTGAAAGCGGCATAGCCATCCGTTGCCTGTGTCCAGAAGTGATCAAACCTTGCACTGAAGAAAAGGATAGGCTTCCCACGTGAGGCTGAAACAACTTTCTTGACAGCAGTTGCTGTTGAGCTAGCTCTTGCCAAGACTCCAAGTAAGACCGTCTCAAGATATCCAAAATACCTGGGATCACCACGAATTGTCATAACGGGTTCGGAATCCCCTGCTTCGTCTCCATCGAAAAGGGCGTGTACTTCTATCTCGTTCCACTTGTCTACCCAGAGGTCGTCGAGTTCAAGCTTCAGATCCCACTTCTTTGAAGAGAGATGCGTAAGTCCTTCGCGATCCATATCCCATGCAGCGAATTGTATTTGTCGCTCAGTTTCCAGGATCCTCTCAAATAGCTCCATTGCATCAGTTTCATTGGCGTAGAATCCCGTACCAAATCGAAGAATAGCCAGGGCCTCGTCGATGCCCACGATCACAGCATCTCTTCTTGGGAAGTACTGGTAAAGGACGTCTGATGAGCACTTAGCCTTCTTCAAGACCTCAACATATCTTGTGAAGTACTTGTCAGAATAATAACCTGAACGAATCTTGTCAATTGGTACCTTGAATACACGAGGATCCAACCTCTTCTTCATCTTCTGACCTCAGCGCCCAGAACTTCTTCGATCGTTCTCATTGCGAACCGGTGCATCTCGGGATCGTTTGATGCAGTTGCCTTCTCATGAACAACAGACCGGTAATCCCTGTTCATCAGTTCCTCGACAGTGAACATTACACAAATGTTTGACAGGAGTCCACAAATATGAATCTCATCAATTTTGTTCTTTTCAATTATATCCTCAAGCTCTGTGTTGTACATTGCACTGTATCTATTCTTTCTTATGAGGAAGAGCTTCTCATAACCGCTTATTGCTTGTTTGACTTCATCCACAAGTTCAACACCATCTGTGTTTATGACGCAATGAGCAGGCCATCTTTCAAACTCCTTGTCGTCTGGAGTATGATAATCGGTGGTCACAATTACTGGCAGACCTTCCGACCTGAACTTTTTTATGAGTCTTACAGCTTCAGGAACTACTTTTTCGACTCCTGGAGTGTACAGTGCTCCGTCCGATTCGATAAAATCCTTCTGGAGATCGACCGCAACCAGTGCTTTCATTGTCTATCCCCTCCTATAGTGCATTCTAACCCACAAAGATCTTTACTTCAACGGATGAAGAAGGGCCGGAGAAATTACCCCGGCCCCTAGAGACTTTCAGAGTCTAACTTTACTATATCCAGTCAACAGAGATCTTGGACATGTCTGACTTGATGAAAACCTGGCAGGTGGTTATTGCCTCGTCTAGGTTATCAGAAGCATATCCCCTGTCATGTGCGACCAGGCCTTCGAAATCTCTCCAGTTAAGGTCTCCCTCGTGTACGATAATCAGACCTACAGTCTTTGGAACCCTGAAATTCACTGAAGCCACATCACAGCTGATATCAATTCTTGAATCTCGGATTTTTGATGGAACAACTGACAACCTGGAAAGATCGGTCTTTATAGTTGCTGTGTCCAGATTCATATTCGAGAAATCCATCACCGTATCTGATCCGTCAAGCCGGGCATCGACGGAGACAAGAGGCTTGTTGTTCAGTTCCAGGTTCAATCTTGACTTGGAGAGAACACTGGAAACACCTGAACGTGCCTTACATCTGGCTTTCACTCTGCCCTTTCCAGAATTTTTGTCGTAGTTCAGATCCCCGGAGAAGCAGGTCTTGTCGAAGAAGAGATTGGCATCAAAGCCTTTCTCAGAGTCCTCGGAAGTACTCATAAGAAGGACTTTTGTCAGATCGGCTTCAATCTCGACTTCATATGTCTCTGCCTCAAGCGGTCTTGACAGCGTCAATTCCTGCCTGGAGCTTTCTGAGGTACGCCTTGAACTAAGGACGCCTTTTTGAAAGATGGACACTATCCCATAACCAATCATGTAAGAACCGATCATCGCAAGGAACAGCTGCCAGAATCCCCAGGACACCCCCCAGATATTGAAGAGCCTGACAATCAGAATCGTGGCGAAGATAAGACTTCCCAGGTACTGGCCGCGGAAACGTCTGAACAGTTTCAGCCCGTCGTAAAGGAAGATTGCAGCGAATATTATCCCAACAGCGAACCAGAAAGTAACAGGCAGTATATCCATCACGGAGATGATTATCAGTACTCCAAGAAATAATACAATGAGTCCTCCCAGTTTCACCTGGCTTCACCTCCATTGACATCTTTTGAGTCTCCTGGAGTTTCGTCGACTTCTTTCAAAATAATCTGGTCTATCTCTTCTTTATTATAGCCTATCATTTCGAACATCTGTTTTGCGTACTCCTCGGTCAGCTTACCTTCTTTCAGCAATTTGAGCACCTTCTGGGTCTCTTCATCCATTATCTCTTCGTCGAGACCGAGCTGTTCCTTCACGTCTGTTTCAAAGGAACCACGTCTTCGTGGCTCCTGTACACGACCTGCCGAAGATCCTTCTTTCACCCGTATGTTCACGTCTCCCGAGACGGTGCTCATCACAAGGTGTTCTTCCGGTGAAGATTCAGAAGTGACATAGTGCCGCTTGTCTTTTTTCATCAGAGGAACGTCAGCATTAACATCACCACTGACTGCCGAAATGGATATGTCCAGCCTCGGCTTCGATGAGTATACGAGTGTGACATCACCACTCACAGAAGACAGCTTGGTCTTTCTGGCCATTGGAGAGAGATCGCGAATCACCATATCTCCGGATACCGTCTTGAATGCGCCATCACGGTAATTCGAGTCACGTATGTCGCAGTCACCACTAACAGTGTGCACGGAGATGTCGTCGCTAAGAGTGGAAGCAATCATCACATCTCCCGAGACCTGAGTTATTTTCAGTGAGTCAAGATCCAGATCCTTTATGCTGATTTCACCAGAGTCTGTAGCAAGAGAGATGCTCAGAATCTTTTGAGGGACTCCTATCTTGACACTGTCCACCCTGGGACCTCTCTGGAAGAGCTCGTTCAGAAAGGGTACATCAATGAGAGTCCCCTGAATGCGTTTCTGGAATCTGAGTGAGATTGATTTCAGACTCTCCTCCATAATCGGGGAGTAGTCACTTTCAGGAGTATCGACTTCGATTTCGATCTTCGAAGACCTGGAAGGAAAGAGAAGGATGTCAGCAGATGAAGTAGTGGCAGATAGCTTCTCAATTTCCTTGACGTCATATTCGAAAGTCTTTATCATGTGCATCACCTTCCTATCCCACAGTTTTAATAACGATTGAGCGCTCATCAGTTTCGATTTCGACCGGATCAGGTGTTCTTAAAGCTTCTTCAACGAGAGCTTCAATATCTATGTCCAGGGGTTTTCCGTCGATCTGAATCTTCTCTGCTTTCGAACCCAGCAACTTGATTCCCCATTTTGCCAATTTCGCAGGAATGGTCATATTGACTTCTCTCTTTCCGCGGAGTTTGTTGTATACTTCGATCCTGATTTTCGAGCCATATTTCCTGTTGCTCTCGTATCCTCCAACGATTTCCTCGATGAGGTCAACCCCTTGTTCCGGGCTTATCTTCCCCTCAGAAACCATGGTCAGTATTCTCATCGCTTCGCTTCTGTCCATTGAAGAACCTCCTACCTCTTTTTCTTGATGCTTCGGAGCATCTCAAGAGCTTCATCTGGCTTTAATTCCCCACTCTCCAGCTTTTCAAGGATATGAGAAGCTTCCTCTCGTTCCCTATCAATCACTTCATATCCCATAGCTCGTACAATATCTTCGAGTCGGTTTCTGGCTGTTGGGTAGGAAATCCCCAATTCCTTCTGCAGTTCAGACAGATTACCTTTGTTCTTGATATAGTACTTAAGGAAACTGAGCTGTTCCGGGGAGAGCTTCATAATTTCATCAAGCTCAAACCTGCCACGAATAGTTGTGCCGCAACTGTCACAGCGGTATTCAGTTATTGTCATTTTCCCACTGCATACCGGGCAGTTGGTCAGGTTATGTTTCATGGTTTCACCCCCTGCATTTTTTTCATTATTTAATCACTTATGTTGATTCTTGGTTTGATGATACATTCTTAGATTCTAAAAGTCAAGTTTATTGTTAAAAAAATTTAGTAGCCCCCTATTTTTTGTTATGATTGTCTGGTCGCTATCATTTGTCCGGTCTGGGGCCGAATATCGCGGTTCCGATCCTTACCATATTCGCCCCCTCCTCTATTGCAATCTGATACGAATCTGACATTCCCATTGATAGAATGGAGAAATCTGCATTTTCAGTTTCTAGCTTTCGAAGTTTGTTGTACAGGTCACGGGTCAGCCGGAAGTAAGGCCGGATCTCTTCGGGGCTATCCAGAAATGGTCCCATGGTCATTAGCCCTCTGATAACGATATTCCCAAGACTGCTGATTTCTTCGACGAGAGCACGGGCATCTTCTGGAAATACCCCACTCTTCTGGGTTTCTCTTGCACTGTTGATCTCAATGAGAACGGGAATTCTTAATCCTTCATTACGTGCTCTCTTGTCGATCTCCCGAGCAAGACGAAGTGAGTCAACAGTCTGTATCATATCGAAGACCTTTATGGCATCCTTCACTTTGTTCCTCTGCAGATGTCCGATAAAGTGCCACGAAGCAGGGTAACTCACAGCTTCCTTTGCAAGAATAGCTTCCTGGACATAGTTCTCTCCGATATGGAAAATGCCTGCAGCTATCGCCTCGGAGATTTCTTGGGGGGTGCGCGTCTTGGCAGCAGCGACAACCGTCACATCTGGTGAAATTTCTGAAAGGATTCTACTCACGTTGTCTAGTATGGACATTTGATCACTCCATTGACTTGCGATCCTGCCAGATACCTTCGGCCTCTTCCAGCGAGATCTGTGTGTTTTCGAACAACCAGGGTTTTCTCCAGGATATTTTGTTGCCGACAGCTCTGAGAACCGAAGACGGGTTGCAGTTGTTATCTCTGCAGAAGATCCATACTGCAAGCATTGCATCATAGAGGACATCTCCCAATTCTGCGGCAACAATATCCTCCTGCCTCATCGACAGCGCTTCTTCGAGTTCATCGATTTCTGATACCAGGTCTGAAACAGCCTGAGAAAACAGGTGCCTTTCAACCCAGGGACAGTTATTGATACTCCTTTCAACAATAGATTTCAGTCTCAAGAGCTCGCCAGAAGTGTTCTTATGGATAAGAGACAATACCCCGGCAGGTTCTACAGGAGCCTCTCTGAGCGCAGAAAACTCGACCAGGACGAGATTCTTGCTCAGAATATCCTGATTGAGAGTTGTAAGGCATTCCACGCTGTATAGAAGATACAGATTTCTTTGTTCACGATCAATGAGTGTTCCATGGGCTTCATTTACACATACCCTTGATTTCACGGCTTTGGCCAAATGCCTTTCCAGCAGCTCTTCCGGTGTCAGACTATCCCCCAGTTCAACACAAGGCAGCAAGAACCTTGAGGATTCCTTCTCAAGGACAATTCTTCTATCGTCGCACATGATGGCACATGCTCTGACTTTGAACATCTGGCACCTCCACAATTCGGGCTGATTCACGTTGCCTTCTGTTGAGATTATACGTGATATGATCATGGCGAGGTGGTTTAATGAAAAGGCTGAGAGAATATGCAATCAACATTGGAAGTTTTCCCCCGGGTTCTCTGAACAAACTCTCAGACGTGCCAGGATTCAGAGTAGGCCACTTCACCCTTGACGAAACCGAACCTTCGCGGGTATTGACAGGTGTTACAGTCATAGACATTGAAGACATTATCGAAAAGCCACTGTACGCAGCATCATATACCATGAACGGCTTTGGTAAACCTCTTGGGTTATCTCAATTGGAGGAACTTGGTGTGATTGAAACGCCGGTAGCCTTGACGAACACGCTGTCTGTAGGTGCCGTTCACGAAGGTATAGTGAGAAGCGTCGTAAAGATTCGTCCAGACATTACAACCTTGAATCCTGTCGTACTGGAGTGCAACGACTCAAGACTTAATAATATCTCTGCGCTTGCGATCAAACCCCATCACTTTCTCACAGCGCTGGAGAATACAAGCAGTGATTTCCAGCTGGGAAGCGTGGGGGCTGGAGCAGGAATGATCTCCTTTGGTTTTAAGTCCGGAATCGGAAGCTCTTCAAGAGTTGTGAACACAGACGACCTCAACTTCACGATCGGAGTACTTGTCTTATCTAATTATGGCAGAAAGGACGACCTCTTCAGAAGTCCTTTCACAGCACTTCCCGGTCTTCCTGAAGATGGCGAGGGATCAATCGTGATACTCGTTGCGATCGATCTTCCACTGGTTCCTTTCCAGCTTAAGAGGATAGCAAGGCACGTGGTGCTTGCACTTGGGGAGATGGGAACTGCCGGATATCACGGTAGCGGAGACTTTGTATTGGTTACTTCAACGCTGAGAGCCGATCAGGGAAGAAGCACTGTAAAAAAGCCCTTTCTGGAACTGCCTGCACCAATCTTCAATATGATCTACAGAGCGACGAATGATGCAGTGATAGAATCAGTACTTGATTCGATGCTCTGTTCTCCTGCAACAAAGGGCTACAGAATGAGTGTTGAGGCACTCAAAATAGAAGATTTGTGGCATAAATAAAACGGGGCGACATCATGTCGCCCCGGTCATGCAAAGATAGCTTAGAAAATTATACCAACACCGATGAACGGGAGGGGAATCGGTATGAGTGAAGTCAGGACTCCCCACTGAACATTGATATAGCCATCCAGATAAAGGATAGTATTCTCAAGGGGAATTGGGTAAGTCAGTCCTACTCCACCTTGCACACCCAGAACGAGTGCCTGGATTCCCCACTCCCAGTAGAAGTTCACCTGCTGGATCTGGACCGGATTGAAGTAAGTTCTCCAGTTGTAACCCAAGAAAGAGATTCCCTGTAGCTTCGTCATCTGTCCGAGCTCGTTAAACTCTGGCCACCCGTAGATGATAGTATCCAATCCTGCCCATGTCGGTCTTTCTGCTGCCATCGCAAAAGATGTGATGGCAACCACAACGATCATCAGAATAAGCAGTTTTTTCATTTTCTCACCCCTATTGAATTTGAATTCGATCCCTATAGATCAGATCTGCATAATACATATTACCATTTCACTGGGCTCACTGGGCCAGATTGCCACTTTCGGCAGACAGTGTCGGCTTCTGAACGCACTCAAATGCTACGAGATTCAACAAAGAGTCTTTCGAGGAGAACAAGAAGAGGAGCTAGAGCCGTATGTTCCGAGTTCGAGGAAACAGAAGACAAAGGGCAGCTAATAGAGGCTGCCCTTTGCGCGATATGGCCTTTCAAACTAGAAGATTATCCCAACTCCAAACATTGGATAGGGAATAGGGAAACCACCGATCAGCAGTGAAGCTAAGCCCCACGTAACGTTCATAGAACCACTTAGGTATAGAACAGTATTGTCGATAGGAAGTGGGAACGTTAGCCCAACACCTCCCTGAAGACCAACACTCAGTACCTGGATACCCCATTCCCAGTAGAAGTTTACCTGACTTAACTGCACGGGATTGAAATAGGTCCTCCAGGAGTAGCCGAGTATTGATATTCCAGAGAGTTTTTCCATTTGTCCCATCGCATTGAGTTGTGGCCAGCCGTAGACAATTGTGTCCCACGCAAGCCATGTAGGCCGTTCAGCTGCCATGGTAATTGAGGCAATTACAAGAATAATACAAACCACCAGAAGTAGCTTCTTCATAGTTTCACCCCCTACTTTTTAGTATCCTGTCAGACAGGTTGCTACAAAACACGCTGATGTGTACACATCCCAATCAATCCTACACCTTCAAATGCCAAGAACTACACTATAGAAGATACTCAGTGATACCAGAAGTCCCCAATTCCATAGTCACGGAGTCAAGGACTCAGAAACTGAACGCCCAGTGAACCATCGGAGGTGTAGTAAGAAGAGCGCTTAGCCAGTCAAACTTTCCCTGCATTATGGACTGTGCTACTCCGATTGGCGACACACCGATACTGCCACCTATGTGGAAGTGAGAATTGGCTCCCAGCGGGAAGGCCCATTCGAGTCCGATGTTCATTCGAGCCGGAATAATCAATAAAGCTGTATCAAGTCCCCAATACGTGTTCATTCCTGAAGCCAGGCCTGCTCCAAAGTACTTGTGATACCTGAAGCCGAGTAACCAGTTGACTCCGAAGTAGGATTCAACAGGCTTGTAGGGGTCGTTGTCGGCGTGCGAGCCGAAACCGTACAAAAAGCCATTCCCGATCATCATTGCACCAAATATAGCTGCGGAAGAAAATGCGAGCAAAAGTACCATAACCATAACAATTCTCATCCGATCACCCCTCGAGCATATTGTTTTTCTCACAGGGACAAGCGTTTCACATGTATCAAGAAATCGATTCTTACTAGTCAATATTAGCACGCCAGACGCATGAAAGAACGAGCTCAAATCCGCCTGGTGCTCGCTTGTTCAAGCTGTGTGAGAGTCAGCTTATTTGATGTGTGGAGAGTTCCAGTCTTGACAGTGTTAATTCAACAAGGCATCTGCTTGATAACAGTGATATTATTGTCGACGATGAGCCTTACAGACAGATTCCGAAAATGACCTGTGGTGTGTCAGAAATCCAGGAGGAGAACATGGAGATATTTCTCACAAATACTCTTACGAAGAAGAAAGAACGTTTTAAGCCGCTGAACCCTGACAGGGTGGGGATATATACCTGTGGTCTCACAGTGTACAACTATGCCCACATTGGCAACCTCAGAGCATATGTGTTTTCTGATATCCTCAAGAGAATGTTCCTGTACAATGATTATGCGGTAAAACACGTAATGAATATCACCGACGTGGGTCATCTCACGAGTGACGATGACGAAGGCGAAGATAAACTAGAAGCAGGGGCAAGAAGGGAAGGAAAGTCTGTCTGGGAAATAGTTGATTTCTATACTGATGCATTTCTCAAAGATATGGAAGCTTTGAATATTATCAGACCCGATATCGTATGCCGCGCAACAGAACACATAGATGACATGATTGAAATGATAAGAAGAATCCATTCGATTTCGTGCTCTGGTTTACCCGCTATAAGTACGAGAGCCATGCTATGCAGTGGGACTCTCCATGGGGGAGAGGGTTTCCAGGTTGGCACATTGAATGCTCCGCCATGTCCTCAAAATACCTGGGAGAACGCTTTGATATACATACTGGTGGTATTGACCACGTTCCTATACACCACACAAATGAAATTGCCCAGAGTGAAGCAGCTTTTGGCCATGACTGGGTCAATTACTGGCTTCACAACGAATTCCTGATCATCGGCAATAATGAGAAGATGTCGAAATCTTTGGGAAATTTCATTCGACTTCAGAGTCTTGTTGACCAGGGATACAATCCCCTGGACTATCGCTATTATTTACTGGGAGCGCACTACAGAAAACAGCTCGCTTTCTCTATCGAAGCCATGGATGCTGCTAGAAATGCGATGAAAAGAGTCAGGGCAAAGATCAATGAAATGAAAGCGAACGAACCTGGTAAATTCGACTCAACCGCATTTGAGAAGATGAATAACGACTTCCGAAACGCGGTGAACGATGATCTCAATACTCCAAAAGCACTTGCCGTGTTATGGAAAGTGCTCGATTCTGATACGTTGAGCAACGAAACGAAACTCAGTCTCACAAAGGAGTTTGATAGAGTTCTTGGGCTTGACCTGCTTGCGGAGGAACCACAAGAGATACCACGGGAGGTCATTACAATGGCCGAAGAGAGGCTGGAAGCAAGGAGAGCCAGGAACTGGAAGAAGGCTGACACTCTGAGAGAGAAGATCGCTGAACAGGGTTACGAGATAATGGACAAGAAGGACGGGTATGAAATAAGAAGAAGCTAGGGATATCTCCCTAGCTTCTCTTTAGTATTGTTTACATCTGAGTGTCCAGTCTGAACAGGAACCCTGGGGAGAAGTCCTCGCTGAAGCTGATGCCTATCTTGGGGTACAGCGTTATGAGTCTGACCAGTGTCTCGCTGATTCCCAGGGTAGCATAAAGGTCCAGACCTGCAAAGGAAAGATTCGTCATCCTTACTTCAGCACCTGCAGCCATTTCTCCCAGGAAGAGGAATGGATAGATTCCCCTGTTGATTTCGAAAAGGTTCTGAACAATCCCGGCCGATAACCTTGTCACGTCACTGATATCTGCATTGAGTCTCACCAGAGTACTCAGAGCAGGTGCAAACGCTGCATTTATTCCCAGTCTCATTTCTGGAACCAGCTCGAATTGATCGAGTTTCCAATCAAAAGATGGGGCAAATCGCAAACTCCACCTTATCCCGGATAACTGGAGTTGAGAATTGATTCTCAGCATGAGATCAGAGTTGATCCTTGCTCCCCCAAAGACCTGAAGGGTTCGATGCGGGCTCAATGACGTCTCGTATATTGCTCCTGTGAGCGCCAGGGAAGCACTGAATCCTGTGAAAGGACTGAAACCTCCTCCAACAGAGATGTTCAATCTTGGAATGGGCGAATAACTGTAGTATATGTCAAGTCCGGGAAGATTCTCACCAAAAGTGAATGTTGGCGTTATTTCCATGTAGTGATCATCAAACACGCTGTTGTGCATTGTAAGCAGGCCAATCGTCGTGTTTGGTTCTTCATAAGCGAAATACGGTATCACGATCGACGGCCTGAAGAAATACGCTAAAGACTTGCCTAAGTAGTCTGCTTCGGAATAGTCGACATCAGCCTGAGGGATCACATCTACCGGGGTCATGACCCTGGGGTAATCACTGAGTGAAACAGGTATTTCGAAGATGCTCATGCCCCGCTGCGTTGTGGAGTGTCCGATACCATATACCGTATCGTTCTTGACAACTGCTTCGGCCAGTATTGCTCCTTCTGTCAATCTGTAGATCCTGCCATCATCTGCATCCACAGCGAATACATCATTACTGTTTGCATCGTAGGCAGCAGTGAACACGATCTTATTATCCCACCAGGATATTCCGGAACCTTTGAAAAGGGAATCTTTGACGAGGAACTGAATCTGGCCATCCTTGAGAAGGCCTATTACTCCGTAGTAGCCTTCTTTTGAAAGGTACAGTGCGACTCGACCATCAGGAGATATGGCAAGATCTTTGACCTGCCAGTCCAGATCGGCGAGAACGTTGTTGCCTGCGATGATGATACTCGTTCTTGTTACGGTGTCATAAAAAGCAACATAGAGCTCCTCTTCATGAATATCAAATGCAGTTATTGGACCTCTGGCAACCACCCGATCACGCTCTCCCGGAGCGATCTTCCAGATTTCTCTCGTCCACACCGTGGCAAAACCCGATGTTATGTTTCTTTCTGAAACAGCGTCTCTCAAAGCATATATGTATCCAGATTCCTGCTTTACCATTGAAGATGACAGACGAGCAATCAGTGTTGCAGTACCATCATCGAGCAATTCTGCAAAGAAAGGATCTGCAAAACCTGCCCAACTAGAGACCGCCCCCAAAGCGGCACCAGAGAAGAAGACACGATCTTCGTGAACATGTATGTCGTAGATGAGACTATTCTTGGCGATATGGGCTTCCGGCAAACTGGTGATTTGCTGAGCTCTCTCAGAAATGTGGTCTTTCCATTCAGTATAGAGCGCTGGCAAAGACTTGCCAAATGCACGTCTTGGCGCCGTGATGAGACCGACGACGGGTAGCGCATGTGAGACAACCCTGTGATACTCCTTTACACTGTCTATGCCATACGTTGACACCAGGTAATCATAGAAGCCTGCCATGTAATTGTAGTAAAGCGCCCCTCCCCTGTAGTCCCTTGGGGAGTAGCTGAAAGGAGCCATATTCTGCGATAATGTGGGAAAATTCCCGCTGAGATAGTTAGAAGTGTACAGGCCAGGCCCCCATATAGGGTTGTTGATTCTTCCCTCGCTTTCATGCATCTGTGATTCAGCAAATATCGTTACCGCTTCAATAAATGGTGAAAACATCTGGCTTGTGGGAACATCACCAAATATCCAGGCAAATACCGCGGCCAACCCCGTGGAATACTTTGTATGAACGATGTGTGTGAACTCGTGCACCAGCACTTGTCTATACCATGACGAAGCGTTCAGCCTTGTTCCCACATATCCATCAGGGGGCCACACGAACAGCTTGATTGTGTTATGCTGCGCTGACTGTGCAAGCCCGTTTGTAGATGTACCATAATCCACAAGAACAATATTGATTCTTCCCGGGTCATAGCCAATATAATCAATCGCTTCCTGTCGTATCTCTTCAAACATCTTCCCCACGTAGATCGCAGTATCACGGTGTTCTTCGGGATAGTAGATGTCAGCATTTGGGAAGACAAGAACTCCTCTTGAGAGAGATACAACACATAACAACAAGACAAAGGCAACTATAAACTTTCGCATTACTCCACTCCTTTCAACGATTTGATAGCTCCAGACAATTATACTTGATCTCTGTCCAGGCTTCCGGCGGAAGGCTGAAAGTGCGAACCAACTGACTGCGCGACTCTGCTATAATGCATTGTACATAAGTATGGGTAGACTGACTCATACACAGTTCAGACAATCCGCGCTGTTTCAGGGGGGGACACCATGAATGAAGAGCTGCTTCGAAGAGCTGCATATCTGAAACCAGTGTCACAGGATTCTTCACTCTCTTACGAAGAACGCGTTGAGATTCTCACTGAGAAGGTCAATGACATTATGTCGTCAAGGGAAGACGTGTTCTCGCTCATTGGAAACAACACTCTCACCGTAATGATTGATAACCATAAGAATCATGGCAGCTTCATTAAAAACGTCCTGAGGTTCAATAATTTCGCTCTACTGGCCAGAACACTCCCATGGGTATACAGGTCTTACCTCTCCAGGGGATTCTCAAGGGATTACTTTCCCGCGGTCTTGAACGCATGAAAAAAGGCGATTGGCGAACACTTGCCTGAAGACGCTTCAAAGGAGATCCTGGGAATATACGACTGGATGATCGAACAGCATGATCTTCTGGCAGAAACGGTTCAGGAGGAATCAGGCTCTCTGGATATCGAATACAGGGATAATGAGCGCAGCAACGCGTTTGTTGAAATCCTGCTTTCTGGGAAATCAGGAGAAGCACTCGATTTTGCAGAAAGAAGCGTATCCCTTGCAACGGACCTTGGGGCCTTTTACCTTGGCGTTGTTCAGCTTTGTACAAAATCGGTCTGCTTTGGGAACGCGGCGAGATATCTGTAGCAGACGAGCATCTTGCTACCACTATTGTCGGAAGGATAATGGCTGCCATGTATCCAAAGTTTGCTCATGTTAGTCATGACAAGGGGGAGGCTGTACTTGCATGCTCTCCAAACGAGTATCACGAATTGGGAAGCAGAATAGTAGCGGACCTGCTTGAGATAAGTGGATGGAATGTCACCTTTCTTGGTGCGAGTACTCCTGCTGAGGAACTGATGAAGCTTCTGAGGACCAGGAGACCTTTTTTTCTGGGGCTTTCCGTGGCAATGTCTTTCAATCTCTCGAACACTTCGAAACTGGTAGAGGCAATCAGAGAAGACCCTGCTCTATCGTCTACAAAGATTGTTCTGGGTGGTCTTGCGCTCTCCACAGCACCTGGACTGTGGAGAGAGCTTGGTGCTGATGGATTTGCCAGGGATGGAAACGAAGCTATTGAGATTGCAAATGAATGGTGGATGAGAGCAAGTTGAGTCTTGAGAAAGAACAAATGAAGGAATTGATGCGCACATTGGCAGAATATGTGAGCGAAGAATCTTCTGCAGGGATTGTTGTGGTTGATAGGGATTTCTCAATACTGTGGCACAGCAAAGGCTTCTCGAAATTGCTGGGACTGCCCAGCGTTACAGGCAAGAAGTTCACTGAGTTCCTCAACAGGGAAGGGAAGATGGATATCCCAAGACCCAAAGAAGGCGAAATCACAAAGACCAGGATAAACCTCGTAAGCTCATCAGGGATTCCGGTTACAATGTCTGCAGGCATATGGGTGCAATCAGATTGGCTTGTCATCTTTCTTGAAAGACCGCTGATATCCGAAAGCTCCATTCTCAATGAAATGTCGAAACTTAACAACGAACTGGTCGACCTTACTCGTGAACTGAACAAAAAGAACCGCGAAATAGAACAAGCTAACGCAAAGATTACAGCACTCATGAACACCGATTATCTTACTTCAATACCAAACCGCCGCTTCTTCATTCAGATGCTAACGAAGACTATTTCATACTCAAAAAGACATGAGATGCCTTTGTCACTGATAATGGCAGATCTTGTTCACTTCAAGGATATCAACGACAGGTTCGGTCATGAAGGCGGTGACAAAGCGCTAATAGCATTTGCGCAACTGATGGTGGATTCCGTCAGAAAAGAGGATACTGTCGCAAGACTCGGTGGGGAGGAATTCGTCATACTCTGTCCCAACGTCTGTGTTGTAGAAGCCGTTCAGTGTGCTGACAGGATAAGAAAAGTGCTCAAAGAGATGAAGATTATCAACAGCCACCAGGCCTCAATAACCGCGAGTTTCGGGGTTGCAGTTTATGAACAGGGCGATACCGAAGACGATCTTCTGAGAAGAGCAGACAAAGCTCTCTATAAGGCAAAAGAAGGTGGTAGAGACAGGGTTGAACGATACTGACTGCTGATCAATTCATTTCTTTGCCTTTTCACTGTCAAGAAGACCGAAAGCCTTCAGGAAATCAATCACTTCCTCTGTGTAACTATCGCTGTTCTTCAGAAAGGACTCTCGCCTTGGTGAAGCTTCAACAAAACGAAAATCTGTTGACAACCTGGAGAAGAAGCTGGCAAGGTTGATCAAGGGAAAGGGAGGCAGTCTGTAGTCGTTTTTCAGGCGCAACTTCAAGAGATCAAGAAGGTCAGAAAACGGACAATCAGCTACACAAAAGCTTATGTCCTGGTCCATCGCCAGGTATTGCAGGGTAACAGCTGCCCCCAAAGACTCTCCATGAAGCCCAACAATTGCGTCATTTCCAAGTCGATCCCTGATCCATTCCACAAGAACGCCGAGATCATATTTTTCATATTTCCCGAAAGTTGTTGTGATACCGCCACTTTCACCATGATTGCGATGGTCAAAGACAAGTCCTGCAAAACCAAGCTCCCTGAACAGCATCATGTACTTGATAGACCCAAAGAGATTCCATGTAATGCCGTGACAGAATACCACGGCTCTTTTCGACTCTCCGTTTGGGAAAAAGTAACCCGAGAGATCATAACCGAAGGGAGACTTCACAACAACTCTCTCTTTATGCAGTCTTTCGAATTCGCTTTTCTCGAACTCGCCACGTTCAATGACGAAATCGTAGCTGTAAGAACGGGAGTATTTCTTCGGTTTTATGACAACCCTGCAGAAGTACATACCCGCCAGCAACAGAAGAACTCCGATAACTCCCAGCACTATAAGAAAGATCAAAAGACGACCTCCAGGAAGAAGTCTATTGCCTGTGCATCAATGATACAGCATATTGTGAGTGCATATCATTGATCGGAGATGTATTTCAGGAATATTCTTTCGAAGTTCACCTGTTCTTGTTCTATAGACTCTATCCGGGCTTCTGACTGTCTCACTCTCTCGACAAGCTCAAACAGCACTTCCTGATTTGTCAAGTCTACCGTGAAATCAACGAAACCATTCTCCTTTTGGATATCGCGGGGTTCAAGTGAAGCGAATAGACTCATTATTCCTTCTGAGACTTGTGTGAGTCTTATTCTGTAAGCCCTTGCCGTGAATAGCTTCATGAGCTTCTCTTTCTTTTCACAGACAACGATTCTTCCCTTGTTCATAATCGCAACTCTATCTGCAACAGCTTCAACGAGATTCATGTCATGTGTAGAGAGTAGAATGGTCCTTCCGTGGTCTGAAACGATTTCTTTCATGAGACGACGCAATTCGATTGCGGAAGAAACATCGAGTCCAAGGGTTGGCTCGTCCAGAAGCAGAACCTCTGCTTTTGTTGCCAGCGTAGTCGCAATCGCTGCTTTCTGCTGCATGCCTCTGGACAATTGCTGCACAAGATCATCTGACCTGTCCGTGATGCCAAATACCTCCAGCAATGCGATCGCATCTTTTCTGGTGATCTTCTCTCCTCGAATACCGCAGAAATATATGATGTTCTCAACAGGGGTAAGCCGATAGTACAGGTTTCTGTTACCTTCGAGCACAGCATTTATGTGGTGAAGAGCAGTACTCCTGTGTTTCACCACGTCTTCCCCTTTTACCGTGATCACTCCACTGTCGGGCAAAAGGAGTCCGCATATCGCCTTGATCGTTGTGGTCTTTCCTGCACCGTTTGGACCAAGCAGCGCGAATATCTCGCCTTTGTCTATATTCATGCTTATACTGTCAACTGCAGTGAGTATTTCCCGGGTCTTTCTTCGTTTATACGTCTTCACAAGATTTTTTACTGAAAGAATGCTCACGACAAAATACCTCCTCAGTACTGCCCAAGCGCCCCTGTAACCATTGCGCGCTTTTCGAATGAACGGAATACGGTTATTCCAATGAGCAAGTAGATCGCAGAAGCAGCCCACAGGTAGAGGTGCTCCATTAGCGGATAACTGAATAAGGTGTAATTCTCCAGTGTCATGAATCTCATCATATGTGCTGTCTGGGCCATCGGAAGAAGCCTCAGGATGGGATTTGCAGTAACATCTAGCATTGTGAATGCGAGCGAACCAAATGTGACTATTTGTATGAACGAAGCGATTCGCTTGAATATCAGAGCTATTCCTCCCAGAATCATTCCAACCCCAAGGGCACTCATTACTCCTACAATCAGAAGGTACAGCAGGGTAATGAGATTGAAGTTCAAAGAGCGGCCGGTCGTGAATGCAGCAAGATACATTAACCCGACAACCAACAGAAGATTTATGAGAAACTCACCAACTATTCTCGAGAACACCTGGAATTCAAATGGTATGGGAGACATAAAGACCTGCTCCAAAGTCCCTCTCTGTGCTTCTTCAATTATTCCGAAGCTCACGTTCTGAAAAGAGAGAAGAAACATGAGCCACATGAAATAACCCACAATAACACCGTCAATCGTATCACCGAACTGCGGGGTTCCTCCTGCCACAGCTTGCAGGCCAAAGAAGATCAGGTAGAAGAATATGACAATGGTCAGTATTCCTGATAGCGAGTTGAAGAAGTATCTCTTGAATTCGATCAGGTTCTTCCAGATATTCACGAGCAGTGCTCTGATCATTTTTTTCCACACTCCCTCAAAAACAATACATCAAAACTCAATATATCATAAGTATAGAATAAAAGTCAAGTGATAAATGAATTTTTTTGATATACTAAACGAAAATATTTCAGGAAACAACTGGTAACCCTTCGCAACGACCCACCGGACGACCATGGAGCTGTACCTCGACATGTTTGAGGTGTGTAATATACTTGACTTAATACATAGTTACTCAAGGCCAAGATAGGAAAACGAACAGGAGATGATTGACTTGAGAAGAGGCCTTCTGGTGTTAATTGCCATAATTGTCGTGACTTCCAGTTTGATGGGTGCAATTTACGATATCCAGGTTGCCTTCAATCCACAGAAGATGACGATTGAAGGATCGGTAAGGGTAACTCTGGATGAAGAGGAACCGATCTTTCTCCTATGGCCGAATCTGTCCAGAAGTGACAATCCATTTCTACACAGTCTGTTCGATACACACAGGACAGCCATTGATATTCTGGGTGTGTACGATGCAGAAGGTAATGAACTGCATTACAAAATAACGAATCATCCTTCGGAACTCCTTGGCAGTGATGAGACAAGAAGAGATGCTGTCATGATCGTTGATACGCAGAACAACGAAATCACAATCGACTTCATCACCCTTTTTTCGAAGAGTTTTGATATGGAAGAGTCGTCTGCTGGGGATTTCTTTGCCTGGAGATTCTGCTGGTATCCTGTTCACACATCATATCTTGATGGGCTTGCACTAACTGCACATGAATGGACTTTGAGCATCGACCTTCCGGACAAGTGGAAAGCAGTGGTCGGAGGAAGCGATCAAGGTGATGCTCGCTGGAGCTCTCAAGGCAAGTCATTTTCTTCTCCCCTGGTCTTGCTCAGAGAAGATCAATACAGCGTGTTCAGCATATCTGGCAAGTCATCGGATATCGAAATTTATCACCGCAAGGGTCAGGGAAAAGTTGCTGCTGCCATGGCTGCGCATGCCACAAACATCCTGAACTTCTTCAGCAATACTCTTGGACCTCTTCCTCACGAGACGGTGAGGATCGTTCAGAATCCCTATCCGGGGATCTACGGTCTTGCTGGAGAAGGGCTCCTGATAATTGGCGATGGTCTATTCACGACATCAGATCTGTGGGTACCAGGGCTACTGGATCCACTTTCGTTCTATCTTGTTGCGCATGAAATAGCGCATCTCTGGTTTGGCATCGGTGTGGGGGTCGACTTTCTGAGAGACGACTTTCTCAGCGAAGGTACAGCGGAGTATCTTGCTCACGTTGCGCTGCTCGAAATCTACGGAGAAGATGTGTTTTTGAACTGGCGCGCTCCCGACATCATGGTTGCATTCGTAGAGTCTTTTGGTGTTCCTGGAACTTTCCGAGAAGCAGATCAATACAACATCCTGGACCTCAGTTATGCAGGTGTGGCTGCAGCCATAGATTCAACCTCCGAGGAGGTTCCGGCGAACTTCAAGCAGCACATCCACTATACGAAGGCCAAAAGAGCTTTTCTGATGCTTGAAGACCTGATATCCAGGGAGACTCTTATGGGTATCCTGAAGGAACTGTATTCTGAAAAACAAAAGAGTCATATTACTGGAGAAGACCTGTACAGGTCACTACATGAACACGCTGATGAGCATGTAATTGACGATCTATTCAAGAATCCCGAAGGATTCGATGCCTCTGTTTACACTGACTCTGGGAACATAGTCGTCGATCTTGGAGGAAGGACTGTTCCTGTGAGGGTAATCGTTGAAGATGAAGATTCAACAACTTCGTATGTTGTGACAGAAACCACGGTCTTCCCCAGAGACGGAGTGAAAAAGGTTACGATTGATCCCGATTGGCACAGCTTCGATCTCAACAGGCACAATAACCACTGGCCAAGACTCTTCAGGATAGCTGGCGATGATGAGGTAAGCAAGTTCGATGCTTACACACTTGGCCTTGAAGCGGGAGTTGGATTTGGGGAAGGTATGGCGTATGCTGATGGACTCGTTTACGTGGCGCAGTTCCCTTACTGGAATTTCGGACTCACAAGCAGACAGTATTTCTTCAGTGAAGAAGGAAGTTTCGTGAATTCTTACGGTCTCATGGCAAGATATGCTCCTACCAGTTACCTGGACATTGCTTTGCGTATTGATTCAGTCTCGGGATTGGAAGTCGATCTCTCTTTGTGGTTTCCTGAAGCTGTTGACATAGGACTCTCCTCACAACTATATGCCCCACGAAAAGGGCTCTATGTTCTTGGAGTATTGCGCGATCTCGACAGTTACCTGGTTCTTGGAGGGATCAACTTCGATAATCTTCTGAGGAGAGGAGTGTACCTGGCTGCTGAATATGGTTATCTCAGAGACAATGGTCTTCAATCTCACCTTGTGGGAGCAATGGGGGCTTATTTTCCTGATACAGGCTGGAGCTTCACTCCCCATATATCGGGTATTCACCTCATGGAGATTTACTCGTCGGGCACACAAAGCATTACTGACAGTTACCTTCGTGCTATCTACCCGCTTACGACCAATGTCTCCAACGAATACTGGAGGACCTCTCACTTAACCGATGTATCCGTGGGCTTCTCATATATGTCATACTTGAGTAGAAGGTTCAATCTTTTCAACCTGGTCTCTTTTGGAGGAATGGGGATCTCGATAGAAGCCAATTATATTGGTTCGAGTAATATGAACGCTATTGGTGCAGTGATCACTCTGGTACCGAGATTCTACATTATTACCGATGCACCGGTATCGGCTGGAGTGATGATAGGAGTCTACTCACTTCTGGGAGAGAGAAGGTTGGCCTTGAGTCTGGACTTTGGCATGTCATTCGGGTCATCAATCTTTTTTGGTGTCAGGTAACATAAACTACAAAGTGATTTGACAGGGATTCTGGGAGGTGAGCTGTATGTTTCCACCACGAAGCGGTAAGACAATGGGAACCTTTCAAATAAGAGGCGGCCCTATGGCTATTTTCGGATACATTCTGATTATCCTGGGAGGGTTACTGACGTTACTGGGTTTTTCCAGTTTCTTTGCGTCGTTCTTCTACGGATACTTTCCCTCTTATTTCTGGCTGGTATTTATAGGTCCGCTGGTGACGAATTTCGGAAGACGGGTAGTTAAAACCGCACAGACCAGGGAGTCGAGAGGAGGTCTCAGGAAGTCCATAGAAGAGGAAGCACGAGAGGCCGAAGAAGCCGCCAGGGTCAAGCAGGAAAGGGCTTACAAGAGGATAGAAATGGTCAGGTGTCACGAATGTGATCACGAGAACCCTTCCGGGTCTTCAAAGTGCTCGAACTGCAACGCTTCATTCTACGGAAAGAAGAGATGTCCATTATGCTACAAGCTCAACGATCAGGATAAGAAGTTCTGCGGAAACTGTGGCCACAACTTCGATCTGGACATATAAATCATACCAAAAAAAAGGGCACCCACATGGGTGCCCCGTTTATGGTTTGAGAATCACTCGCTAACGATAACTTTCGTAGCCTGAGGACCCTTTGGGCCTTCTTCAACTTCGAATTCGACTCTCTGTCCTTCGCTCAGTGTCTTAAATCCATCCATATCAATGGCGGAAAAGTGAACGAAGATATCGCCTCCATCATCCTTTGTGATGAAACCATAACCCTTGTTTCCATTGAACCACTTAACTGTTCCTTTCATGCAAAAAAGCCTCCTAAAATCTTCCTGCACCATTTGCAGGTAAAACATTGTCCATAAGGACAGTTTGATTATACAGAAGCAGTGTTCCTATGTCAACTGCCGTTAACTCCCCGGGCATACAATTAAAGATTGCTTTTCGTGGTCTCTGCAAGAAAACTCCTGTAATCGCTCAGAGATTCATATCCTCTGGCTTTCAGGAGCTGTCCCAGATGCCCAGGAATATCCATCAGTAGCTCCGGCTCAATCGCGCTGATCAATCCGAAACTCACCAGATCAGCTCCCGATGACATGTATTCAAGTATGTCCTCTGCAGTTGACGTCCCTCCTGATGCTATGATCGGTTTGCTGGTGATCTGCCGTGCCAGATGGATCTTTCTTAGGATAAGGGGTTTGAGAGCTGGGCTGGTATATGCTCCATCTACCCTTTTCAAGAAGGGTTTTCCCGTGTCCACATCGAAACGAGCACCGTGAAAGGCGTTGAACAATGTGAAGCCATCTGCTCCTGAGTCTTCACATTTCTTGAGGAAGAGTTCCGTCGGCGAGGATTCTGGCGAGAGTTTCACTGTAACCGGCCTTGTTTTGAAGCCGTCTTTGACCCTCGCCACTACAGTGCCAGCATACTCTGGATCGGTTACAGGATCTTCCTTTCCAGCCTCTACATTTGGACATGAGAGATTGAGTTCAAGAACATCGAAGTCCTCAACAGTGTTAAGGATCGAAGACATATAGCCAAAATCCTCGAGGTTAAAGGCTGCAATAGAGACTATGATCCGTGTATTCCATTCTCTTGATTGCGGCAAGATATCTGAAATGAAGTTTTCTATCCCCGGGTTCTGGAGACCTATTGATGCGAGCATGCCGTATCCACAGTCAACAATTCTCGGAGGTTGATTTCCTTTGCGTTCTTCTCTTGTAACTGATTTGAACGTGAAAGCTCCGACACAGCTCATATCAATCATTTCTGCCAGTTCTGAGCCAAAGCCTGCTGGTCCAGAAGAGACTACTACCGGGCTGGAAAACTCCATGCCAAAGGCCATCGTCATCAGATCAGCCAATCCCAATCCACCTCTCTTCCATCAAACAAAGGACCGTCTTTGCAAACAAACTTGATCTCTCCGTTTCTGGTCTTCACAGGACAACCCAGGCACATTCCGGATGCGCAAGCCATGCGTGATTCCAGGGAAACGTATACAGGTGCTGGACGATCTGCCTGGGAGAGTGTTCTCAACATTCTGGATGGGCCGCATGAAATAACTGGTCCATCGACATTTGCTCGCAGGAATAGATCGGTCACCATCTCATCGCCATAACAGGTCTTCATATTCCGGAAGAGTCGAAGAAAAGCAAGTTCTTCTTTCGTTTCTGTGCCAAGAAAAAATGAGGAATAACTATATTTTGTTGCATAGTAATGCAGAGGGGCAAAACCACAACCTCCGGCGACCAGCACGGGATGATCCAGAACTGGAAAAGGCTTCCCAAAAGGGCCGCGCAATTGCAAAGTATCGCCAGGCTTCAAATCGAGCAACCGTGATGTCTGAAGTCCGCGCTCCTTCACAAGAAAGGTGGTCAGTCCTTTCTTCGGCTCTTCAAGAAAGACAGAATAGGGTCTTGGAACGACAGGAAAATCACCGGTTCTCACCATATAAAACTGGCCGGGTGAAGAACCGTCCGCGTGCCTTACGCTGATCAATGCGAGGGCTGACCAGTCGGATTTTGACACAGATTCTACCAGTACGTTCTTCATGGTTTATCGGGGGCTACTTTGAGAAACGTTTTCGAATATCGTATAGCTGGTCGAGGAGGGCTTTGACCTCAGGCATATGCTTCAGGAAATCCGTGATCTGATCGCATGGATAACTGTCACAATCAGAACAGATCTCGGTACCTTTTGTCTCGTTGCAGGCTTTTATGTGACATTCGCTGCAGTATCTGATATTCACGTTTGACTTGCACCCAAGGCAGGTAAGCTCTTCGGGTTTCATGTTGGTCCCCAGTTGTTCATTCCATTTTGCAGCAGTCTTCGCTTTGAGAGCATTGTCTTTGTTTACAGTAGCTTTGTAAGCATTACACTCACCACAATCAATCCCACAATAACCCCTGAGACTACTCACCCAATCCACCTCACCTTGTGATCATGCAGAAATCTTTGAAATGGCCTGTTCGCGTCCCGCGAACTGTGAACTGTCGGGGACAAAATCAGTTATAAAAGACTGTCTTTATCACGATTTTCTTCCCTGTCACGCTGGCAATCACCGTCAATTCACCATCCGTCACCCTGATACGTCCGCCGGACTGCACAAAACCCTTTGAGGAAGAATCTTTCAGAAGTGCCTCTACTCTTTCCTGACTCACGTCTCGTTCTTCCATGCGTTGAATGGCATGGACCGAGTACTCAAAGACTGTATCTTCGACTGTATCTTTTGCTGAAGTATCTACAGGTCGATCACTCTGGCGCGACTTAACGATCAAGGCCGTTAGAAAAGTCGCGAGGACGATGGCTATCAGAAACCACACAAAGACTCGACCTCCGGTAGAATATAGATATGATGAACCTCTTTTCTCTGATCAAGTGGCGATCAAAAGAAGGATCAAGGATCATCAACAAGTTCGGTAGGAGAGGACTTGTTCTTTTTATCGCTGTTGTATTTCTGGTAACCCTTCTGGCACTCCCTCTAATAGTATACATCAACAATTACTTCATGCCCGGCTTTGAGCAGCTTGCTGATCTTGGTGAACAACTCAAGGAAGTCAGTCAGATCGACATTACGCAGGTTGTGCTATCTCTGTTGAGTGCGATTGTCTTTGTTATTCTTCTGGGTAGCGATCTTCCTGTAACGATCTCGAATCTCTTCTTCTCTGACCGTGTGGCCTTTCTCCGAATGGTCCCACTGAAGCCTTCGACGATATTCAAGGCTCAGTTCCTTGAGGTATTCATCGCAGGAGGCTTTCCGATTCTGCTCTTTGTGCCCATCTTTCTGGCAGCACTGAGCGGCCTCGGAATGTCTGGTGCAGGACTTGTTCTCGCAGCGCTTCAGTTGATGGCCTTTGTCATAATCACTCTCTGTTGGGCTGTTATTCTTTCATTTGCTCTGGTTTATGTTCTGAAGGGACGAATGCTGAAGTTCCTTTCCGTAGTTATGACCATTGTAACTGTCTTTGCTTTCGTGATGGTACTGAGACTGATGGATTTCTCTGCAATCGATCTCGCCGAACCAACCAGGACTGTTGAGAGATTCATGGGACTGCAGGCGACTCTGACACATCCTCTTATGCCCTGGTCGTTGTTTGTCAAGAGCGTGGTTCAGCGGGGTGAGAGCCTGCTGTTTTTCTGTTTTCAACTGGTGGGGATGGGTCTTGTGCTTGAATTCCTTGGCCGCAAGGTCTACTCATCGGTGCTGGACAAGACCTGTTCCATGGGTAACGGAACTAACACTGTCAGGTCATTGCGAAGAATCTCCCTGGGGCGTTTTCCGGCGCAATTCTTCAAAGATTATCTGGTTCTGTTGAGAGAACCCAAGCTGACATTTGCGGTCCTGTACCCGCTGCTCTTCACGCCTGTTGTGGTATCTGTAAATCCCGGGTTGTTGACGGGAATGGGAACACTACAACTCCTTGGACTGGTGGTCTTCCTCATCTGCAACTACACAACTGTCACGTCAATGGCTCTATTTGCCTTCGAACAGCAGATGGGGTATTATTCCAGGACGTTGCCCGTATCTGCAGGCAGCATGGTCACATCGAAAGTCCTTGTTGTGACGTCGCTGTTCTATCTCCTGTCATTTGTTATAATGCGGTATCTTGCATGGCGAACCGCCGTCGAAGACACTTTTCTCAATTATTTCTTGCTCTTTTTGTTACCTACGCTACTCTCGCTCTCCTTCATTGGGGGGTTACTGCAAAGGTACTTCGGAACTGGTGAAATCAGGAATGTCTTCAAGTCGGTAACTCTTGCAGGAGCACTGGTCTCTTTTCTCATGAGTACGTTGCTCCCTGTGTTTTCCACGCTCACTCTGTCGCTATTTCTTGTCGGCTCTCTTGAGGCCCTTCTCAGCATTCTGAACATTCCTGCCACCTGGTTCTATCTTCATTTATTCGGGCTGGTCATCCCCTGTCTTTTGTGGGGGACAACTGTCGTGTGGGGATACCTTGCACTGTGCTATAATGACGTTTGAGAGTGATTTGGAGGGATATGATTGAGATTCGATGAGGTTAAGCTTCTTAGTAGGTATGTAATGGCCGCAGAAGAGGTTCCACTTATTTGGGGTCATTTTGGAGTTGGTAAGACGGATCTGGCAAAGGAGATTGCTCAACAGACAGGGCGAGAGCTTATCATACTTGTCATTTCCCAGATGGAGCCAGGAGACCTTATAGGTCTTCCGGCCAGGGATGCGGACAAAACGGTGTTTCTTAGACCAGATTGGTGGCCAGAAGATGGAAACGTGATACTGATGATCGATGAAGTCAACAGGGCACACAGATCAATTAGAAACGCTATTATGCAGCTTCTCATTGAAAGACGTATTCACAACCATGTATTGCCTGAAGGTAGCTGGATTCTGGCAGCGGCGAATCCGCCTGACGAGGAATACGATCAGGTCGAGCTGATAACTGACCCTGCTTTCATGTCCAGGTTCTTTCACCTTGAAATCACACCCAGCATAAAGGAATGGACAGCCTGGGCAAAGTCAGTTGGCGTACCGGATGAAGTTGCGGATTTTGTAAATGAATATCCTGAGTTCTTGAGCAGGGATACGGTTGTTTCCATGCGGCTTGACATAAGACCCAGTCCCAGGAGCTGGTATAAGCTGGGAAGGGTAATGAAACAGATGTCCAGGCAGGAGATAGAGCGGTTCGGCTACGTACTCAGCGCCGGAATGGTTGGCCCAGAAGTTGCCCGCACCTTCATGAGCAGAATCAAAGGAGAAATGGAGCTTCCGGGTTCAGAGGAGATCCTGTTTGACTTGAGCGATGGAATGAAGCAAAGGATAAAGGACTACGATATTTCTTCTGCCAGCGCTATTGTCCTGAGACTGACGAAACACCTGTCAGAGCTTTCGGAGACAGATATTGAGCGCTATCTGGACAATCTTCAAACCATCACAACCAATCTTCTTGAACTCGGCAAACTGATCCCCAAGGACTCTTTCTTTGGGATAATCAGGCATATTGCTCACCAGGTGCAGCAGGAGAAGGGGCTCAAGCGTGCTTTCTATGACAAGCTGCTTGAAGAACTCGCTATGGATCGCAACGTTCTGAAGTTCCTTGAAATACGGGAGAAGAAAGTTGAAAGGCAATGATTACGTCGAAAGGGCGATAATCGAGCTGGGTAAAGAGAGTGCCTTCTACAACTACCTGTTTCTTTTTATTGAACGCATCAGGACGCTTTCGATAAGGACTGTTCAACTCAAGGTATCTGGTTCGGGGAAACTCCAGTTGCTTTTCAATCCGGAGACCCTGGCAAATAAGCCAATGGGACTTGTTGTTGCACTGCTAAAGCATGAGTGTCTTCACATCGTAAACTCACACATTCTCATACAGATTAAGAACAAACGTGAGAAGGTGCTGTGGGACCTCTGCATGGATGCCGCAGTGAATCAGTACATAAGAGAACTGGATGCTTTCTCATACCCGCTGGATAAACTCCTGATGGAAGGCTGCGCGACAGACAATGAGCTAATGTTTGTTTCCCCGCCGGGATTCATGCCCGGGGAGACTGCCGAGGCATATCATGACTGGGCAGTTGAGTTTATGAAGAACAACAAGACAATCGACCTTGAGATAATCGACAAGCAGATGAACAAAGTGGATTCGCACGAGGAATTCGGCAAGTATGAACTCCCGAAAGAATTCGTTGAGGATCTTCTCAAACAGGTCGTCTCTGAGACATACGAAAAATCAAGAGGGGATATTCCAGCAGCTATTGAGCACGTTGTATCGATGGCCCTTGATCGTCCGTTACTTGATTGGAGAACAATCATCAGAAGATTCTTCGGGGCTTCTGTATACGTTGGTCGTTACAGAACGCCTCTCAGACCGAACAGGAGATATGATGACCAGCCTGGCTGGATGAACGATTATGCTGCTAAACTGGCTATTGTGGTAGATACGAGTGGCAGCATAATCGATGAGGAGTTCGAAGCCTTTTTCAGCGAGATAGATGTGCTAACAAAACTTACAGACTCCCGAATGTGGTTAATACAGGTTGATGAGGCAGTTCAGTCTGTGATGAAGTACGGCAAAGGAATGTGGAGAGATCTGAAACTGATAGGAAGAGGGGAGACGGACCTCCAGCCAGCAGTAGATTATGCACAGGAGAACCTTCGCCCAGAAGGAATACTGATATTCACAGATGGTTATGCCGATATCCCTGTTGTCAAAAGAAAGGTGCTTTTTGTATTGTCTGACAAGGGAAACAAAGACTTCATGGACGAAGTGACAAGGATATATGGAAAGTCTTCCTGCACCGTCCTCAGAAAGGAAGCCGCAGTTTCGCGGTAGGAATGGCCGAAAAGGAGAATCAAACAAGCTGCCTTTACGAAGGACCTCCAGTAATGAAGGATGCCCTGGAATCCCTTTATTCCAGTACTGCTTCTGAGAGTTCGGAGATCGTTGAATCTCTGGTTGAACGCCGAGAGCTTCTGGAAACTACGAGGGGACACTTTGGCGCGGTAATAACACACGATGAAGGCGACAGATCACCCAAACTCTCACTCATGGTTGACATGGAAGGTCGAAGCTTCGTGGGCGTTTCCTCGTCTTCACCACTCGAAATGGCAAGTGGTCTATATCGGATCAATGCTGGTGGTGTAAGCAAGAGACTCGAAGAATTCTATGCAGACTTGTTTCCTGCAGCAAAGAGCATCAAATCGACCGCGGTGATCATCCAGGAACCTCTGAGAATGTACTTCGTCGCTTACTGTGGCAATGAAAGGCTACTCAGAAGAGAGAGATTGAAGGAGACGCTTTCGGGCAAAGGCTACTTTCAGATGGCTTCAGGTATTACGGACCGTCTTTTCAGTATGTACGTGAAAATGTTCAGAAGGTGGGTTGAATCAGGCAGGGGAGACGTCTTCGTATTTCCTGTCCAGGAAAGAATCAAACTGGCATTTGGGCTGCCTCCTCTTTCAACCAGAGTTGAAATATCTGTGATTACTGAATTATCGAGGTTCTTCCGGAGCGAACTGCTGGAAAGGCGCAGCGACCTTAGATCTTCAGGGACAACACCTGAAATGAACCTTTCCCGCCCCGCCACCCTGGTCATCGAAAGAGACCTGGTCGGTTCGGAAGAGATGCTTGAACGGCTGGGAGATTTCTACGATTTCTACGTTGAGGCTGTGGAGCGAGCGATCCAGACCATGAAGGAGTTTTTTGACTCAACAGGATCAAAGTGGTAATTCCATTTCGACCGATCAAGAAAGAGGAGCAATCTTGCGATGCTCCTC
>LDZU01006175.1_pt1 | contig 31660 bp, 28 predicted proteins | sample 615531 | NCBI WGS metagenome assembly LDZU01 (sample SAMN03408293, study PRJNA278302) | terrestrial metagenome | isolation source: oil reservoir sample SB2 | place: USA: Alaska, North Slope, Schrader Bluff formation | collected 2011-09 | reverse complement strand
AGTTTCATCGGGTTCTTCTTTCTCCTCTTTACCTGAGTCCATGACCGGTTTCTTCTTCTCTTTCTCGTTGTTCTGTTCATCAAGATCGTCTCTGTAGTAGTTGCCTTCCTCCACAAGATCAAGAATCTCAGCCAGTTCTTTTCCAGTTATCGTTTCTCTCTCGAGAAGATAGTCAACCGCTTTATCAAGAGCTGGTCTTAAGCTGGAAATGACGCTCTTGGCCTTATCGTATGCCTCGTATACTGTCTTCTTCACCTCGTTGTCGATTTCGCTGGCTATCTGTTCACTGAAATTCCTTCTTCTTGTTATTTCCCTTCCCAAGAAGACTTCGCCCTCTTCTCTTCCCCAAGAAACCGGGCCAAGCGATTCGCTCATACCGTACTGACAAATCATGCTTCGTGCAAGTGAAGAGGCCCTCTCAAGGTCATTTGTAGCACCGGTGGTAATATCGCTGAAGACGATTTCCTCAGCGGCACGACCTCCCAGAATCTGAGCGAGATTGTCAAAAAGCTCATTTCTTGAGACCAGGTATTTGTCTTCGAGAGGGAGGCTCTCTGTAAAACCAAGTGCGGAATGTCCACGAGGCACTATGGTGACTTTGTGAACTGGATAGGCTTCTTTCAGGGAGAGGCCAACCGCAGCATGACCCACTTCATGATAAGCAACGATCTTCTTCTCTTTAGGATTCATAACTCTCGATTTCCTGGCGGGTCCTGCCATCACTCTATCTATGGCCTCTTCAAGTTCGGTCATCGAGATGAGTTTCTTGCGAGCCCTTGCAGATAGCAAGGCAGCCTCATTAACAAGGTTCTCCAGGTCTGCACCAACAAAACCTGTCGTTCTTCTTGCCAGAAGGTTGATGTCTACTTCAGGATCAATGGGCTTACCCCTCATGTGTATCTTGAGTATCTCTGAACGCCCCTTCACATCTGGCGGATCAACCGTTATCTTCTTGTCGAAGCGCCCCGGGCGCAGTAATGCATGGTCAAGAATGTCAGGGCGGTTTGTAGCAGCAATTACTATAACGTTGGTCTTATTGTCAAAACCGTCCATTTCGACCAGTATCTGGTTCAGTGTTTGTTCGCGCTCGTCGTGCCCTCCTCCCAATCCTGCCCCTCGGTGCCTTCCGACAGCATCGATTTCGTCAATAAAGACTATCGACGGCGCACTCGATTTGGCCTGATTGAACAGGTCTCTGACTCTGGAAGCTCCGACCCCCACAAACAGCTCCACAAAGTCCGACCCACTTATGTAGAGGAACGGGACATCAGCTTCTCCTGCAGCTGCTCTTGCCAGTAGTGTCTTACCCGTACCGGGAGGACCAACCAGAATAAGTCCCCTGGGCATCCTGGCTCCTGTTTCAGCAAAAGTTGTTGGATCTTTCAGGAAGGCAACCACATCTCCAAGCTCCTGGATCGCCTCATCAACTCCAGCAACGTCCTTGAAAGTTATCTTCTTATCCATGTGTATGTACTTCTTTGCCGGGCTTCGAGTGAAGGTGAACGCCTGGGAATTCCTGCCGGACAATGCTCTCATGGCAAACAGCCAGATGAAGATGATTATTCCCAGCGGGATAAGTGTTCCGAGGATATTGATCCATAGTGAAGAGTCTGCGTCTTTCTCAAAACGAACGACGACCCCACGACTGACAAATCCTTCCACTTCTTGTTGGAAGCTCTCGCTGGCAAGCGTTTGCGGACTAATCCTTGTCTCAATGGCTCTTCTTGGATCGTATCCAGTTGTATAGACTATTTTGCCGTCATCATGTATGACAATATCAATAATATCTGCCTTATCGTCAACGAACTTGCTATAAGGAACTTCAACTGTAGTTTCTGTGGGGTACAAACCAATGAGCGCAACTAATAAGAAGACGCCGAGGATGACATAAAAGAGTATCATCCCGATTTTAGGTCTCTGATTCACTCAGTTACCTCCTCTCAAGCCACAAAACCACGACTTTCTCTTCGATGAAATCACATCGACATATCTCGCTGGTCCTGATTCCTGGAACCCAAAGAATATTCCCTTCGCGATCCTCCACAACAACTGTCTGATCAAGAAAAGCTGTCTCTCCAGCATCATGAATAATCCTTTCAACTTCCCGCTCTCTCTTCATACCAAAAGGTATCATCTTGTCTCCCGGTAACGTTCTTCTCACTTTCAGAGGAAGTCTAAGCTTGTTCTCAGAACACACGGACAGGTCTGCTCCATCGATCTTCTCAGGGCACTTCTCAGAAAACAGAATACGAATTCGACCAATGTTGAAGTCTCCTGAATACGGCAGTTCCGAAATAACCTGTTCTTCTGTCTCCTTCGGAATAATAAGATCACCTTTGTAGAAGAAGACATACTTTCCGATTCTGCTAGCCTTTACACTGCCTTTAAACTCCACCGTCCATCTGCGATTCTGGGAAAAGAGACAGCCCAGAAATGTTCTGATCCTCTCCCTTGTTGGAGTATAACCACTCTCGTCCATACGAGACACGATTTCCCTTGCTACCTCAGCAACCAGGGATCTGTCCACTTTTGTCAGGCTGTCAACCTCTTGAATGAGGACATCATTGATTTTCTTGAATCGCTTCAATTCCTTCTCAACTAGAGAGTTCAAGAGCCCCTGAATATCATTCGCGTTTTCGAACAACCTGTAGAATGAATCGAGAACCTCAGGATTCAGCTTCTTAAGCTCTGGTAACACCCTGTTTCTCACCAGGTTCCGCTCAAAAACTTCCACAACGTTGGTATCATCAAGGCTATAAGGAATCTCATTAATTGTAACATAACTGATTATCTCTTGCACTTTCAGGCACAGGAAGGGACGGATTATGCGATCTCTGATTGGTGCCATTCCCGTCAATCCACGAACACCTGTTCCTCTTGCAATTCTCATCAATATCGTCTCTGACAGATCACTCATATGGTGCGCGAGAGCAATCCGGTCAGCATTCAGCTCTTCACACTTGTCTGAAAGGAAAGCGTTTCTGAGATTTCGCGCGGACTCCTCAAGAGATTCCCCCTTCGTCTGTGCAGCGCGTTCTCTTGATCTACCCTGGCCTGTAACAAATGGAACATCCAGTTGATCACAGTAACTCCTGATCAATCGCGCTTCAACTTCTCCCGAACCTTCTCTTATGAGGTGATCAAAATAGGCAGCAATCACTTTGATTTCGAGTGTCTCTCGATGATTGCTGAGGAAGTGAAGCAATGCCATTGAGTCTTTTCCGCCTGATACTGCCACCAGAATCGTCTCTCCACACCTGACGAGGTCCCACTCTTCGATGAAACTCAGAACCTTTCCAGTCATGCCTTCTGTTCTCACGATAACCACCTTATAGAAAAACTGCGCCCCTTGGGGCGCAAATGGAGCCAACGATGGGACTTGAACCCATAACCTGCTCATTACGAATGAGCCGCTCTGCCGGTTGAGCTACGTTGGCAGCCAGACGTATTCTACATCAGGGCTTGAGCGATGTCAACGTATCAACTGGCGTACGCCACGCTTCTCTTTTCCCGTATGACAGTAACCTTGATGACACCAGGGTATTCCAGTTTTGACTCAATCTCCCTTGCGATATCTGCCGAAAGCTTCTCCGAGAGAGCATCATCGAGTTTCTCTGGTTCGACTATTACTCGGATTTCTCTCCCAGCCTGTATTGCATACGCCTTCTCGATGTGACTGAAACCTTTGGCGATTCCCTCCAGATTCTCTAGTCGTTTTATGTACATGTCCAGAGACTCTCTTCTGGCACCAGGTCTGGCTGCGGACACAGCATCAGCAGCAGCAACGAGTACAGCTTCTGCGCTTGTAGGTTCAACTTCACCATGGTGGTACTGGATCATGTTCACAACTTGAGCCTTCTCTCCGTATCTCTTAGCGATATCCCCCCCGATAGAGGCGTGTGACCCCTCAATCTCGTGATCGAGAGCCTTACCAATGTCATGCAATATGGCCCCTCTCTTGACCTTGTCCACATTCAAACCCAGTTCCGCGGCCATCAGTGCAGCAATCTGAGCGACCTCAATAGAATGAGCGAGGACATTCTGCCCATAACTGGTCCTGTACTTCAGTCGACCAAGGAGTTTGACCAGCTCAGGATGAAGCGACGGTATACCTACTCTCATTAGAGCTTCCTGGCCGGCTTCCTTTATTTCAGCATAGATCTCTTTCTTTGACTTTTCGTACATCTCCTCTATCCTGGCTGGGTGAATCCTCCCATCTTCTATCAGTTTCTCAAGGGTCAATTTTCCGATCTCTCTTCTGAGGGGATTGAAACACGAAATCACAACAACTTCAGGAGTATCGTCAATGATCAGATCTGCTCCTGTGAGCTTCTCAAATGCCCTTATGTTTCTTCCTTCGCGTCCGATTATTCTTCCTTTCATCTCATCAGAAGGAAGACTCACAGTACTTACCGTTACATCCCCGGTATAGTCTGCTGCATATCTCTGAATTGCATTGACTATTACCCACTTTGCATGCTTGCTTGCATCCTCTTCATACTGCTCTTTCAGTTGTTTGTATCGCTGAGCAATATCATGTTCATACATCTCCTCGGCCCTCTTGAGCACAATCTGCCTGGCTTCATCGGGCGACAAGTCTGCTAACTCGTAAAGTTTCTTTTCTGCTTCTTCCTTTTGTCTTCTGACTTCTTCACGTTCTTTCTCTATATCGTTCTTCAGTCTTTCAACAGTCTCTTCCTTCTTGTCAAGATTGTCTTCCCTTCGAGATATTCTTTCCTCCCACTGCTTCAGCTCATCCCTTTCTTTGCGAAATTCCCTTTCCTTCTCTTCTCTGAGCTTGTGCAGTTCTTCTCTACCCTCGATAATTGCTTTCTTTTTCAGGTGTTCCGCTTCTTCAGCTGCCCTTTCCCGTATGCTCTCAGCGTCAGCTTTCGCAGCTCTTTGTTGTTCTTCTACAATCCTTCTTGTACGTTTCTCTATCGCGGGGACGAGAACGATCACAGATGCTACGATTCCTATAGCCAGACCTAAGATTATCCACAATACAATCATTCGCACGCTGGCACGATCGTCCGCCAGATATGGATCTTGGCCAGCTCCCTCCTTTCTAATCGGTTGTCAAATATCTCATCTTAGTATTCTCTGCTGGAATAACTCTGCTGAGGGATAAGGTTGTTCAGCTCTCGATAAGTTCATTCAAGTTTGCACGAATCCTCTCGTACTCAAAACCTTTCCTCAGAAACTTGTTAACGAGTTTCCTTCTCTCATCAGGAGTAATACCAGACTTTGTTGTACTCTTCCGAATCTCTTCTCTGAGAACCCTTTCAAATTCCTGTTGAACGGTCTCCTGTCCCAGAAGCCCCTCTATCTTTTCTCTGTTCAGTCCCAGACTCTCAAGTTCTCTTCTTACCCTTACGGGACCTTTTCTCAAGAGTTTTATTGAGTCGGAAACAAATAGCTGGGCAAAACGGCTGTCATTTATTATTTCTCTTTCCTTTAGCTCTGTAATGGCACATTCTATATCTTCTGGAGTGAAACCCTTCTTTTGCAAATGAGTCCTGACTTCATACTCTGTCCGTTCCCTGAAACTCAAAAACCTCTTCAGGCTGCTGAAGATTTCCCTTTGAGTTTCATCTTCACTGCTGTTTCTCATTGTTACCGTCTTCCAGGGAAGCAGTCTCTGGTAGATTGAGAGCTTTTCTTATTCTCCCCTCGATCTCTGACATAATGTCCGGGTTTTTCGATAGATACTCTGCGGAATTCGACTTTCCCTGACCGAGGCTGGTCTCATTACCATCTTCTTGAATATAGTTGTACCACGCACCTTTTCTTTCCACTATACCGGTATCCAGGCCAAGATTTATCAACTCGTGTTCCTTTGCTATCCCTCTTCCATAAATGATGTCAACCTTGGCCTCTTTGAATGGCGGAGCAAGCTTGTTCTTGACAACTTTGATGGTAGTCTCATTACCCGTTACGTTTGATCCTTCTCTTATGGCAGCACCTCGTCTTATCTCAAGTCTTATGGAAGCATAAAACTTAAGCGCCACCCCCCCTGTCGTAGTCTCGGGGTTGCCGTACATAACTCCAATCTTCATCCTTGTCTGGTTGATGAACATCACGATCGTTCTGGACTTGCTAACCGTTCCCGAAATCTTACGAAGTGTTTGTGACATCAATCTCGCTTGCAGCCCAACCTGTAGTTCGCCAATTGAACCTTCAATTTCAGTCCTGGGAACCAGTGCTGCCACAGAATCAACAACGACCATATCCACGGCATTTGATCTGACCAGACCATCGACAATCTCAAGGGCCTGTTCACCATAATCAGGCTGAGAAATGAGTAGATTGTCAACATCAACGCCCAGACTTCTGGCATACTTGATATCTAGCGCGTGCTCAGCATCTACAAATGCAGCAATACCGCCTCTTTTCTGCACTTCGGCTACAGCATGAAGTGCGACCGTTGTCTTTCCGCTTGACTCTGCTCCGTATACCTCAACAACACGTCCTCTCGGATAACCTCCGATGGTTACTGCACTGTCTATAGATAACGAACCAGAAGAAATCACATCAGCAGTCTGTTTAGATTCCTGACTGCCAAGTAGCATCACAGAACCCTTCCCAAATTGCTTTTCGATCTCTCTTATTGCCCTGTCAAGTGCAGCTTTCTTATCTCTCGACGTCATACTCTTGAAGTCCCCCTTCAAAATCACAGGTGTATAGTTCTCGATACTTTGCGCCCTCTCTTCCAAGAATCGACTCGAATACCTTGACCTCACTGACTGATACAACAACACTTTCCGGGGTTAAGGTCTCGATGAGTTTCTCCCAGTACTCTGGGCTGTACTTGATTCGTCCCACAGTTATGTGTGGGTGAAACGAACCTTCAACGGGGATCGAAAGACTCTCCGTCAAAATCCTGATTTCTCTCCTGAGACTGTGGACTGTGGGCGAATCATCTAGCCCGAGCCAGATGACTCGCGGCAACCCCTTATACTTGAAATATCCTATCTGTTTTGTCACAATTGAGAAAGATGGGAATCCCCTCAAACGGTTTGAAAGCATATGTGCAAGCTGTCTGGCCTTCGATCTCTCAATCTCACCAAGAAAGGCAAGTGTGAGATGGGCATTACCAGAGCTTACCCAGTTCCCCTTGAATCCCATTCTTCTAAGCTTCTCCGCACTCCTGTCGAGTATTTCTGAAACTCTCGGACCAGTATCTATGGCAACAAATGACCGCAACTTAATCCCCTCCAATCAGGGTTTTTCGATGCCTGAGCAGGTAATTCATGCCGCTTGCAACGGTAACTGCACCAACTACGACCTGGAGAACTACCATTCCTGCTCCAGAAGGAAAATCAAAGAGCAAGTGGAAATAGGCCGCTGCAATAAAAGCAAAGTGAACAACTGTTTTCGCCTTTCCCATCATGTCAGCGGGAATGACTATTCCCGACGATGCACTCAGCATCCTGATTCCTGAGACAAGAATGTCTCTGAACACAATGATTATCAACAACCAGAAATTGACCAATCCTGCAGCAAACAATGCAATGAATATCCCGGTCACAAGTATCTTGTCAGACAGCTGATCAAGGAACTTACCCATTCTCGTCACAATGTCGTACTTCCTTGCCAGATAACCGTCAAAATAATCTGTCAACGCTGCTACTGCAAAGACTATGCCGGACCCCCATATCGCTGCGGTGGTATCTATCCTCAACAGGATGATCACAGGAAAAGTCATCACTATCCTTGAAAGCGTCAATAGATTAGGCAGATTTCGCATCAGCGTTCACGACTCCTCTTGTATCATGTACTTCCGCTGCCGTAATTGTGCAGTTCACAAAATCACCAACACTTGCATTCCCACTAAGGATAACAGATCCATCGATCTCAGGTGCACAATCATACAACCTGCCGACAAGCATGCCACCCACACGTTCATCAATTAGCGCTTTCTTCTGCTTACCGACATGCCTCTGATTAAGCAAATGGGAAATCCCATCCTGCTCAAAGAGCAACTCGTTCAGATAGTTCTGTGCACGCTCCTGGCTCATTGTCGATCTTCGAGAAAATGCCGTAGTTCCTTCCTCTGGAGAATAGACAAACCCGCCCAGCCAGTTGAAGCCAACAGCTTTAACAAACTCAAGGGACTGTTCGAACGATTCTCTTGTTTCGCCGGGGAAACCTACCATCAGTGTAGTCCTGAGTACCGCTTCGGGAATCCTTCGTCTTATATCTCTGAATAACCTTACAAGTTCAGAAGAATTCCTTCTTCTCTCCATATCACTGAGTATTCTGTCGGAGCCACTCTGAACAGGTACGTCATAATAGGGTAATACATGTTCTGATGACCCAATTGCATCAATGATCCTTGATGTCAGATGATCCGGGTGCAGGTACATGACTCTTACCCAGAAATCTTGTGGAATCCTGTCAATTGCTTCGAGTAGCTCTGGAAGTGCTTGCTTGCCGTAGATATCCAATCCGTATTGAGTTGTATCCTGAGATACAAGAACAACTTCTCTTGTTCCTTTGCTTACCAAACTATGGATTTCATTGAAAACATCTTCAACAGGTCTGCTCCTTGAACGTCCCTTAAATGAAGGTATAGAACAGAATGCACACGCTCGATCGCAACCATCGCCGATTTTCACAAAGGCATAAGGCAACGCATCACACCTGCTTGTGAATTCGTAGACCGCTTCTGGTTCGGCATAAACCCACAGATCACCCTTCTCTATCAGGTCAGCAAGCCTCTTCGGTGATGTAACTGATATCAGACCGTCAATCTCAGGTATTTCCTTCTTGAGTTCGCTGAAGTAGCGCTGCACCAGGCAGCCAACGGCCATCACTTTTAAGCTTGGGTTTCTCTCTTTTAGGTGAGCATAAGATAAGATGTTTTCTATACTCTCGAGCTTTGCAGCCTCGATAAAGCCACAGGTATCTATCACAACAATGTCGCTATCAAGCGGATTATCAACGAACTCGTGTCCTCTCTCAGACATGATGCCTCTGAAATTGCTCATGTCAGCGTCATTCTTCGGGCAACCGAGCACCTGGAGGTTCAGTTTCATCTCAACCTCTCCTTGCGTTTCTCCAGATATTTGTTTCTTATTATGGTCAGTTCATCGATGTACTCTTTGCTCTTATAGTTTGGATAAGTGTGTTCGAAGGGTCTGAATGCACCGTTAATAAACATGAGCGTTATTTCGGCAAAAATCCCTCTACCAACATATATCCTGTTAGCCCAATGTTTCGTAGAAGCCAGAACAAACTGGGTGTGATGAACGTAACCAGGATCGATATTAACTCTACGGTCCCCGGACACTCTCATTCTATCTTCAATCTCACACGTGACCAGTTTGATCTCAGGTAGCTCGGCGGGGTGAAAGAGTCTGCGGAAACTTACCAGTCTTGCAGTTAGACCAGGTCCCATCTCGCTATCGTAGAAACTGGTGAATACTCCAAAAGGAAGCTCTGCCGACACATAATCGACAGCACCTAGTCGATCCTCGAGTAGAGGCCTGACTTCTTCCAGATAGTAATCCGTGTATGCAGAAAAAATTAACGAGATCAGGTTTACGAACTCGCCCCGCGTGATTGCTGTCATGGGTTACACTCCACATCAAGCTACATATGATCTATGTCATTCCAGAAAAGCATTCTGGCAATTAGTCTTTCACAAAATTGCTCGCTCATCCTTGCATTGGAATTATATCATGATGCAATTGTTATCGCCTGAGGAAAGTGAGCACAACAGACGCTCTGAGCTGTGCTATAATCACTTCTGAGACGCCTGCGGGGCATGATATCCGCAGTACTTGCAGAACGAGCATGCACCGCAAAATCTTTCCCGGAGAGTGCACAATGTATACCTCAAGGATTTCCAAGCAGACTATTAAGCGTCTGGCAATCTATTACAGGTGCCTGGAGAAGCTCCATAAGGAAGGTATACGCACTGTCTCTTCTCATCAGATTGGTGAAGAGCTTGGACTGAAAGCCAGCCAGGTCCGTAAGGACCTGTCCTATTTTGGTGGATTTGGGAAACGAGGCGTTGGATATGAGATCCGAACGCTGGCTTCAAGAATCAGCAAGATTCTTGGCATGACCCGTTCCTGGAAAACCTGCATCGTAGGCTTTGGAAATCTGGGAAGAGCTCTTCTCCACTTTCCAGGTATCAGAGATAAAGGATTCAATATCGTCGGTGTCTTTGACAAAGACAAGAAGAAAGTCGGCAGTGCTGCTGACGATCTTCTCAGAGTAGAAGATGTGGCATCAATTCCAATGGCAATTAGAGAAAGAGGCATTGAGATCGGTGTGATCGCAACTCCCGCAGAAGATGCCCAGAGTGTCGTTGATCTCCTTATCAAGTATGGTGTAAAAGGTATTGTAAGCTTTGCTCCAACAAAACTCAGCGTTCCTGAAAGGATTTCTGTTGAAGAAATAGATATCTCAGTCGCACTCTCTTCAGTGGCTTTTGGGATTATCCGTATGGAAAGAGATGGGGATTAGCGTGGACAATAGCATTCTTGTAGCTCTAGTTGGTGGCAGTGGTGCTGGAAAGACTTCCGTAGCGGAGTACTTGAGAAATCACTTCATGGACCTCTGCGATGTTCTGTCTATGGACGACTATTATCGTAATCTGGAACCTGGTGTCGATCCAAGAAACTTCAATTTCGATAGTCCGAACGCTTTTGATTTCAGTCTCTTCAGAGATCATATAACTCAGGTGAAGGCTGGCAAACCTATCGATCTGCCAATATACTCGATGATTACATACAGAAGAGAAGAGGGCATAAAGAAGACATATGAGCCCAGGCCCCTGAACATTGTCGAAGGAATCCTGATCTTACATAACGAAGACATGAGAGAATTGTTCGATTTTTCAGTGTACATTGATGCCCCCCCAGATGAGAGGTTGATTCGCAGAATCGAACGCGACATCAAAGAAAGAGGGCGTTCGCTGGAGAGCATCATTACTCAGTACAGGAGATTTGTGGCTCCGTCTTTCAAGAGTTTCATAGAGCCTCAGAAGTACTTTTGTGATATAGTCTTACCAGACGGAATCGAAAACGCAACTGGGCTGAAAGTCATCATCAATGCCATTGAGAACATGCTTAAGAGCTGAGAACTTTTGGAGGTGTTCTGGTGATCAGGCGTATACTTCTTGTTCCGATTATCCTTCTCGTAATATCCTGCGCCTTCTCTTTTGACACAGATGCGGTTGAACAGTATTTTCTGGGCTACATAGAAGACTTCCAAAAGGTAGAATCTCAGCATCCTCTTGTAAAAGAGCTGAAGCTAGAACTTGATAATCTTGCCCTTTACCGACTCTACAAGTTTCAGATTGCTGGAAGTGTAGAGAGAAGAGAAACGTCGACAACCATTGCAGGCCTTCTCACAGATTTCTTCAGAACGATTCCTGAGAGTGCTTATGCCAACCAGGATGATCGGTTAGCGTTTAGTGCTTTCCTTGGGTGGGTATTGTCAGAGTATTCTGTAAACTCTTTCGAGACATGGACATTGAGCGAAATGCCAGCCTTTACTCGTGCTTTTAATGATTACACTGCATATGTTCGAAATGCAGCTTCCAAAGTATTCAAAGCCTGGATAGCTCATGCGCTTGGTGTGCTTGTAGAAATCCCGGAACACTTTCCTGAAGAGCTCTCTGTGCGCAATGTTTTCCCGGAACTCGCGATCTCAGTAGCCATCGATAAAGAAGACGAAGAGTTGATCTCTTCGCTTTCATCACCAGGCATAATCAACAGGCTGACTTCTTCAATTGACCAGATTGCTGAGAAGAACTACACTGCATCGGAGCTATTCAAAGAAGACGTAAGACATTTCGTTAATCTGGCAATCAACGATCTCCCAGGTATTGATCAATCTCTTCTGGAGCAAGCACAGAATCTCCTGGAATTGTGGGTATATCACGCAATGTCACTGATCGACCATGCACCAGGATTCCCCGCAGGAATGATGACTGTGGAGGCAACTATACCTGGATTCGATAACACACTTCCAACTGATGAGGAGTACTACAGCGAAATCCTCGCCTACTTTGAAGAGAACCCCGATAGAAGGGCTTCTACTGCTGAGAGACTCGGTCTTAACGCTCGGATCCTTTCAATGAGACGGTATGACCCTTCGAGTCTCCTGGAAAGTGACATAGAAGCTGAAGTCAGACGTATAGTTCCTGCATTGACTGAAGCATTCACTGCTCTGAGAGCTGAAATCTCTGAAAACCTTGTGGAAGCTGCTGAGAGATCTCCTGACCTTGCATGGCTACGTATTCTCATCTATGTTGCTGCAGGTTTGGGGCTGTACCTCCTCATGCCAGCTCTCCGCTCTTACCTGGCTGGTGCAATCGTAAGCGTTGAGCTTTTTTACTTGCTATTCTTCTCGAATTTCAACCTCAGCACTTTTGATGTCTCTTTATATGCCATAGTTATTGTTCCTACCTTTGTGTTCACATTGATACTCACCGTGTCAGCAAATCTCAGTAAGACCAAACGAGGTATACTCTCGTTGCTTCAGCTGTTGCTGGTGATACTCGTGCTGGTGCTCCCTTTCACCAATCTGTACACAAGGGTCGACGAGATCTCCATGGACGAGTTCCCCAACTTCTACTCCTCGATATATTACGAGACACTGAAAACAGATCTGTTTCTCTCAACAACTTCAAGATTCAGTTTCTTGATGCGTGACCTGACATCGGTGATATCGACCGAAATGAATGATCTGCGAAGAGTGATAAGAGTGGTTATCCCCAACGTTATGAACAGTATCGTTTCAAAGAGCAATTCTCAGGCTGCGTATGATGCCGGGCGTTTCAGAATCACAATGCCTTCATTTGATCCGTATCTGTCGATCAGTAACCAGCAGGAGTATGTGCAGGAGTTTGACTCACTCCAAAAAAATCTCAAGAGTTTTGTGAGAACCAGCACTATCAATTACAGGACTTACCTGAAGAGGAAAGATGCTGTCATGAGTTCCGCTGTTCAGATAGTGGCGATGGCGGGTGAACCACTGCGAGAGGACTTTCTGAAACATGTCCGGGATGCTTTCGGTGCCAGGGCAGATTTTACGCATCCTCTGGAGGTCTTCGAGGACACGATACATGTTGAACTGGAAAAAGAGCCCGAACCAGCCTCAGTCAAACCTTATAGTAGTGGAGATTTTGCGCCGATTCTGCTGGGGGTCATGGTTCTTTCGTCATCTTCAGCTCTGTTCAAAAGAAGGGTTCTCTTCCTTTACGTCCAAATGGCTCTCATTGTGGTGGCTTTTGTCAGAGCATTACTTTCGATGGGATCACTCGAACTCTTTGTACATAGTGGTTTGCCGGAGATAAGTGTTGTAACCAGTTCCAGGATAGACATTTGGTTTTTGGTTTTCTTTGTTTGTATAATATCAGTGTGCCTGATCAAAGCGATTTTATCCCATAAGAAGAGGAGGGAGATTCATGAAGATTAAGCTGTTCCTTGTTATTGCACTTGTGGCACTGTTTTCCGTTTCTGGTCTTGCCTTGCGTGTAATCATGGTAACGGACATGGGCGGGCTTGGAGACAAGTCATTTAACGACGGTACCTGGGAAGGAATTGTAAGAGCTGGAAACTTCCTGGGCATCGACTACGATGTTGTTCAGTCTTACGAGCAGGGTGACTACATCCCCAACCTGTCAAATGCGGCTCGTGAAGCAGACATCGTTTTCGCTGTTGGATTCCTGATGGAGGACGCGCTGTTCAGAGTAGCCCCTCAGTTCCCCGGCACTTACTTTGTCGGTATCGACATTGCTGTCCCGGAAGATTTTGAAGGCGACAATGTCGTAGGGTATCTGTTCAGAGAACAGGAAGGAGCATTCCTGGTAGGTTACCTCGCTGCAGCTATGACACAATCAAACTTAGTTGGCTTTGTTGGCGGTATCCCGATACCCCCTGTCGAGAGATTCAGGTACGGCTTCGAAGCAGGTATACGCGTATACGAAGACCTGCACGGAAAGACTGTCGATATTCTCAGGGGTTACACCAATGACTTCAACGACCCTGCGAAGGGTAAAGATCTCGCCATGGCACAGTTTGCTGAGGGGGCTGACATAGTCTTCCATGCGGCTGGTGCTTGCGGAAACGGTGTTATTGAAGCCGCTGCTGAAAGAGGAGAAGGCTATTTCGCCATCGGAGTCGACGTTGATCAGGACTACATGGCTCCTGGAAGCGTTCTTACAAGCTCGATCAAGAGAGTAGACATGGCTTCTTACCAGGCGATTCTTAGTATTGCATTGGGTACCTTCGAAGCAGGAACCAAAATACTCGGAATCGCTGATGAAGGCGTTGGAATGAGTGAAATGCAGTACACAAGGCACCTGGTACCCGCAACGGTCCTTGCTGAACTTGATTTCCTGAAGGAAGAAATCAAGCGAGGTGCATTGGCCATTCCAGAAACCCAGGATGCGCTTGATGCATTCGTTGTACCTGACATTGCTCTGCCGTGATGAACGAGACACAGGGACGCTCTGCGTCCCTGTGTCTATCTTATTTGTCAGTTAATACCAAAGGTCGGGAGCGGCAGACTCCCGATTTTTGGTATCGATTGACACGGAGGTGATGGCGTGGTTCCCGCTTCTACAAGCACCGACCTTAAGCCAGGCAAAGATGATGCGATTGTCATGAAAGGTATCACCAAGAGATTCCCCGGGGTCCTCGCAAATGATCACGTCGATTTCTTTGTTAAGAAGGGTGAGATCCACGCCCTGGTGGGGGAAAACGGAGCAGGAAAGTCTACGCTGATGAATCAGCTTTATGGATTTCATCTCCCCGACGAAGGCGAGATTTACATCAACGGCGAGGAAGCATCGTTCAGAAGTCCCAAGGACGCTATCAACAAGAACATCGGAATGGTTCACCAGCATTTCATGCTTGTTGGTAATCAGACGGTCACTGAGAACGTTGTTCTGGGATCGGAGATACTGCACCCCGTTATGAAAGTCTTTCTTGACAGGAAGAAGGCGAGAAGAACAGTAATGTCGCTTTCGAAGCAGTTTGGTCTTGCAGTTGATCCTGATTCATTTATTGAAGATATACCGGTTGGAATGCAGCAGCGTGTGGAGATCATAAAGACGCTTTACCGTGGTGCTGATATCCTCATATTCGATGAGCCAACAGCGGTTCTCACCCCCCAGGAGACAGAAGAGCTTTTCAAGGTAATGAAGCTTCTCAAGAAAGAGGGGAAAACCATAGTTTTCATCACTCACAAGCTCAATGAGGTTATGGCGATAACTGACAGGGTAACCGTCATGAGACTGGGAAAAGTAACTGGAAGAGTGGATACGAAGGACACGAATCCCAGGCAACTCGCGAATATGATGGTAGGAAGAGAAGTGCTTCTCAGGGTCGAGAAGAAGCCCCACGAGCCAGGGGATCTCCTTCTCGAGGTTGAGAAGTTATTTGTTAGAGACAATCGAAATCTGCAGGCAGTAAAAGATGTCTCGTTGAATGTCAGGGAGGGGGAGATCGTTGGTATCGCAGGTGTTGCAGGCAACGGTCAGTCTGAACTGGTTGAGGCAATAACCGGCTTAAGAAAAGTGGAGAGCGGAAAAATCCGGATGACAGGTGTAGACATAACCAACCTCTCCACATGGGAAATCAGAGAGATTGGTCTAAATCACGTTCCTGAAGATAGATTGAGACGAGGACTTATTACGAAGTACCCGCTCTACTTCAATGCGATACTTGGAAAGCACAAGGACGAGCCGTTTTCAAGAGATGGTTTCCTTATGCTCAAGAACATCAGAAACTATACAAAGGATCTTGTAGAACGATTCGATGTTCGCCCGAGAAACATCGATCAGCTTGCTGGAAATCTCTCCGGGGGGAATCAACAAAAGCTCATCGTTGCAAGAGAGCTGGACGACAAGCCACGACCTTCCAGATGCGTAGTTGTCTCCCAGCCAACCCGAGGACTCGATATTGGCGCAATTGAATACATCCATAAGACGCTGATCACCATGCGAGATCAGGGCATCGGAATTCTCCTGGTTTCAATGGAGCTTGACGAGATCTTCTCACTCAGTGACAGAATACTGGTCATATATGAAGGTGAAATAATGGGAGAGGTTACACCTGATGAGATAACAAAAGAAGAGGTCGGACTCATGATGGCGGGTCAACGAAAGGCAGAAACAGCTGTTGAAAGGGGTGATCAAAAGTGAATCGCGGAAAGATATATGCATTCCTTGTACCAACAATTTCTGTTCTGATCGCCCTTGGAATTGGGTCCATTGTTATTCTACTGATCGGGAAGAACCCGATAACAGCTTACTCAGTCATGTTTCAGGGAGCCTTTGGTGGAATAGAGGCACTTGCCGATACGGTCGTGAAGATGACCCCTCTGGTGCTTACGGGGCTTGCAGTTGGGTTTGGTTTCAGAGCAGGTGTTTTCAACATCGGTGCAGACGGACAGATGGCAATGGGTGCACTGATGGGAGCGATAGTGGCAATGAGTTTTGGCTGGCTTCCTCCTGTCATCCTTATACCACTTTCGATTATCTCTGGTATGGTTGCAGGGGCAATATGGGCATCAATTGCCGGCTTTCTGAAGGCCTTTACAGGAGCTCATGAGGTTATTTCCACAATAATGCTCAACTGGATCGCGATAAACATCGGAACCTTCATGGTCACAGGTCCTCTGGCGGTAGGAACGGGGACACCAAAGAGCCCTGAAATCGCTGACGCTGCGAAGCTTCCGATCATCTTGAAAGTTCAAGCTATTCAACTCACTATTGGCATTGTAATAGCAATACTCGTAGCGATCGTTATGTATATACTCATCGAGAAGACAACCATGGGATACGAACTGCGAGGGGTCGGATTCAACCCTTTCGCAGCAGAGTACGGTGGCATCAATATCAAGAAGAATATCGTAATGATCATGGCCATAAGTGGAGCTCTTGCTGGGATGGCTGGAATTGTTGATCTTCTTGGTGTTCCTCCTCACAGGTTCCTCGGAGAATTCACGGCCGGTCGTGGCTTTGATGGTATCACAATTGCCCTGATTGGCAGAAACCATCCGATAGGTATTATATTTGCTGCATTGCTGATTTCTGTACTGAGAACCGGATCAAACGCAATGCAGATACGTGCGCAGATACCTAACGACATTGTCACAATAATCCAGGGAATCGTCATTTTCCTTGTTGCTGCTGAACGCATTGTGGCAACCTTGATTGAATGGAAGAAGCGAAAGAAGGTGACGGCATGATCTGGTTAGAAGCCATTTTTGCAATCCTTGTCAACCCGAACTTTTACCAGCTCACCTTGCTCGCTGCAACACCGCTGATCTTCGCCAGCTTGGGTGGAGTCTACAGTGAGATAACAGGTGTTGTGAATATCGCTCTCGAAGGAATAATGCTGATGGCGGCTTTCAACTCGATAGTCTTCACACACCTTTCAGGCAGTCCCTGGATTGGTCTGATAATGGCCATCGTGATCGGAGTAGGGTTCACATGGTTCCATGCCTGGGCAAGCATAAGGTGGTCTGCCAACCAGATTGTGAGCGCTACCGCGTTGATTATCATCGCACAAGGTGTAACATCTTTCCTTATGGTACCGATTTTCGGTCATCCTGGACAAACTGACTACGTCGGGAGAATCCCGGCAGTTGAGCTTAGTTTCATTAAAGACGTTCCGTTTATTGGGCAGATACTTGGCTCAATGAGTCTATTTGTGTACCTTGCACTGATCGCAGTGGTAGTAACGTGGGTGCTGTTATACAGAACCTCGCTTGGTCTAAGAATGCGAGCAGTAGGCGAGAATCCTGAGGCAGCTGACACACTGGGAATCAACGTCTACAGAATACGCTACTTTGGCGTCCTCATGAGTGGGGTCATGGCAAGTTTTGCAGGTGCCTTTCTCTCGTTAGGACAACTGGGCAGGTTTGTAGAATTGATGACACATGGTAGGGGCTTCATAGCACTGGCTGCAATGATAATCGGGAACTGGAACCCGGTTGGAGCTCTTGGTGCATCTCTTCTCTTTGGTGCCTCAGAAGCCATGAACCTTCAGTTACAGAGCAGCACAATAATAACGGTCTCTGCAAACGTGAAACCATTATTTAACATGATACCTTTTGTGGTTACTCTTGTCGTTGTAGGAGGGTTTATTGGAAGAACCAGAGCGCCTGCAGCATCCGGTGTCCCTTACGAAAAAGAGTCAAAATAGCACTTGCTGTACAGTTGCTAAACTCTGTCAATTGCTCTGGATAACCTTTCCATGACCTTGGTGCGGCCCATGAGGTAGACAACGTCTATCATTTCGGGGCCGTCTTTTCTTCCTGTGATGACTCTTCTAAGAGAAGTGTAGAAGGCTCTACGGTCAGGCGAAGCCTTTTTCACGACATCTTTCAACACAGAAATTATTGTATCCGGACTCCATTCATCCAGATTCTCAAACTCCTGCCTCATCAACGAGAAAGCCTCCAGAACATTTTCATCAATGTGATCATCAAGAAGAGAGTCTTCTGGGATTTCCTCAAAGTAGAGTGCCATCTTTTCCGGAAATGCTGACAGGAGTTCCACTCCATTACGCACGCTGTTAACGGCTTTTCTGAGCCACTTGAAGTTGGCTTCAGCTTTGCGTTCGGTTATTTGACCCGCATCAACAAGGTACGGAATGGCAAGACGCGTTATACTGTCCAGATCTGATTCCCTTATATAGACGCCATTGAGCCATAGTGCCTTCTTCTCATCAAATATCGCAGGACTCGAATGCACTCTTGCCAAGGAAAAGAGCTCAGTCATTTCGTCTATCTTGAAGACCTCTTTGCCGTCAGGATGCGACCAACCCAGAAGGGCCAAAAAATTCGAGAAAGCGTCGGGTAAGAAACCTCTCTTTCTAAACTCTTCAACGGATGTGTGGCCATGACGTTTGCTGAGTTTCTTACCGTCCGGACCAAGAATCATTGATAGGTGACCGAATTTGGGCATATCAACTTCCATTGCTTCGTAAATGGCCATCTGCTTCAATGTGTTTGAGACATGATCGTCTCCTCGCAAGACATGGGTTATCTCCATCTGGACGTCATCGACAACAACCGCGAAATTATAAACAGGAAGACCTGTAGAACGGACGATAGCGAAGTCCCCCAAAGCTCCTTCTTTGAAAGCTATCTCTCCTTTGACAAGGTCAATGAAACGGTACTCCTTCCTTGGCATTTCCAGAAACAGTGCTGGGGAAAGACCTTTGGAAGAGAACTCTCTTCTTCGCTCCGAAGTATCAAACTCAGCAAACATGTCTTTCGAGTAGTGAGGGGCTTTGCCTGTTTCCAGCAGTCTATCGTGTATCACTTCGATCTCTTCGGGGTAGGCATACACTTCGTAAGCCTTGCCTTCCAGAAGCAACTTTTCCGCGACTTCTCTATAGTAAGTCCCTCGTTCACTCTGCCGGTATGGTCCGAAAGGTCCCCCGATATCTGGACCCTCATCCCATGCGAGACCCATCCACAGAAGCGATTCGATTAGTTGATCCTCGTGTTCTTTCTTCGAACGCTCCAGATCCGTGTCTTCAACCCTGAGAATGAATCTTCCTCCTTCATGCCGAGCATAAAGGAAATTGAACAAAGCAGTCCTGGCTCCTCCAACATGAAGGCTGCCTGTTGGACTTGGGGCAAATCTAACTCTGGTCATTGCTCTTCCTCCTGCGTATCAAAGTCTCATAGAATAACAATGCACTAATTGTCTTCGCGTCGCAAATCCTTTGCGAACGCACCATCTCAAGAGCTTCATCCAATGGTACTATTACCGTTTCCAGAAACTCTCCTGTGTCTGGAGTAGGTTCTGCAACTTTCTCAACAACTGCATAGTAGAGGTATATTCTCTCATCTGTGAAGCCAGGAGAAGAGTAGAGCAACGTCATTAGCTTATGCTCCTTGATGCTGTACCCTGTCTCTTCGAGCAGTTCTCTTCTAGCACAGTCTGCAGGATCTTCGCCCGGATCCAGACGTCCTGCAGGAATCTCCAGCAGATACTCTCCTATGGGGAACCTGTACTGTTTGACCAGAACTACGTTTTTTCCGTCAAGAGGTATCACTCCTGCAGCTCCAGCGTGTCTTACCACTTCTCTTGTACTGTGAGTTCCATCAGTCAACCTGACATCATGTTTCTCTACGTCGATGATTTTCCCGCTAAAGAGCCGAGTATTTCTTATGGACTCTTCCATGTCAATGACCTTTCATAAGGAAGGCAAGAGGGAGGAGTTCAGAAACTGATGTGATAATTTCTTCGTTATCGCCTGCAAGTATTACTTCAAAGTCACCGAATTCACGCATGAATTGCCTGCATGCTCCACACGGAGGCGTTGGCTTTGCAGAGGATGAAACTATCGCAATTGCCGCGAAGTGTCTCTTCTGCTTGGCCACAGCAGCCACTATCGCTGAACGTTCCGCACAAATGCTCAATCCAAACGAGGAGTTTTCGACATTGACACCAGTAATTATCTCACCATCGCTTGTTAATAGAGCAGCGGCCACAGAGAAACCCGAATAGTGTGAATAAGCGTGAGGTAGGGCCTCACGGGCCTTCTGAATCAGGATATTTTTCGTCTTCTCGTCCAGTTTCCGCTTCTTCTCGGTCAATTCTCAATCGCACCTTCTCTATTTTGTTCTTCCCTGCAGCAAGAATCTCAAAAGTGAAACCGTCAACTCTCAATGTCTCGCCTACTGCAGGAAACCTCTCAAGTACTTCAAGCAGGAATCCTCCAACAGTTTCAAAATCGGTATCCGGGAAATCCTTGTCGAGTTCACGTTCGATATCGTTAATCGGTGTTATTCCATCGACAATGTATTCGTTATCGCTCACTCTTTCGATCGTTATCTCTGAGTCAAGGTCGTATTCATCAAGGATCTCACCAGTAAGCTCTTCGATTATGTCTTCCATAGAGATCAGCCCTGCTGTCCCCCCGTACTCGTCAATCACCACGGCCAGATGGTTCTTCTCTTCAATGAACTCCTTGAGGAGATCGTCAAGCTTCTTTGTCTCTGGAACAAAGAACGCCGGCCTCATTATTTCTTTAACGGGGGTATTGCTTAAGATGCTCTCCATGTTCGAACGTTCACTCATAAACTTCAAGAGATCCTTGGCAAAACATACTCCCACAATCCTGTCAATACTCTGTCTGTAAATCGGAATCCTGGAATACCCTTCATTCTCAATTATACGCAGCAGTTTCAGCAACGGTGCATTTTCGTCAAGTGCCTCGATTTCAACACGTGGTGTCATTATCTCGTTCACAGATATGTCTTTGAGTACAAGTGCGCGTTTCATAATCTTGCTCTCATCAGACTGCAGAACACCTTCTTGATGACCCGTGTCTACGGCAAGCACGATTTCGTCCTCTGTAATAAACGGTGTATCAGATACCTTACGGCCTCCCAGCAACACGATAAAAGCATTGGATATACTTAGCAAGAACTTCAGTATTGGCTCAAGAATCGCCGTGAAAAAGGCAATCACCGGCACAACTTTCGTGAACACTTTCTCGGGATTCTCTCTGGCATGTATTTTCGGAGTAATCTCACCGAAAACAAGCACCAGAAAAGTCATTATCCCGGTTACCAGAGCCGCCGCAATACCTTCGGAAGTCTCAGGCAGCAGTCTTAGAGCCAGTAGTGTGGCCACAGCAGAAGCCAGTATGTTAACCAGGTTGTTCATCACAAGCACTGCTGTTAGCATTCTATTGGGTTTTTCAATGAACCTTCGAACCGTCTTAGAGAGCTTCTTATCGTCCTTGCCTTCGGTCATTTGTCTCAGTTTCAGTTTCCCAACAGCCATGAGAGCTGTTTCAGAACCAGAAAAGAAACCCGACAGGTAAAGCAATCCGATAAGTATTATTAAATACAGAAAAATATACGACGGATCACCGTCACTAGGTGGCACTTCTCTTTCTCACCTCTCTTGTTCTTTGGTCAAATTCAGAGACCTCTATGTAATATAACACAACTGTATTCCATAAGACGATTTCATCATGGATCAACAAGACCAACGCTATTACAAGTCACGATTCAATCATATTAATGGCAGCAATGCGGTCGCCAGTCCAAAGTAGATCAGGAGACCGGTGGCATCAACAATGGATGTTATCAGCGGGCTACTCGCAACAGCAGGATCAATTTTCAGCTTTGTGAGTATGAATGGTAGTATTGTGCCAATAATGTTGGCAACAACCACAATCGCCATCATCGAAAGTCCAACAACAACACCGACCTGATACCCTCCCCTTGTCAGTCCAAGTGCCCAGCTGGCTACTCCCATTGTCAAACCCAGGAACATCCCAACGGACATCTCCTTCATTAGGGTGAAGAACCACCTTGATAGTTTCACGTCACCAGTTGCGATAGCACGAACTACCAGTGTCGCCGACTGAGCCCCTGCGTTTCCTCCACTATCTATCAGCAGGGGTATGAAAAAAGCAAGCGCTATAACTGACGCAAGCGTCTCCTCAAAAGCAGCAATCACACTCGAAGAAACCAGATTCACCAGAACAAGAATTACCAGCCATCCTATTCTCTTGGTGTAAAGCGACCATATACCGGAATCTCTGTAACTCATCTTCAATGGTCTGACAGCTGCTGTCATGTGGAAATCTTCGGTTACTTCTTCTTCAGCGATATCAAGAACGTCATCAACCGTAACGATACCCAGGAGTACCCCATTCGAGTCAACTACCGGCAGGGCAACGAGGTCGTACAGCTGAATGAGCTTAACAGCTTCCTCACGGTCTTCAGAAGCAACTATGCTGACAAATCTGTGGTCCATTATCTGCTCCACGGTCTCGCTGGGATCAGCCAGTATAAACTTCCTGAGGTCCAAAGCATCAAGCAATTGCCATGATGCATTGGTGACATAGATAACGTTGATCGTCTCACTGTCTTTTCCCATGTTACGAATATGATCAAGTGCCCTGGCAATCGTCCAATCAGGTCTGACTGCAACGTAATCAGGGGTCATCAATCTGCCGACGCTTTCTTCCGGATACCCCAGAAGGACTCTTGCTTCCTTCAGATCACCGAAACTAAGCAGGTTCAGCAGCCTTTGAGTTACCTGACCAGGCAACTCCTCCAGCAGATCTGTCCTGTCGTCAGGCTTAAGATCGGCAAGCAGTTGTCGGGTTTCCTGATCGGTCAGATCCATGAGCAGAGCATCACGTTCTCTCGATTCAAGATAAGAAAAGACGTCAGCAGCAAACTGCCTTGGTAACAGCCTGAACACGATAACTCGGCTGTTCTTGTGAAGCTCAAGTAGCAGATCAGCTATTTCAGGCGCGGGTCTGTCAGAAAGAAATTTCCTCAATTGTGACCATTTTCTCTTTTCAACAAGGTCTTCTACTATTTCAATAATGTCCATGGCTACCCGCTCCTTTCTGTCAGTTTCTCCCACAGCACCAGATGAGAGCTGAATGTGCTGTGCATTCTTATTTTATCACCCGGAAGTCATCGAACTTTCGCAAAGAACTAGAGGATTGATTCCTTATCGCGAACTCGCCATAGCTCGTCGACCATTCAGGCGCTTTTCTTGGTAGTATTGTTTGAGAGGTGATCCGATGGTTCCGCTGATATTCATAATTGCTGTTCTAGGGATTATCGTACTGGCTCTGGTAATTGGAAACATGATGCTTCGTGCTGCAAGAAAAAGATACGAGACCTCTATGCCTGAAGAAGGTGTAATGGTGCCGGCAGGTGATCACCGTCTTTTCGCACTGATCAAAGGCGAGGGAAGACCACCTGTAGTTTTTGAAAACTGCCTGGGCGGTCATGCATTTCTTTGGTCACTTATTCAGGAGAAGCTATCACTAAAGACCACCACGATCTCTTACGATAGAGCGGGCAACGGATGGAGTGAAGATCGCAAAGAAAGAGCAACCAGTGACGCAGTTGTGTTTGAGCTAAGAACAGCACTAAGAAATCTCGGTTTTGAAGGTCCTTACATTTTTGTTTCACACTCCATAGGGGCAATCTACACTGAGCACTTCGCAAGGCTATTCCCCGAGAGCATTGCTGGTATTGTATTTGTTGATCCAATAAGTACAGATGTTAGTCGTTTGGATGAAGTTAGTAGCACGACGAGCAGTAAATATGGAACCACAGAAGCAAAGATGAGAAGAAACCAGAGATCAGCGGCTCTCTCAAGAATTGGAGTAAAAGCCCTGTTAAGGCATTCTCTTCAGAGAGGACTCGGGTTAGATCGCCTCCGGCTCAATGAAGAGCAAAGGCGGCTTCTTGTAGACTACTATGTACTTCCCAGACCGTATGCCATCTCCGCCGCAGAGATGAACAATCTGGCAGAGAGCTGTGAGCTCATAGCCACTCTGGGACCTTTTCCAGAAGTCCCAATAAAGATCATACGGCATGACTCAAAAAGATACATTGCTCGTCTTATGAATGATGGTTATTCAATCGAAGAAGCAAAACAGGTCGAAGAAACCTGGAGGAACCTGCATCAGAAGATGCTAGATCTATCTACTCGGTCCGAGTATCTTGAAGCAAAGGAAACTGGCCATAGCATTCTCTACGATGATGCAGAAGTCATCATAAATGCAGTCGAAGACCTTCTAAACTCTGAGAAGTTCGAAGATTTGCAGGAAGGGACTTCGAAAGGTGATTAAGCGTTCGGTCCGGATGTAACCCCCAGCGCCCTTGCACGTTCAACCAACGTGGGATGGGAGTAATTGAACAAAGCATAAACAGGATGAGGATTGAGATTCGACAGATTGTGTTTGGCCAGATTCTTTAGTGCAGAGATCAGGTGTTGGCCAGATCCCAGGGCCTTTGCGCTATACGCATCTGCCTCAAATTCGTGCCTCCTGCTTTGTCCGTTCACAAGTGGTTCCAGGAAGAAATCCAGCGAGCTCAAGAAGATCAGAGCATAGAGCATGGAAGTATAGACCTGTGAAGTGCCGAAAGCGCTTTCAACAATTCCTGATGTTACAATCGCCCAGGCAAATAAGAGCATCCCCAGCATGATGAAAGAGCCCAGAAGAAATCTCCGCAAAATGTGGCCAAGTTTACTGTGCCCAATCTCATGAGCGACAACTGCAGCGATTTGATCTTCGTCAAGGTTCTCAACGAGATTGTCATAAAGCACAATCTTCTTTGTCTTTCCAAGACCTGCGAAAAACGCATTCGAGTGGCGAGAACGCCTGGATGCATCCATCAAAGAGATCTTTTTGACAACAAATCCTGCAGATTCTGCAAGTGATTCTATTCGATTCCTCAGAGACCCTTCTTCCAGAGGCCAGAGTTTGTTGAATAGCGGCACGATCACTGTGGGGAAAATCCATACAACAATCAGTTCAAATGCCACGAACACAAGCCAGAGCAATACCCACCAGAAGGAAAACGTCGTTATCAACCATATAGATATCCACACAAGACCAGTGCCAATAAGAGCTGCAATGATCATAGATTTGATCGTATCAAACACGAAAAGACGGGGAGTTGTTCGGTTGAACCCATACTTCTCTTCAACGACGAACACAGCGTAGATCCTGAAAAAAAGCGATACTATGAAGAACACTCCTGCGAGGATTCCAAGCATTAGAAGAGCCTGAAAGAACAGTGAATCTGTAGCTCTCTTAGAGAGCGTCTCTAAATGACGAAGCCCGTATATAACAAAATACAGCCCCAGAAAGAGGCTGACAACAGAGTGGGTGACTCCCACTTTGGTTTTGTCAGCTGTGTATGCCTTGGATTTCTCAAATTCCTCATCGTTGATCTTATCTTCAAGAATCCTCGGAATCGAAGCGTTCTTGCTCGTAGCGTGCTTAAGATTGATCATTTCAAGAAGTATACTGACCAAGCTTGAGCTCACATAAACAACAACAAAAAGTACCATGAACCACATCAATCTCACCCCGCTTGTTGTCCTGAATCACCTTATTCAAGCCTACTATTTGAGGCTGTTAGACATAAACCATTCGTAGAGCTCAGGGTTCGAGTACGTTGGCGTCCATGAGTCATGCTCTGCGTCAGGATATACTGTGAATCGCACTTTTCCACCGTGAGCCTCCAGGTAATCAACCAGTACGCGAGATTCCTTAACCGGAACCACAGAGTCTTTCTCCCCGTGAAATGCCCACACGGGAACGTGGACTATTCGATCAAGATTGTGTGGAAAACCATTTAAAGGAAAACCTCCACCGCAGACTGGAGCAATGGCTGCAAAACGTTCTGGCTCTCTTACTGCAAGATGCCACGTCCCATACCCACCCATACTCAGACCGGTGAGGTATATGCGCTTTTGATTTATCCTGTAATTCTCGACCACGTGATCAAGCAATACAGCAAGCGAATCTGTTAGTTCTGGCCACCAGAGATCTTCAGGACACTGTGGAGACACCGTGACAAAGGGAAAATCATCGATCTCATCCACAACTTTCGGTATTCCGTGTTTCATGATTCTTTCAATATCATCGCCGCGCTCTCCTGCACCGTGAAGGAAGAGAATCATTGGCCATCCATCAGACATCTCTTCTGGATAACCCTTCGGTAAAGTCAAATGGAATCTGAAGTAATGCTCATGTGGTAAGACTTTCCTCATTTCGGATCTTTGTCTCTTGATATGAATCACTCCCGATTGCCGAATTTGTGTTTCCGATTTCGTCAGAAGATGCCTCTTAGAATTACGCTAGAAAAACTGCTAGAATTTGTTTACGAGCTAACCAGCCTCCCTTTCTCAAGCAATTGAATTGCCCATATTGCTTTCGGACTACTTACGAACACTTTTCCATAAGTCTGTGAGAATCTTATTGGCTCAACCGATGGCTCGTGAAATCCCAATCCTTTACCATTGATCCTTGGATTTTCGCCATAGTATCCTGATCAGGACAGTAGGCATTGATAATCAACTATTAGCAGCACTCTCTGCACATTCAGTTTCTTCTGCGCTCGTTTTCGTACTCTTGAAGGCATTTCCCCTCAAGAAGTGTGAAGAGACCTTTTATTCTTGTTATAGTTTCAATGGCGAGATTTTGAATAGCCATTCCTCCTGTGACCGTTCTCCTGGATATCGCAGATTTTAGATCCTTTTCCAGTGATCCTGCCAGACTCTTCACCTGACGTAGGTCTTTTTCCAAAGGTTCTTCCGAGTACAGCGCTGAAGACTTCCATAGCAACTTGGCTGTTCTGTCAAGAATCCTTCCAAGCATTTCGTAGTCTGTGAGCCATGGTGAGAGCTCCTGGGTTAGTTCAGCGGGAAGGTTTTCTCTGAGATTAGAAGCTCCGCTGCTGATCCTTTCAGATTCATCGAAGAGCTTCTTGACCGCTTCTGCCCATTCACCCTGCTTGAATAGCCTGCGGAAGTCTTCTACTACCTTCCGGGGTTCTTTGGGTTCCAAAGGATGTAGAGGACTCTGTGTATTGTACTCGGCAAAATGTAACAGGTCTTCACTGTTACTAGGGCAGGTTTCTGCTATCGCAGTCATCCAGGCAACAACAGGGTCGTACTCCACTGGATTATTCATGAACCTGGAGGCAGCTCTGATTGGAATCATCGACGCGTGAGCTTGACTCATGGGATTCAGTAGAATACCTTTTGCATATCTCGCGATCTTTGGATCTCTCCCGACATAGGGACCGATATGCATCTCTGGAACCATTGTTGCATCGTTGACAGGATAGTTGTCCCAATAGAGGATGGGCCTTTTCAGGGTTGCATAGATGTACTTCGCATCGTCCTTGGGAATTTCAAACGAGCAGACCTCTGGTCCTGTCCACATAACAATAACCTCTTCATCGAGTAATTCGCCCAGCTCGCTTAAGTATCCGTTATTCGGATCACCATGATAAACCGTAGGACAGATAATCGTTTTCAGTTCAGGAACAGTCTCTTTTAGGGAGGCGAACACATCATTCGCCAGCATTGCCTGGGCAGATGCCAGTGAAGTGAAATTCTCCCGGTCATTCTGGTTTGTAAGCTTCAAAGGTATGTCATCAAAGAAGATGCCGACAGCCTTAACACCAATCTGGCAGAATCTGCTCAATTTGCTCAGCAAGAGCTCCGTATCCTGCCTGTCACAATATGATACCGACAAACCTGGACTTATGGTGAAACCGATGTCAACACCCGCTGTTTCTCCAGCATTAACCAGTTGTCTGAAACTCTCGACAAACTCACTAGAATAAGCTTCGCGCCATCTGCTTCTGTGAAAAGGATCGTTTTTTGGTGCATAAAGGTACAGATTGCATGATCTCTCCCCAAGAAGATCGATAATTCTCTTTCGCTCTTGAAATGACCACGGTCTACCATAGAATCCTTCAACAACACCCCGGATATCAAAGTGATCCATCCTAGACCTCCCAGGTACTCGATTCTCTGATTGCTGAGATGTTCTGTTAAACACCAGGAAATCTGTTACTTGCATCGTTATCCATTCTACATCTTTTCTGCACAGATTCTAACCCTGTGAGGATATTACTAGAGTTCATACTTCCTGAGAAGATCATCCAGCGCTTCTCTGAGTAATGAAGACTCCGTCCGCTCGGTGATCCTAGCTAGCTTTGAAAGCTTCTCCAGTTGAGAGCGTAGATAGTAGTTAGTCTTCATTACCATTTTCTGTTCTCTTTCGCTGGGCGCAAAAACTACCCTGTTTCTTCCCTGTTTCTTTCCCAAACGAAGACCTTCCGACAAAAGATTGAGAAGCTTCTCTACGGTTGCCGCGTTTCGAGGCATCTCTGCTACAGCACCTGTAACGGTCACCTTTACAGGGACACCGTTGCAGGTCGTTGTTCATTCAGAGATCGTCTCACGAATCTCTTCCAGTTCCATCAGGATATTCTCGCTTCGATACTCTGTCGAATATACAAAAAACTCGTCTCCAGTTCTTGTCATGAATGTGTTCTCCGGAAGATTCTTCCTGAGAAGACTTCCTATGAACACACAAGAACCGTGTCACCACAATCTCTTCCGAATTTGTTGTTAAGATCTTCAAAGCAATCGATGTCCAGCGTTCCAACAGTCAAAGGACCCTGGTAAGCAAGTTCCTCGAGTTTATCTCTGAGATCCTCGGTCTTTCCGGCAAATGACATACTGATGTTCACCTCCAATGATGTATGTATGTCGTTATACATATCCATATATACATATATCAACATCGGCACAAAAACATGAGATGAGGACACGGTCCTACTTGAGAATCTCTTAAAAGCATTCCTGAAGATAACAATCGGAAATCCAGATCTTGTTGGAAGGTGTTCGTGGAAGCTGGGTGCCCGAACCTGTCTAATCATTGCCCACGGCAATCAAGTTCCGATACCCTGGTTATGCCCGACTATGCAGAACGAATACTTAGTACCAGGTCTTATAGCACAGCTGTCATGGATTATTCACTCTGAAGCAGTTGAGTGCAGGTTCTCCATCTGCTTTCGCATCGTTCTTGCACTCAGCGCACTTATTGCTGAGGAATACGAAGCTGAACGAACTGACCTGGTGTGTTTCAGGGAACTGAAGAAGGTTTTCATGTTTCCCCAAATGCCCGAGAAGGATGCCATGAGATCTTCGGTGGCTTCCTCGAGTTCAAGCAAGGTCATCTGGCGAGGTCTGAATGTAAACAAAGGAAATGGCTTTTGAAGCCAGAATTGCTCATTGAACAGACGTCTTTCTGCTTTCAGTTTTTCATAGACTTTTGTGCCTGGATATGGAGTAAGATGCGTGATATTTGGAATGTCAATCTGGCTTTCCTGTATAAAATCCTTGAGCCTCTTGATGCTGTCCTTGGTGTCGAAGTCAGTGCCAATTATGAAAGAACCCATGACACTAATACCATGGTCGTGTATTCTTCTGATAACATCCTTATAGAATTCTATGCCTTTCTGGTAGTTCAGTTTCTTGTTTAGTGCTCTAAGAACTTCAGGATTGGTCGACTCAAAGCCAATAAACAGAAGAAGACATCCACTTTCCCGTGCTTTCTTCAAAACAGAAGGATCGTCGGCGACGTTTACTGATGCCTGTCCCATCCATCGTATCCTGTGAGACCTGAACAATTCAAGAACCTTCTCAGTCCTTTGTCTGGCGGGACTGCCAGGGCCAATGAAATTGTCGTCCAACAGGAAAAGCACTTCCCCGCGAAGTTGTTTAAGCTCCCTGTCAATCAAATCAAGTGGCTTGAATCTACACGTTTGTCCGTGAAATCTGGTTACAGAACAAAAATCACAATCGTAAGGACACCCTCTGACCGTCTCAATAGAGCTGAATCTGTATTTATCTGATAGCAGTTCTCTTCTTGGCCCGAGTCTTTGATCGAAGCTATATCTTCCGGGGGAATAGAGCTTCCTTAGTTCGTTATTCTCAAAGTCAAGGAGTAGTTTTGACCAAACGGTCTCTCCGTCACCCACAACCACAGAATCACAGTAATGCGCTGCCTCATGAGGTAGTATCGATGGATGATTCCCTCCAAGAATCACAGGGATTCTTCTCTTACGAAAAACGGCAGATATCTCGTAAGCCCTTCTGATGGAGTAGGTGTTCGCTGATATCGCCACAAGATCCGCTTCGAAAGAGAGCTCCTCTATGTTTTCGTCGACAATCGACACTTCGTAATCCGCAGGGATAGCACCAGCCTGGATCGCCAGGGCCATGGGTGGAAAGAGCCACATAGTGAAGCCTGGAGTGGCAGGGTTTATTAGAAGCAGACGTTTCAAGGGATTATCCTTTCCTCCTTCTCTTTCTTTCTGAAGGCCAGCTTATGGGTCATGGGAAGAAACATTCCAGTTGTCTGCCGGTAGTCAGTATAGCTTTGCCCAAAGTGTTCAAGAAGCATTGCCTCTTCTTTTCCTATTCTAAGCGTCATGAGTGTTGCAATTACTGCCATACCAGAGCTTCCTAGAAGCCAGTTTTCAGTGATCAAGAAAGCAGCGTTAAACAGCAACAAATAGGAAGTGTACATGGGGTGGCGAACAAACCTGTATGGTCCGGTCTTGACAAGCTTGTGTCCCTTTTTTATGACAAGACTACTTGAGAAGTACTTTCCCAACTCCCTGTGAACAAGAAAGATGCCATAGAGCGCGCAAAACCCTATCATTATGCCCATAACCCTTAGAGCGACAGGAAGATTGATATACGCCCATGAAGTCCGTTCGGGAAAGACTATGTAAAGGCCGACCGCCACGAACAGTACCGTTCCAAAAGCAAACCTTGTGATTATCGCCCATGCTCCATCTTTCAGATTGAAAAGTCCAGTGTGGATGTCTCCAGTGACTGTTCTGAAATACACGCGCATGACGGTGAGTATCGAGAAAATCGTTATGAAGCTCATCAGGAAGAACCGATCTGCATCCAAAGCTATCTCCTCCAAATCTCGCAGCTCAAACAAACAGCTGGTCATCAAAAAGGCAGCTGCTGTGTCTGGAACCGGTGGCCCTATCACTTTAACGATCCGCACAGTATATGCAGATCTCAGGAAAAGGCAGAGACTCCAACCACAGTTATTGCGATTAAGCAAATCCTGAGCAAGCAACTAGAGCTGTTATATTCTACACTATCAAGCAAATTGGGTGCATAATACTTTCTTGCGCATAAGGTGTTTCAAGAACCCCCTCAGTGGAGAAAACTACAGAAGCAAATCTGAGTCTGGGAGTCCTAAACTATGAGAAGTCTCAGAAAGGTATTCCTTTGTTTCGGGTGGGTCTGAGCGATTCTGATGTTTCCTCTTATTGT
>LDZU01003383.1_pt1 | contig 32104 bp, 33 predicted proteins | sample 615531 | NCBI WGS metagenome assembly LDZU01 (sample SAMN03408293, study PRJNA278302) | terrestrial metagenome | isolation source: oil reservoir sample SB2 | place: USA: Alaska, North Slope, Schrader Bluff formation | collected 2011-09 | reverse complement strand
CTCAAACCTCTGATCAAGAACGATACGGCCGTTGTCATAACCACCCGATGCCGGAGAGGTCACACCAACACTCTCTACGGCTACGAGGGGAGCGCAAGGAGACTGCTCGAAATGGGCGTGATGGACGGAGGAGGGCTGAGGCCGGAGCAGGCCAGGCTGAGGCTCGCCGTAGGTCTGGGAGCGAACTTCTCAAGGGAAGATCTTCAGCTTTACCTTCTGGGTAAAAAATGAAAAACCCGGCCGGGGGATAGACCTCCGGCCGGGTTTTCCCGTCAGCTCCCAAAGGCCCCGAAGATCATCCTCAGGGCACTGATGACCACCATTACAACAAGAATGTACCTTATCCATTTGTTCCCCTTCACCACCGAGAAGCGGGTCCCTATCCATCCCCCGGCCATACTGCCGAAAGCCAGGGCAAGACCGTACTGCATGTTGATGAGCCCCTTTGAGAAGAAGATCATGAGGCTGACCACCGTAAAGCAGAGAACGATCGCCGCCTTCAGGGCATTGGCCCTTACGAGGTCCTTTCCGACAGCCCCTGCAAGGGCCCAGATCAGCAGGAAACCCACCCCTGCCTGGATGAACCCTCCATAGGCACCTATGGCGATGAAGAGACACCACTTGGCCCAGGTAGGCCACGAGGTCTCCCGGTAGGTCTCCCACATCCGAGGTTTGGCAACAAGGAGGATCGCCATGAATGAGATCAGAAGGGCTATGGTTATCTTCAGGAATCGTTCGTCAAGCTGTACGGCCAGGAGGGTCCCCCCAACCGCACCGATGGATGCCGGAATGCCCAGGGAGAGGGACTCTCTCAACGACAGCACCTTGTCCCTTCGGAACTGCCACACGGCCACTACATTCTGAAGGAGTATTCCTACCCGGTTAGTGGCATTGGCGGAAGAAGCGTCAAGACCTAGGAAGATGAGGAATGGAAGGCTAAGGAGCGAACCGCCCCCGGCGACAACGTTCAGGAAACCCGTCACCCCTCCCAGCAGGGTAGCAAGAACAAGCATGAAAAAGCTCAAATCTGACTCCTCCATGAAAATACCGGATAAAGGACAGGCGATATTCTAACACACGATCCTCCAACAACACCGCTATGATATGGTAAAATGATGTTGTTTAGGAAGGGAGGAATACCCTTTGCGCTACTCCGTAACTGAGGACATGGCCTTTGTTCGATTGAGCGACGGCGAGGAACTGCATCGCTCAATATCAGCGGCCTGCGAGGAGTACTCCCTGGACTCTGCGATCATTGTCGGAGGGTTGGGGATGGCCCGGGAGATCATCTTCGGATGGTACACCGGGAAGGAGTACATCCGGGAGCGGTTCGAAGGGACTTTCGAAGTTGCTTCCCTGAGCGGCGACGTAAGCATGAGGGAGGGGGCTCTCTACCCCCATGTTCATGCCGTTTTCAACGGAATGGATCACGCTTCGCTGGGTGGGCACGTCCTGAAGGTCGTTACCTTCCATAACCTGGAGGTCTTCATACGTCCTCTGAGGTCGATCCGCCTCAACAGGGAATTCGACGGCTGGATGGAAGCTATAGTACCCGAGAAGCGTTAACTCTCCTTCTTTATGTCCGCCTCGACACCACCTGTGTAGACCTCCAGCATTCGTGGACTTACAGGGAAGAATGCGTGGTCGGTTCCTGCCGCCGCCCATACCAACTCGAACCGGAAAAGGTCCCTGTCGATCAAGGCACAGGGTCTCGAGGGGAAACCGACCGGGGGTACCCCGCCCACCTCGAACCCGGAATACTCCAGGACCCACTCCGGCCTTGCCATGGAGACCTTCCTGGCACCCAAAAGGGCTTTGACCTTTTTCAGGTCGATCCTGTTAGGCCCCGACATCAGTGCAATGACAGGTCTTCCGTCAGCCAAAAGGACAAGGGTCTTCAGGATCTCCTCCGGGGGAGCTCCCACGCTTCTGGAGGCATCATCGACGGTCCTTATCGTCTCCTCGCTGAAATGGATCTCCCCTTCATAGCCTGCTTCCTCCAGGAAAGCCCTTACCTTTTCTACGGGATTCATGACGGTCTGCTCCGGGAGCGGCGTTCGTTCCCTCATTTCTGCTGATCCCCCTTCAGCCCTGTCTCCGGGTAGGTGATCCTGTAGATGTACCTGTTCGCCATGACCTGACGAACGAACTCCCTCGTCTCGCCGTAAGGTATATCCTCGACCCACTCCTCTACTGACCTCTTTGGCGGGAGCCATCTTCCGACAGCACCCTGGCCTGCGTTGTAAGCGGCCACGGCGAACTCTATCCGGTCAAACATCTTCATCAGCCTCGAGAAGTGATGTACCCCCAGCAGGATGTTCTTCGCAGGATCGAAGTAATCCCCCTCCTTCTCCCCGAGCATCAGTGCGTTCTCTCTCGCCGTGGGAGGCATCAGCTGCATCAGCCCCATGGCACCAGCGCTGCTGACAGCCTCTTCGTCGAAGGCGCTCTCACGGCGCATGATGGCCCAAATGTCGACCGGGTCGATGCCGAACCTCGAGGAGGCCGCCATCACCTCTCTCTCCCTGGCCCGTGGATAGAGAGTCTCCAGAAGGGGGAGGGGTATGTTATCATACCGGGTCAGCAGCGGGACCAGGGGAATGGAGTCCAAAAGCGCGCTTCTGGCGTCACCCAGCCAAAGCGCAAGCCTTGCAGAGGCAAACCTGGATGCGGGGTCTTCCGATGAAGAGAGCTGCATTCTCGCGTATATGACGAACCCCCATTCGGCCAGTTTGCCGCCTCCACCGGCCAGTTGGTCGGGGACGAGGTTCTGCACTTTCCCAGGGCCGGAGGGAAAGGCAAGGTACGTGTAGTAGTCCGTCGGATAGCTCTTTCGGAGCCTCTCAAGGAGTTCTGTCGCGGTCCTTGAATCACCCAGCCTCTCGTTCGCCCTTGCGGTCCAGTACAAAAGACGGGATTCCTGCCTTCGGTCGTTACCTGCATCTAGGGCCCGAGTCCAGGCTGCATCGGCAGCCCTGATATCCCCCCTCTTCCAGGCAGACCATCCCTTTTCCCACAGAGCTGCCGCAGCGAACCGGCTCGAGGAATGCTTCTCCAGGAGTATCTCCTCGAATCGCGAAGCCTTATCCTCTTCCCCGATCCTGGCGAAGAGGTTTGCAAGTTCGGCCAGTGCCGAGGCGGCAGGATCGCCGGTTCCTGTATCGGCGATCTCCATCAGCGCTTCAGTAGCTTCTCCCCCATTTTCCCGGGCCATTCCGGAAATGGACTCGATCGAGGACTGCGAGTACCTTGAAGCCTTCAGGGCCAGGTCCTTCCAGAGCTGCAGGGCCTCGTCACCCCTTCCAAGGTTCGAAAGGGTTCTTGCCCTGAAGAAGGCAGCCCTCTCCGCCCTGGGGTCCTCGAGAGGAACCCGTTCGAGGTGGGTCAGAGCTCCCTGGTAGTCGCCGGAGAAGAAAGCAGCATAACCCAGGGGGAAGGCGGTACTTGGATCCTCCGGTCCCGGATCCTGCCTGATCATTGAGAGGGCCCCTCTGTGGAATGGATCGATCTCAAGGAGGGCCAGGGCAAACCCAGGATCGGGGTCGGAAAGCTTGAGAAGGGCCTCCAGGGCCTGTTTGCGTAGTGACGTGTCCTTGGCCCTCTCTGCCATCGCCCTGAACCATCTCCCTGCCTCTGCAGCCTGCCCCTCATTCAGATAAAGCCTCCCCAGGGCGTAGGCAACATAAGGCGCAAGTACCCAGTCCTCTTCGCTCCAGAGAGAAAGGGCCACATCCATCGCTTTCCGGGGAGATCCCGTCCTTTCGAAGCCCAGCAGGATAAGCATGTCCACGAAGGGTTGAATGTCTTCAGGTACTGAATCTCTCTCCTCGAGGAAGATCTCCAGGGCAGGTGCCCATCTCCCCTGAAGCCAGAGCGAGTTTGCATAGATCACCCGGTCTTTTGGGGATAACTGGGTTCCAGGAGAAAGGACCCTACTCTCAAGGGCAGACCACTGCCTTGACCAGAAAAGGTCCTCGATCTCCGAAGCCTCCGACCCCGGCGTCAACGCAAGAAGGGGCAACAAAAGGGTAATGACTAGAAGCGTCAGTCCTTTTCGCATGCCTTTTCGTCCACTGGCAAAATCTCGCTGCACCTGTCGCAGGGAGGTGGCTCTCCAGTCAGGACAAAGTGCCGGAAATGGCCGAGCCACTTTGGGGATCCTCTCCCGCATATCTCCAGGAATTTAATGAAGGAAACCAGCCGTTCCCTGCAAGTAGGGGTAATATAATGCTCGATGTTGCAGGCGTTAAGTCCTGCCTCCTCGCTGTCCAGGCTGAAGACCTCCTCGAAGAAGGAGCGCAGGATATCCTCGTTCTGGACCAGGGATCTTGCAAGGGCGTCCCCTTCAGAGGTCAGGGAGATGTACCCGTAATGTTCCTGGTCGACCAGCCCGCTCTCCTTGAGGCCGGATATGACACCCACGACGGTGGGTGATCTCACATCGAGACACTGGGCCAGGTCCTTGACCCGGACCACTTTCTTCTCCTCCTGGAGCTTGAATATGGCCTTAAGGTAATCTTCGCTTCTTGCGCTGAGGTTGGACATTGTTAGCCTCGCCTATTTTTGTTATCATCCGTTTCAGTATCCGCTTTATTCAACATTCAGTCAAGGGAGATCTGGAATGCCCCTTCATACCGTCCTTGGAGCAATTGCTGTCTCTGCAACCCTGTGGGAAGTTTTTATTGCCCCGAAACCCGGCCTGGTCGACCGTTTTGGCCCCGGATCGCATCGGGATATGGATTTTGTCACCTTCCTCCTGAGCGCTTCAGCCCTGGCTCCCTTCTGGCAAAAGCAGGCCCTTCAGGGTCTGAGAGGAGTCCCCCCAGCAGAGGCGCTCGATATACTGCGGAGGACCGGGATAGAGATGGACAGGGCCATGTTCGAAGCCACTTCTGGGATCAATACTCACAAGGGTCTGATCTTTGCCCTGTCGCTCCTCCTCTACGGGACAGGGCGCTGTTTTTTTCTTGGAGAAGGTCTCCGGCCGGGAAAAGTGGCCGCCGCAGCCGCCGCTGCGGTCAAAGGATGCTGCGAAAGGGAGCTTGGATCCCTTGAGAGCGAGCTTCCTGCGAGGCCGCTGACGAGCGGCGAGAGAATCTACCTGGAACACGGTATCACTGGTATCAGGGGTGAGGCCGAGAGAGGGTTCCCTACCGTCCTGGAACACGGAATACCCCACTTCAGGATGGCCCTGGACAGGGGGGCGACCAGGCATGACAGCGCCCTCTACGCACTCTTCAACCTCATGAAGCACGGAGAGGACACCAACATCGTAGCCAGGAAGGGTTATGCCTTCTGGAAAGCCGACTACCTTCGCCTGGTGGAGGACCTTTTGGCCCATGAAGTCCCCTATGATACAGTGTCCCTGGGGTCGATAAGAAAGATGGACGAGTTCTTCAGCATTCACAGGATCAGCCCGGGAGGGGCGGCCGATCTCCTGAGCTGCACCCTCTTCCTTCACGACTGTGACACTCTATTCCCTGTAGTTGTCAACATTTAATACTACAGGTATAATATATGTAACATAATGACCGGAGGTGTACCCCATGAGCCTTGGACTGAGGATCAAGACCCTTCGCAAGTCGAAGGGACTCACCCAGAAGAAACTTTCCGAAATGGTGGATGTGAGCCGAATATACATCCAGTCCCTGGAGAGCAACAGGAGACTCCCTTCGATGAAACTGCTGAAACGCCTGGCCGAGGCCCTCGACGTGGACGTGGTCGACCTGGTGCAGGACCCCTACAGGGACAGCACGGGAAGGCTCATGCTCGAAGAGGTGCTTAACGGCCGGGAACCGGTGGAGATCTGGTATCGAAGCAGGAAGCTTTCCAGGAGCGAGGTGCAGCTTGTCCAGAAGCTCGTTGAGGCGGCTCTCTCCGACTGGGACAGGAAAGATGGCTGAAACAGCCCTGGGAGACGCTCGCACCGACGGGTTCGAATGGCCATCCCCGCCCGAGAGGATCCCGGATTGGGCCTTCGAAGAGGCCTGTCAGTGGAAGGGTCTTGACGACCTTGACCTTCTGGCTAAAGCCGAGGAGGCCTGCGGAAGGTCCGTCGAGATAGTAACTCTGCCGTTGCCGATATCGATCTGGGGCCTGCACGTGGCAAGGGGGGAAAGGGCACGTATCTATCTTAACGGTCTCCTCCCCGAAATATGGAAGCGCTTTGCCGTCTTCCACGAGATATACCATCTGGTCCATCATACAAGGGGTGAAGACTTCTGGTCGGGAACGGCCACCCCAATGACCAGCTTTGAATACCAGGCGGACATGTTCGCCTGGGCCGCGGTGTTCGATGAGTGGACCGAAGGGGGCTCCTGGTGAGGCGCATACCCTTCTTCCTTCCCATGAAGAACTGCCCCGACAGGTGCATATACTGCGACCAGAGGACCATTACCGGCCATGAGTACCAACCCGGTCCGGGTGAAGTCAAGAGAGCCCTTCAGGAGGCCAGCGAACCGGTAGAGACGTGCTTTTTCGGTGGCAGCTTCACATGCCAGCCCCTGGACCGTCAGGAGGAATACCTGGAAGCTGCAGCCCAGGCTCCCGCATGCAGCCGGATCAGGATCTCCACCCACCCACTTTGCGTAGATCCCGGGATCCTCGACTTTCTTTCACGGTTCCCGGTGAGATTTCTGGAGCTGGGAATATCTTCCCTCGATGACAAGGTGCTGGAAATGTGCAACAGGGGTTACACCGGGTCCGCGGCCGTGGAGAGGATCTCCCTGGCAGCCGGCAGTACCCGGCTCGTTCCTGGAGTACAGCTCATGACAGGCCTTCCGGGCCAGGATCTGTCATCATCGCTGGAGGACTTAAGGGTTCTCGCTGAAATTAAGGGAGACAGAGCCATGCAGCTGAGGATATACCCCTGCCTGGTCCTCAGGGGCACCCAGCTGGAGGAGCTCTTCCTCTCCGGAAGTTATACCCCTCCCGGGATAGATGAAAGTGCCCGTTGGGCAGGGAGGATGATCCGGGAAGCACTTAGGTCGGGTTTCGAACTCCTCCGGGTCGGCCTCCAGGAGACGGCCTCCCTTGGCGAAGGCGTCGTGGCCGGACCTCACCACCCAGCCCTCGGCGAGTTGGCACGCTCTTACGCCCTGGCCCTTTCCCTGGTCGATCTGGCCGGTTCAGGTCCGTGGCCCGTCCCTTTCAGTTCCCGGTCTCTTCTCTCGGGACACGGTGATTGGGGTTTCAGGGAGCTGGCGTCCCTGTCGGGAATGGCCGTCGATGAGGTGAAACACCTGGTCAAGTGGACCAGATGACACCTTCGCGGGAACATTTGCCCCCGTCGCCTTTTTTACATACAATGCTCTGAGTCTTTCACTGCGGAGGGATCAATGGCCATCCTCAAGAGGAACGTGGACATGGGAGCCGGAAGCGTCGCCGGTTCACTCTGGCAGCTTGCCTTGCCATCGATGTTCTCCATGCTCTTCCATACCCTGTTCCACCTGGTCGATACGGTCTTCGTATCATGGCTGGGAGAGTTCTCCCTGGCCGCCATGTCGCTTACCTTCCCCCTTGTCTTCGTGATCTTCGCCCTGGTTAACGGTATGGCCGTCGGGGCGACCACCAGAATGAGCAACTCCCTGGGCAAGGGGAGGCGAGGTGAAGCAAGGGAGTATGCCGACGCAGCTCTTGTCCTTGTTCTGGTCCTTTCGACACCGGTGTTGCCTCTGCTCTTCCGTCAATCTTCAAATGCCTTTTTCTCCCTCCTCGGCGGTTCCGGAGAGGTCCTCGTTGAAAGCCACCGTTATGCTTTCTGGATGGTCCTTGCAACCCCGCTGATGTCCTTCTCCCTGGTAGCCGACTCCATCTTCAGGAGTCAGGGTGACACGGTGACCCCCATGAAGAGCATGATCCTAGGCAACGGGATCAATGTCCTGCTTGACCCCCTTCTGATCTTCACCTTCGGATGGGGGATAGCCGGCGCGTCGATAGCCACCTTCATCGGCCGGCTGGCATCTTGCCTGTACCTGTGGTCGAGGCTGAAAGAACGGAGTGCCATCATTCCTGCCGTTACCTGGAGACCCGACTACCTCGGCAGATGGATCAGCATAGGCAGTATAGGTCTCCCGGTGGCAGTATCCCAGGGCAGCATGGCCGTTGCGGGCGCCATGCTGAACAAGATCCTTTCAGGCTATGGTCCAGCAGCCATAGGTGCCTTCATGCTGGGCAACAGGGTCGAGACGTTCGTCTTCCTCCCCGTATTCGGCTTCAACTCTGCTCTTATTCCCTTCATCGGCTACAACATCGGGAAAGGCGATTACCCCCGGATCCGGGAGGCGTTGAGAGTGGTCCTTCTCTCCTCGACGGTAATGATCGGTGCCATCGGGACCATGGTCTACATGTGGCCCCACCTTGTGCTGGCCCTCTTCAAACCATCAGCCCAGGTTATGGATATGGCCGTCTCGTCGATCAGGGCTTCGGCGACGGCCTATCTTTTTGCAGCAGCGGACATCTCTTTCTGGGGTGTCTTCCAGGGAAGCGGCTACCCCGTCTACGGGATGATCGCCCAGGTAATGAGGACCCTGGCGGTGCGCATTCCGGCCGCAGCCATTCTCTCCAGGTCCTTCGGCCTTTCGGGGGTTTGGTGGTGCCAGCCCATCTCGGCCTTTATCTCCTTCCTCCTGTCGACCTACTTCATATTCAAGGTAATGGACAAGATCAGGGTAGCGATGGAACCGTCATCGGAGAATGGAGAGGTTCAAAGGCGTGAACGGTCAACGGAAACCCGTTAATCGTGGTTCACGTTTCACGGTTCACGGTTCACGGTTTACGGCTTTTCGTCCAACGCTCTTTATGTTTCCCTGCCATTGACTTCCACCAGTACCCAAAGTATACTAAAGTCAACTTTTTGCCCGAATGGTTCATTTTCTGCGGGTTTTCGGGAGGTCGTTTCAGGTGGAAGCCGGACAGTTGCAGGAGCTTCTAAGGGAAAAGATGCAGGGCATGCCAAGAAAGGCCAGGCGGGTCGTCGAATATCTTCTTATGAACATGAGGGAAGCGGCCTTCCGGTCCATTGGGGATGTGGCCGATGAACTGGGGGTATCCAAGGCTCAGCTGGTAAGGGTTTCAAGGATGCTGGGTTTTGACGGCTACTCACAGCTTAAGGACGCGCTAAAATCCGCTGTACTGGGGCAGGTCAACCCGGCCGCTATGCTTGCGAGGGTCTTGGACAACCGGCAGGACCTCCCGGTGACCATTCACCGGCTGGAGCACGCGAACCTGGATGATACGTGGACCCAGATCAAACCTGACGATGTCTCACTCTTTTGTTCAAAGATCCAGGAAGCGGAAGCGGTCTACTGTGCCGGGTGGGGCATCTCATCCCTGGTGGCTGAATCGCTCTTCATCAGGCTCAGGACCATGGGGTTGCGGGCCGTCCTCATGACCAGGTCCGGAATGACCCTTCAGGAACAGGCCAGAGCGGTCAAAGGGGGCGACCTGGTGGTGGTCTGCGAACTCCCCAGTTTCGTGATCGAGGTCACGGAAGCGGTGGAGATAGCCAAAAGGAATGGGGCCGGGATAGCCACCATTACCGACAGCCCCGCGGCCCCTATCTGCAGGTTCTCGGACCTCTCCTTCTTTGTCAGCGCCACCAGCCCGATGTTCGGGAGCAGCATTATCGGCCCCCTCTTCCTGGTCCATATCCTGACATCGGTACTTGCAGTAAATATGGGTGACTCGGCAAGGATGGCACTGGAGGAGCAGGCCCAGTTCCTTCACGACGAAAGGATCTTCCACCCCGTTTTCGGGTTGAAGTACTCCTGATATGGTTCAGATCTCCAGGCTCTCCCCCACCTTCAGAACCTTTATCTCTGCGAGCCCTGAGGCCTTGGAGGCAAACTCCTCGGGAGAGGCCTTGATCACCGGAAAAGTATCGAAGTGCATGGGTACAGCGATGCGGGGTTTGACCATTCTGACGGCCCGAACTGCATCGTCGATATCCATGGTGTAATTCCCACCGATAGGAAGAAGTGCGACATCGACACCATCGTCGGCGAGCAGCCCCATCTCGACGGTGAGCCCCGTGTCGCCGGCGTGGTAGATCTTGTGTCCGTCGACCTCGATCAGGAACCCGCCGGCCACACCCCCGTATAGCATGCCCTTCTCATGCTGGATCCCCGAACCGTGCCAGGCGGGCGTCATTTTCACCCTTCCGAAGGGGAAAGTGAACGCTCCTCCTATCTGTAGAGGGTGGCTCTTGACCTCTGCCTTCGCCAGTTCGCTGCACATCTCTACCGTCGCGACCACCGTCGCCCCAGTCTTCTTTGCTATCTCGGGGGTGTCTCCGAGATGGTCCCCGTGTCCATGGGTTACGAAAATGTAATTGACATCTGGGAAATCCCCGGGAGAGTAGTGTGTCATATCATTCCCCGTGAGGAAGGGATCGATCAGGGCATCGAGGCCTCGCCCTTCCAGATGGAAAGCCGCATGTCCAAGAAATGTCAACCTGGCCATTTTCCTGCCTCCCCTTTGTCTGATTTACTCCATTATATTATATCAGCCGGGGATCCTCATCCTCCTTCAGTGTCTCGAGAAGGAAGCCCTCAACCTTTACGATGCTCTCGTTATGATGACCTGATTCATGGATATGGATCCCCCTGGGGGTCAGCCGGACTCTCCCCAGGCCCTCGAGCACCATCTCGACCTCTTCCCCGTGGTTCTTTTCGAACCACTGGTTCATCTCTCCCGATCTTTCCCAGCCGTCCACCTGGAGCTCCCCTTTCAGGGAACCGCCTTCCTCGTCCAGATGAAAGTGCCAGGCCATGGTCTTCTTACTTATCCTTACTCCCCGCCCCCTGATCCGCACTCTCCACCCTCCCCGGCAAGGTCCAGCGAGATGTGAAGTTCCTCCAGCTGCGCCTGGTCAACGCCTGAAGGCGCCCCCGACATCAGGCACTGGGCCTTCTGGGTCTTCGGGAAAGCGATCACATCCCGTATCGAATGAACCCCGCACAGGAACATGACCAGCCTGTCGAACCCGATGGCAATACCGCCGTGTGGTGGGGTCCCCGAGGCAAGGGCGTCGATCAGGAAACCGAACCTCTCCCTGGCCCTTTCAGGGGTGAAGTCCATTACCTCGAACACTTTCTGCTGGACCGAAGGGTCGTGGATCCTGATGGAGCCTCCACCGATCTCGGTACCGTTCAGGACCAGGTCGTAAGCCCTCGACCTTACCCTGCCCGGATCCTTCTCGAGGAGATCGAGGTCCTCGAGATTGGGAGAGGTAAAGGGGTGGTGGACCGCCGACCATCGTGATTCCTCCTCGTCCCACTCAAGGAGCGGGAAATCCGTTACCCAGAGGAACCTCCAGGTCCCCTCCGATACCTGGGAGGACCTGGTCGCTGTCTCAAGACGCAGATGACCCAGGATCTCGCAGGTCTCCCTCCAGGGGCCTGCAGCAACAACCAGGGCGTCTTTCTCAGTAAGACCGGTCCTCTTTACCAGGTCTTGCTGAGCTCCATCGGAGAGGAACTTGACCAGCGGCCCCTTGAGGGCACCGTCACGGATCACGAATGAGGCAAGACCCGAGGCTCCCAGTCCCCTGGCCCTGACCTCGAGATCGGACATCTCCTTGCGTGACATGGCCGCGCCTCCCGGTATCAGAAGCCCCCTGACGACGCCGCCGTCTCCAAGTACCTTACGGAAGCCTTCGAAGGCGCACTCCCTGAAACTACTGTCCAGGTCCAGGATCTCAGACCCTATCCTCATGTCCGGTTTGTCGCTGCCGAAACGGTCGATGGCCTCATGCCATGAAAGCACCGGGAAGGGATCTTCAAGGGACCCGCCAAGGACGCTCTGGAAAAGCCCTTTCATATACCCTTCCATAAGGAGCATAATGTCCTCCTCGGTGATGAAGCTCATCTCGATATCTATCTGGGTGAACTCCGGCTGCCGGTCGGCCCGAAGATCCTCGTCCCTGAAACATTTGACTATCTGGAAGTAGCGGTCAATGCCCCCCACCATGAGGATCTGTTTGAATATCTGCGGTGACTGGGGAAGGGCGAAGAAACGGCCGGGAGTCACCCTTGCCGGTACTAGGTAATCCCTGGCCCCCTCCGGGGTGGATTTGGTCAGCATGGGCGTCTCGATCTCGACGAACCCCTTCCCGGTGAGGTAGGACCGGGTGAACTCCGCAGCCTTGCTCCTGATCCTCAGGTTGTTCTGCATGAAGGGACGCCTGAGATCAAGATATCTGGATCTCAGGCGGAGGTTCTCGTCGACCCTGTCGGCTTCGGATATCTCGAAGGGAAGAGGCCGTGATGGCGAAAGGACAATGAAATCTTCAACGACGACCTCCCTGTCACCGGTCTGCATGGAAGGGTTCTCCGTACCTTCAGGCCTCTTCCTGACCCTCCCCCTGACAGCCAGGACGAACTCATTCCTCAGGCCCTTGGCTTTTTCATAGAGGCTCCCAATGTCGGGGCCGAAGACCACCTGGACCGTGCCGGTGTGGTCCCAGAGTTCGATGAAGATGATGCCGCCCAGGTCCCTTCTCCGTCGGAGCCATCCGTTGAGTACCACTTCGGCTCCGTTCTCTCCCGGCAAAGGCACGTAACCGCAGTAGGAAGTCCTCTTCCAGCTGCTGTCGAAGAACTGGCTTTTCATAGGGGTCCCTTCTTCCTGTCTCATCTCAGCCGTGTCTTCAGGAAGTCCGTCAGTTCAGCCCTTCTGACCGACTTCTGTTCACCGGTGCGCAGGTCCTTCAGGGTGACTTGTCCCGACGCTACTTCCTCAGGCCCGAGAATGCAGGCAAAAACAGCGCCGCTACCACCGGCAGCCTTGAACTGCGCCTTGAAGCTCCTGCCCGTGTAGTCGATATCGGCGGATATCCCGGCTCTTCGCATGTCGTAGAGAGCCCTAACGGCCTCCTCCCTGGAGGGTCCGTCGGCAGAGATCACGAAAACTTCAATGTTCGGGGCTTCCCCGAAAGAACACCCCTGCTGTTCCATGGTGAGGACTATCCTCTCCACGCCCGTCGCAAATCCCACTCCAGGCGTATGGGGACCCCCTATGGATTCGGCCAGGTTATCGTAGCGCCCCCCGCCGCAGACTGCGTTCTGGGCACCGAGATCTCCTGAAAGGACCTCGTAGGCGGTCTTGGTGTAGTAGTCCAGTCCACGAACAAGCCTGTTGTCTATTCTGAAAGAGGCCCCGATCATCTCGAGCCCCTTCTTTACCACCTCAAAGTGTTCTGAACACTCTTCGCAGAGGCAGGATATGGTCCCCGGAGCGTCATCGGTCAGGGCCCGACAGGACGGGTTCTTGCAGTCCAGGATCCTCAGTGGGTTACGGTCGAACCTTGCCTGGCAGGTCTCACAGAGATCGTTCAGTCTCGGCCTCAGGAAATCCTGGAGGGCCTTCTTGTGGACTGGCCTGCAGACGGGACAGCCCACGGAATTGACCACCACCTCCAGGTTGGAAAGCCCGAGTCTCTTGAAGATCTCCAGGGAAAGCTCCACGGACTCAACGTCCACAAAGGGATCCTGGCTTCCGATGGCCTCGAAGTCTATCTGCCAGAATTGACGGTATCGCCCTTTCTGGGGTCGCTCGTAGCGGAACATCGGCCCTGCGCTCCAGAGTTTTGCCGGCTGATGCTGCCTGTCCATCCTGTTCTCAAGGTAGGATCGCACCATCGACGCCGAGAGCTCCGGGCGGAGGGTAAGGCTTCTCCCGGCACGGTCCTCGAAAGTGTACATCTCCTTCTCGACCACATCGGTGGTCTCTCCGACTCCCCTTGAGAAAAGCTCGGTATGTTCGAACACGGGGAGGTGGACCTCCCTGTAGCCGAAATCACTAGCAGCCTTTCTCGTTACGGCAAAGACATACTCCCACTTCCACGATTCGTCGGGAAGTATATCCCGGACTCCCCGCGGGGCCTTGATGCTGGACATGTAAAAACCCTCCCTGCTGCAGTTTGCCTGATCGGAATCGTTAGATTGTAGCACTAGTTGCAGTAGCCATGAAACCGGTGATCCTCCAAAAGAGGTGTAAACCTCGAAAGAGAGCGGTCAGCTACAGGTGACCAAAAAAAGTGCGGGCCCTGAGGGCCCGCGGGTTTTAGGATATGGATCGGATCGACAACGGCTCAGCGGTTCTCGAGCTGGAACTTCATTGCCGTTCTTTCCTCGCCGTCAATTTCGATCTTGGCGAAGGAAGGGATACAGACAAGATCGATCCCGTTGGGCGAGACATACCCCCTCGCGATAGCAATAGACTTGACCGTCTGGTTAACGGCACCCGCTCCTACCGCCTGGATCTCGACCGCACCGCTCTCTCTTACCACAGCCGCGATCGCACCGGCGACAGACTTTGGCTGAGAGTTTGCAGAGACCTTGAGTACTTCCATAGAATATCGCCCTCCCCTGTATTCCACGATTCTTCTCCGCTGTCACCTTCGATCCACTCTTTACCGCATTACGCATCTGTAACGATAAGTATACCTTTATTTTTCCTTGTCAACAATACCCCTACCCAAAAAGATTTCAATAAAATGAAACCCATGCCTCTCAGGAGGGTATCCAGTTCATGAACTCTCTTAAACCCAACCCTTCAAGCTTTTCCTTAAGGGGGATCCCATCGTTGCTCCAACCCCTGTAGCTGTAATACTCATCGAGCTGCATATTCAGGTCCGGAAGCGTATCGGCAGAACCTCCGCTACCCCTGGGTTCTTCAAGGATCCTCTGGGGGAGTGTGTCGTGCCTACTGTCAAGTCCCAGGGCAGCATTAAAGATCCGTTTCATATTATAGATGCGTTCTCCCGTCTCCTCCAGCTCCTCGATCGAATACTCCCAACCGGTCACACACTTCAGCCACCGTGAGATGTCGGAAAGGTTCACCCCCATAAGGAGGATGAATTTGCATATCTTGAGCGAATCGACAAGGCTGGAAAGGTTCTGGAACCGGGCGTTCATGACCCCCTTGCCTTGGTCGGCGGTCCTGTCCTGCTTCTCAGGGTACCCGAACTCGGGGAAAGTGGCGGACCTCTCCCATGCATAGGAGTATCCGTTCAGATGGCAAGCCCCTCTCACTGACGTTGCGTAGCCAGCTGCAAGGCTTTTGAAACATCGCGGGTCATGGGCAGGGAATTCCAGCCCCTTGGAGTGGATGGCGAACCTTTCCGCCCCTCTCCCAAGCTCTTGCGCAGCCGCCCGCGTCCCCATTCCGAGGAGCCCCCCGATCCCTTCACCATTTCCTATCTTGGTCACCAGGTAGTTGACGGCCTCACCGCTTCCCCAGTGAAGGGGCATTCCTGCCTGTTCACCGGTGAGGATCCCATGTTCGTAACACTCCATCGCGAAGGCGATAACCGAACCGGTGGATATGGTGTCTATCCCGAGACGGTTGCACTGTTCGTTGGCCCTGGCTATGGCCTCCAGGTCGTTGACCAGGCAGTTGCTCCCCAGCATGGCCATGGTCTCGTATTCCGGGCCACCGATATTCCCCCCGCCGATATTGACTACCCTGCCGCACCTGACAGGGCATGCAACACATCCGTAATTGCCTGTGAGTATCGTCTCGGCCATCCTCTGGCCTGTTATCTCCCTGACCTCTTCCTTCCAGGATCCCTGTTTCCAGTTCCTGATGGGAAGGTCCCCCAGCTCCTCCGCCATCCCCATTCCGCCGGCGGTCCCGTAGAGGGTCATTCCCGCTCCCTTCTCTTTGAGGATGGCGTTCTTTTCGGATATCAGGGCCGTGAGGGCCTCTCTGTCATGAACTTCCGTTCCGGAGCTCCCACCGGCAACGATGGCCTTGAGGTTCTTGCTGCCCATTACGGCCCCCGCCCCTCCTCTCCCTGCGGCCCTGGCGTCTGTTCCGTCGTGGAAGATCCCTGCAAGGGGTATCTGTTTTTCGCCTGCCGGGCCGATGCAGGAGACACCGATCTTCTCGCCGAAGATGGATTTGAGCATCGCATCGGTCTCCATGGTGTCCAGCCCCCAAAGGTCCTGGCCGTCCTCAAAGCCTATCTGGCCGTCCAGCACCTTCAGATAAACCGGCCTTTCAGACCTTCCGGTAATGATAAGGCCGTCGTAGCCTGCTCTCTTGAGATGGAACCCGAAGCTGCCTCCTGCATCGGACTCCAGGAATACCCCTGTAAGAGGCGACCTGGTTACCACCTGGTGCCTCCCGGAAGTCGGTATGCCTGTGCCCTGGAAGGGGCCTGTGGTGAAGATCAAAGGGTTCTCCGGAGAAAGGGGTTTGGTCCCGGGGGTGCAGAACTTCATCAGGAAGTAGGTCCCAAGCCCCGACCCCCCTATATACTTTCTGACAAGACCCTCGTCGAGGGGGATATCCCTGTACCTTCTCTTCCCCAGGTCGATCATTGCAACTCTTCCCTGATACCCATCCATACCTTTCCCTCCCTGCCTTGTTTAACCGCTCTCCACGATCCCCAGGAAGAGAATGGTGGAGCCCGGAAGGATCTCTTCGTCCAGATCAAGGGCCCTGGGACCCTTTCCGCTGTCATAAAGACAGACCAACCCCTCCCCGTGGGAGGAGAACTCCTCTCCGAACCGGGCTTCCAGCTTCTTGAGAAGACACCGAACGGTCGTGACACCATCCTGGGGCATGAAGAGCTCTTCAACACCGGCCGCCCGCTGCCATGGGCCGTAGAATTTCAGCGTTACGCCATTACGCGACATCAGTCCGAAGGCTCCTCCCTGGAGTGAAGAATGTAGTCAAGGAGATCGGCCCTGCTGATGACCCCTGAAAAGACGCCGTCTCTCACGACTGGTGCCCTCTTCAGGTTTCTGGAGATAAGGACCATCGCCGCGTGCAGGTCCGTATCCTGCTCTTCGAAGACGATAACATCGCCTTTCATGTACTTGTCTACTCTTTCAAGACTGATCCTCTGTAGCCTTTTCCTGAACTGGCCGTAATCCGGTAGAAAGGAGGAGTCCTGCAGGAGGTCGAAATACCCCGGAAGGGCCGCCCTGATAACGTCCTTCTCACTCAGGAAGCCCAGCACCCTGCCCTCTTCATCGACCACCGGAACTCCCGAGATCCTGTGACCGGCCATTATCTCCACGGCCTCTGCAACGGTCGTTTCAGGGGATACGGCCGTAAGGTCCCTGTCCATAAGATCTCCCACAAGCATCAGGGAACCTCCTTTCTTAGATCCCTACAAGTATCCTCTTTACGGATAAAGAGGTAAAGCAGGGCTATGCCTTTCAGAAAAGACCTCCCCATCGAACAACAACATAAAGGCTTGCAGTGGTCAGTGATATCGCTACCACTTTCAGCCCCGTCCTCATGAATGTCCTGAATTGGATCCGGTTACCGCTTTTTTCTGCAATGTCCGCCACGATGACGTTCGCCGCAGATCCAAGGAAGGTCCCGTTCCCACCCAGGCAGGCACCCAAAGCCAGAGCCCAGAACAGCGGATCCGGATCCATTCCTGTCGCTGTTGCCATGTCACGGACCACGTATACGAAGGTGGCCGAGAATGCCACGTTGTTGACGAAGGCACAGACAAGACCGGAGAACCACAGTACGGCTATGGCGGCCAGAATAGGCCTTCCGCCGAAGAGTGAACCGAACAGGCCCGACGTGGCGGCTATGACACCCGTATCGTTGAGCGCTCCGACGATTATGAAGAGGGAAGCAAAGAACAGTATGGTGGGCCACTCGATATCCCTGTGAATGATCTCGTCGCCGTTTACTGGTACTGCGGCAAGGAGCAGGGCCGCGCCCAGGAGGGCTATGACCGAGGCGGGCAGATCCAGCAAATGGTGCACTCCGAAACCGGCCACCACAAGGATCATGGCGGCCGAGGCACGGACCATGAGATACCTGTCCTTTATCAATCTTGATTCATCTACCTGGGCTATTCTCTCGGCTGCCTTTTCCCCGCCAGCAAGATCCTTACGAAAGTGATAGGTGAGCCAGGCGGTGACCACGGCCAGGACCAGTATGGCGGCAGGGGTCAGGTTGAAAATGAAATCCATGAAGGAGAAGTTCGCGAAGGAACCTATGATTATGTTAGGCGGATCTCCCACAAGGGTGGCCGTCCCTCCGATATTGGAGGCAAAGGCCTCCCCGATAAGGAAGGGGATGGGGTTTACATCCATCAGGTCCACCAGGGAGATCACCACCGGGCTGACCAGAAGGACCGTGGTCACATTGTCAAGAAAGGCTGAAAGAAGGGCCGTGACGGTCAGGACGGAGATGAAGGTGAGATGGGGCCTGCCCCCGGTGGCCTTGACTGTCATGACGGCGATATACTGGAACAGGCCTGTTCTGGAGATAACGCCCACAATTATCATCATCCCCATGAGCAGGCCGATGGTGTTGAAGTCGATGTAGGCAACAGCCCTGTGGGCAGGGATGATGTTGAAGGCCATGAGCAGGCTTGCGCCCAAAAGGGCCGCGACACTCCTGCGCATCCTTCCCGATGCTATTGCTATTATTGTCAGCACAAATACTGCAGATGCCGCTGTTGCCTGAAATGACATAAAGAAGGCCCTTTCTCCTGCATCCGGTCCCGGCAGGCAGTGGAAGATCACGGCTTTTCCCGTATTATCAATGTCCCTCGCTCCGGATTCAAGGCTCCAGAACGAAGGATCCCGTCAAACCTGCCGGCCACACGATCCGCGCAGTAATTTTGACAGGATTTGAGCGACGGACTATCATTGTTGTAAAGTGATGAACAAAATCGAACCGGAGGTGACGTCATGTTGACATTAAAAAAACCCGGCATACGACCAAGGATAGCCGCCTCTATCCTTTCGGTTTTCCTGATGGTATCCTTTCTTGCCCTTTCGGCTCACCCTGGACTTTCCGCCCAGGGTACTCTGACTGTGGGTTCAAAGATAGATACCGAGGGAAGCCTGTTGGGACAGATGATAGTTATACTGCTAAGGTCAAAGGGTTTCAAGGTCATTGACAGAACAGGCCTGGGAGCGACCAGCGTGGTCAGGCAAGCTATCATCGCCGGAGAGATCGATATATACCCTGAATACACCGGGAACGGCTACTACTTTTTCGAGGACAGCGACGCCGAGGCATGGAAGGACCCGAAAAGAGCCCACCAGAGAGTGTCCGCTTTGGACCTGGAAAAGAACGGCATCGTCTGGCTAAGTCCGGCTCCGGCGAACAACACCTGGGCCATTGCCGTAAGAAAGGACCTTGCCCAAAAGGAAGGGTTGGCGACCCTTGAAGACCTTGCAGCTTTCGTAAACAGTGGCAGTAGGATAAGACTCGCCTGTTCCGAGGAGTTCGCTACGAGGCCCGACGCCTTACCGGCCTTTGAGGATGCCTACGGTTTCAAGCTTGACAGTGCAAGCCTGCTGATACTCTCCGGAGGGAACACGGCCCAGACAGAACAGGCCGCATCCCTCGGCCGGGATGGGGTAAACGCCGCCATGGCCTACGGCACCGATGGAGGTATCGCCATCCTTGATCTTCTGGTCCTGGAGGACACCCTTGGGGTACAGCCCGTCTACGAGCCTGCCCCGATAATCAGGAAGGAGATCCTCGAAGCATATCCCGAGATCGCCGACATTATGGACCCTGTATTTGAAAAGCTGGACCTCGTAACGCTTCAGACCTTGAACGGCAAGATCGCCGTGGAAGGTCAGGATCCGGCGAGGGTTGCAGGAGAATTCCTCCGTTCCCAGGGGTTCATAGACTAGATACCACCGGGATATGCGTGAAGAGACCGGGAAGGCTGCCATGGAGAACGCACCTCGCCGCGACAGGGTAATGATCGCCGGTTCCCTGATAATTGTCTTTGCGCTGTCCTTTCTCCCCTTTCTGGTGGTCAGGGAGACCAGGATATCGCCTCCTACGGCTCTTCCTGTCTACCGGGCTCTTGGTTCCGCCCCCATTTCAGCCATTGTGGTTCTGGTACTGGCTTCTTTTGTATCGGCGATGATCGGTGCGGGCCGCCGGAGATCAGCAGCGGCAGCCTTTCTGTCAATGATCCTGATCCTTCTGATCCTCTGGCAGGCCGGTGCTTCGTCATCAAAGATCCTCGAGGGAGATCTTCCCTTCGCCAGGGTATCGTTGGGTTCGGGAGCCTGGATCTCCCTTCTCGGCGCCTATATGATCATGTCCTCCTGCCGTATCGCCTCGCTGAAGGAGAGATCTTTCACCTTCATTTGCTTCAGTTTCTATGCCGCCCTGTTGATGCTCTTTCTTTCAGGGCAGCTCGACAGCCTCTCCTTCATGGTGGAGTTCTTCAACAGGAGCTCCCGTTTCTGGCAGGAACTCTCACGTCATTTGACCCTGTCTCTTTCGGCAGTATTCCTGGGGACGGTCATAGGATTTCCGCTGGGAATTGCAGCTTTCAGGAAAAGGAGGATCAGAGCCATCATCCTTTCCGTTGCCAACACCCTCCAGACCATACCCAGTCTCGCGCTTTTCGGGCTCTTGATAGCACCCCTTGCTGTCGCATCAAGAAAGATCCCGCTGCTGGCCTCCATGGGGATAGGGGGGATAGGATGGGCTCCAGCCCTGATCGCCCTGACGGTCTACTCTCTTCTCCCTATAATTCGCAACACCCTTTCGGCCTTCTCCATGATAGACCCCAGCGTGATCGAGTCAGGAAGAGGTATGGGAATGGATTCTCTGCAACTTTTCCTCAAAGTGGAACTGCCGATCGCTCTACCCGTGGTTGTAACGGGAGTCCGGATCTCAGGAGTCCAGGCCATCGGGAATACCGCCGTAGCAGCCCTGATAGGCGCAGGGGGACTGGGTCAGTTCATCTTCCAGGGTCTGGGAGAGGCAGCTCCTGACCTTATCCTGCTCGGTGCCATCCCGACGGTGGTTCTTGCGCTCTCGGCGGACGGGCTTCTCAGGAGGCTGTCCGTAGCACTCAGGCCTGGAGGTGCATCATGAGGTCCGGCAAGGTCCTCTCAAGGTGGGCACTTGTTACGGCCATGGTTGTTACCTTGCTGGTCATACTGCTGGCCGAACCGGCCTGGGAGTGGTCCCTTCGGTACCTTTTCCCCGGCCAGAGAACGGTGCTCTACGAGCGTTCGAGCCTGGCGGGACTGGCGTGGGAGCACTTCTTCCTTGTGGGGTTAGCGTCACTTTTGTCCACCCTGCTGGGAGTTACGGGGGGAGTTCTTGTGACGAGAACGGGGGGCAGGGACTTTATCCCCGTTATCGATAACCTGGCCTCCATCGGGCAGACCTTCCCGCCTGTTGCGGTCCTTGCACTCGCCGTACCCCTCCTCGGTTTCGGCTTCACTCCGGCTCTTTTTGCTCTCTTCCTTTACGGGCTCATGCCCGTGCTGCACAATACCGTAACAGGACTGATGTCGGTACCACCTGAGGTGCTCGATGCCGCTGAGGGTATGGGTATGCGCCCCTTGCAGTCGCTGTTCAGGGTTGAACTCCCAGTGGCTATACCGGTAATAATGGGAGGGATCAGAACATCCACGGTGATCTCCGTCGGGACGGCCACCATTGGAGCGACTATAGGTGCCGGCGGACTGGGTGCCCCGATAATATCGGGGCTGATCTCCAATAACCCCGCTGTGGTCCTTCAGGGTGCTATCCCGGCTGCTCTTATGGCGGTTGTTGTGGACAAGGTGCTCGGAGAGATCGAAGTCGCCCTGATGAGAGGTCGCTAATGCCTTATAATCGTATCGGCACGCCAAGATGAACCAGGGAGGAAGAAAAATGGTCCCGGAACCCGAAAGACAACAGAACCTCGCGGTACTGATCGATGCCGACAATACTTCCCCCTCGGTGGTCGAGAACCTTTTCGCCGAGATCGCCAAGTACGGCATAGCAAGCGTAAAGAGGATATACGGAGACTGGACCTCTCCCTACCTGAAGGGTTGGAAGGAGGTCCTCCTTACTTATGCGATCCACCCGATCCAGCAGTTCCACTACACAGTAGGGAAGAACGCCACCGACAGCGCCATGATCATTGACGCCATGGACCTGCTCTACTCCAACCGCTTTGACGGCTTCTGCCTGGTCTCCAGCGACAGCGACTTCACCCGCCTTGCCACACGCATCAGGGAGGGCGGCATCACTGTTTACGGGTTCGGCAAGAAGAACACTCCCAACGCCTTTGTAAGCGCCTGCGACAAGTTCATTTACACGGAGATCCTTGAAAAGGAGTCAGCGGAGGACGGATCGGAGCAAACTGCTGGTGAAGACCTGGCCGCGAAGAAGAAACAGGCCCCGAAAATGCTCAGGGGAGACACCAAACTGGCCAACCTCCTCCGGAACAGCGTGGACGCCGTTGCAGACGAGGACGGCTGGGCCGCCCTCGGGAACGTGGGGCAGCATATTTCAAACCAGTCCCCTTCTTTTGATTCCAGGAACTACGGCTTCAGGAAGCTGAGCTCCCTGGTCAAGGCAACGGGGCTTTTCGAGATGGAATCCCGGGCCGTCGGGGGCGAGTCAGGCAACAGGGCCATATTCATCCGCCACAAGCAGCGCAAGGGGAAAAAACCAGGGAATTGATCGTTGGAACTTAAATACCCTTGAGAAGGGGGAGTTTCAGGAAGACCGACCGGGCATCCTCCCCGCTCCCGGTCTTCTCTTTTTTTGTCTTTTCGAACCATGCTTTCCAGTGGGCCGCTTCCCCGGCGTCGTTGAACTCGAAGGTGAAGGCGGTCTTGCTCTTTCTACCGACTTCGAAATCGAGAAGGTCGGGGTCTTCGTCGTTTGTCTCCACGGAGATAATGTCACCGGGTGAGAAGACCTCGAGCGGATCTCTGCCGCTCTTGCGGAATGCGAAAGTACCTCTCTGCTCGTCTACGAGAAGAAGTCCTCCCTCCTCGTCCAGCAGAAAACCTTCAGTGGGGGCGATTCCCTGCAGGTGGAAGAAGCCATCGCCGGGGTGCCGTTCAAGTTCCCTGAGAGGTGGACAGAGGGTCCTGCCTCTCGTCCTGTCGATCAGGAACCAGTCCCGGTTGCTGGAGGGTATCTCCTTTTCACCGAACTTGACGCCTCCTGTTCCTCTTTTCACGTAGCATATTGTTTCTGGGACAAAATCCTTCATATCCAGGAAGAATATATTTTTACCCCTTTCCACGCAGACAAGGGACCTTGACCTCTCTCCATCAGCCAGGAGGACCCCGTCAGGAGGTATATTCACCACTTCTTCCGGCCTGAACCCGGGGATCTCGATATGCCTGTCCTTCAGGAAGAAAACGAGCAAAAGGCTGTCGGAAGCGCTCCTGATGATCCTTGCCATGTTCACGAACCGCGTCATTTCGAAATCCACCCCAGGCATCTGGAGCTTCTCTTTAACGTATCTGGTGGCCTTCTTCCTGTTCCTGCGGTGATCTATGTAGGCCCAGACTATCAAGGTCATAATGGCCAGAAGAGCGAATCCGAAGAACCTGTAGAGACTTGCCACGGCTCAGATCACCCCCTTGCAAAGAGCGGGCACTCCGCTGCAAAGGCGGGATGCCCGCCCCGGTAAGGCCTGTTGATCCGGCCTGCACTATTGCATCTTTTCAAGGACCAACTTGTACCCGTCAGCCCCATAGTCAAGGCACTTTTTCACACGACTGATCGTAGCAGTACTGGCACCGGTCTGCTGGGCAATTACGGGATATGTCTCGCCTTCGTTGAGCCTTCTGGCCACTTCTAGCCTCTGGGCCAAAGCCCGTATCTCCCCGATGGTCGCCACGTCCTCGAGGAAATCGTAGACTTCCTCGACTGTCTCGAGGGACAGGATCGCTTTTGCCAGCTGTTCGGTAAGTTCGTCCTTCCACTTTTCAGACACGCCAGGTTCCCCCCCTTCGTTTCCTCTGATATCTGCCGCTCCTAAACGGTTTCCCGAAGGGGAACCCCAGGAGACAGCACTGAACTTTCTGACCTGAAAAAGGACACCAACAGGCGGAATTATAGCACTCATGACCGATCAGCGCATCAGAGTGCGTTGCAGGTTTCAGGACCTTCCGAACTAGCGGCCGTTGCAAGCCATATCGAGCATCTTTTCGAGGTCTGCCCCCCGGTAGGGTACGAAAGACCTTCCCCGTACTCCGATAGCCTCCCCTGGACAGAGAGAGATGCATCTCTGGCAGAAGAGGCAGCTATCTCCGAAACCGGGAAAGGCCTCCATGATAATGTTCCCCACTGGGCATACCTTCGAGCACAAGCCGCATCTCGAGCACTTCTGGACGTCGACCGAGAGAGGGAATTTCCTGCGCATCGCCCTCCATGCAGAACTTCGGGGATCCCTGCCCAGCCTTTTCACAAGGTCCGGCAAAAGGGGTATGGACGGCCATGAAGCCCTTCCCGAAGCGAGATCCTTCGCAAAGGATGCCGCCTTTTCACTGCCTCTTGAGCGAAGGCGCCCGTCTTCGGGCTTCTCACGATCGGTCCTTGCATAGTTTGAAGGCATACGTATCTCCGTAGCACCTATGGGACAGTATCCCCTGGTCGATACGGCTCTTTTCAGGGGACCGACGATACCGCCGCTGAACCCGGCGAGGGTGTCGAGCATGAAAATGTCCTTGTTGTGCCCGTCGGGTAGGTTCTCTACAAAATCCCAGACGAAGGGGTAGGTCGAGAACATGGCCACGGGGAAGGCAAGCCCGATGGTCCCGGCCCGACGGGTGTCCCCTGGGTCACTCCTCTCAAGGGGTCTCAACTGGGCAGCGATCCCATCCTCAAGCAGCACGTCGGCGACCCTTTCAGCCAGGGAAAGGGTGTTCCCAGACCCTGAAAAAACGTAGATCAGAACAGGTTCCTTCAACACCAGAACATCACTCCTGTCCGTCAACACTGACTGATTATAATGTCTGGCACGGATCTTGCACCCCTTGGACCAAATCCACCCCCGGACAGGGTCCACTTTTGGACAGGTTCCATTTTTGGACAGGGTCCATCCTTGGATACTGTCAAGGGATCACAAGGGAGTGAAACATACAATGGATAACGAAGAGTATGCCAAAACACTCTTGTTAGTCTGTTTGACTGGCTTTTCTGGAGGTGCTATAATGCATGAAGATTAAGAAAGGAACGAGGTTGGAAATATGCGAGATTTGCCTGTACGGCTCGTCTTCAAGGACGGCGTAGCACACTGGCGCCTCCCTGAGGGAGCCTTCCTGAAGGCCGATCTCCGCGATGGAAATATCGTGGAACCGAACGTAAGGCTCAAGAACGCGAACTGCCCCTGGTAGGGCACATATCGTCAGAGTTGGCATCGGATCATTCAGGAAAGAAAGGCAGCGGTGGAGGTTCTCACCGCTGCCTTATTCGTACCGGAGCGCTTCTATGGGATTCAGCAGCGATGCTTTCCATGCGGGGTAGTACCCGAAAAAGACCCCCACGAAGGCCGAAAAACCGAAAGCCAGTGAGATCGAGAACAGCGATACCTCCACCGCCCAGCCGAGGGCCCTTGATATGGAAAGGGCACCCGCCACCCCGAGAAGGATCCCCGTCGTCCCCCCCAGCAGGGATAGCATCAAAGCCTCGACCAGGAACTGAAGCCTTATATCGATGGTCTTCGCCCCGAGGGCCATCCGGATGCCTATCTCCCGGGTCCTCTCGGTGACGGATACCAGCATGATGTTCATTATCCCTATCCCGCCCACGAGAAGGGAGACCCCCGCCACTGCCGTGAGAAGCATGGTCATCGTCCTCGTTGTGGCCTTGGCGTTCTCAACCATCTGTGCCATGTTCCTTACGGAGAAGTCGTCCTCTTCACCTTGACGGATGCGGTGTCTCATTCTCAGGAGCGACTCGACCTGATCCTGTGCCGCATCGAGAAGTTCGGAGCTCCGGGCCTTGACCATAATGGTTGAGACCGACCCGGACCTGGAAGAGCTGAAAAGCCTTCTCTGGGCTGTCGTCACAGGCACAAGGATTATATCGTCCTGGTCCCTGCCCATATGATTGGCCCCGATCTCACCAAGGACCCCAACCACTACCACCGGGACGTTCCTGATCCTGATGGTCTTCCCCACGGGGTCCTCCCCCCCGAAGAGGTTCTCCACTATCGTCTTTCCGATAACGCTGACCTTGGTCGCGCTTCTGACGTCCTGCTCTGTGAATACGATACCCGATCCAACGGTCCAGTCCTGGACGAAGAGGTAATCGGGCGTGGTACCTGTGACCGATGTGGACCAATTCTGGTTGCCGTAAACGACCTGGGCGCTGCCTCCGTAGACGGGGGCAGCGTATGCCACGGCCATGCACTCCTCCGATATGGCCCTGGCGTCATCCACGGTAAGGGTGTTCACCGTCCCGCTACGGACCCCTCCGGGGCCCTGGCTTGCCCCGGGTCTCACGGTAAGCATGTTGCTCCCCATGCTGGAAAACCTGTCGGAGATCTCCCTGTTTGCGCCGGAGCCGATGGCGAACATCATGATGACGGCCATAACGCCGATTATTATCCCGAGCATGGTAAGGGCTGAGCGCATCTTGTTGGCCGTCAGGGCCCTGAAGGATATCCTTGACGTTTCCCACAGGGATATCACGGCCGTCCCGTCCTTTCGTCCTTCAGCACCATTCCGTCCCGGAAGGTGAGGACCCTCTTGCCGTAGGAGGCCATTTCCGCCTCGTGGGTGACCTGTATTATGGTCCTTCCGTACTCCCTATTAAGATCAGTAAAAAGTTCCATGATATCCTTGCTGGTCCTGCTGTCCAGGTTCCCCGTCGGCTCATCGGCCAGGATGATCGAGGCGTCGTTCACGCCACTCTCTGCTGCTGCCCCCCTGAGAGCTGCTGGGGCTGATGATGAGCCCTGTCGCCCAACCCCACCAGTTCAAGGGCATCCAAGGCCTTCCTGTCCCTCACGGAGGGGTGTACGCCGTTGTAGAGCATCGGCAGTTTTACATTCTCAAGGGCCGTCATCCGCGGGAGAAGGTTGAACCCCTGGAAGACGAAACCGATCTTGTGCTTGCGTATGTCCGCCAGTTCGTCTCCCGACAGGCTGCTGACGTTATGACCCTCAAGGAAATACTGTCCCCCGGTCGGCGTATCAAGGCACCCCAGGATGTTCATCATTGTCGACTTTCCTGAACCTGAAGCCCCCATGATGGATAGGAACTCTCCTGCCTCCACCGAGAAACTGACCTCCCGCAGGGCTTCCACCTTGACGTCGCCCAGGCTGTATATCTTGGTGATGCTTTCTACCCTGACTATTCCGTTCATCGCCATCTTCCGTCACCCCGTCACCTGGGCCGGCCTCCGAACCCGAAAGCGCTGGATGGCCTTCCCTCCGAGGTGCTGGACATGTAGGTGACTACCTCCATGCCCTCGACCAGCCCCTCCCCCTCTACCTCGGTGAACATTCCGTCGTAGATCCCCGTCTTGACACGATGAGGGACCAGTTCACCCTTTTCAAGGGTCCAGAGGGCCGTCCCCCTGAACTCTGATCCGCCGGAGTCCGCTGAAGGTCGGAATCTCAGGGCGGAACTGGCGACTTTCAGTATGTCATCCTTCTTCTCCACTATCACCGATACGTTGGCGGTCATGCCCGGCATCAGGATCTTCTTCTCGTTTTCCACTGAAATGATGACCGTGTAGGACACCACGTTGTCGGTGGTTGCGGCGGCAAGTCGGACCTCCTTGACGGAACCCACGAAAGACTCATCGGGGAAAGCGTCAACGGTGAACTGTACAGCTTGACCCTGCCTGATCAGACCGATATCCGCTTCGTCGATGTTGGCTTCGACCTGCATCCTGGACAGATCCTCGGCGATGGTGAAGAGCGTCGGGGCCGACTGGCTTGCGTTGACCGTCTGCCCTTCATCGACCTCCTGGTTAATGATCACCCCGTCGATGGGGGAGACTATCCTGGTGTGCCCCAGGTTGATCCTCCTGTAATCGAGATCTGCCCTGGCCTGGGAAAGGGATGCTTCAGAGCTCCTGGTTCGGGAAAGTGCTGTCTCGTAGGCTGTCTGTGACTGATCCAGCTCCATTGCCGCTATATAACCCCTGGAGAAGAGCTCTCTGTTCCGTTCCAGGTTCTTTTTTGCCTCGGCCAGGTTTGCCCTGGCCTCCTGGAGGGAGGCCAGGGCGGAGAGTACGCCGGCCTCTGACTGCCTGATGTTGGCCTCCAGAAGGGAGGGGTCTATCTCTGCAAGAAGATCCCCTCTCTGGACCAGGGAGTTGTAATTCACGTGTATCTTCCTGATCGTCCCCGATACCTGGGCTCCGACGTTCACAGTGTTGACGGCGTTCAGTGATCCCGTCGCAGAGACGGTCTTGACGATACCTCCCCGAACGACGGTGGTGGTCTGGACAAGGGGCACGTCGGAAGAACGTGACCGGTAGTACCAGATACCGGCCGCTGCCACAATAACCAGAAAAGCTGCCAGGACCTTCCTGTTCTTCTTCATCTTCCTGTCACTCCCATGGCCTTTTCCAGGGCCGCCCGGGCCGTAAGACGATCGTATAAAGCGGCGTACCAGGCAGCTTTGGCCTCGGTGTAGTTTCTGGTGGCATCAGAGACCTCCAGTGGTGATCCTACGCCTACCCTGTATCTCCCGGTTGCGATCTCAAGGTTCTCCGTTGCCATTCGCAGGCCCTCTGAGGCTGCCGAGACGGCCTCAGAAGCGTCTGAGGCTGTTAGAACAGCCTGGGTCACGTCGCTGACCACGATCTGCCTGTAAGCCTCCAGTCTGGCCTCGGCCCCCTCCAGGTCGGCCAGGGCTTCTCTTGTCTTCTCTCTCTGCAGTCCTCCATCATAGAGGGGGAAAGAAAGGGTCACTCCCGCCCTCCAGCTGTCACCGCCCCGGAAACCGGAATCCCCCCACCCGTAGTTCCCGGAAAGATTCAGCTGGGGGACGTTATCCAGCCTGGCCAGGGTGAAGGAGGTCTCGGCGGACTGAAGGGCTACCTGGTAAGCCAGGAGGTCGGGCCTGTTCTCCAGGGCGATGCCTATCGCCTCATCAAGGGAGGGGACATCGTCGTCCCTGGTGTCTGCTTCGTAACCTTCCACATCCAGTACTCTGAAGTCAGGGGCTCCCGCCAGGCCCATGGCCGCCTTCAGAGCGGTCATGGCCTCCTTCCTGGAGGTGCGCGCGCGTATCAGTGCGAGGTCTGCATTGCTTTTGGACACCTGGGCCGCTGTCACATCATACTTCGAAACCTTCCCGACCTTGAAAAAGGCTTCTGCCTGCTCCAGCCTGACCTGGTTCAACGCCAGGGTCTCCTCGGCGACCTCCAGGTCCTTCCCGGATCTTAAAAGCTGGAAATAGGCCCTCGTGACCTCGAACACCACATCAGACCGTTTCGCCTCAAGGGCCAGGGTCCTATTGTCAACGTCCAGCAGGCTCCTTCTGACCGTCGCGTGCGTCCTCCCCCAGTCGGTGACCAGCTGTGACAGCGTGATCCCGCTCGACCAGGAACCTTCTGACGATCCAGCAACTCCGGAGGACCCTTCAGAGTAACCCGTGGAAAACCCCAGGGAAGGATACCGACTCGACTGGGCCTGTCCAACCCTGGCCTCGGAGGCTTGGAGATCCGCCCTCCCAGCAGCCAGGTCGGGATGACCAGAGATCGCCGTATCGATGCAATCTTCCAGGGTGAGGACAACCGACCCCGGTGGCGCCTCTGAAGCGTAAGCGACAGTACCAAGAGAGAACAGGACAAGAAAGCAGATGGACTTGAGGGACTTTTTGATCGTCGGCACTTGACTTCACCCGATCCATTCATGGTTTCAAGAAGTTTACTATCGGGAGGCTGAAGGTGAGGTTGAGAAATGTTAAGGAACGTTAAGACCCTCTTGAGGGTACCCATCAGGAAGGTTCCTGGCGGACTCCCTGCCTTAACCAGATCCAAGGGGTTTTTCACGAAACGGTCCGACATCTGGCTGACATGTACCAGTCCATCCTGGTGTACGCCTACATCCACGAAGACGCCGAAGGCGGTTACGTTGGAGACCACCCCCGCCAGCTCCATCCCTGGGTTCAGGTCCTCTATACCATGTACGGAAGGAGAGAACTCCACGCTTTCAAAGTCCTTCCTGGGGTCCCGGCCAGGCTTGGCCAATTCGGACATGATATCTCTCAGGGTAGGTATGCCCGCCTCTTCACAGACATAATGAGTTATATTTATCCTCTCTCTCGTGCTCTCGTTCTCAAGGAGGTCCTCGACGGAACACCCCAGGTCGGCGGCCATCCGCTCGACAATAACGTAATGATCGGGGTGTACAGCGCTTGCGTCGAGAGGGTTCACGCTCCCTCTGATCCTGAGGAACCCCGCAGACTGTTCAAAGGCCTTCGGCCCAAGTCTTGGGAGCGTCAGCTTCTTCTGGTCCACATCGTGCTGGTACTGACCGACGCCAATGGATTTGGGGTCGATCTTGACCAGCTCGGCCAGAGGATCCTGGAGACGCCTTCCTATCGATACGGCCCCCCTGACTGTTACGTCCCTGTCAGGGAACTCCTCCCGAGCGGTTTTCGAAGCCGAGTAGATCGAGGCACCGCTCTCGTTCACAAGGATCGCCCTGGGGTTGCCCGGAAGTTCCATCCCCTGCAGGAAGGCCATGGTCTCCCTTCCCGCAGTACCGTTACCCACGGCGACGGCCTCTACCGGGTGTTCTTCGAGAATGCGGCATACCTTTCTCCTGGCCTCCTCCTCGGCCTTTCTTCCCGAAAAGGGGAATATCACATCATCAAGAACGAGCAGCCCCCTGGCATCGAGGATCACCAGCTTGCACCCGGTCCGTACGCCCGGGTCGATGGCCATCACAGGAAAGGCTCCGAGCGGGGGAGCCATCAGGACCTCCCTTGCGTTGGAGGAGAAGACCCCTATGGCCTCCCGGTCGGCCCTTATCTTCAGGGCATTCTTTAGCTCTGTCTCCATTGAGGGTCCCGCGAGCCGAACGTAGCCATCCCTGATGGCCTTTCTGACTTCATCGGCTGCCCGACCTTCGGCCTTGATGAACACCCTCTCCATCTCCAGGAAGGCAAGTTCGGAGGGCGGCCTGGCCGATACGGTGAGAAAACCCTCTCTCTCCCCTCGGAAGACGGCCAGGATCCTGTGTGAGGGAGTGGATCTGGCTGGCTCTTCGAGATCGAAGTAGTCTCTGTACTTCAGACCCTCCTCTTCCCTGCCCCTGACGACCTTCGACGATAGCCTTCCGTTGCGAGCAAAAACCGCCCTGAGTGCAACCCTGACCCTTCTGTCCTCGCTGGCCCTCTCCCCAATTATGTCCCTTGCTCCAGAGAGGGCATCATCAGCCGACCTCACACCCTTGCCTCCGTCGATGAACCTGGCTGCCTCTGAGAGGGGATCAAAGTCAGTCCTCTCTCCTGCGGCGGCATCTACGAGGGCGTCTGCCAGACCCTTCAGCCCCTTTTCCAGTGCGATGGACGCCCTGGTCCTTCTCTTCGGACGGAAGGGAAGATAGATATCCTCCAGGGCTGTCGTGTTCGGAGCTCCTGCAACGGCACTCTCGAGCTCCTCTGTGAGAAGGTCCCTTTCCCTCAGGGATCTGATCACGGCAGCTTTTCTCCTGTCCAGCTCCTCCAGCTGTGCAAATCTGTCCCTTATGGCGAGTACCGCCACCTCGTCCAGCGAGCCGGTGGCCTCCTTGCGGTAACGGGCGATGAAGGGTACGGAACACCCCTCCTGCAGGAGGACGCCCGTATCAAGGACCTTCTCCTCACTTATCCCGAGCTCTGCCGCAATTAATGATGCATGACGGGGGTCAGCCATATGGTAGCCTATTCCACCAGCATAAGGGCGAAACGGTCGGGCTTCTCCTCCCTGTCCCTCTTGACCGAAATGGAGTACCCCAACCTACTGACACTGGAATAGACGTCTATTGCGAAGGCCTCCATGGTCGGTCTCCTCATGTAGGGGAGCCTGCAGTCCCTGGGATCGGCCGTGCACTCTCCGCAGAGGTTGCAGTTGTCGAAGGAGAGAAGGAAAGCCTTTTCATGTCCCGCCAGGAAGATCTGCCTCTCCGCCTCCACGAGCAGTTTCTGGTAACTTGCGGACCACGATCCTCTCTCTTCAGGGTGTACATCACAGGCCAGGTGGATCAGAACGGCATGGGAATACTCGCCCAGCAGCTCCCTGCACTCCTGCACGGAGGGGACATGGGGAGGGCAGGAGGCGTTCTTCCCGTAATCCGGACACCCGAACATGCACTTCATCCTCACCCACTGGGAAACTGTCATGGACGATGGGGCCACCCATAGGCGATCGCATAGACCGGCCT
>LDZU01009199.1_pt1 | contig 32112 bp, 27 predicted proteins | sample 615531 | NCBI WGS metagenome assembly LDZU01 (sample SAMN03408293, study PRJNA278302) | terrestrial metagenome | isolation source: oil reservoir sample SB2 | place: USA: Alaska, North Slope, Schrader Bluff formation | collected 2011-09 | reverse complement strand
GGGGATCCTTTCAAACTGGAAGAAATTCTTAATACTGCAGAACAAGGCTAGAAATTAGCCTTGTTCTGCATGTCTATTTTTTGGGCTGTGAATAGTAACATTGCCCCTTTTCTATGCACGAATAATCACAATTTTTTGTTGACAAAAATATTAATATTCTATACCTTTTATATGAGAATATGGTATATTAATGAAATAATTTATAGTATATTAGCCTATTTCAAGGTAACTATGTCATAAAATAACAGATTTATCTATCAAAAATTAAGGACTTAACAATATTTGACGGAGGTGATTGAACGAAACGGAAAACTCATCTGGTGTATATGTAAATATGTAAAAATATGGGGGGATGTATCTATGAGAAAAGCGTCATTTATTATCGTAGCAATGCTTTTGTTTTTATGTTTATGTAGTGTGGCTAACGCTGACAGTTACATACTCAGGAGCACCTGGCAACGCGAAAGATTGGATTGGTATTTACAAAGTTGGCGCCGCAGACGGATCATATATCAGTTATCAGTATTTAAAAGGCAACAAGAACGGTTCACTTACTTTCAAGGCGCCAAATGTTTACAATGTGCCACAAGCCGGCACTTATAATTTCCGTATGTTTGTAAATGATGGCTATACAAAGATTGCCACCAGCAACGACGTGGTAGTTGGCAAATCGACAACCCAAACCGACGACGCAAACCTGAAAGCAGCTCCAGGTGACGGCAAGGTTTATCTGAGCTGGAATAAAGACACAAATACCAGCGTGATAGGTTATCATCTTTTCAGGGGCACATCCAGCGGCGGGGAAACCTCAACCCCGATAACGGACTTTGCAATAAAAGAAACCTCCTACGCCGACCCCAATGTCAGCAACGGGATTAAGTATTGCTATATTATGAAGCCGGTTTATAGTGGCGAATCGTTGGGCAAAGCTTCCAACGAAGCGTGCGCAACACCGACGCCAAATAGCGGAGGTTCTTCTGGAGGATCCGGAAGCGGAAGCGGAACAGGATCCGGGACCGGGACCGATAATCCCGTAGTAAAGGGAACAAAGATAGTTCTCCTGATCAACAACCCTTACATGACGGTAAACGACGTCAGTAAAGAAATAGACCCCGGCCGGGGAACCGTACCCCTTATTTTAAAGGGTAGGACCCTTTTGCCAATCCGGTCTATTGTCGAAGCCATAGGCGGAGTGATTAAATGGAACGAATCTGAACGTAAAGTAACCATCCTGGTAGGAGACACTAAGATAGAAATGTGGATAGACAGTAATAACACGCGTGTTAACGGTTCTAACAGTACAACGGATGTTCCTCCAGCGATAATCAACGGAAGAACAATGCTTCCCCTGAGGTTTGTCGCAGAAAACTTGGGCGCGAAAGTAGATTGGGACTCCGTAAATTACAAAATAACGCTTCTTTTCTAAAGATAGCAGAGTACTACGGAAGTAAATAAACATATAAAAAAATAGGGGTATTTTAAATAGATAAAGAAGCAGGGTCTCTGCTTCTTTATCTATAATCAAGGATATTTAAAACCTTATTTTCATAAGTTCTTCCCGGAAGGCGGGTTTTTTGGGTTAACTGCCAGAAGTTCAACTGGCAACCGGCGGGCGTGTTTATAAGCATTATGCCTAAAAAAATGTGGTTTTTTCAATGGATGATGATAACTGACATTGTTGTAATCAAAGAAGTCTTGGATGAATCATTACTTGGGGGTGAAACATTATTGAAAGTGGATAATTTTCCTGTTATAATTAGTCGTTGGTTCCGTAGAGAAGAGCGGGTTTTGGCTGCTCTATCTGGAGTGAAAAAGATTGTCTTTAGGCCGGGTTTTGCTTGGCGAACGGGAAATACAGGATCGGGTACGCAAACTCGGGGAAGAAATCTCCAGGGATTATACCGGTAACGAGTTGTTGCTGGTAGGAGTCCTCAAAGGAGCTTTTATTTTTTTGGCCGATCTTGCCCGCTGCCTGACAATTCCGGTCCGTCTGGATTTTATCACAGTATCCAGTTACGGAGAATCGCTAAAGTCTTCTGAAGAAGTAGTCATCTTGAAAGATCTGGGAATGGACCTGAAAGACAGGCATGTTTTACTCGTCGAGGATATTATCGATACAGGCCTGACAATTGATTTGCTGATGGACAACTTGGCCGGGCGAAATCCGGCAAGTCTGAAAACCTGCGCCCTGTTGGACAAGCCGGACAGGCGCAAGGTGTCCGTAAAAGTAGATTACGTCGGATTTGATATACCTGATGAATATATTGTTGGGTATGGTCTCGACTATCAGGATAAATACCGATGCTTAAAAGATATTTACGTGCTGGAACGCTGCTGACCCGGCGTTTTATTTTGCAGCCGGTTATTTAACGGGAGGAAATATGCGGACCTTAGAAGAAGAAATGATCATTGTTTTAGATTTCGGCGGGCAATACAGCCACCTGATTGCCCGGCGGATCAGGGAGTGCAGCGTCTTCTGCGAAATGCTTCCCTATAATACTTCAATAGAAATAATCAAGGAAAAAAAGCCGCGGGGAATAGTCTTTTCAGGGGGGCCGGCAAGCGTTTATCAGCCTGACGCCCCTGCTTGTGATCCGGCCATTTACAGCCTGGGCATACCAATTTTGGGTATTTGCTACGGTCTGCAGTTGATGGTCTTGCAGTTGGGGGGAACAGTCTCCCCCGCTAAACAAAAGGAGTTTGGCAAGGCTATTCTGGAAATATCGGTTAAAGATAAGCTTTTTAACGGCCTTGAAGCGCAGGAACAGTGCTGGATGAGCCACGGTGACATGGTGGAAACGCCGCCGCCCGGTTTCGTAATTACAGGCAGGACATCCCAGGCGCCGGTGGCGGCAGCCAGTGACTTCGAAAGAGAAATTTACGGGGTGCAGTTTCATCCCGAAGTAATCCATACGCCAAAAGGCCAGGACATTCTGCGCAATTTTCTTTTTCAAATCTGCGGGTGCAAGGGGCTATGGACAACGGGTTCGTTTCTGCGTCTTTCTGCGGAAGAAATCAGCAGCCGGGCCGGAGAAGGCCGGGTTATATGCGCTTTAAGCGGAGGAGTCGATTCTTCCGTGGCGGCTGTGCTTGTCAATCGCGTGATTGGCGAAAGGTTGACCTGCGTGTTTGTCGATCACGGCCTGTTGAGAAAAAATGAAGCCGTACAAGTTTTGAGCACCTTCAAGGAAAAATTTAAGCTGAATGTGATTCATGTTGACGCTTCGGAACGTTTTCTTAACCTTTTAAAGGGAGTTTCCGATCCCGAGAGAAAGCGGAAAATTATCGGGGAAGAGTTCATCAGGGTGTTTGAAGAAGAAGCAGCCAAACTGGGTAAGGTCGATTTCCTTGTTCAGGGTACCTTATATCCTGACGTTGTTGAAAGCGGTACTGCCACAGCCGCTGTTATTAAAAGCCACCATAATGTCGGCGGTCTTCCGTCAGACATGCGTCTTAAAATTATTGAACCGCTGCGCTGGCTGTTTAAGGACGAGGTGAGAGTTGTCGGAGAAGAACTTGGCCTGCCGCAGGAGGTTGTCTGGCGCCAGCCTTTCCCCGGGCCCGGCCTGGCGATACGCATTATCGGGGAAGTTACTCCGGACAAACTGGAACTGCTGCGCGAAGCGGATGCAATAGTTACCTCCGAAATTCAGCAGGCGGGCTTAGACCGTGAAATCTGGCAGTATTTCGCAGTGCTCACGGATATGCGCAGCGTCGGTGTAATGGGTGACGAGCGGACCTATGCCAATACTGCCGTGGTCAGGGCTGTGACCAGCCATGACGCAATGACTGCGGACTGGGCAAGAATTCCCAATCACGTACTGGAAAGAATTTCTTCCCGCATGGTTAACGAAATTGCCGGCATTAACAGGGTGGTCTATGATATTACCTCCAAGCCGCCGGCTACTATTGAATGGGAATAAAGAAAATAACTGATTAAGAAAAAGGTGAATAAAGATGCCTGAACCGCTTGTTGGAATTGTCGCCGGCAGCGAATCTGATCTTCCGGTAGTCAAGGAAGGCTGCGAAATTCTTGATTATTTGGGTATTACTTATGAACTCGTGATATCTTCGGCGCACCGCGCCCCGCGTAAAACCGTCAAATATGCAAGTTCGGCTGCGGAACGCGGTTTGTTGGTGATTATTGCCGCCGCCGGGGGAGCGGCTCATTTACCGGGTGTAATCGCCGCCTATACCCCATTGCCGGTAATCGGCCTCCCAATCAGTTCCGGGGCCTTAAACGGACTGGACGCTCTTTTTTCAATAGTGCAGATGCCGTCAGGTGTACCTGTAGCTACTGTCGCTATTAATGGCGCAAAAAACGCAGCCCTGCTGGCCGGTCAGATTATCGGTGTTTCTGACCTTCCGATGAGGGAAAAGATTAAGCAATACAAAGAAGCTCTGGCTGCGCGCCTGGAAGAAAAGCCCACCCATTAAAATGATCTTTTATGAAGGGATTGAAGGAGAAAGTGATCGAACGCTATACCCTGCCTGAGATGAAAGCTATCTGGTCGCCTGAAAATAAATTTAAAGTTTGGCTGGACGTAGAGATTACCGCCTGTGAAGCAATGGTCCAATTGGGGCTGGTCCCGCCGGAAGCGCTGCTTGAAATAAAGGAAAAAGCCAACTTCGACATTAAAAGAATTGATGAAATAGAAGCGGTGGTCAACCATGACGTAATCGCTTTTCTTACCTGTGTCGGAGAATATGTAGGCGAGGCGTCAAAGTACATCCACCTGGGGCTGACCTCATATGATGTTGTTGATACCGCCCTGTCAGTGTTGATGAAAAAAGCCGGTGAAAAAATTCTTACCCGTTTAATAGAATTGCAGGAAGCCATAAAAGAACAGGCCGTGAAACACAGGTATACGCTGATGATGGGCCGGACCCACGGCGTGCATGCCGAACCGATCACATTCGGCTTGAAGATGCTGCTCTGGCTGGCTGAAACTGAACGAAATACCGAGCGGGTGAAAAGAGCAATTGAGACAATCAGCGCCGGCAGGCTTGCCGGAGCGGTCGGCACATACGCAACGATAGATCCCTTTGTGGAATCTTACGTTTGCAGCCGTTTGGGGCTTGTGCCGGCGCGTGTTTCCACGCAGGTGCTGCAAAGGGACCGTCATGCTGAGTACTTGACCACACTTGCTATCGCCGGCGCCTCGTTGGACAAGTTTGCCATGGAAATAAGGCATTTGCAGCGTACAGAGGTCCGTGAGGCAGAGGAATTTTTCGCCGAAGGGCAAAAGGGCTCATCTGCCATGCCTCACAAGAGAAACCCGATTATAGCCGAGCGGATCAGCGGGCTTTCCCGCCTGCTGCGCGGAAACGCCGTTGCCGGCATGGAAAACGTGGCCCTGTGGCATGAACGGGACATTTCCCATTCATCAGTAGAGCGTGTTATTATTCCCGACAGCACTATTGCGCTCGACTATATGCTTTTCAAATGCACGGAGATGATTAAAAAACTGTTTGTTTACCCGGAAAAGATGTTTGCGAACATGCAGGTCAGCCACGGTCTTGTTTTTTCTCAAAGGGTTCTGATCGCGCTGGTCGAAAAGGGTATCAGCCGCGAACAGGCTTATTCTCTTGTTCAGCGCAACGCCATGGAATCATGGAGTAAAGGAAGAGATTTTAAAACCCTCCTGAAGGCTGACCCGGAGGTAACCAGCCTTCTAAATTCTGAGGAAATTGAAGCCATTTTTGATTACAGAATTTATCTCAAAAACATTGATCATATATACGGCAGATTCGGTTTGTAAGGGAGAGTAAAACAGCGTGAGACAGTTATTGATCCCGGATTCCGAAAAGCTTCATGAGGAGTGCGGCGTTATCGGCGTCTATGCTCCGGGACTTGATGTAAGCAGACTCGCTTTCTACGGACTGTACGCCTTGCAGCACAGAGGGCAGGAAAGCGCAGGCATTGCAGTGGCGAATGGAGAGGAGATAATCCTGCACAAGGGAATGGGACTTGTGCCTGATGTGCTTGGAGAAAGGGAACTGGAGAGTTTGCATGGCGATCTGGCCATCGGGCATGTCCGTTACTCTACAACAGGCGCAAGCCAGCCTATAAACGCCCAACCGCTTGTTTTTCGCTATGCGGGGGGGATGATCGGCCTGGGGCATAACGGGAACCTGACTAATGCAGCTGTCCTGCGCGACCGGCTTGCTTCTTCAGGAACTATTTTTCAGTCTACTACGGATACTGAAATTATTGTCAACATGATTGCCCGTTATTATCAGACCAGCCTTGTCAATGCTATTATCAAATGTATGGTGTCGCTGGAGGGCGCTTACTCACTGGTTATTATGACCGAGGATCAGCTTTTTGCTGTCCGCGATCCTTTCGGATTCCGGCCGCTCTGCCTGGGAGTACTTGATGATCATGGATTCGTTGTGGCATCGGAATCCTGTGCGTTGGATACCATAGGAGCAAAGCTGATCAGGGATGTTCTGCCCGGAGAGATTGTGACTATTGATCACAGGGGACTTACTTCCATCCGGGGGCAGAATCTTGGAAGATGCGCCCACTGCATTTTTGAGTATATATATTTTGCGCGTCCCGACAGCTGCATAGATGGTTTTCATGTTAATCAGGTCCGCCGTGAGATGGGACGGCAGCTTGCGCGTGAGTACCCGGTAAAAGCCGATCTGGTCATTCCAGTGCCGGATTCGGGAAACGCCGCAGCACGCGGCTATGCCGAAGGCCTTGATGTTCCATTTGAAGAAGGTTTGATGAAGAACCGTTATATCGGCAGGACTTTTATTCAGCCCACACAGGATGTCCGGGATTTAAGCGTGAGGCTGAAAATAAATCCCGTCAAAAGAATATTATCAGGAAAGAAAAGAGTTGTTATGGTCGACGACTCTTTAGTACGCGGGACTACAAGCGGCAGGATGGTCAAGCTTTTACGGGATTGCGGTGTTGAGGAAGTGCACTTGTGCTTGAGTTCACCGCCGGTAACTCATTCATGTTACTATGGCATCGATATATCTGATGATGCTGAGTTAGTTGCCGCACACAAACCGGTGGAAGAGATAAGGAAGATGATTGGCGCTGACGGGCTGCACTACCTCAGTATTGAAGGCCTTTTACAAATATTTGGAGAAAGCAGCAAAAACTTTTGTACAGCTTGTTATTCAGGTGATTACCCTGTCGGGGATTTTAATTCCGTGCGTCCCGGTAAAAACGACTTGGAAAAGAAGCATAAGAAAGGAAACATGGACCAATAGAGGTAAGCAAATGAAAGAAAAAGATGGTTTAACCTATTCAGACGCCGGTGTTGACATTGAATCAGGCAACAAAGCTGTTGAATTAATGCGGCAGGTTGTCCGGAGCACATGGAGACCGGAAGTGATTGGAGATTTGGGCGGTTTCAGCGGTCTTTTTTCAATTGATAAAGACAGATATAAACAACCTGTTCTTGTTTCCGGAACCGATGGCGTAGGTACGAAGTTAAAAGTAGCCATGCTGATGCAAAAGCATGATACTGTAGGCATCGATCTTGTAGCTATGTGCGTTAACGATATTGCCACATCCGGAGCAGAGCCACTTTTTTTCCTTGATTACCTGGCGGCGGGCAGGCTGGTACCGGAGAAAGCGGCTGCGATCGTTGCGGGAATAGCGGATGGCTGCCGGCAGGCGGGATGTGCCCTTATTGGCGGTGAAACAGCAGAAATGCCGGGTTTTTACGGTCAGGACGAATATGACCTGGCCGGTTTTGCAGTAGGAATTGTAGAAAAAGAACGGATTATTGACGGTTCCAGGATACAACCGGGTGATTGCCTAATCGGTCTTTCTTCTTCGGGATTGCACAGTAACGGCTATTCTCTCGCCCGGCGTGTCCTTCTTGAGGTGTCCGGTTTTGGGATTGCTGATTTTATCCCGGAACTTGGGCGATCCCTGGGCGAGGAAATGTTGGAGCCAACCCGGATCTATGTAAACATATTGAAAAAACTGAATAACAATTTTGATCTTCTTGGGATTGCCCATATTACAGGGGGCGGCCTGACGGAAAATATCCCGCGGCTGCTGCCTCCGGGAACTGCTGTTCTTATAGACCCAACATCGTGGCCTTTTGCTCCCGTTTTTTTATTGATTAGACAGATTGGGCGGATTGAAGGCAAAGAAATGTTCAGAACATTTAATATGGGCCTGGGTCTGGTTTTTTTCCTTCCCTCAAAACAAGCCGGGGCATGCCTGGATTTTCTGAAAGATACAGGTGAAAAAGCTTATTTGATTGGCCAGGCTGTTAAAGGGGAAAAAGGCATAGAATATTCACCAGGTTTGAACTTTTAATTGATCTATTACAGGAAGTGATTGAAAATGGTTTTAAAGATTGGTGTTTTGGTTTCGGGCCGGGGGTCTAACCTGCAGGCAATCATGGGTGCCTGCGATGAGGGAAAAATCCCGGCGCGGGTAGTTGTTGTGATTAGCGATGTTGGCGATGCGCTGGCTCTAGAACGGGCACGCTCAAAAGGGATAGACGCCGTACATGTAGATTATCAAGGTTTTAGCGGCAAAACGGAATACGAACAGGTTGTCGCAGGCGTCTTGAAAGACCACCATGTTGAACTTGTTTGCCTGGCCGGTTACATGCGTATTGTGGGCAGGGGTCTTTTAGACGCTTTTCCGAACAGGATAATAAACATTCACCCGGCGTTGCTGCCGTCGTTTCCCGGCCTGGATGCGCAAAGGCAGGCTTTTGAGTATGGAGTGCGTTTCAGCGGCTGCACAGTCCACTTTATAGATGAAAGGGTTGACAGCGGCCCGATAATTTTACAGGCGGTAGTGCCTGTTCAGCAGAGTGACACGCCGGAAATATTGGCCCAGCGCATACTGGCTGAAGAACACCGTATTTATCCTGAGGCGATCGGCCTTTTTGCCGGGGGAAAGCTTAAAATAGAAGGCAGAAAAGTTGTGCTTGGCTGATCTGAAAATAGCGGTTTAGTAAAGAGTATTATAAATGAAGGAGGGCAAAAATGATCAAGCGTGCTCTAATTAGTGTATCCAACAAAGCCGGGCTTAAAGAATTTGCAGGGTCTTTGACCGAGATGGAAGTTGAGATAATCTCAACCGGCGGTACCTGCAAATTTTTAAAAGAATCTGGCCTTCCGGTTACATACATTACTGATGTTACAGGTTTCCCGGAAATCCTTGACGGACGCGTTAAAACATTACACCCCAATATACATGCCGGGATACTGGCTTTAAGATCACCCGAACATATCAGCCAGTTAAACGAACTTAAGATAGGCACGATTGACCTGGTTGTGGTCAACTTGTATCCGTTCAGGGAAACCGTCGCCAAGCCGGGGGTTACCCTGGAAGAAGCTATTGAGAATATAGATATCGGCGGACCGACAATGATCAGGGCGGCGGCCAAGAATTATAACAACGTATTAGTGGTTGTGGATCCTGACCGGTATCCGGATCTGCTTGATGCTCTGCAGAAAGACAGGATAGATGATAAATTCAGGCTTCTTTTAGCGCTTGAAGCTTTCAGCCATGTGTCCGCCTATGACGCGGCAATAGCCGGTTACCTGCGTGAGATTGCCGGCAAAAGTTCTTTATTTCCTTCCACTCTTATTCTGTCGGCGGAACTGGCGCAGTCCCTGCGATACGGGGAAAACCCGCACCAGAAAGCTGCTTTTTACCGTCAGCCCGGCGCGAAGGACCCTTCGGTCGGGAATGCGCAGCAGCTTTCAGGCAAGGAACTGTCTTTTAACAATATACTTGACTTAAACTCCGCCCTGGGATTAGTCAGTGAATTCTCCAGCCCCTCGGCGATAATCGTCAAGCATAACAGCCCATGTGGGGCTGCAAACTCAGAAAAGCTGGTTGACGCCTACCTGAGGGCCTTTGAAGGAGATCCCACATCGGCTTTTGGCGGGATAGTGGCTTTCAACCGGGATGTTGACGCTGAAACCGCAAAAGAGATGGCCAAGATCTTTTTAGAGGCGATTATAGCGCCTGATTTTACTCCGGAAGCTCTTGAGATTCTTTCTGCGAAACAAAACCTGCGCTTGCTTAAAACAGGTCCTTTGTCAGGAAAACCAGCCGACAACCTGGATCTGCGCAAAGTAAAAGGCGGTTTTTTACTGCAGGAAATTGACCTGGAAACAGTAAAAACCGATCAGATAAAAGTAGTCACCAAAAAACAGCCGACCAGCGAGCAGATGGCGGAACTGCTTTTTGCCATGACAGTTGTTAAGCATGTCAAGTCGAACGCTATTGTTGTAACCAGGGACCGTCAGCTGATTGGCGTTGGAGCCGGTCAAATGAACCGTGTCGGTTCAGCACGGATTGCACTGGGTCAAGCCGGGGAGCGATCCCGCGGCGCTGTGATGGGTTCAGACGCCTTCTTCCCTTTCCGTGATACAGTGGATGAGGCTGCAAAAGCAGGAATAGTTGCCATTATTCAGCCAGGCGGATCCATGCGGGATGAAGAATCCATTACCGCCTGTGACGAGCACGGTATAGCCATGATTTTTACGGGATTGAGACACTTTAAGCACTAGACGTTTATCGGAGGGTGAGCAGGTGAAGGTTTTAGTTATCGGTTCCGGCGGGCGGGAACATGCGCTGGTCTGGAAAATACGGCAGAGTCCCCGGGTCAGCCAGGTCTTCTGCGCTCCTGGGAATGCCGGCATAGCCGGACAGGCTGAATGCGTTGATATCAGCGTTGATAATATACCCCGTCTTTTGGATTTTGCGCGCCGGGAAAAAATAGAGATGACCCTCGTGGGTCCGGAAGCTCCGTTGACTGACGGCATTGTAGATTCCTTTAAAGAGGCCGGTTTGAGTGTTTTCGGGCCGTCATCCCGGGCGGCTGCGATAGAAGGAAGCAAAGTATGGTCAAAAACTCTCATGGACAAATACAATATTCCTACGGCAAGCTTTGCTGTTTTCAGCGATCCCGGATTAGCCGCGGATTACATTAAAAAGAACGGCGCGCCCTGCGTCGTAAAGGCCGACGGTCTTGCTGCCGGCAAAGGTGTTATAGTATGCTCAACGGTTGAACAGGCACTGGCGGCAGTTGAAGACATAATGGTAAAAAGCGTTTTTGGCTCTGCGGGGAAAAGAGTAGTTATCGAAGAGTGTCTGGAAGGCGAGGAAGTAAGCGTAATGGCCTTCACGGACGGTGAAACTGTTATTCCTATGGTATCTGCCCAGGATCACAAGCAGGTTTATGACGCCGACTGCGGACCCAACACGGGGGGAATGGGCGCTTATGCTCCCGCGCCTGTTTGTACGCCCGAAATTTCGCAATTAGCCCTGGAAGGGGTTTTAAAACCTATGGTCAGCGCGCTTGCCCGGGAGGGCTGTCCCTATCAAGGCGTGCTTTATGCAGGCTTGATGATCACCCGTCAGGGGATTAAGACGCTGGAGTTCAATGTGCGTTTCGGCGACCCGGAAGCCCAGCCTTTATTGATGCTTCTGGAAACAGATTTGATCGATATTTGCGAATCTGTTGTGACGGGTAAACTTGCTTTGCAGAAAGTCAGCTGGAAGAAGGGTTCGTCCATATGCGTTGTTTTGGCTTCAGGGGGATATCCCGGTCATTATTCTACGGGGTATCCGATTGAGGGCCTTGAAGGGCTGCCGGATGATCTTCAGGTGTTCCATGCCGGTACGAAAAATAAAGGCGGCCACACGGTTACTTCCGGCGGCAGGGTTCTAGGAGTAACAACTTTTGCGCCTGATATTCAGGAAGCAATTACGAAAGCATACGACGGTGTAAAACGGATAAAATTTAAGGATATGCACTACCGGAAAGATATCGGGTATAAAGCTCTGCATAGATGATGGCAGTGTTTTAAGTAAAAAAGATTGGGAGAATTTATGCCGAATGCCAATCAGGATTATTCATTTCCAGGAATTTGAGAAGTCCCGTTTTTTCGGCAGGCAATTTTCTTCTCCTGCTGGAGCCGGGGATCGGGTAAAAGACATTTTGACAAACGTCAGGGAACAGGGCGACAAGGCTTTATGCGCCTATACGGAGGCATTTGACGGAGTAAAATTACAGCCGGGACAATTAAAGGTGACAGACAGTGAACGCAAAGAAGCGTACAGGCAGGCCGATGAAGGCTTTTTGGAATCTCTGCGCTTTGCTATGGAACGGATAGAGGATTTTCATAAAAAGCAGCTGCCCAATTCCTGGTTTGACGCCGGCAAACAGGGGATTTTTCTCGGTCAGCTGGTAAGGCCTTTGGCCCGTGTCGGTATCTATGTTCCAGGGGGTACTGCGGCTTATCCGTCCTCCGTGTTGATGAACGCTGTCCCCGCCCGGGTGGCCGGCGTTAAGGAAATAGTCATGGTTACACCTCCTTCCGCAGACGGCGGGATCAATAAAAATACCATAATAGCGGCTGTCGAGGCGGGGGTAACGGAGATTTATAAAGCAGGGGGCGCGCAGGCTGTTGCGGCGCTGGCTTACGGAACGGAAAGCATCAAACCTGTGGACAAGATCACCGGTCCGGGCAACATCTATGTAACACTGGCCAAACAACAGGTCTACGGCAGGGTGGATATCGATATGCTGGCCGGACCAAGCGAAGTAGTCATCGTGGCTGACGATTCGGCTGATCCGTGTTATATTGCTGCTGATCTGCTTGCCCAGGCTGAACATGATCCTTTATCGACAGCTCTTTTGTTTACACCTGGCGAAGCGCTGGCCAATCTTGTCCGGGATGAGATTGCGCGTCAGCTTCCTTCTTTGTCCAGGAAAAATATTGCTTCACGTTCTCTTGAGGATCAAGGCGCCGTAGTAATCACGGACAATCTGGAGAAAGCGATGGAACTCGCCAACAGTTTTGCCCCGGAGCACCTTGAACTCGTTGCAGAAAATCCTTTCCATTGGTTAACTTACGTAAGAAACGCAGGAGCTGTTTTCCTTGGTCCCTATTCACCCGAGTCAATTGGTGATTACCTTGCCGGTCCCAATCATATATTGCCGACCGGAGGCACGGCGCGTTTTTTCTCTCCATTGAGCGTCGATGCATTTTTAAAAAAGTCAAGTGTAATTAGTTTTTCCAGAGAAGCCCTGGCAGAAGCCGGGGAGCATGTAAGCAGAATTGCCCGGTTGGAAGGACTTGACGCACATGCAAAGACAATCGAAAAAAGGCTTGGGGGTTCTTAAATGAGTTTTAATCTTCAAGGAATCTTACGCCGAGATTTAAATGAAATCATAGCCTACGAGGCTCCAAGGGTCGGCGAGGGGATCGTCAAACTTGATGCTAATGAGAACCCTTTTGAATTCCCGGAAGATATAATCAAAGAGACCTGTGAGCGTTTGAAATCGTTCACACGGTACCCGGACCCGATGTCTGCCGAGCTTATCGCGGCTTTGTCGGAATATACAGGCGTGCCAAAAGAAGGAATCATGGCCGGCAACGGGTCGGATGAGCTTATCTTGAATATTTTGCTTGTCTTTGGAAACGGGGGACATGTAATTATACCAACCCCGACGTTTTCGATGTACCGTATTCACAGCCTGATTGCCGGGGCTAAACCAGTCGAAGTATCCAGGGGGTCCAAATTCGAAGTGGATGTTTCTGCTGTCGCCGAAACTTGCAAAAGCTGTCAGGCGCGTGCGGTTATTGTCTGTTCACCGAATAATCCTACAGCAAATGCCACTCCGGTTGAGGATATTCAGAATCTTTTGGAACAAAGCGAAGCTCTTATTGTAGTTGATGAAGCCTATATAGATTTTGGCGGCGAAAGCTGCCTTAAGTTATTAAACAGTTATCCTAACCTTGTTATACTTCGTACGTTTTCCAAGGCCTTTGGCCTGGCGGGACTTAGAGTTGGCTACCTCCTGGGCAATCCTGAGGTTGTTAAAGAAATACACAGGGTAAAGCAGCCTTTTAATCTGAATATCTTCTCACAGCTGGCTGCCAGGACGGTTTTATCCAACAACGGCGATTTTAAATTAATGGTCAATAAAATTATAGAGACGCGGGACAAGCTTATTGAGGAAATGTCGGTGATTAAGAACGTAACCGTATACCCCAGCGAGGCTAATTTCATATTCTTCCGCACACAGCTAAGGGGCAAGGAAGTTTTTGATGGCCTTCTAAAAAAGGGTGTCCTGATTCGCAATGTCCATGCGCCGGGCATCGAAGACTGCCTTCGGGTTACTGTAGGACGGGAAAATGAGAATAAATTGTTTCTGGATAGTTTGCAGGCTGTTTTAAACGGGAACGGAGCACCTGAGCGAACCGTGACAATGACGGGCTGAGGCGACCTTGAGCAAATAGATAGTTGACCTTCCTAATGCAAGTTAATTTTTAGGATAGTTATAAAGGCGGGGGGATCTGTATGGCAAAGGAAAGAACTGCCGGAATCAGCCGGAAAACAAATGAGACTGATATAAAAGTCCTGATCAGCCTTGACGGGAAGGGAGAATGTTCCGTCCATACCGGGATAGGTTTTTTTGAACATATGCTGCGCCTATGGACCAGGCATGCCTGTTTTGATCTTGAACTTACTGGCAAAGGCGATCTGTTTGTTGATGCTCACCATACAGTTGAGGACATCGGCATCTGCCTGGGCCAGGCTATTAAGGACGCTCTTGGCGGCAAAGCAGGAATTGCCCGTTTCGGCCAGGCGATCGTGCCTATGGATGAGGCTCTTGTAATGACGGCAATAGACATCAGCGGAAGGGGTTTTCTGGTCTTCGAAGTAAATTTCCCCTCGCCACGCATAGGCGATTTTGATACCGAGTTGGTTGAAGAGTTTTTTAGAGCCCTGGCTGTAAACGGAGGACTGACCCTGCATATCAGGCAATTATCTGGAACAAATTCCCATCATATTTGTGAAGCGGTTTTCAAGTCTTTGGGCCGCGCCTTACGCAGCGCTGTTTCCTTTGATGAGCGGATAAAAGATATTCCATCTACAAAGGGAGTAATTGAATAGGAGTTAATTTAAGATAAAAGTTTAGGGGTCTTTATTATGATTGCAATTATAGATTACGGGATGGGAAACTTGCGGAGCGTCCAAAAGGGATTCGAGAAGGCGGGGTGGGAAGCTTCGGTAGTTAGTGACGCCTTGTCACTTTCCAGATCCTCAGGGATAGTTTTGCCCGGTGTCGGGGCGTTCGCCAAGGCTATGGAAAATTTAAAACAGACAGGACTGTTAGAACCAATTTTTTCTGGAATTAACGCCGGTAAGCCATTATTAGGTATTTGCCTGGGGCTGCAGATGCTTTTTGAGGTCAGCGAAGAGTTCGGACTGAATGACGGAATGGGAATCTTCCCCGGCAGGGTCAAAAAGCTGCCTGACTCTGTGAAAGTACCCCACATGGGCTGGAATAAGGTTTATTTTAAAAAAGAAAGCCCCTTGATGGATGGGATATTGAACGGTTCACATTTTTACTTTGTGCATTCATATTTTGTTGACGCTGAAATTCCTGATCAGATAACAGGTATCACAGAATACGGAATTAATTTTGCGTCAATGGTACAAAAAGACAATATTTTTGGAATCCAGTTTCATCCTGAAAAAAGCAGTACGCTGGGACTCAGGATTCTTAAAAATTTTGGGGGGTTGGTGGCAAAAAATGATCGTAATCCCCGCGGTTGATTTGCGTGAGGGAAAGTGTGTAAGGCTTGTTGAGGGACGTGTGGACAGGGAAACTGTTTATTCGGACGACCCGGTAGCTATGGCCCGGCTGTGGGAATCGCAGGGCGCGAGCTGGCTGCACGTTGTGGATCTTGACGGTGCTTTTACAGGAGGACTGAAAAACCTTGAAATTATCAGGGAAATTACAGCGACACTGAAAATTCCCGTCGAAGTAGGCGGCGGTATAAGGGAAATGTCAACTATTGAAGAACTGCTAGAAATTGGCGCAAAGCGTGTTATCCTGGGTACTGCGGCAATTGTCAATCCTGAACTGGTCGCTCAGGCGGCAGAAAAATACGGTGAAGCCATTGCCGTAGGAATTGATGCGAGAGATGGCAAAGTGGCCATTGAGGGATGGGGTGTGACCTCTGAAAAAGACGCCCTTGAATTGGCCATCCAGATGAAGGCGAGAGGCATAAACCGTTTGGTTTTTACGGATGTAAAACGGGACGGAACTTTAAAAGGGCCTAACCTGGCTGCTACTGAAAGAGTTGCCAGGGTTACCGGACTTAAGATTATTGCCGCCGGCGGGATCTCAGATATGGACGATTTAATAGCCGTATCAAGCCTGGAAGATGCAGGTGTCGAAGCGGTTATTACTGGGAAGGCGTTATATACGGGCAGTATTAATTTAAAAGATGCCCTGTCTTTAATAGAAAAAAGGTGAAGCAAAGTTATGTTAACCAAGCGTATCATACCCTGTCTTGACGTAGCTGAAGGAAGGGTTGTCAAGGGGACAAATTTTCTAAATTTGCGTGATGCGGGAGATCCTGTCGAACTGGCCGCTTTCTATGATCGCGAGGGAGCCGATGAACTGGTCTTCCTTGATATCAAAGCGTCAGCCCAGGGGCGCAAGACAATGCTGGATATGGTCTACAGGACTGCCGGTGAAGTTTTTATACCCTATACAGTCGGCGGGGGCATCTCTTCCCTGGGTGATATCCGGGATATTCTAACCGCTGGCGCCGACAAGGTTTCGTTAAACACCGCCGCAGTTTTAAATCCTCCGCTGATTGCTGAAAGCGCCGAACGATTCGGTACCCAGTGTATAGTCGTGGCTATCGACGCCAAACAGATTGGGACCGAAAAAAAATGGGAAGTATATACACACGGCGGACGGTATCCGACGGGTATTGACGCTGTTGGCTGGGCTGTTAAAGCAGAGAAGCTTGGCGCCGGAGAGATCCTGCTGACAAGTATGGACAGGGACGGCACAAAAGACGGTTATGACATCCCCCTGACTCTTGCGATTGCAAGAGCTGTCCGAATACCGGTAATTGCGTCCGGAGGAGTAGGTACGCTGGAGCACCTTGTCCAAGGCCTTGTCGAAGGCGAGGCTGACGCAGTGCTGGCGGCTTCTATTTTTCACTTCGGCGAGTATTCAATTCTTCAGGCAAAAAAATATCTGCGTAAAAAAGGTGTACCGGTAAGGCTATAAATATTTTTTCGGGGGTGAAAAAAAATTGCGTGCATCAAAAGAATGCCTGGCTTGTCTTGAGGATCTTACGAAACGTACAGCCGGGCTTGCGGTTTCCGATCTGCAAAAAAGAGAAGAGGTTCTGTTTAAAAGCATATCTTTTTTAAAAAGAAATTTCTCCTTGGATTTGGCGCCGGCTTATTTAGCCGGTGAGATTCAAAGGAATATCCGGAAAGCAGGTAAAAATGAAGATCCGTTTGCGGCTGTTAAAGAAAAAGAAATGAGCATAGCCAGGCGTATAGCCGGAGATTTGGGTGAAAAATTGGAAAACAACCTTGATTCTTTAATTAATTTTGCAGCTTTAGGCAACAGCCTGGACTTTTTTATGGACCCTGACACATTGCAGGATGAGTTAAGCAAACCGGTTAAATTGGCTATTAATGATGTTGACAGATTACAGGACATACTGGTATATTATGGTAAGTGCCAGGATCGAAAAAAAATACTTTATTTTGCAGATAATACCGGGGAGTGTTTCTTCGATCTCCCCTTGCTTACTTACCTGGAGAAATATACCGACGTTTTTTACGTTGTCAAAGAGAGTCCTGTGCAAAACGATCTTACACTGCATGATCTAACTCAAAGCGGAATTAGAGAAAAATTTTATAGAGTCGCTACAACAGGCACTGACAGCCCGGGGCTGGATCTTGACAATGCCTCCCCGGAGTTTTCCAGGTTAATCGGGCAGGCTGATTTGCTTTTCGCCAAAGGCATGGGGTATTATGAAACACTGCCGGAGCTGTGTTTATCAAAAACAACTTTTTTCCTCCTGAAAACAAAATGCCACCCTATTGCAAATTCTCTCAAAGTACCCTTGAACAGTTATGTTGGTTTGCTTGAGGAAATATTTAGAAAGCTACCTGGACTGACGGTTGAAAAATATCGATGAGAGGCTGAAAAAAAGTGTCCTTCGGCTTGGAAAAATTAAAGTATGACGCTGCCGGTTTGATTCCTGCCGTTATACAGGACGAAAAGACCGGCATTGTGCTGATGCTGGGATATATGAATAAAGAGTCTCTGACGCGGACTATGGCCTCCGGGGAAACATGGTTCTGGAGCCGCAGCCGTCAGGAGTATTGGAATAAAGGCGCGACCTCAGGAAATATACAAAAAGTGCGGGAGATCTATTACGATTGCGATGCCGACGCTCTGCTGGTCAAGGTTGATCAGAAGGGAGTAGCCTGTCACGAAGGTGATTTTTCCTGTTTTCACAATCCCCTGCAGTTATAGATTTCAACGGGATGTGTTTTTTATGACGGATGTCTTGGATGGTTTAAATGAAAATCAGGCGGAAGCGGTTAAATATATCAATGGGCCCCTTCTTGTCCTTGCAGGCGCCGGAAGCGGCAAAACCAAGGTACTGACGACTAAAATAGCTTACCTTCTAAAGGAGATGAGAATATCTCCTTTTAACGTACTGGCGATTACATTTACTAATAAAGCAGCTAATGAAATGAGAGAAAGAGTCGCGGCTGCCGTTCCGGATGCGGCAAGAGATATCTGGATACTTACTTTTCATGCCGCATGTGTCAGGATTTTAAGGAGACAGGCCTATTTTCTAGGGTATAACGGGGACTTTGTTATCTACGATGACGCAGACCGGCAAACGCTGCTTAAGGATTGTCTGAAAGAACTTAACTATGATAATAAAAAGTTCTCTCCCAGGGCCGTGGGAGCGGTTATATCCAGGGCAAAGAATAATTTGATGGATTCTGAGGAATTTAAGGAGCAGGCCAATGGATTTTACGAGCTGAAGGTAGCTGAGATTTATGAATTCTACCAGAGCCGCCTGCTTAAAAACAACGCTCTTGATTTTGATGATCTGATTATGCAGACAGTGCGCCTTTTTGAACAGAACCCTAGTATCCTGGCATACTATCAGAACAAGTTCCGCTATATTCTTGTAGATGAATATCAGGATACCAATACAGCCCAGTATGTTCTTGTAAAACTGCTTGCAGCGGCGCACCGCAGTCTTTTTGTGGTTGGTGACCCGGACCAGAGTATCTATGGCTGGAGGGGAGCAAATATCCGGAACATCCTAAATTTTGAGAAGGATTATCACGATGCCAGAATAATCAAATTGGAACAAAATTACCGCTCAACCCAGGTAATTCTTGATGTGGCTAACGAGGTAATCAGCAACAACAGTTCCCGGAAAGAAAAGGACTTGTGGACTGCTGAAGGTCAGGGAACGCCTGTAATGCTCTATCTCGGTCCGGATGAACATCAGGAAGCCCAATTTATAGCTGACCGGATAAGATCAATCAGGGAGCATTCCGGCGCAAATTATAGGGATTTCGCAGTTTTATACCGCACACATGCAATGTCCCGTGTGGTTGAGGAAATATTCCTGCGGGAGATGATTCCCTATACTATTATAGGAGGCTTAAAGTTTTACGACCGCAAAGAAATTAAAGACTTGCTGGCATATTTGCGCCTGCTTGTCAATCCGGCGGATACGGTAAGCCTTTCCAGAGTAATTAATATGCCCAAAAGAGGTGTAGGGGAAGCTTCTTTTCAGAAGTTGTCAAGCTTTGCTCTTGAACAGAACATAGCCATTCTTGAGGTTCTGGAACGATCTGCAAGAATTCCCGGTCTGACCAGCAAAGTACGCCAGGCCTGCCTTAGCCTAGCGGACGTGTTAAATAAAATATCTCAGGAAAAAGAGATGATGAATGTTACTGAAATCACTCAAAGAATTTTACAGCAGACCGGCTACTGGCAGGAACTTGTCAGTGAAAATACAGTGGAATCGCGGACCAGGCAGGAAAACTTAAAGGAATTTATGTCTGTAACAAAGGAGTTCGACAAGTATGCCGGCCACGGCAGCCTGTCAGTTTTTCTAGCTGAAATGGCTCTTTCCAGCGATATTGACTGGTATAAAGATACAGGTGACCAGGTAGTCCTGATGACATTGCACAGCGCCAAGGGTTTGGAATTTCCGAATGTATTTTTAATTGGCCTGGAAGAGGGTGTCTTTCCTTATTCGCGTTCGCTGGATGAACAATTCGAGCTTGAAGAAGAGCGCCGCCTCTGCTATGTCGGAATAACAAGAGCAAAGCGGCAATTGTACCTTACCCATTGCTGGCAGCGTACACTTTACGGAGTAACCCGTTTTAACAAGCCTTCACGGTTTCTTGAGGAAATTCCCGAGCGCCTGATTATGCCCGAGGATTCCCTTAATATAGACACTGCTGGTCATTTACGCGCCGTTAGAAAAAGTTTTATCCTAAATAAAATATAGTTATTTTCTGGCAATAATATAATTAATGCTTTATATGGGGGCCTAATGAAGCAGTTATTAATTGTAGCTGTTCTGACAACCGTTATCCATATGGTGAACACTTTAATTTATTCCGTACGTTTGTCTGGTGTCAGGACCGAGAGGCTGGCTACAGCGCTGTCGCTGTTTCAGGTAATCTTCCTAATTGCCAGTACAGCGAATCTGATTCAGGCGCCTTTAATGTCCTCGATTGTTGAGCACGCAATAAATAACGGAGTTGCCAGGGTTGGCTCGGATCAACTGCTTGGCAATCCCTTTTACCAACATGAGCTGAGTTTGTTGAATTCTCAAATAAGGCTTGTAATTCTTTCGGGAACTTTAGGGACCATACTGGGAGGTTTGCTGATCCCGAAGTTTGTTTCGGTATTTGTAAAATGGATACTCCTTTTAGAAGGTATTGGTTCAGTGCCGCGAATGATTTTAGAGGCGATAATAAGGCCGCGGAAATTCTCTTCAATGAAGGACAAATTCAGATTGCCAAGCACAGGCAGGTTCCGGGATGCCTTAAGAGAACCTTTAAACATACCCAAGTATTTTTTAATAGCAAATATAATTATCACTGGAATTTGGACAACCGGTGTTCTTTCCGCTTTATACGCAGGCGCCCTGATCCCCCACTTCAGATCCACAGCGACCATGATGTCGGGTATCATTAACGGTATTGCGGCTGTTCTGGCGGCTACGGTTGTAGACCCGACTGCTGCAGTTATTACTGATCAGACCATGCGCGGCGTGCGGCAGGAAAAAGACGTCAGGCAGATGGCCATCTATTTGGCTTTCACAAGACTGCTGGGCACAATGCTTGCCCAGGTTATCTTTGTGCCCGCGGCATTGATTATCCGTGATGCGGCGGAAATGTTAAGCAGGTGGTGGTAGTCTTGGACGAGGAATATGGGAAAGCCCGCTTAATGGTTGAGAAACTAATAAAAGAAATAGAAGAACACGATTACAGATACTATGTCTTTGATGATCCTGTGATTTCCGATCAAGAATATGACCGTTTAATCAGGGAACTAGAAAAGTACGAGAAACAATATCCCGAACTTGTCACTCCTTTTTCACCCACCCAGCGAGTGGGAGGACAGCCTGGACAAGGATTTGCAACTGTTGCGCACATGGCGCCGATGCTGAGCCTGGCCAACGCTTTCAGCGATGAAGAACTTAATGATTTTGACCGGAGGGTCCGTGCAGCGCTGTCCGGAGAAAAAGTGGAATATGTAGTTGAACCTAAAATAGACGGATTGGCGGTTTCTCTGCGTTATGCCGACGGAAACTTTGTTCTTGGCGCTACCCGCGGTGACGGAGAAATTGGAGAAGATATTACAAATAACTTAAAGACGATTAAAAGCATCCCCCTGCATTTACGAAGCTATGCAGCCAGACTTGAAGTCAGGGGTGAGGCATATATGGCTAAAGAGACTTTTGTCCGGCTGAATAAAGATAGAAGCGAGGCAGGAGAGCAACTCCTGGCCAATCCAAGAAACGCCGCTGCCGGATCGCTGCGGCAGCTCGATCCCCGGATTGCCGCTAAGCGCAGCCTGAATATTTTCGTTTATGGAATCGGTTTCAATGAGGGCATAACAGTACAGAGCCATACCCAGGCTTTAAATTTTTTAAAGGAAGCCGGTTTCAGGGTCAATCCGGAGATAGATATCTTTGATGAGATATCAGACGTTATAGCGTACTGCAGGGAGTGGCAGGATAAAAGATTTACCCTGCCTTATGTTACAGACGGCCTTGTAATAAAGGTTAATTCACTTAATCAGCAGGAGCGCCTGGGAGCAACTATGAAAAGCCCGCGCTGGGCGGTTGCCTATAAGTTTCCTCCGGAGCAGGCAGTGACAAGAGTAAAAGATATCACTATAAGCGCTGGACGAACAGGCGTGCTTACGCCGACAGCTGTCTTAGAGCAGGTACTGCTCGCCGGGACAAGGGTTTCCAGGGCGACACTCCATAATGAGGACCTGATCAGGGATAAGGACATCCAAATCGGTGATATGGTAATCGTCCAAAAAGCCGGTGATGTTATTCCCGAAGTAGTAAAAGTTGTTAAAGAAAAACGTACCGGTCAGGAAAAAGCCTGGGAAATGCCAAAAAAATGTCCTGTTTGCGGTTCACAAACTATTCGTCTGGCAGGCGAGGCTGCAGTCCGGTGTACATCTATGGCCTGTCCTGCAAAAAGCAGGGAAGGCTTAATTCATTTTGCCTCGCGCAGCGCCATGGATATTATCGGGCTTGGTCCGGCGATCATAGACCAACTGCTTGAAGCAAAACTGATTAATGATCCTTCCGGTTTGTATAATCTGCAGTACGAAGATCTAATCGGGCTTGAGCGCCTGGGGCCGAAATCATCACGCAATTTACTGGATGCGATAAGCAAGAGTAAGGAAAATTCTTTAGCCAGGCTTATTTTTGCTTTGGGTATAAGGCACGTCGGTGAAAAGGCGGCCAGGATTTTAGCCGATCATTTTAGAACGCTTGATAATTTGATGGCTGCAAAAGAAGAAGAAATGACGATTATTCCTGAAATAGGCCCCAAGATAGCCGAAAGTATCAGGGACTTTTTTTCGATAGAACAGAACCGTAATGTAATCAACAACCTGATTCGTGCGGGAATCAATACTTTTGAAAAAAATAAAGAGCAGACAGGAAACAAGCTTTTAGACGGACTTACTTTTGTCATTACCGGGACGCTAGGCGTCTATACAAGACTGGAGGCGCAGGAACTCATCCGGGAGCAGGGCGGAAAAGTTTCTTCCAGTGTCAGCCGTTCGACAGACTTCCTGGTCTGCGGTGAAAATCCCGGTTCGAAATATGAAAAAGCAGTTGCGCTTGGGGTTAAGGTTCTTAACGAGGAACAATTTAAAGCAATGTTAAGTGTGTAAACATAATTTGTCAAATATTGCTGAAAAACTGTTTTAAACTGGATTTATTTTGTTATAATTTGTATATATCTATAGATTAATTGGGCAGGTGAGATAATTGATTAAAAAATCCGATGTTGAACATGTAGCTTTACTGGCCAGGCTGGAACTGTCAGACGATGAAAAAGAAATCTACACAAGGCAATTGAATGATATTTTGGGGCATTTTGAGTCTTTGCAAAAATTGGATACAGCCAATGTTGAGCCTACGGCTCATGTTCTATCCCTTTTTAACGTGTTCAGGGAAGACAAGGTTGACCGGCACTTGCCTTCGGAAAAAGTACTGGCTAATTGTCCGGACAGGGACGAGGATTGTTTTAGAGTACCAAAGATCGTTTAAGGAGGCGTTTTTTTGTCGCTTTATTATTTAACGGCTCATGATCTGCACGATTTATTGATCAAAAAAGAAATATCGGCAGTGGAGGTTAACAAAGCTGTTTTTGATAGAATTGAATCCGTTGAGGACAGTGTAAAGGCCTATCTTACGTTAACCCGCGATCAAGCCATGAAAAGCGCACAGGAGGTAGATGACATGATCGGGGCCGGCCAGCCGGTTCCTCCTTTGGCGGGCATACCGATCGCGATAAAGGATAATATTTGCGCCGAAGGTGTGCGGACAACAGCTGCCTCAAAGATTATCTATAATTTTATACCTCCGTATGACGCCACTGTTGTTATAAAACTCGCCAGTCAGCATATAGCAATGACAGGCAAAACCAACCTGGATGAATTCGCAATGGGTTCTTCAACAGAGAACTCCGGATTTTTTGCAACTCACAACCCCTGGGATCTCGGATGTGTTCCCGGTGGTTCCAGCGGCGGTTCCGCTGCCGCAGTTGCAGCCGGAGAGGCAATTTGCGCAATCGGTTCTGACACCGGAGGTTCTATCCGTCAGCCGGCAGCTTTTTGCGGAGTTGTGGGGATCAAACCAACCTATGGAGCTGTATCCCGCTACGGGTTGATTGCTTTCGCTTCTTCTCTTGACCAGATCGGCCCCTTCACCAGAGATGTTACGGACTGCGCGCTGATGCTTAACGCAATCTGCGGCCATGACCCGCTTGACGCAACTTCTTCTACAAATGAAGTTCCGGATTTCAGGCGCTGTCTTGTTCACGATATAAAAGGTTTGAAGATAGGTGTGCCCCGGGAATATATGAGTGAAGGTATCGACGCAGAGGTCAGGCAGGTTATTGAAAAGGCTATGGCCATATTTGAATTAAACGGGGCTAGTATAGAGGAGACAAGCCTGCCTAATCTGGGTTTCTCCCTCCCTGTTTACTACCTGATTGCTCCGGCTGAAGCAAGCTCAAACTTGGCCCGTTACGACGGTGTCCGTTACGGGTTCAGGACTGAGGGAGCACAGGATGTCGTGGACATGTTTATAAAAACACGGAGCCAGGGTTTCGGCGCCGAGGTCAAGCGCCGGATCATGCTGGGTACTTATGTTCTTTCAGCCGGCTATTACGATGCCTATTATTTAAAGGCGCTTAAGGTCCGTACGTTAATTAAAGAAGACTTTAACAACGCATTTGAGAAGTTCGATATTTTGCTTTCACCAACAACACCGTCCCCGGCTTTTCGTTTTGGCGAGAAAACGGGTGATCCGCTAAAAATGTATCTTTCAGACGTATTTACAATAGCGGTAAACCTTGCCGGAATTCCAGGGCTTTCTTTACCCTGTGGTTTTGTCAATGGTTTGCCCGTGGGGCTCCAGCTGATGAGCAGGCCTTTCAACGAGGGCAAACTGCTTCAGGCAGCCTATGCTTTTGAACAAAGTACCGGCTATCATAAAAAGCACCCGGAGTTATAACGCAAAAGGGGAGGTTTTTTATCTTGAACCAGTATGAGACCGTCATCGGTCTTGAAGTGCATCTGGAATTAAAAACGAATTCCAAAATATTTTGCAGTTCCTCCACATCTTTCGGGGGAAAGCCAAATACTCACGTGTGTCCGGTATGCCTTGGTTTGCCTGGCGTACTTCCGGTAGTCAATAAAAAGGTTGTGGAGGATGCAATCCTGGTAGCCCTGGCCTTAAACTGCCGTATTGCCGAGTTCTCGAAATTTGATCGTAAAAATTACTATTATCCTGATATGCCTAAGAACTACCAGATTTCACAATATGATTTGCCGATTGCCTTGAACGGGCGCCTGGAAATTGAACTGGACGAAGAAATAAAAAAAATAGGTATTACACGGGTGCATATGGAGGAAGATACGGGGAAATTGGTGCATCAGGGAACTATAACCACTACGCCTTTTTCACTTGTAGATTATAACCGCGCCGGAGTTCCGCTGCTGGAAATAGTATCCGAACCGGATCTCCGGTCGCCCGAGGAAGCCAGAATATATCTGGAAAAACTAAAATCAATAATTCAATATACAGGAGTTTCAGACTGCCGGATGGAGGAAGGCAGTTTGAGATGCGACGCAAATGTTTCTGTGCGGCAGACTGGAAAAGAGGAATTTGGCACAAAAACAGAGATCAAAAACATGAACTCTTTCAGAGCTCTTCAAAAAGCCCTGACCTACGAAGTCAGCAGGCAAATAGAGGTATTGGAAGAAGGCGGGCGAATTGTCCAGGAAACCAGGACCTGGGATGAAGGACAGGGGATAACACTGCCTTTGAGAAGTAAGGAACAAGCTCATGATTACCGTTATTTCCCAGAACCGGATCTGACGCCCATGATTATTGAAAGGGAATGGGTGGAGTCTGTCAGAAACCGGCTCCCGGAATTGCCCGACGCCCGCCGCGATCGCTATGTGCGTGATTACGGACTGCCTGAGTATGACGCCGGTGTTCTGACTTCGACAAAAGAAATGGCTGATTACTTTGAAGCATGCCTCAACGCCTATTCTTCACCAAAGACAGTCAGCAACTGGATCATGGGGGATCTCTCACGCTTGCTTAACGCCAACAATCTCGAAATAGATAAATGCCCGGTAAGTCCCGTCAACCTGGCATCTTTATTCAAAATTCTCGACGAAGGCACGATTAGCGGCAAGATTGCCAAAGTTGTATTCGAAGAGATGTTTGCGACTGGAAAGGATGCCGGTACTATCGTCAAGGAAAAAGGGCTGGTCCAAATTAGTGATGAAGGATCACTCAAAATCACCAATTTATCAACTTTTTCAAACAGAATATCTCTATTCAGAATATCTCTATTATAACAGATTTATATCCACCATGCAATTAACGTTTTAAAAAATATTGAATTAAGAATGGGAGGGTCTGTGTCAGGGGGGTCTGTGTCAGGGGGACGGGGTTGTTGACACCCCCTATAGTTAAGAAGAAATTTACAACTTAATAGGGCGGCTACTAAGGCTTGACAGTATAAAATGTTTAAGCCTTATTCTTTTTTGTTATTAAATATACAAAATTATTGTAAGTGTTTTAATTTAACCGGCCAATTTTATTATTTATTATTAAATTGATAAAAAGGAGTTTTCCAGGTTATGAATTTTGAAATATTAAACAATTTGATTAAGGTGGCAATGGGAGAAGAAAAGGCGGATTTAGCGCTCCAAAACGGTTCACTGGTTAACGTATACACAGGCGAAATACTGGAAGAACATTCTGTGGCGGTCAAGGGTGAAAGAATAGCCTGGGTAGGCAAAGACACCAGGAGTGTTACAGGACCTGAGACGAATGTTATCGACTGCACAGGAAAATTTATCATCCCGGGGTTTATAGACGGCCATACCCATTTAATTCTTTTTTATCAGGCGGATCAGTTTCTGAGATATGCAATGCGGGGCGGGACTACCACAATCATTACGGAACTAATGGAAGTCAGCTTTCCGCTTGGATATCAGGGAATCTTGGAATATCTGGAATCCCTTAAAAATCAGCCCATAAAGATTTTTGGTGTGGCGCCTCCGATGGTTTCAAACAGCCAAAATACGCGTTCAAGATCAATTAATCTTGAACAGATTGCCGAACTGCTCAAACGTGACGATATTCTTGGCTTAGGCGAGACGTACTGGTCGGCTGTAATTGAACGGGATGAAAAGATACTGAAATATTTTGTTGAGACTTTCAAGGCGGGCAAGATGATTGCAGGCCATACAGCCGGGGCCAGGGGCAACAGGCTTACAGCTTATGCGGCGGGAGGCGTCCGGTCGTGCCATGAGCCAATTACTGTGGCGGAGGTTATGGAAAGGTTAAGGCTGGGACTTTATGTACTGATCAGAGAAGGAGGGATCCGGAAAGAACTGGCGGAAATATCGAAAATAAAGGATCTACAACTTGATCTAAGACAATTAATTCTGGCCACGGACAGCATTACTCCCGAGCAGGTGGTTGAGGAAGGTTATATGGAAGCAGTGGTCCAGAAAGCCGTCGACCTTGGTTTTGATCCTGTCTGCGCTATCCAAATGGCTACTATCAATGTTGCCAAGTACTGGAACTTGGATCACCTGATCGGTGGTATTGCTCCCAGCAAATATGCAGATATAGTGATTTTGCAGGATTTGCGCAATATAAAAGCCGAGTATGTAATCAGCAATGGCAAAGTTTTATCTAAAGAAGGCAAACTCCTTTTAGAGCCAAGAAAACATACTTTTCCGGCTTGGGTGCGCCAAAGCATGAAACTTACTAAAAATTTTGGTCCTGAGGATTTTGAAATAAACGTGAAAGGCAGCAGTGACCACGTCAGCGTCAGGGTAATTGAACAAATTACTGAACTGGTAACAAAGGAAACAATTCTGGAAGTCCCCGTCGTGGATGGAAAAATAAAGGTTGATTTAGATAAGGACTTAATAAAAATTGCTGCTGTAGATTTCCTGACTGACCAGTTAAAAATGTTTGTCGGATTAATCAAAGGCCTTCGGATGAAGAAGGGAGCGTTCGCCAGCAGCATGGCCTGGGATGTGACTAATATAGTGGTTGTGGGAGCTGACGAAAAGGATATGGCAGTTGCTGTTAACAGGGTTTTAAAACTTCAGGGAGGTATCGTAGTGTGTTCAAACGGTGAAATACTGGCTGAGCTTCCCATGTCCATAGGCGGTTATATGACTGATCTTCCAATTGAGAAAATAGTCCATCGTCTTAAGAACATTCAAAAGGAGGCGTCAGGCCTTGGCATACCCTTCCCTGATGCGGAACTGAGTTTAAATACCCTGACAACTGCCGCAATACCATTTTTCAGGATTTATGAGGAAGGCTTTTATGATATGAAAAACAATTGTTCGGTTGGACTGCTGGTGAATTGAGTTAAGCTGGAGCGGAGAAAAGGGCAAACTGCCTTTTTGCCATGGTATAGGTGTCGGTTGCGGAGGGTTTGTTACCGTAGCGGGGTATAACAGATCTTCCGCACCCGGCGGCTATAATAAACATCGCAATACAATGAGGCAGCGCCGGCAAAGAGCGCCTGAGCGAACCGTGACAACGACGGTCTGAGGCGAACATGAAACACGTAGGCAGATGACCTCACTAATACAAGTTTATTTTTAGGGTAGATTAGCAGGTGAGTATAACAATAAACGGGCTATATATATATATATATATATATATCAATGTTGGAATCCTTCCTGAAAGGAGAGCCGTCAGATGCAGACAAAAACAATCAACCTGGAAGATGCCGTAGGTAAAATCCTGTACCATGATCTGACTAAAGTTGTCCGCGGTGAATTTAAGGGGCCTGCGTTTCGTAAAGGCCATGTGATACGCCTGGCGGATATTGATGAATTGCTGAAAATGGGCAAAGAAAACATCTATATTTCTGAGGTTGCTGATGACGAACTGCACGAAGATGAAGCAGGCATTCGCCTCGGAAAGGCTGCGGCTGCGTTAGGGGTTTACTGTTCAGAGCCGAAAGAAAGCAAAGTTACCCTTTATGCGGAACATAACGGACTTCTTAAAATTAATTTTGCCGCTCTTGCCGAAGTTAACGACCTCCCCGAAGTTATTCTTTCTACACTGCCTAATAATACACCGGTTACAAAAGGGGAAATGGTAGCCGGGACAAAAGTAATCCCTCTGGCTATAAAAGAAGATATAATACTCGAGGCTGAAGAAATCTGCCGGAAAAGCGGCGGAATTATTAGCGTAGAACCTTTTCAAACATTAAAAGCGGCTATAATTGTTACAGGCAGTGAAGTATATTACGGCAGGATCAAAGATGAGTTCGGACCGGTTTTGAAGAACAAAATAGAGTCGTTTGGCTCAACAGTTCTAGGAATTAAGTACGTTGGTGACGACGCTCTGGAGATCAGCCGGCTGATTAAGGAAGCAATTGAACAGGGTGCAAATCTTGTTCTGATCAGCGGAGGTATGTCTGTTGATCCGGACGATGTGACTCCGCTTGGGATTAAGTTAAGTGGAGCTACAATAGAAAAATATGGAGCGCCGGTTTTGCCGGGAGCGATGTTTTTACTAGCCTACAGCAGCGATGTGGCAATTTTAGGAGTGCCGGCCTGCGGAATGTTTTTCAAAACTACTGTATTGGATTTAATTCTGCCGCGTTTGTTTGCTAAAGGAAAGGTAAAAAGACATGATATAGTCGCCCTGGCTCATGGAGGACTCTGCAGAAGCTGTCCTGAATGCCGGTACCCCGGGTGCAGTTTCGGTTCTGCCGGGTCCGGATACCAATTTTTATAAATACGCCGTTTAAACATTAAAGTTACTCCATTCAGAGAAACCAAACTAAAGTAGACATCCATGCCACTGAAGCGGAGCCAGCTTAAGGGATTAAAATTCATCAATAAAGACAAGGGAGGTCAATGCCTTAAGTGCGATTTTGAGCCTTCATTCAAAAAACGAGAGAACCCGAACTTTCTTATTCTCCATCGAAAATTAATATTGCCAGCGAGGGGGGTGTTTTGATGGAGCATGTCTATAAAAATTTGCTTGATGCGCTGAAAACGGGTGACAGGCCAGTCTTGGTTACTCTAGTTTCTCGTAAAGGGGATATCATACCGCCGCCGGGAAGCAAACAATTATTTTTAAAAAACAAGGAAGTTGGAAATTTTGAAGCGGACTGGCTTGGCGCGAATGTTAAACGACTGGCGGACCTGTCGAAAAAAACTAACCGTCTGGAAAAAGCAGATGTGTTTTTCCCGGGAAATAGTGAGATACACTGTACACTTGTTGCTGAACCTGTTTCCGGAATTGAAAGACTCATTGTTTTAGGAGGCGGGAATATAGCCATTCCGCTGGTACGTGTGGGTAGCATGCTTGGTTATTCCGTTACTGTAGTTGACGACAGGCCGGAATATGCCAATATTGAACGGTTTCCGGAGGCTCAGGAAATTATTTGCGGCGATTTTTCAACCTGTCTTGAGAATATGTCAATTGATTCATGGACCAGCGTTGTCATAATCACCCGGGGCCACCAGTCTGATCTAATCTGCCTCGAAAAATTGTCAGGCCTGGGAATGGCTTACTTGGGTATGATTGGCAGTAAACGAAAGGTTGAAATATGCAAAAAACATTTGCAGGCTATAGGTACTCCAAACGAAAAAATAGAAATGATCCGTGCTCCCATAGGATTGGATATCGGAGCTCAAACTCCGGAGGAAATTGCTGTAAGCATAGCTGCTGAATTAATCAAAGATAGACGCTGCGGAGGAGCGCTTTCCATGTCTAAGGGGCTGGATAACGGAAAGAAAGTGGGAAGTTCCCTTCAGCTCAGTTCCACTGCAGCGAGTGATCTTACCCTGTTTGAAATTGTCCTGTCACACCTCAGGGAGGGTATACCGTTAGCCTTGGCCACAGTAGTATCAACTTCGGGTTCGACACCACGCAAGTCAGGTGCAAAAATGCTGGTTTTCTCTGATGGGGGAATAACAGGCACGATCGGCGGCGGGATTATTGAGGAAAAGGTTCGTCAACTGGGGGTTTCCGTTCTTGAAACCGGACAGGTAAAATTATGCGCTTTTCAGCTTGACAACAAAGCTGCTGGTTCCCTGGGGATGGTCTGCGGCGGCGATATGGAAGTATTTATTGAACCAGTAATGAACCAGTAAAAAGAAAAAAGAGTTGCATCTTAATCAAGGGAGCATTCAGAAGTAATTTTGGACGGGATGTTTTATAAAACAGCTCTAGGTGGCGCTGGAAAAGCCACACTGGTAATACCTGTTGTTGGTCTTGACATCTTAAACAAGCGCCTGACAGATGAATTTGTCCACCGTCCGGAATAGCTGCCTTACTTTGCAATGCAGCGCAGGGATCAGTAATAACAGCCGGAATAATTTCGAAAATAATTGTTCACCCTCTCGGGTTAAAAAAAGGGGTTCCCGCCCGGGCAAGGTTTATACCATTGATTAATAAAGTTGACATGGCAGCGGACTGGTCAGTTGCCAGAACCCTTGCATTGGATATTCTTGGAGATGACGAGGATATTGAGTGTGTTATATTGTCAAGTTTTGTGCAAAACAGTTTTTCTGTAATCCGCCGCTGCAATTAATTCTACTGGAGGAATTTTCTTTTACGTATCTTTATTTTTAGCGCTATTTACCAGGAACTGCATAAGTCATGTTAGATATTATTATTGATTAATCATATAGATCGAGTCTATAATGAATCCAATTATCTTCGCAAGTAGAATGAAAATTAAGCAGATGTGACTTCTAAACCAGCCAGACAGGGGATTACAAAAAGCGCCTGTGTCTTTAATTCTTTAATATGAAGCTAGAAAAGAAAAGTTTACAAATTTATAGGGCAACTTCTAAGGCTTGACAATTTAAAATGTTTAAGTCTTATTTTGTAACTACTCAGGCTAACGCCTGGGCATAAACATAAGGCAACTATACCCGAAACCGGGTAATATCCAATTATAGAACCTTATCGCAATATGGGATA
>LDZU01003547.1_pt1 | contig 32114 bp, 38 predicted proteins | sample 615531 | NCBI WGS metagenome assembly LDZU01 (sample SAMN03408293, study PRJNA278302) | terrestrial metagenome | isolation source: oil reservoir sample SB2 | place: USA: Alaska, North Slope, Schrader Bluff formation | collected 2011-09 | reverse complement strand
TGCGATGTCTGCAGGCGGATCTGGCGGGATCAAGCTGATCCTCAAGGACGCCAAGGTTACCATCGAGAAGGTGACGCTCGCCAAGTGAGCGTCCGCCTTTTCCCTCCTATATCTTAAGTGAGAGGGTTTGTCTAGACCGTCGCATCTCTGGCGCGACGGTGGTTTTCGATGAGAAGTGGGAGAGATCTAGAGGGAGAGATTATTATGGCTGGCAAGAAGTTATCACTTAAGCTGAAGAAGAAGGAGCCTGAAGCAGCTGCCCCCGCCGCGGCGGCGGCAGCAGCAGCACCGGCAGCAGGAGCAGCTCCCGCCTTTGCGATGCCCGCAGGCGGATCCGGCGGCATGGTTCTCGAGCTGAGAGGCGCCAATATCTCCATCAAGGAAGTCGTCATAAAGCCGAAGAGCGCAAAGGGCAAGTAGAAGGCTAGCACCGTGGGGAAAGTTATAGCGATAACCGGAAAGGGCGGAACCGGAAAGACCGCGGTCACCGCAATTATAATCAGGTCTCTATTGAAACGAGACGATAATCCCACCATCCTGGCCATAGACGCCGATCCAGACGCAAACCTTGCAGACGCGTTGGGGGATGATGTGGAGATGACCGTGGGCGACATAAGAGAGGAGATCCAGGATTCTCGAATCTCGTTGCCGCCCGATTATGACAAGAAGCAGCTTTTCGCGGCGAAGATCTTCGAAGCGCTTCTGGAGAAGGACGGATACGATCTTTTGGTGATGGGCCGGTCGGAAGGGTCTGGATGTTACTGTTATCTCAACTCTTTGCTGAAAGGGATCATGGACGAGACCATAGACGACTATGACCTGGTCCTCGTGGACTCTCCGGCGGGACTTGAACATCTGAGCCGCAAGACCATCTCTGAAGTGGACTCGTTGATCGTGGTCACCGACGAATCTCGCCGGGGGCTCAAGACAGCAGAGACGATCAGACAGCTCGCCGACGAGCTGGATCTGAAGTACAACAACCTCTACGTCATTGCGAACAAGGTTCACGAGCTATCTAAAGATCAGATCCAAGAGGTAGCAAGCGGTCTGGGCCTGAAGGTTATCGGCTTAATTCCCTACGATGAGACTGTAGCTCGGCTCGATCTGGTCGGCGACCCTCTGGTCGACCTGCCAGACGACTCTCCTGCCGTAGTGGAAGTGGAGGAGCGGATAATCAAAGAGATCGGTCTATGAGGGGAGATGAACATGGGAGAGAAACTAAACATATCCGACTTAAATAAGAAACTTGCGGAAATGGACGTGAAGTCCCTCGAGGGCGTCACCATCGAGGGAGACATAGAACTAGAGATAGATACTGGTGCTGGGGGCGTAGGACCTCTCTTCGCCTACTACTTCGGCGAAGAGGTCGCAAAGGTGGCGGTCCAGCTGGTCAACATGGCCAAAGCCTTCGGCTATCCTGTAGAGAGCCTGCTTCAGCCGGTGGCGGTGGCTCAGGCCATATCGCCCGCACCCGCAGAGCTGGCCAAGGCCGCACCCGAAGTTCCGGCCTTCAAGATACCCGACACTCTCAAGAGTGCCAAGTTCGCAGTGGGCACCGACAAGACCTGGAAGACCCAGATCCAGGAGGTCCAGCTCGGGGCCACCAAGGCCGAGGGCGGATCGAGAGGTCACGTGATCAAGATCGGCGGCGAGAAGGCGATGCCCTTCTTCTACGACGCTGCAATGCCCAACAGGCCCGTCGTCACCATCGACGTATTCGATATGCCCATCGGCATGGCGAAAGCCGTCAAGATGCACTACGAGGACGTCATGAGCGATCCCGCCGACTGGGCCAAGAAGGCGGTCAAGGAGTTCGGCGCAGACTTGGTCACAACCCACCTGATCAGCACCGACCCTCTGATCAAGGACACCCCAGCCAAGGAAGCAGTGAAAGTAGTCGAGGACGTCCTCCAGGCCGTTGATGTGCCGATCGTCATCGGCGGCAGCGGTAACCCCGAGAAGGACGTAGAGGTCCTCTCCAAGGCCAGCGAGGTGGCCCAGGGCGAGCGAGCCCTCATCGCCAGCGCCAGCCTGAACCTGGACTGGGAGGCCATCGGAAAGTCCTGTGCTGCGAACAACAACGTCTGTCTCGCCTGGACCCAACTGGAGATCAACGCCCAGAAGGAACTGGACAGAAAGCTGATGAAGGTCGCGGGCGTCCCCAGAGACTCCATCGTCATGGACCCGACCACGGCAGCCCTCGCATACGGCATGGACTTCGCCTACACCAACATGGAGAGGATCAGGCTCGGCGGCCTGAAGGGCGACGAGGAGCTGAACTTCCCCATGTCCTCCGGTACCACAAACGCCTGGGGCGTTCGAGAGGCCTGGATGGTCAACTCCCCCAACAAGGACGACTCTTCATGGGGTGACAGAATGTTGAGAGGCCCCATCTGGGAGATTCTCACCGGGTTCTCCTTGGCCATGGCCGGGGTCGACATCTTCATGATGATGAACCCGATTGCCGTCGCCTACCTGCAGGAGATCACCCAGTCTCTGATGGGCCTGGTAAAGGCGGAGACACCTGACACCACCAACTGGATCTCAATGGAGGTGTGATAGCCTTGAAGGAATCTAGCCCACTCAACCTTTACAAGTTCCTGCCCCAGACCAACTGCGGCGAATGTGGTGAGCAGACCTGCATGGCCTTTGCAGCAGGTCTCATCGCAAGAGAGAGGACGATCGACGAGTGCAAGCCCCTCTTCGAGGAGAAAAACCAGAAGAAATACGCAAAGAAGCTGGCTTCTCTCAAGGAGGTCATCGCTCCCGAGGTCGCTCTCGTCTACGTCGGAACCGGCGATAATCAGCTGAAGGTCGGTGGCGAGGACGTAATGTACCGCCACCAGATGACCTTCTTCAACAAGCCCCCATTCGCCTACGATGTCTCTGATGCCATGAACGAGGCCGACCTCGTCGAGAGGGTCAAGCTGATCGACACCTGGCGGAAGTTCTACATCGGCAACTGGGAACAGGTCGAGATGGTGGCTGTAAGGTCTGTCACCGGCGACCCCGCCAAGTTTGCAGCCTGCGTCAAAAAAGTGGTAGAGAATACCGCTAAGCCCCTGATCCTCTGCTCCTTCGATCCCAAGGTCCTGAAGGCGGGCCTCGAGGTCTGTGCAGAGAAGAGGCCCCTCATCTACGCTGCCACCAAGGAGAACTGGAAGGAGGTAGCCCAGCTCGCCTACGACTACAAGGTCCCCGTTACTCTGAGAGTGCCCTTCGACCTGGACGGCCTCAAGGGCATGGCCCAGACCTTCAGCGAGATGGGACTTAAGGACCTAGTCCTGGACCCCGGCACTGCGCCAAACGGCGAGAAGCTCCAGGAGTCACTCCAGAACTTCATAAAGCTCCGGAGAGCCGCCACCGAGGAGGGCCAGAAGGATTTCAACTATCCTGTGATGGCTCTGCCGATCAACGCCTGGATGACCACCAAGGATCCTGTTCGCGCTGCCTACTGGGAGAGCGTCCTGTCGGCTACCTTCGTCATCCGCGGCGCTGACATCATGATCAAGCACTCGATGGAGCCCCACAGCGTCATGCCCGACATGCACCTGAGGTTCAACATCTATACCGACCCCAGGACCCCCGTCCAGGTGAAGCCCGGCCTCAACAAGGTGGGCAACCCGACGGAGGACTCGCCGATCTTCCTCACCACCAACTTCGCTCTGACCTACTACACTGTGGAGTCTGACCTCGCGTCCAACAACATCGACTCCTACCTACTGGCGGTGAACACTGACGGCATCGGCGTCCAGGCATCCGTCGCTGGCGGCCAGATCACCCCCAGCAAGATCAAGGATGCATTCGCCGAGGCGGGAGTTGACTTCGAGAAGACCAGCCACAAATCTTTCATCCTTCCAGGAATGGCCGCCAAGTTCAGCGGCGAGCTGGAAGACCTTTACCAGTTTAAGGTCAAGGCCCTGGTGGGGCCCGAGGACTCGGGCCGTATACCCGGCTGGATGGAAAAGCAGTGGCCACCAAAGAAGTAATGGAGATGAAGAGTGTGTCCCCTGAGGGGACACTTTTCCCTCTTTTTTTATCAGGATCTGATTTTTAGCCTATTCTCATCTGAAAATTAGGTCTGGTTGTCGCTTGCGAGCTTTTCATTCGATCTCTTCTGGCTCCCCCGACGCGAGAAGCAGTTCTTTGAAGAGGAGAATCTCGATCACCTGGGATACGTACCTTCTCTGCTGGTACCTCTGAATGTCCTCGTTCATCTTCAGCTCGCTCTCTATCTGGACCCTGATTAAGGCCATCCGGAGGTCTCGTCTCTCCTCGTCGTTCAGCTTGAGTGAACAGATCTCCTTCAGCCTTCTTGGCAGGCTGAGAGGGTCTTTTAGCACTCTCGCCAGCAGAAGTATGTACGCCTTGGGCTCCAAAGGTCTCGTCTCCCCGGAGAGGACTTCCAGGTCCTCCGTCGAGTATTTCTCGCCATCTATGGTAACGTAATCCATATCTTCGCCTCGGAAGATTCAGCTGCTCTTCAAATTCGGGATTTCAGATCTCCCCGGAGGACCGCCTCGCAGATCGCCAGGTCCCCCGGAGAGTTGACGTTCACCGCCAGCTCTATCCGGTCGAGGATGAGGTGGTAGTCCTCCTGTTCAAACCTTATCCTCGAGCCCAGGAGGATGTTCACCCCCGAGGGGACGATGAACTGCCCCTGGTAGTTGAAGAGGGCGTCGGGTTTCCCCCCGATCCGTCGATATACATCGAGGGGCGTGTGGACGGAGAGGGCGGGCTCTGGGACTTCCTCGTAGGCCTCGATGATCTCGTCTATGATCTCTCCCTTCAATAAAGGGAGGTCCGCCATCACGATCAGGACCGGCTCTGTGATCTCCGCCTCCTCGACCGCAAAGATCATGTCAGGAACGTACCCCTCCCCCGGCGTCTCCATCACGAGGAGCCCCTCCTCCTCCTCGGCCCACCGTCTAGTCTCGGGGACGCTGGACGTGGCCGCCACAAAGACCCTCTCGACAAAGCTGTCCCGGAGGGCAGAAACTACCCAATCGATGAGGGGCCGTCCGAGAAGCCGGACCATCGGTTTCTCCCCCATCTGTAGCCTGGTCCCAAGCCCTCCTGCCATCACCACGGCGTCCAGAAGAGAACCTCCCCTACTAGTCCGTCGGTCGTCAATATCGCGGCAGAGACGAGGGCGAAGCATCTTGCCACCTCGTTTGTGGCACCGAAGCCGTCGCCGGTGGCGCCGCCGAAGTTTCTCCTGGAGACTATCGTCATGTAGAGGGCAGTGACCTGGGCGGCGAGGAGGACCGCGATGCCGAGGGGGCCCGCAAGGGCTCCGCAAATCAGGGCTGCTATGATCAGTCCAGCGAAAAAGTCGGACCGACTGGTGCTCTCGATGGCGATCGAGCCGAAGCCTTTGTGAAGGGGCTCCGAGAAGGCCGCGAAGGCTATCATGGACTGTTTGGCGGTCACTTCTGCCACCACCAGGGCGATGGGAAGGACTTCACGAGGTATCGCCGTCAAGGAAGCGTACAAGGCGAGGATCACCACCACCACGAAGACGACGCCACCGGTCCCTATGTAGATGTCCTTCATGGCGCTGATCTTCTTCTCGACGGTGGTGTGGGCAGATACCCCATCCCCGAAGTCTGCGAGGCCGTCGACATGGTTTATCCCGCAGAGCTTGTAGATCACAACAATGATGAGGGCTGCTGCGATCCCAGGAGGTGTGATCTCCGTCAGGGCAAGGGCGAAGGCGGCGTAGATCAGGCCCAGGGCTGCCCCCACCAGGGGGAATACATAGATGTGTCTCATCAGGGCCTCGATCCCCTCCATAGATATCCCGACGGGTATGGTGGAGAGAAAGCCGAAGCCTCCCTTGAGGGCGAGGAGGAGATCTTTCAGTCGAACACCGCCCGAGTGTACATGTTCGCTGAGACTCCGCCGATCAGCCCTGCGATGACGTCGTCCATGAAGGGTCCGAGGATCCCCAGGATCCCGGGCTTGGCCTTATCATATCTGACATAATCGAAGGAGCCTTTGTACCCTCCGATGTACTTGGCTATGGTCATCCCGATCACCTCGTCGGCTATGAGGTAGGTCAGGTCCCTCTCGTAATCGGAGCTTCTCATGTTCGGGAGGTTTTCCCTCTTCCCCTCCTCCTCTAGGAGCACCCCTGCGTATATCAGAAGACATAGGTTTGGATCAGAGAGGGCGAGGTCCAGCTCTCTTCGAAATCCCTCTTCGGCCTTATTTCTAGTCTCAACGCCGGGATGCGGAACGTAAAGCTCCAGGGCCGAACTGACGACGTCGTCGATGGATATTCCCGCCTCTAAGAGCACGTCTCGGATGTCCTTACATGACATATCGATCAATGGGTTAAGCCCTCTGACTGGATAAAAGCGTATCTGGTGGCCGAAGATCTCTACACGGGGAAGTTATTTAAAGCCTCATGTCGAAATATTATGATGGGATTTTATGAAGACGTTGGTCAAGATATTTGTAGATCACGAGCATTTGGGCCCCGTGATAAACACCCTCACTGAACTGGGAATAACGGGATTTTATCTCTATGAGTACAAGGGCATGGCTCCCAAAGAGTGGAGAGATTTTCGGCTGAAGGAGGACCCCGAGATGACTATAGAGGCGGTAAGACATCATGCAGAACCTGGAGTTCTGGTCAATACGGTGATAGATGGAGATTGCGAGCCGATAGTCAAGGGTCTGGAACAAGCTTTAAAAGGAATAAGGTATACGATAATGGGGCAAAAGGTAACGGTTATGAAAGTACGAGGAGATTAAGCATCCATGCCGAATTTGAGACGAGAAGTGGAGTCTGTGCTTGAGGTCATCAGGAATGCTCTGAGGATGGAAGGCGGAGATATTGAGCTGGTAGACATCGCCGAAGATGGTGTGGTCAGTGTGAAGCTGACCGGAAGCTGTGCTGGATGCCCCTTTTCCCAGATGACCCTCAAGAATTTCGTAGAACGAGAGCTGAAGAAGAACGTAGACGGCATAAAGGAAGTTGTGGCGGTCTAGTGCGTGAACTTTTGATCGCCCCCATTTTAAGTCCGTAGCATTAATATGGTTCTGCTCAATTTGGTGGATCATCTCTGAAGGCGGCACTTGCCGAGGGCTGAGTGCCCATAAAAAACGAGCGAGAGGCAAAACTTGTGTTTCCAACTAAGAAAGTACAAACGTTGATCGGGTCCAAGATCAAGGTGGAGATGAAGGGGTCAGAACGACACGTTCTGGAGGGAACCCTGAACAGTGTGGACGACTATTTGAACCTCCATCTGCTGGAGACGGTAGAGATCGTAGATGGTGAGAGGGCGCGATCGCTGGGCTCAGTGATACTCCGTGGGAACAACATAATCCTCATTAGTCCGGTTGAGTGACTGTCCGGGTGTCCAGATGTATGAGGAAGCGCTGGAGTACATCAAGTCGTGTGAGGATGGGGTTCTGCAGAGCGACCTGTGGAAGTGTTTGGATATCGATTCTCGCAAATGCTCTCGGATAGTATTGAAGCTCTTGAAAGAGGATATCATCACCAGGGAGCCTGAATCGGTCGATGGAGTGAGGACATATCGGCTTCGGTACGCCGGGGTTCCCTCTTCCTCTGGTCGCTTTAGGCAGCTTCTCGTTGGTGAAATGTTCGAGCCCTGCGCGGGTTGCATAAACGAATGCGTGCCCGAACATTGCCCTGAGCTGAGCGAGTGGATCTTCGCCATAGTCCTGGCAGAGGGCTCCGATCTCGGTCTCGATCAGCCGATCAAAAAAGTCAACACTGCTAAGCTCCAGCAGTAGTCTGCCGACTTTTTATTAATTTTTCATATAACTGCTCAGGGATGACGCATAGATCCCAGCAGCCCTTTACCTCCCGCAAAGCTAACTAGCAGCTAACTAGCGCCAAAAGATGTCTCCGAAAAAGGGCGGAGAGGATGAATGTGCGGATTATCAGGAACTAATCTGGATCTGATTTTCTCCGAAGCCCTTCTTAACCAAGATCTTCTTTATACGCCCGGTATGATTGCCTTGCAGCTCGATAACGCCGTAGCCCTTGACGGTCCCACCGCAGGCAAGCTCCGATTTGAGATATGTTGCTAGTTCGTTGAGATCTATCTCGTGAGGATCTATTCCCTGAATCACCGTAACCTCTTTTCCGTATCTTCGTCTGTTGATCTTCACCGTGATCCTCTGCTGCTCCTTGGCTACCTCTTGGCATATGCAAAGGTCTTTGGGAAGGCCACATACTGGGCACATCTCGGAACTCATCTTCTGGTAGTTACCTCCACAGAATATATGAACTCATTCCTCGCCATCACAATAGGTCATGTAAATGAGCCAATCTTCTAGCAGACTTGATATCAATAAGGTAAATAGCTATTGGTGACCAGGGGGGAGCCAGCCGAAAACGATGATACATCGCCTTCGGAGTTTTCCCTCCGAGTTCAGATCGACCTCAAAAAAATCCGTCCTGATATGGCCGAAGATCCTTCCATGGTCGTCCCAGGCGTTTTATCATCACCTTTTCACCTCTCTCAGCCTCCTGATAATGACCTCTGCGAGGAATATGGCCAGAGCTGCAAAGAGGAGGAACCACCGACGGCTAACCCTCTGCTGGGCTGTAATCTCGCTCCTCTTTCTGGCCTCCTCCACGAGGCTTCTCGCCACCTCCGCCTCGGAGAAGACCTTCCCGCCGTTCGACATCACCAGTCTAGAGAAGTCTGGGTTGAAGCCCACATATCTGAACTCCAAGGGGTAGTTGACGGCTATCCCGTAATCTCCCACGCTGTATATCCCCTGCCTTTCGGGATTTACGATCGCCAGGTACCGGTTCTCTCCCACTTTCTCCACCTGGCCAGACCCGATCTTCGGAGGGGTAGGGCTCATTATTGTGATCTTGAGGGGGGTTCCCAGCCATCCGTCCTCGGCATCGATCCTTCCGGACTCGGGCCTGGGGTCGCCGACAGCCCAGTTCACAGTCCTGGATATGAGGGCCGAGTTTCTGGCCGAGTAGACCTCCGGCGCCCAGGCGGCGCCGTTGTCGGTGGTGAAGGCAGAAACCCTTCCCAGGCCGTACCTCCACGAGGTTAGGATCGGCTTTCCGTCGAGCATCACCACCAGCCTCTGTCCACCCGACTTGGGGGTGACGTCGTTGAACCCGGTGGCGTTGGCGGATAAGCTGAGATCGGAGGTTATGTAGTGTTTCGGATCTGCGATCATCAGGGCATAGCCGCTGGCTGGGATCTCCTCCTCTTCCGGAAGTTCCAACTCCCCCTGCCTCGTCTCGGCCCTGATGGCCACGGAGCTCGGGTAGACGGCGGAATGGTACTCGGCTCCGGACCTGGCGGCGAGGTCTCTGAAACCTCCCGGAGAGTCTTCGAAGGACTTGACCTCCACCAGGTGGACCTTGGCATCCATATCCTGGATCATCCTCATCGAATCCTCGAAGACCTCGGGGTACTCTCTGATCCGGCCGTCGGAGATGACGATCACCTCCCCCTCACTGCTGCTGGCGTTGAGGAGATCCCACGCCAAGGCGAGGCCCACATTGAGCTGGGTCTCCTCCTGGGCTCCCACCTGGGGCGAGAGGCTCGATATCCGGTCCTGAATCATGATCTCCTTTCCGGCGATGGGGGTCGGTGTAAAGACTACGAAGGCCTCGGTCCCGAAGACGACGAGGGCGACACGATCGTCTCTGAACTCCGGCGACCTGAGGATCTCTATGGCCAGAGCCTTCTCGTAGTCGAGGAAGGTGGCGCCACCGATAGACATTTCCCTTCGGGTGCTCCCGGAGATGTCCATGATGACGACCGTCGTCTTCCCGCCCTCGAAGATGCTGGGTACCGATTTCACCGGCAGGACGTCTTCAAGGGTGCTGTTCCTGTAATCTCCATAGTCGAAAGCGTCCTCGCCTCCCACCACCACGAGGCCACCGCCGTTTCGGACGTACTCCTTCAGGCTTGCCAGCTCGGGGCCGTACTTCTGGTTGTCCAGGACCACCGCCTTGTACCTTTTACCATCGGGTCCCAGCTGGTCTCTCGTGAAGGTGGCGGTGGTAGTGAGCTTGTACTGCTCGGATAATACCTTCGAGAGGGGAGACTCCCCATCAGCCACCAGGAGGACGTTGGGCTTGGGGACGACGTAAACGGCCTTCTGATACCGATTGTTCTCCCTCTGGGTATCCTGGGGGAAGTTTATCGTCGCCTCGATGAGGTGGGTTCCCGTAGACGAAAACCGGTGGGATATCTTGATGGAGGCCGATCTCTCTTCCCCAGAGACCCTGTCCTGGAATATGACTGAGTTGTCGGCCTTGACGGTGAGAAGGCCCTCAAAACCGCTGGTGGCGCTTCTAACGATGACAGTGAAGGGATAATCCCCCCCAAGAATTGCTGTGTTCGTCCCGGAGATCTCGACGCCGTAGTCCTCCCTCTCCGGCTCCATCTCCAGGGCGAATACGGTGGAGTTGGCGGACCTCGCCAGGGCCAGGGACTCCTCCATGCTCCGCCCCTGGTTGCTGTAGCCGTCAGTGACCAGGAGGAGGGCTCCTCCCTGCTGGGAATATTGAAGGATCTTGTCACCCAAAGGAGTAGCCGTCCCCGAGAAGGTTCTGAGCTGGGAGTCGGGAAGGTCCGCCTGGACCCTCTCTGCTGCACCTCGATCGAATATCTCCGTCGAGGCGGTTAGGTCCGAGACTACGGTTATTAAGGGCCGTTTCGTCGTGGTCGTCTCGGTCACTGTGACGTAGGGGTTCGCGAGGGCCACCGCCAGGAGGCAGAATATGACGGCCCTGCTCAAGACGAGGAGCCTGTTTCTGTTCCACCGGAGGCTCACCACGCTCGCGATAAGGATCAGGGGGACGAGGATGAGGAGACGGGGCTCGGAGAAGTAGACGCCATCCATCAACTCTCCCGCCTCCTTCGCAGGATGAAAAGCTCCAGGACAATCAACCCCGCAGCTATGAGCACCAGCCATGGGGAGAGGTCTTTTTTGATAACCTTCTCTTTTGTCTTGCCGCTGGTGAAGGACCCGAGGTTGAGGGTCCTCCCTTCCAGCAGGTTCGATTCGACGGGATCGTACATGTTGGCGGCGATGGTTCTGCCCTGGAACCGATAAATTCCTATCTTGTCCAGAAGGAGGACGTCGGTTCTGATTCTCTCGCCTGCAGCGTCCACCAGCATCGTCTCCCCGAGCCTCACGATCTCGCCGGTTCTGCGATTCGACTCGGAGGAGTCGGGGACGTTCGTCAGCCAGCCCGTCATCTCGTACCAAAATATCGGGTATTCGGGCCTCATGTAGAAGTCTGACCTCTCTTTTGAGAGGCCCATATAAACGACGGTGCCTCCTCCGAGTCTCCAGTAGGATATCACGGGAACGCCGTTCGCCTCGGCGATGGTCACCGATCCGGGGCGGGGCGAGGCCTGAAGATAGCTGAAGACCTCCACTTCATCGAAGTGGATGTCCTCTGCGAAGACGGGGTTTCTCGTCCAGAGGGGGGCTGACTCGTTAACGGCACCCGATATCCTGACGGGCAGATACTCGGGGCTGGCGGAATCGTTCGAGGCGACGTATACGACTTTGCCACCACCGTAGACGTATCGATTCAGCTCGCCGTCAGAAGTCGCGTTCTCTGCCACCACCAGGTCGAACCCCCCGTAATCGCCAGATCTGCTGATCGCGATGGTGGAGATCGATTTGAGGGCTGCAAGAACCGGTCCATCGTCTCCGAGGTAAAGTACTTTTCTTGGCCTCAGCTCCGGGGTGTAGACGTAGGCGGTGTTGTCGGAGGATATGGCGTCGTCCACCTCCAGGGTCACAGTGTTAACTCCGGGGAAGGCGTCGAAGGTGAGGTAGCTCTCGCCTCCGGCGTCTATGGTTCGGACGGTGGTGGAGGTGCCCCCGGGCCCCTCGATGGTTATGGGGACGGCCTTGGTCCCGTCGTAGTTTCTTATGAGGCAGGTGTAGTTCAAAACGCCGCCGGAGTCGACGATCCAGCCGCCGACGATCCCCACGTTCTCCCCTTCCCCGCCGGAGTCGACGAAGACGACCCCCGTCCCCTCGCCCTCGATCAGCCGTCTCGTCACCTGGGGGTCGTCGCCGGTCCAGCTGATGAAGTCGGAGACGACGAGGATCTGACCCCCCTCGGCCCCCAGGAGGCTTTTGCCCATCGTCATCCCCGCCGAGAGGTCTGCCGAGACGGCCCGGGGGGAGAGGGATTCGATGGTCGTCCTCGCCTGCTCACCGTTCCCCTCCCGGAGGGCGACGATGGGGATCGACTCCGCGAGGACGATGCTGATCCGCTCTTGGCCTGATGAGTACCGGAGGACGATCTCCTTTGCATCGCTGAAGCTCGCCTCCATGCTGGCGGAGAGGTCGATAACCACCACCAGATGCTCTCCCTGAATCCCTCTAGCCTCCGTATAGGGGCCTGCGGCGGCCAGGACCAGGAAGATGATCACCAGAAGCTGAATCCAGAAGAGGGGATCTGTCATAAGGCGGTTGATGGCTGCCGTGGGCTTCGCCTCCCCCTCTCTTATGAAAGTCGTAGACGGAAAGGGCAGGTCTTTTGGCTTGGGCCGGATCATATAGAGGATGATCAGGGGGATCGCGCTCAGAAGTCCCAGGAGGGCGAGAGGGGTGCTGAAGGGCATCAGCAACCTTACGCTCACGGCCGAGAAAAGGTTTACGCAAGTAGATGGCGCGATCTCCGTGCCAACATTCTTAATACAATTGACGATCTCAATGTTTCCTGATCCTGCTCATCGAGGTGCACTACAATGGTCAGCGTCATGGAAGTTTATCAGCTTCTCCCCAAGACGAACTGCAAGAAGTGCGGGCTTCCCACCTGCATGGCCTTCGCCGTCGAGCTTCTGGGAAAGAGGAAGGCGATCGAGGACTGCACGCCGCTCGTGGAGGAGCCAAAGTATGAAACGAAGCTGGCGGGGCTGAGGGAACTTATGGCTCCCATTCTGAGCGCCGACTCCACCGAGACCGGTATGGTTATTCATACCGAGAAGTGTTACGGGTGCGGAAATTGCGTCGTCGCCTGCCCCGTCAACGTGGCCAATGACCCGAAGGGTACGGCCATCGGTCGCGGGCCCGTCAGCGGCAAGGCGATACTGATGGTGGAAGACGGCGTGGTGAAGTGCGTGAACGTGGATCAGTGCAGGCGGTTTGGGGACGAGAAGGTCCTCTGCAACGCCTGTATCGTGACCTGTCCGAGCAAGGCGATCGAGTTCATCTAGGGTGATATTAAATGGCGTTTTGTACTGGTTGTTCTCTGCTCTGTGACGATATCGAGGTGGATTTCGAGGGGGCGAAGGTCAAGCGGACCCTGAACCTCTGCAGAAAGGGTCGGGGCCACTACGATTCTCTTCTAGTCGACAGGCTCGCCCCTGCCGTCGATGGATCTTTGGTGGACATAGATGAGGCCTTATCATCGGCTGCAGAGGTCCTGGAGGGAAGAGAGAAGATCCTCCTCTTCGGCTGGGGGAACTCCACCCTTGCGGCCCAGAAGGCGGGAATTGAGCTTGCAAAGAAGCTTGGCTCCGTCATCGACGATCCCTCCTCCTACTCTCAGGGGCTCATCACGGAGAAGGTTTTGAAGGGCGAACTTCCCACCTGCACCTTCGATGATGTCAGGAACTTCGCGGACGTCTCCATCTTTTGGGGGGATGACCCCTCCAGCAGCCATCCTCGCCACCTATCCCGGTTCTCCTACTATCCCCGGGGCGAGAAGAGGCAGAGGGGGTACGAAGAGGACCGTGAGGCGATCGTGATTGACGTCCGAAAATCGCCGACGGCTCAGATCGCTGCCGATGGATTCTTCAAGATCTCGCCGGGAGGGGACGCCGATTTCATTGAGGCGTTGATGGCGGCATTGGGCGGTAAGATCCCCAAAGTCGAGGACAAAAAGAGGATGCTGAACCTGGGAACCAAGCTGCGGAAGGCGAAGTTCGGGGCGATATTCACCGGCCTCGGCCTCGCCCATTCCCTGGGTGGTGATCTCGACGCATTCTTCTCCCTCGTCGGGAAATTGAACGAGCTCACTCGCTTCTCTGTGATACCAACCTTGGGCGACTACAACACCAGGGGTTTCAATCAGACCCTCTTCGACGAGGCTGGCCACGTCAACTCCGTCTCTTTCAAGGATGGGGTCGACCACGGACCCGAGTTTGGGATCGCAAAGTATCTGGATTCTTGCGACGCCGTCATGGTGGTGGGATCAGACCCCACAGCCGTCCTTCCCGCGCCCCTCGCAAAGAAGCTCGCCGGAATGCCCATGGTGGCGGTGGGCACTCATAGAACCCTCACCACCGATGGTGCCGATGTGACGGTGCCCATCGGCGTCGCGGGACTTGAGGTTGGGGGCACTGCCCTCCGGACGGATGGGGTGAAGGTGGAGTTCGATGCAGTGGTGGATTCGGATTATCTGCCGGACGTCGAAGTCATCGAAAGAATAATGGAGGCGGTCTAGATGGCGGGAAAAAAGGAGTTGACTGTGGTCACCTATCGGGGCATCTTCCAGGAGGTGGAAGAGGCTCTCGGGATGTACAGCGACGGGTACAGAGACCAGTCCGCCCTCCTTGAGCTGGACGGGGGCGATGCAAAGGCGATGGGCCTCGAGGATGAAAAGCTCATCCTCCTGGAGACGGCTTCTGGCAGAGTCGTGGTGACGGCGAAGGTCTCAGAAGACCCTCACCCCGGCATAGCCTTTATGCCAGCGAGCCCCTGGTCTTCCCAGCTCCTCTCGGGTGAGGTGGGCGAGGGCGGCCTTATGGAGCTGAAGAGGTTCAGCGCCACCGTCACCCCCACGGAGGGAGCTGTAACCTCGATCGAGGAGATCGTGGAGAGGATCAGGGCGGCTTGACCCGAACGCCCGGATGTATCGAGATGAACCCGAACTTGATATCCATAGCTGACCTCTCCTCCGAGGAGATTCGGGCCGTCCTGGATCGGGCCGACGAGCTGAAGGTCCGGAGGGACGATCCGGCCGCCAGGTCGATTTTGGCGGGAAAGAGCTTGGCCGCCATCTTCGAGAAGCCCTCCACCAGGACGAGGGTATCCCTGGAGGTGGCTATGACAGACCTCGGGGGGCACGCCCTCTACTTGAATAGCGGAGACCTCCAGCTCGGCCGCGGCGAGACCATAGCCGACACCGCCCGGGTCCTATCCCGGTTCGTCTCCGGGATCGCGGCGAGGGTCTACGACCACAATACCGTCGAGGAGCTGGCCCGCACCGCCACAGTCCCCGTCATCAACTCCCTATCGAACGCGGAGCATCCCTGTCAGATCCTGGCGGATCTGATGACGATGAGAGAGAGGTTCGGCCGCCTGGCTGGCCTTAAGGTGGCCTGGGTGGGGGATGGAAACAACGTCTGCAACTCGACGATCCTGGCATGCGCCCTGATGGGGATGGATATCGCCGTGGCCTCTCCCCCCGGCTTTGGTCCAGACCGTAAAATATTAGATCAGGCTGACCGTCTTGGTGGAAGAACCGTCGTGGTCGCCGATCCCGTAGAGGCCGTCCGGGGTGCCGACGTCGTCGAGACCGACACCTGGGTCTCCATGGGCGACGAGGCGGAGGCTGCGAAGAGGGCTGAGGCTTTCAGGCGCTATCAGGTCAACTCTGGCCTCCTACGCCACGCCAAAAGTGACGTCATAGTCCTCCACTGTCTTCCTGCCCACCGGGGCCACGAGATCACCGATGAGGTGATGGATGGGCCACAGTCCGCGATCCTCGACCAGAGCGAGAACCGGCTCCATTCGATCAAGGCGGTGCTGGAGAAGCTGATGGTCCGATAATCGAGGTCTGAAGGCGTCGATACGGTATCACGATGATATTCTGAAGCGGGGGTTGCCAAGCGGTCAAAGGCGCAGGGCTTAGGACCCTGTCCTGCAGAGGTTCGTGGGTTCGAATCCCATCCCCCGCACCATTTTACCAGTAATCTTTAAGTAGCAAGATGCCCAATTATATTCTTGGTGGGCGTCTTGGTTAAACCTGACAAGTCTCGTTATGTGTACGTTTACCTTCCTTCCGCCGAGGACAAGAAGCGTTGGGATGGCCTTGCATCTGAAGCCGGACTACCTCTTTCTAAGTTTGTCATAGAGATAGTGGAGAATGCACTGGCTGATGAGTCCGAAATTAAGCCTCGTGCCGAGCTTGTAAAACAGATGGGCTCTCTGAGAGACGAGGTCCGAAAGCTCCAGGAGGAGCTGAAGCTCAAGAACATAGTTCTCGACAAGTACGAGAACGAGCTCAAGAGATACAGAAGCGCCGCTTTCTTGGAAGACGACTTCGAAGGTGCCAGAAGGTACAGCAAAGAGCTCGTCAAGATATTGAAGCGAGGCAATCTCATCGATAACTACAAGCTACTCGAAGAGCTCGGCATCGATCCTCGAGAAGCGGATCTCGTTAAGGCCGTATCGACAGAGCTTGAGAACCTGGAGGCGTATGGGCTGATCACCTCTTCGCCGAGAGGCTGGAGGTGGATCGGATGATGCCGCGGGCATCTGATAGAAGTTCACCCGAGCTTGATTCACTCGTCCACAATGAGCTGGTTGAGCAGTATCGAGAGGACAACGAGATCCGAGGACTATCTACAGAGTCAACGAGGAGGTACATATCGTCGATCAGGATCTATGTCAAGTACCTCGAAGATAATGGGATGGACCTTCTTGGAGCCGATCGGAACACGATACGAAAGTTCCTCGAATACCTCCGCAAGGTTCGTGGCGTCCACCAGAAGACGATCGAGAACTATTTCACAGGTATATCGGGTTTCTACGATTTTCTGGAGTATGAGGGTCACGTTGATAAGAATCCAGTCCATGCTGTCAGGAAGAGATACTTGAGACGCTACAAAGACAATGATGAGGGGCAGATGCGCCAGCTTATCTCAGTGGAGGAAATGGCGCGCCTCATCAACACGACTATGGATGTGAGGGACAAGGCAATCATCGCCCTTCTCGCGAAGACGGGCATAAGGCGGAGAGAGCTGATTCGGCTCGACGTCGACGACATAGATTGGGTGGAGCAGAGCATCAAACTCAAGCCAACCCCCAAGAGGACTAACAGGATCATTTTCTTCGATGACGAGACCGCTTTCATACTCAAAAGATGGCTGCGGGCCAGAGCATCTCGTAACGGCGCCGATTCGAAGCCCCTTTTCACCAACAGCACTGGCGGCCGGCTTAACCGGAACGGCGTCTATAGTGCGGTTACGAAGGCTGCAGAGAGGGCAGGCCTCCATAATCCGGACTCGGAGAGGATGGAAGATCACTTCTCGCCTCACTGCTGCAGGCACTGGTTCACGACCCACATGAGGCGAGCTGGTATGCCCCGCGAATTCATACAGGAGCTGAGAGGGGACGTGAGGAAGGAGGCGATCGATATCTATGACCACATCGATCGGAAAGAGCTTCGGGAAAGCTACCTGGCCCACATACCGCAGCTGGGTATCTGAAGTAACCATTCCGTCATTTTAAATACAGATTGTAGAATAAAACCACCTTCGGATCTCATAAATTAGATAACTTGTCGAGAGCCTTCTTTGCCTCACGTCTTACAGACAAATCAGAATCGTTGAGGGCTTTTTTCAGTAGGGCGATAGCCCTTAAGTCGCCAAGGTCACCTAACGCTTTCGCAGCGTACGTCCTTATGCCTTCTCCGTCTTCATTTAGCATAGAAGATAGCGGGCCGTAAGCTCTTGGTTCGTGCAGTCGACCCAGAGCTAACGCGGCCTTGCCACGGGCACGCTCGCTGTTGTCGCTCAGCAATTGTAGAAGCTGGTCAACCCCCCTCTGATCACCCTTTTTGGCTAACACTTCGCCAGCTGAGACTCGCTCGTCATCTAGACGGTGTTGTTCTTCGTTTGGATCGACGATCCCTATACCGCCTCTCACGCTCGACTCCGGCTCTCTTGTGTGGAAGCCTGTCCAAAACGCATCATTTAAGACGTATCGTATCGGGGGGCGACCTGCTCTTCCTTTGCCATATCTTGGCGATTCGGAGCTTTCCGTATTGTTTTCTCGAGGAACATGTTCGACGTATTTTTTCATATCGGAGAGATGTCGTCGAATCTGAGCCAATGCAGCTTCATCGGCATCCGGCTTGCTGATGAGTGCAGCTATCTCCTTAGCAGTAAACCCGATCTGCTCACGCTTGATATCTGCAGGTTTGTGATCTAGCGTAAGCCAACCTTGCCTAGAGAGTTCTCTCGCGATCTTTTGCTTCACTGGTTCCTCCGGGAAACACTTCCTTACATATTCATCCAAGGTCCATGCCATTGACTGCTAATTTTATGCGTTTTATTTAAATACCCCGCGCATAAAATTAATTTAAATAATAGAATATATGATGGTAGATATATGGATCCGGAAATTGTGAAGTTGAGGTGCGCTAATGGGACCACTTTCGTAACGATCCCCAAGAAGATCGCTACCCAGATCTCTTCAGAGGTAATTCACCTCTCAGTAGTTTTGGAAGGAGATAAAATAGTATTTAGACCAATGGAGGGTTCGGCTTGACCATTTTCAGAGACCACACCAGATTATCACTTTGGGAGGAAGCCGTAGGTCAGCTACAAGAAACTCATTTAGTTGATGGTGTTTGTCTGGCCAAGATTGGATCCTTGATGGTTGTCCTCCCTGAGGAAGTCGGCGAGCATCTTGGGGATCTGATCGGACAGCGTATAGGAGTCCTTAGAGCGGAAAGTGGGTACAAATATCGGGTAATTTCGCGAGGTCACTAGATGGCTACAGCCACAGATTTTACAGTTAAGCATTGCAGGGAAAGAGAAGTCGGGATTCCATACTCAGGAACTGCAGGATTTGAGATGGCGGGAAGGTGGCAGGATGACCTATTTCGCGAATCTACTTAAAAACGATGCCATGTCGAACGATATCTCGTGGATGATTGGGGGCGAAGAGGGCGAACGGACCAACTTCCTAAGCTGGCCGATTAGTTCTGAGATGATTCGCGAATTCCAAACCATCTACCAAATAGGACGGAGTTGTTTCGATAAATCTGAAGTATTTCAGGGGTTTTTGAGGCCCAAAAATCCCAAATTTAGTTTACCGAACTACCCAAGTACTTCTCGGGGATGGGGGTGGGCCCTGTGAACGCCGAGACCTATACATCCGGGATCTCCAAGGAGAGCGCTGAACTGGATCTTCAGGTCAGAGTCAAATTGCTCGAGGAGAATTCCTCTGATGCCTTCAAGCGGATCGGGGATCTGGAGAGCATCGTTCGAAAAACCAGGCAATCTGATTGTGAGCGAAGCCCTGTATTCCTGGATCGGATCTTCAGCGCAAAGTTCGTGCTTGCGGGTACTTCAGGCATGACACCAAAACAATTGTGCCATGAGCTAGGTATTAGCCCCTCATACTGCTCAGAAATTATAGCCGAGCTGATATCTGATGGCTACGTGGAAGAACCGAACCCTCGAGATCGACGGAGCAAAGTCATCAAACCCCCAGAGGTGGAGGATTGAAAGACGAGGAGATCTACGGGTTCTGGTCGAGGTATCTTGATGAACGTCTGGCCGACGAGGTCGCGGAACTCGCAGAGAAGTTCCCAGACAGACGCGGGTTACTGGTCTCTTGGAGAAAACTCTACTATTACAACTCCGACTTCGGCGACGCGGTAAGAGACAAAGCCTCCGAGGCTATCCCGGCAGGTGAGCGAGCTCTGAAGGAGGCTCTTCAGAACTGCCCAGTCGACCTAATAGCCGCTGTCGATCGTGTACATTTGCAGATTTCTGATCTTGGTGGGTCAGTCAGAATGGCTGACCTTCGTTCCTATGACGTTGGCTCTCTAATCCAGGTGGACGTCCTTGTACGTGTAGTCTCTTCGGTGTCGCCGAAGCTGACGAAGGCGTGGTTTGAATGCAAGAGATGTGGTCACAAATTTGCGATCGATCAACCTGTGACAAAGTTCAGAGAGCCTTCTGGCTGTCCCAACGAGTCGTGTGACCGCAAGGGACCGTTTGTAGAGCTAGAAGTCGAGAGGGAGCTATCGAACTTCCAGGTCCTCACCGTTCAAGACCTCCACGATGGACTGAAAACTGGCGAGCAACCTCAAGAGATGGATGTCTACATGGTAGACGACCTTACCGGCCAAGTATTTCCAGGTGCAAGGGTGCGTCTGACTGGGATCCTGCGAGCGAACCCCAAGGTGACGTCATCAGGCAGAAGTACAATAATGAGTCGTCACATCGAGGCGGTCCATATTGAGCGGCTCGATCCTGACCTAGACGACCTGGACCTTTCAGATGAGGACGTCAGAATTATTCGGGAACTCAGCTCGAGGCCTTCAATTCTTGATGATATCAGAGATTCTGTTGCACCTTCCGTCAGTGGTTATCCGCACTTAAAGGAAGCTATCGCCATCCAGCTGGCCGGATCACCAGTAGAGTTGCGGCCAGGAAACCACCAGATCAGGGGAGACATACACTTGCTACTCGTCGGAGATCCTGGGATTGCAAAATCTCAACATTTACTCGCAGCATCGAAACTTTCACCAAGGGGGAGGTTCGTCTCGGGAGGAGGGGCTTCAGGGCCTGGCCTGACCGCCGCAGCAACAAGGGATAAAGAGGAAGGATCGTGGCGGCTGGAGGCAGGAGCTCTCGTCTTGGCGTCTGGCGGGCTAGCCTCGATCGACGAGCTCGACAAAATGCGAGACGATGACCGGGGATCACTGCACGAGGCGATGGAGCAACAGACCACGACCATAAGTAAAGCTGGAATCAATGCTAGGCTTCCCACGAGATGCTCAATCCTTGCAGCAGCGAATCCCAAGCACGGCCGGTTCGATAAGTACGACTCCATACCTCGCCAGATCAACTTACCTCCAGCACTACTGTCGAGGTTTGATCTAATATTTGTGATGAGCGATGATCCGAATGAGGAGAAGGATCGGGAGCTTGCTGACTTCATTCTATCCGAAGAGGAGGGAACATTTAAACCTCCGATCGATCCTGACCTTCTTACAAAATACTTCATCTATTCCAAATCGATCTGTCCTAAGCTTACAGACACCGCCCAAAAAATTCTGGCGGACTACTATGTGGAAATGAGGAAAGGGGCCAAACCTGGCCTAATACCGGTAACACCACGTCAGCTTGAAGCCCTCAAGCGCCTCGCAAAGGGCTCAGCGAGACTACGTCTATCGGTAGAAGTAGGTGAAGAAGACGCTAAAAGAGCGGTCCGTCTTATGGATTTCTGCCTGAGACAGGCGGGTATGGACGAGAACGGATTTTTGGACGTCGACAAGATTTTCGGAGATACAACCTCTAAGGAAAGAGCCACTATGAAATTTGTGATGGATATAATTCAGCGACTCAGTAAAAAAGGATCCTCCACTACCAGGGAAATCGTCAGACATGCAACTGCCGAAGACATCAGAGAGGAGAGAGTCCTCAAGACCCTCAAGAGGCTGAAGAAAGAAGGAGAAGTCGCTGAACAAAATGGCCTATGGAGGCTTTCATGATGTCTCATACCTCCGCGAGAATTAGTTCAGTAGTTCTGAAAACCAAATTCAGGGGTTTTGGACCTCAAAAACTCCGGAAATACTTCAGATTCACCGTAGCATCTCTGAATCATCGGGTGGGTTGGTTTGGAAGTGCCGAAGTATTTCCGAACTAATTTGGGACAACACAAACGACAAAATGAGAGTTATGTGACCACCAAACCGAATGGCTGCATGAGAGCAACACGGCTAACCATGATTTTCTGACACCCTGGGGGGGTTGTGGGTCGAAACAGGAGTGGGGGGATGATAATTGAGTAAGAATAAAAAACCAGGAACAAGAGGTGTGAGCATCAAATCGCCCGCTGATGTGCGGAGAATAGCTCGGCGGGTTATCTCCGACATATTCCAAGAAAACAGTCAGATAGAGAACGCGGGCAAAGTGAACCAATTGCTGATGACGTGGCTTAAAGGCTGGGAGCTCGAAAAGGTGTCCGACCTTGAGGAGAGAATCATGAAACTCGAGGGGGAGAAGGGGGGACGAGAGTGACGGCCGGCGAAAAGTTAGAGTGGCGAGCTGAGACCGAGGATCACGGAGCAGGCGACATCATCCTCCCCGGTGGTGAAAGAGCCCACTATTGCGTCGCATACAGCCTCTTCATCGCTCTGGTATACTCCGATGGTAACCCGAATGAAGATATCCGAGGGATGTTGGAACCGTGGGCTAAGATGGAACCAAACCCTGCCCAACATGGCGAGATGGTCGCAACGGTATGTCGAGAAACCCAGTGGATCTGTGGGGACGGAAATGCAGACGAAAGGACTTGAGCGTAGAATAGCGGTTCTAGAATCCATCGTTAGCCCTTCAGAGCTCGACACTCGACATCTAGACGATCCAGTGTTATGGTCGGCAGAAGTCCTGGGGATCAATCCAGATCCGTGGCAGGAGGAGGTCTTGCGATCGACGTCTCCCCGGATGTTGCTGAACTGTTCAAGGCAGAGTGGCAAGAGCACCACTACGGCTATCCTGGCGTTGCACAAAGCGATCTTCTCACCCAAGTCTTTCGTGGTGATCCTGAGCCCGAGTTTGAGACAATCGAGCGAGCTGTTCAGAACGATAGCGAGATTGTACGGCTGTGCTGGCGAGCCCGTGGGAGCGGTGGGGGAGTCTGCGCTTCGGCTGGAGCTGGAGAACGACTCGAGGATTCTCTCGCTTCCTGGTTCCGAATCGACCATCCGTGGGTTGGCGGCAGTCGACCTGATGATCATCGACGAGGCTGCTCGAGTGGTCGACGAGCTATATTTCTCAGTTCGACCGATGCTAGCTGTTTCCCGTGGGAGGCTTGTAGCACTGTCCACGCCATGGGGGAAACGTGGCTGGTGGTATCGAGAGTGGAGTGAGGGGCTGAACTGGGAGAAGTGGGAGATACCAGCGTCGATGTGTCCAAGGATCTCGCCAGAGTTTCTGGAAGAGGAACGCCAGACTCTCGGTAGCTGGTGGTTCCGGCAGGAGTATGAGTGCGAATTCGTGGATGCTGATAGCCAGATTTTCAGTACCGAGACCATTATGAAAGCGCTGAGCAGCGGTGTAAAACCTTTATGGGGGGAGTGAAATGGAGTACATCGTAGGTGTAGATCTGGGACAGGCGAGGGACTTCACGGCGATAACCGTGCTGGAGGAGCATCCTGGCCGAAAGTTCCACATCCGTCACTTGGACCGGATAAGGCTAGATTACGTAGAAGTTGTGGAGCACGTTCATGCCCTCCTTCGGCGGGAACCGCTACAAAGGTGTACCTCTCTGGTCGTAGATGCTACGGGTGTGGGCCGGCCTGTGATCGACCTTATGCGATCAAAGGGTCTTCGACCTGTTCCCGTCACGATTCATGGCGGCGACGTCGTTACCAAAGCAGAGGACCGGTTTTGGCGCGTTCCGAAGCGTGACCTTGTAGCCTCTCTACAGGTGGCCATGGAGACCGGCACCCTTCAGATCGCAGAGGAGCTCGAGCTGGCCGACGTGCTAGTTAAGGAGCTTCAGAACTTCAGGGTGAAGATCAACATCAACAGCGGCCACGATTCGTACGAAGCTTGGCGAGAGAAGGATCACGATGATCTGGTTCTGGCAGCTGCTGTAGCAGTATGGTGGGGTAAGCGACAGCCCGGCCCACCTCCAGATCCTAATATGTTGGCTCGGCGAGGGCTGCTGATACGGATGATTTGACGATTTCGATGCATATGAATAAGTTTTTGTTCGGAGGTGAGGACGGATGCATGATTGTGAAACGTGCGCCAACGAGACGGATGATAGTTGGAGAACTTCCGGAGTTTGTGCATATTGCGTTAACGGTTTTTGCTACTGTGACCCGGTGGTTGATACCGACGAGGGACCGATGAACCGAGAGTATACACGAGCTTGGGGATGGTGTTGATGGCCGAACTTGCATTATCATTGATCACCCTCGATGCCGACCTACAGCCCAGAGTTATGATGGATCAGGCCACCATAGACGAATACGCCGACGAAATGAAATCGGGCGAGACTTTCCCGCCTATCACCGTATTCGACGATGGTGACAAAAAATGGCTAGCAGACGGCTGGCATAGGTATCTAGCGGCTCAAAAGACCGGGCTGGAAGAGATCAACGTAGATCTCAGAGTCGGATCTCGCCGGGATGCGCTACTATTCTCGATCTCTGCGAACGCCAGGCATGGACTGAGGAGGACGAGAGACGATAAGCGGCGTTCTATTATGGCCCTACTATCAGATCCTGAATGGTCGGAACTGTCGGACCGGGAGCTGGCGAAGCTGGCGGGAGTCACCCACCCCACGATTGCGAAGTATCGACACGAATTTGGGAGTGGTAAATTTACCAGACTAAACTGTACGTCTCCCCTGTCGGCCAAAGTGTGGGAGTTCTTCGACGGAGAAGGGCTGCCGCTATTCGAGAACTTCTACAGCCAAGGCGAATACATCACTAAGGAACTGATCGTAGTTGCTAATGAGCTGGAGAAAGTCGTCGATCACATGAAAGAGTGTGGCATCACTGACCTGTGGGGGGATACATGGCCATTTTACAACAAGGGACTACTGGGAGTAACGAAGGCTGACGCTCTCGGAATTTACTACATGATCAAGCTTGAACCCCATCCTCAGCCATGTAATTTCTGGATGGAGCTCTTTGAATTACACGAACCATTTGATGACGATGATGGAGAGGAGGAACTCCTAGAAAGTTCAGCCGGAACAGGAACCGCATACAAGAAATCATTGACATTTGACCGTGTAGGGTTCCATCTCGAGATGATAAGGGACGAGCATCCAAGCGGGGTTCATCTTTCAGATTTTACAGAGTGGTACATTCATGACTCCGAGCCTTCTTACATCCCTCCATTCCTGGATGAATACCCTGAGATCTTCGATGAGTGGCAAAGGGGCTTCCAGATTAGCTTGGAAGAACAACTGCTACAAAGACCCGAAAAAGAAAGATACCCAACAGACGCGGGACTGAGGAGGTCCAAAGGGTGAGCTCCCTTCCCGTCCCTCATCTTATGGGGCGTGATTGCAGGTTCACGATAGTCCCTCCAGCGGGTCATAAGCATACCCGAAAGGACGGTGCAGTGAAGACCTACACTGGCAAGGACCCTAAATGAGTAGCCTAGGCGAAGGATGGGGGCTCCAACTACGCAGAAGATGATCGGAGACTCCTATAGGCCATCTACATAGGGTGGATCATGGGCTAGTCACCGGCACTGGTGGAGTCGTGGTCTCCGGCGGAGACGACTCCGGAAGGCTCCACGATTTTGGCATCTTGCAGAAGATCCCCTCTACGGTCTAGGTGGTGAGCCGACGAGGCCACCGCCACCACCATCTCCTCTGCCCCGATCTGAAGAAGAATTATGAGATCGATGATACCCACAACTACAATATCCCTGGAACCTCACAATTTAGATCGATCTCAAGATGCGAGTGATTCTCCATGTCGATCTGGATGCTTTCTTCCCTGCGGTCGAAGTTAGGGAGCATCCGGAATTAAAGGGCAAGCCGGTGATAGTCGGAGCTGACCCGAAAGAAGGAACAGGCAGAGGAGTCGTCAGCAGCGCTTCTTATGAGGCAAGGAAGTCCGGCGTAAGATCTGCAATGCCCATATCGCGAGCCTGGAAATTATGTCCAGAAGGTGTTTATCTCCGACCTCACTTCGACCTCTACACCAAAGCATCAAACAACATAATGCAGATCCTGAAAAGCCATGCCGACAAGTTCGAACAGGCGGGCATCGACGAAGCCTATCTCGATATCTCAAGCCGGGTGAAGGACTTTAACGAAGCAGCAGAGGTTGCGAAGAAGCTGATGGAAGAGGTTTTGGACAAGGAGAGATTGACGTGCTCTGTCGGAGTGGCTCCCAATAAGATGCTTGCCAAGATCGGGTCCGATTTCGAGAAGCTGTATGGCTTGACTGTGATCCGAGCAGAGGATGCCAAGGAATTCCTTGCTCCTTTGAATGTCAGGAAGATTCTGGGCGTCGGACCCAAGACAGAAGAACGGCTACAGGATCTTAATATCGTGACAATAGGCGATCTGGCAGCCACAGATCCTGAACTACTGGTGAGACAGTTCGGGTGTTGGGGTATCAAGCTCCACGAATATGCCCATGGCATCGACCGCCGAGAAGTCATTGAAGGTTATGAGACCAAGTCGATCGGAAGAGAAGTGACCTTCGAGAAGGATGTCGATGACCCAAGTAAGATCCTTGAGACTTTGGATGACCTGGCAGAGGAGATACATACAGAGCTTATCGATAGTGGGTTCCGTTTCAAGACCATCACAGTAAAGGTCAGGTATGAGAACTTCGACACCTATACCAGAGCCAAATCACTATCCTTTCTAACCAACGACCTTTACATCCTTAGGAATAACGCCCGGAGATTGATTGACGCCTTCTTGAGAGGCAATAAGAAGATCAGACTGGTAGGGCTTAGGGTCTCCACTCTCAAAAGGGGTAACAGGTAGCGGATGCCTATAAGTGACATGTGATTTCTCGCTTGAAAATCAATGGGTGCTTCCGGTCAGGTGAAGCCCCACCACCCCAACGATTATGCATATCAGCCAGAATGCCCTCTCCGGCCCCATCCGGTCTTTGAAGACTATCACACCCAAGACAGCAATGAGAGCGGTCCCCAGGCCCGACCAGACAGCATAGGCCACCCCGACATCGATCGCCTTGAGAGCGAGGCTGAAGAGATAGATGGATACGACATAGAAGACGAACACCAGCGCCGAGGGTAAGAGCACGGTGAAGCCGTTTGAGTGCTTTGAGGCTGCTTGTCCCGATGACCTCGCAGACTATCGCAGCGATCAACAAGAACCAGGAGTTCATGATCGCCTCAAACCGCTCCTCGTCCAAATAGATTTCCTAAGATATCCAAGATGTTAACGGGCAGGTCGGGAACGAGTGCCACATTATTTAATAAACGGCACACTATAGAGACATATGCCAAGCCTATAACGATTGCAGAGCCCGTAGAACCATACAGACCTATTAACCATGAAGCTCACCTTCGACAAAGGCACAATCCAGATTCGAGGAGACGTCCAGGTACCCAATTCCACGTGGGATGAGCGCTCCAAGACCTTCAGAGCGATGGCTCTCTATTACAGAGATGCCCTCGATTTCTTGAAGAGGTCTGGATTCAACTTCAAGGATGACGTCCTCAATCTCCTGCCATGTCCCGACCTTAAAAGCAGAGTCGTATTGAGAGACTATCAGAAGCAAGCCCTCGATGCGTGGGTGTCGAGCGGATATCGGGGCGTTATTGTGCTCCCGACCGGTAGCGGCAAGACGGTTTTGGGAATCAAGGCAATATCCTTGCTCAACATGCCAACTCTGGTAGTAGCTCCAACCCTCGACCTAGTGGATCAATGGCGGACGAGGTTGAAAGAAGAGTTCGATACGGAGGTGGGCGTATTGGGTGGAGGTGAGCGAGAGATAAGAGCCCTGACTGTCACCACCTACGACTCCGCATACATCCACGCCGAAAGGCTCGGAAACCGGTTCGGTCTCGTAATCTTCGATGAGGTTCACCATCTCCCCGCCGCCGGGTATAGGAACATAGCCGAGATGTTCGCTTCACCTTATAGGATGGGGTTGACGGCCACCTTCGAGCGAGAAGACGGTCTCCATGCCGAACTTAACAGACTTGTGGGCGGTAAGGTATTCGAGAAGAGGGTGAAAGAGCTTTCCGGGACTCATCTATCACCCTTTAGACTTGAGAAGATCGCAGTCGAGCTGACCGATGAAGAGAAAGAGGAATACGTGAGGAACCAACGCGTCTTTTCGAACTACCTTGCACGAATCAATCTCACCATCAGAAGTCCTGCCGACTTCCAGAAGCTTGTAATGAGAAGCGGTAGAGATCCTGGTGCCAGAAGAGCACTGCTCGCGAGGAACAAAGCGAGGGACATAGCATACAACAGCGTCTCTAAGATGGATACGCTATCAACGATCCTGAAAAATCACAGAGATGGCAAGATCTTCATCTTCACCGAACACAATAAGCTGGTCCATCAAATCTCGAAACAATTCCTGATACCAGCCATAACATACCGAACCACGACAAGAGAGAGGAGCGAGATCCTGGATCGGTTTAAGTCAGGCGTCTATAGGGCAGTCGTCACCTCAAAAGTCCTGGATGAGGGAATTGACGTCCCTGATGCAGATGTGGGCATTATCCTGAGTGGAACGGGAAGCAAGAGGGCATTCGTCCAGAGGCTGGGCAGAATTCTTCGGAAGAAGGAAGGCAAGGAAGCAGTGCTCTACGAGATCGTGTCAGCAGAGACGAGCGAGGTCGGCACGGCAAGGAGACGAAAACAAAAGTTGAAGCAGTAGGTTAAGATCATGCTCACCAGCGATCTGCTTGTTGTTAAGACTTCCAAGGGAAAGATCGAACCCGTCTATGCTCTTCTGGATCAGGATAACCTGGAGATCGCGACCTCGATCATCGACGTTTTCCAGGGCCATGTTGGGAAGACGTACGGTGAGCTTGCCGAGGAGTTAGAGGGCATTGAGGAGATCAACTTCCGGCTGATCAGGGGACTAGCTCAGATACTTGAGAGACGGTGCGTAATAAAGGCGGACTCAGTCATCGATCCACTCGCTGCCAGGAAGGCGATCTTCGAAGAATCAAAGGGGTTTGTAACCGACGGGGTAGAGAGGAGACGGATTCTGGATGAGGTCGCACGAAAGTTGTCTATCGAGCCTGCCGACCTGGAAAAGGCTCTTTGGGCTGACCATGAAGGAAACCTCGTTGTAAAGGAGTTCCAAACCATTGCTCCGGAGGATCTTCTCAAGCAGTACAACCTATCCCTCACTCAGACTCTCCTGTTCAGGGCTACATCCATGGAGATCGAGATCGAAGATAATTTCCAGGCAGTGTTTAGGAAGATCAAGCAACTCGGTCTCATCTACTCGATACAAGACGGCAAGATATCCCTGGAGGGGCCAACATCTCTCTTCAAGCTGACAGAGAGGTACGGATCGGCTTTCGCGAAGCTGCTCCCCACCATAATGGAGTCTTCACGATGGAGTCTGAAGGCCAACATATCAAGGAAGACGTTCAAGGGAAAGAGGATCTACGAGTTCTCTCTGGACCATACCAAAAGTTCCATTTTCGGCCCGGAGTCTGAACCAGCTGAAGTCGGCTTCGATAGCGTCATCGAGAAGGAGTTTTACCAGCTCAGCTTCAACGACTGGAGAGTAAGACGAGAACCGGCGGTATTGGAGGCTGGCGAGTATGCCTTCATTCCAGACTTCTCCCTGGAGCGAAACGGAGCCAGGATATACGTCGAGATCGTCGGATTCTGGACACCGGAATATCTCAAGCACAAGATCCAGAAGTTTAACCAGCTGAAAGAAAGAGAGAGCATGATCCTGCTCGTTAACCGGAACCTTTCGTGTACTGGATCAGAATTCCAGTCAGACAACCTCCTCTTTTATGATAAAAAGATTCCCCATCTGGATATCATCAAGATTCTGAGGAGATACGAGGAAGAGCAGCAAGCAGAAGACATCGCGAAGCTGAAGGACATAGAAATCTCGTTCGGCGGCGGCGCGGAAGTTGTCAACCTGCATGAAGTGGCCGAGAGATATGAGGCCGGTCTTGAGGCTATTAAAGAAGTGATCAGAGAACAAAACATGCCGGGTTATTCACTCGTGGGCGATCAGCTTGTCAGCATTGACGTTCTCGATGTGATACGAAATGAATTATCAGGCATCACGAGACACGAGGATGCAGTCCAGATCTTCAAGAACCATGGAATAAAAGCTCACGGTCAGGCTCTCAGCTTGCTCGGGTATAAGGTAAAATGGACTGGGCTTGATCCAGAAAATGCAGAGATCGTTGAGACGTAGGATGGGCATTAAGACCGCCAAGATGCAAAACTGCCTTACCAGCATGGTGATCTTCCTCCGCAAACCAAGAAAAGGGTTTAAGGTCCCCATTATCGGCCTCAAATAGGGACCCAAGACTGCATGATTCTTTCACGTGGAGGACGTCTCCTCATCGCCCAGGTAGATGCCAGCACCTAGCCACCAGTCGTCGTCGACTTTCGTTACGTAGCTCGTCTTCGGCTCAGTTTCGTTTGTAATGGGATTCGTCCAGAGGTAATCGAAGAAGCCGCTACCGTTAAGGGCGATGGCCGTCATTTCCCGGTTGACGTAGACACCTTCGGAGTTTTGAATGTCGAGACGGTTCGTGCCGATCTCTGAAGGCAGGTAGGGAAGAGAGAGTGTGTTTCCGTCGAATTCATGAGCGAATATGTATACATCTCCTCTCACGAATGGCCCGTCCAAGTCCATGAAATCTCTCGTCGCGATATCCTTGCCGTAGACCCGTGCATAGGAGGCCGCAGACTCGACGAAAGCAACCAAATCCTCTTTCGTCGCGGGAAATTCATAAGATGAAAGATGCGACCTTTCTGTCACCGATCCCGATATCCCATCCAAATCTTAAGGCTCTAATAATGTTATGGGCGAAACATTTTCTTATAATGGGCGAGATGAAGCTCATCCTTCAATTGGATTAGCTCGTATCTTCTCTTTCGAGCGGATTTCGTATGTATCAGGATTAAAGAAGTATCAGGTAGGGATAAAAAATGTCAACCAGAGGAGAAATCAAGAGTGAGAAGATCCTCGTAAAGGACGTATTCTCCAGGATGTGGTTCAGGATTCCTGAGTATCAGCGTCCTTATGTCTGGGGAACTGATGAAGTAAGCGAGCTTCTAGATGATCTGACTTTTGCAATGAACGAAAAACCTGACTTTGATTATTTCCTTGGCTCGTTTGTGTTCCAATCAAAAGCAGCCGCGCCGGAAAAAGGTCAGGAATTTGATGAGAATGACCTATTAGATGGACAACAACGAATGACGACTCTTCTCATGTTGTTCGCAGCAATTCGAGATTTAGCGGAAGAGCCTGATGCAAAGGATGATTGCCAGAAGTGCATTTATCAGAAGCATAGCAAGTATCGGAGTATTCCAGAAAGGACGAGGGTTGAATTTGCGATCAGGAAAGCTGCCCAGGACTTCATCGAATCATACATAAAGGAAGAGTCGGGAACAAATCGCAAAAAAGATTTATATAAATTAAATCATACAGAGGGAGATATATCTGTCAGAAACATGGCCAATGCCATTCTTGTAATGCGAAAATTTTTCGAAGATAACCCCGATACAAGCCCTGAGGCTCTCTTGCATTTTCTGCTCAATAACGTCTTACTGATCTATGTTTCCACCGAAAATTTAGAAGACGCTTTTCGGCTGTTCACCATATTAAACGATCGTGGAATCCCTCTTCGTAATAGTGATATTCTGAAATCTACGAATCTAGGTGCATTAAATACAGAAGAAGATAAGATTAGGTACGCCAAGATGTGGGAAGAAGCAGAAGCCGAACTTGGAGATGATTTCGATCGCTTCCTAAGTCATGTGCGAGCCATTCTTGTTAAGGAAAAGCCAAGGTTGAGCCTGCTCCAGGAGTTCGAAGACAAAATTTATGAGCCCAAGGAACGTGAAAAGTCGACGGGTCAGATGAAGCCTGTGCTTCTATCCAGAGGGCGTGAGACTTTTAAATTGATAGAGCGATATTTGAGCCACTATCGTACACTATTGAATGGCCAAAACTATGATGAGATTGGTAATTTTGAATTTGATAATCTTATGAGGGTTATGTGGACTGGATTGCCAGCAACTGACTGGATGCCACCGTTGCTTCGATATTTTGACAAATTTCAATACGAGAAACTTTTGGCCTTCTTAAAAGGCCTCGATAACAAGTTTTCGGCAGATTGGATCGGTCAATATTCTCCAACGGCACGAATTGACGCGATGAACAGGATTATCAAGGTCATAGATTCGGCATATACCCCCGATGAGGTGTTTAGTTCAGGATGTTTTGACATTGATAGTGAATCGCTTGTTCGTGTTATTGAAGGTCCGGTATATGGTAGACGCTTTGCACGCTATTTATTGCTGAAGCTTGACTATCTATATCAGAATCACGACCAAAGGATGCATTTTGAAACTCTATCAGTGGTGTCACTGGCGGTCTAAATCTGTCCAATTACGGCGGAATAAAACTGTCCACCTGCTAATCCCTGAGTTGAAACTCAGGGGTTGTGCTGATGCTGGAC
>LDZU01006174.1_pt1 | contig 32117 bp, 26 predicted proteins | sample 615531 | NCBI WGS metagenome assembly LDZU01 (sample SAMN03408293, study PRJNA278302) | terrestrial metagenome | isolation source: oil reservoir sample SB2 | place: USA: Alaska, North Slope, Schrader Bluff formation | collected 2011-09 | reverse complement strand
CATTAGCGCTTGCGGAATAGGACCTGTTTGTGTCCTTTTGAGAATGTTTTCAAGCATCACTTCTCTTGCTCATGCTACGAGCGGTGAAATCTCCGGGGAACTTGCCCATACTGTTGGTTACTATGCAGCTGTTCTTGATTCTTACTGAACCTTATCTTCGTTGTCAGTCGTTTCTGATTCAATCGTATCTGAAACGGAAGTCAATTGTCTCCCGTGCTATAATCTGATTGCCTGGGGAGGTGTTTAGATGCGGTTTATGGCAGTAGCAGTTGCGTTAGTTTTCGTTGTCAGCACAGTCTGTACAGCACAAATCTCTCTGGACATTTTCCATGCGAATTCCGGTGGCATCGACAATGAGGGCCGAGCAGTCTATCATAGTGGTCCGATTGTTGTGTATAGTCATTCAGTTCAGTTTAAACAAACAATAGACGGTGTGCTTGGCTTGACAGTTATTGATAGAGCATCATCCTCACACTTCTATGGAAAGGACAGAGTCAACCTCATAATAAGAGGCGGTGCTGGAACGTCATTCGACACAAATCCTGAAGGTGTTCTTGGAATGCGGTTCTCGACTGCTGGGGGACTCGTCTTGATGAATTTCAGTGATTTTGGGTGGTTTCTTTCGATGTCACCAGTGTTCTACGCTCGAATAGGTAGTCTGTTTATCGGTCTCGGTGGTGGAGTCGATCTTATGAGATTTATCGAAGTTGAGATGACAGGAACCTGGCTAGTTAGATTTGAAATAGGTTATGTGTTCTGAGGTGTATCAGTGAAAGAAACAGCAGTTGTTAGAGAAGTTGCCGATGATCATGTAGTCCTTGAGAAGATGAGGTTGGAAGCATGCGGCAGTTGTTCTTCGCGTTCGAACTGTAATCTCATTTCTTCAGGAAAGACAGTTACCATGAAAGCGTCAAGGCAAGAATTTGAAGTGAATCCCGGTGACAAAGTAGAGGTCGAGGTACCGAATATGTCTGCGACCAAGGTAGCGCTGATAGTCTATGGTATACCACTTCTTGTCTTTATTGCTGTACTGACTTTGTCAATACTTCTTGGGATGAGCGAACTCATCGCTTTGGTTTTCGGTTTCCTTTCAGTTGTAGCTGCATTTGCTGGTGTTGCGCTCTACGACCGGAAGAATCGAGAGAAGCTCATGCCTGTTATTCTGAGGAGGATAGAAAGAGCAGATGAAGTCAGAAAAGGCAACTGATGATACTCTAAGACTCCTCGAGTTTGAGAAGGTGCTCCAGAAAGTCTCTCATTATTGCTTTTCTATCTACGGTAAGAAGGCCATCATGGCCATGAGACCCGAAGAAGACCCTGTCAGACAACTTTCACTTGGGGCAGAGTTTCTCGAGATGCTCAAAGCTTCGGGAGAACCTCCAACAGGAGGTTTCTTTGACATCTCCTCATATCTAAGACGAGCTGAAAGCGGTCATGTACTCGATGCCGAGGAGCTTTCGAAAGTCTCAAGAACGCTTGAGGCTTCTTGTGAGCTCAGGGGCTTCTTTGATCGATTTGGAGGCAATTACAGATCCATTCAGATTATCTCGGAAGGTATAACATGCGAACACGGTCTGATAAAGCTAATCAATAAATGTATCGATGACAGTTACAACATAAGGGACGCTGCGTCGGCGCAACTCAGGGAGATTCGAACAGAGTTGCGTAGGATCCAGAGAGGCATTAAGACAAAGCTGGATCAGGTAATAACCACTTACCAGGGCGATCTTACGGATGCACTCATGCTCAGCAGAGAAGGCAGGTACGTGATCCCGCTATCTGCGAGCAAAAAGAAATCTCATCGAGGAATAGTTCATGGTTCTTCATCAAGTGGCGCCACTGTATATTTTGAGCCAGAAGAACTGATAGAGTTGAATGACAGAATCAGAGTGCTTGAGTCTCGCGAGAAAGAAGAAATCATGAGGATACTCAGGGAGATAACTTCACAGGTCTTTCGTGCTTCAGAGAGGATACGTATAACTTTGGAAGCTGTTAAAGATCTTGACGTGCTTTATGCATGTGCTCGATATGCCAGAGACTGGAAAGCCAGCTTTATCTTTCCTTCTTCTGATATGTCTTTTGAACTGCTGGAAGCACGACATCCGCTCATTGAGAGAGAAAAAGTCGTCCCCATAGATTTCAGACTTGGTAAGGACAGTTCCACTGTGGTAATAACTGGCCCAAACACCGGAGGAAAGACAGTATCCCTGAAGACTATTGGGTTGTGTACAGTAATGATGCAGTCAGGGTTACCCGTATTGTGCGATGAAGGGTCTTGTATTCCTTGTTTTCACAGGGTACTGGCTGACATAGGAGATGAACAGTCGATAGAACAGAGTCTAAGCACTTTTTCCTCACATATGACAAGGATCATTTCAGTACTCAACAAGGCTGATGAGTCTTCCTTGTTGCTTCTGGATGAACTTGGAGCGGGAACGGATCCTGCTGAGGGGGCTGCACTGTCCATGGCTATAATCGAGACGATCCTCTCTTGTGGCAGCAAGGCTGTAATCACCACGCATCTCACTCCCATTAAAGTATTCGCTCTGGAGACCGAAGGTGTTGAGAATGCCAGTGTTGAATTTGATATAGAAACACTAAAACCTACTTATCGTCTCATAATGGGTATTCCAGGCACGTCTAACGCAATAGAAGTATCAAGAAGGCTGGGATTGAGAGAAGACATTGTCGAGCGTGCCAGAGAATACCTGGGCAAGGAGATTGGAGAACTCGAACATGTCCTTGATAAGCTGCACAAGGAAAGGTCTGTTGTTGAAGAGACGCGAAGACGCCTTAGAAGCGAAGAGCACGGACTGAGAGAGAGATCTGAGGAATTCCAGAGACGCTTTAGCCTGATGAAAGATAAGAGAATCGGTGAATTGAGTGACGAAATTGCCAGTGTTGAAAAAAGACTTGAGAGGATCTTGAAAGAGACAGAACAGGCTATTGCACTTTCCCGTTCTCAGAAAGAATCTGATCAGGTTAAGGCAGTAAAGAGTATTGACGATCTCAGAAATGAGCTTAAACAGATTCAGTTTGGTCGATCAAGGAGGGCTGGAGCAGACGTTCAAGAAGGCGACAGAGTAAGAGTGGTTGAAACCGGTGTTGAGGGAGAGGTTATTGACGTGCAGGATAACCAGGTTGTTATATCTTCTGGAAAGATGAAGCTCAAGCTTCCTCGCAGCAGTGTGGAAAAGCTTGAGAAGAATAAGGATAAAGATGCGTTCTCTTCTACCACTTCTGCCCATGAACCAGGAATCTCTGATACTATTGATATCCGAGGAGCGACCGCAGAAGATGTCCCATTTCTGATTGAGGAATTTCTTGTTTCGCTGAGGAGTTTTAAGATAAGCAGTGGTTTTATTATCCACGGCAAAGGCACAGGTAGACTCGCCGACGCGGTGTGGGAATACCTCAGAAAATGCAAACCCAGAGTGAAAAACTTTAGAATAGGAGTGCCCTCCGAAGGCGGGCATGGTGTTACAGTCGTCGAGGTGTGATTATGTATGGACTTGGGATAGATATTGTTGAAGTGGAGAGAATTGACGAACGAATATCGAGGAGGATTCTCGGCGAAAACGAGAAGCAGATTTACGAACAGATCATCAACAATGAGGCACGACGCCGGTTTCTGGCAGGGCGTTTTGCCGTAAAGGAAGCTCTTGCAAAAGCTCTTTCGATTAGGACTTTCGATTTCAGGAGTGCCGAGTTTCTGAGATCTGAGGATGGTGCTCCAGTTCCTTCAGAGACGACTATCGATATTGCTGGAAACCGGGAGGTTCGAGCAAGCATTTCTCATGAGAAGAAGTACGTTGTGGCAGTGGTGCTGGTCATATAGGAGGTACTCATGAGTGTTCCTGAATCGGTAGAAAAGAGAATTGAGGAACTCAGGGAACAGATAGACTACCATTCTTACAGATACTATGTTCTGGACAGCCCTGAGATAAGCGACGAGGAATTCGACAAACTGTACAAAGAACTTGAACAATTGGAAGACCAGTATCCCCAAACAATTACTCCGGACTCTCCCACCCAGCGAGTGGGGAAAAGACCTACCGGACAGCTGAAGGAAGTCAATCATTCGTCGCGCCTTTACAGCCTTGACAACACCTATTCTGAGGCAGAAATCAGGGTCTTTGACGATAGAGTGCGCAGGATTCTTGGTCACGACAGGGTTGACTACTATGCAGAACTCAAAATCGATGGGCTTTCGATTGTGTTGCTCTACCAGAAAGGAAGGCTTGTTCTAGCAGCGACAAGAGGAGACGGCGTTACTGGCGAAGATGTTACTGAAAATGCCAGAGCTATACGATCAATCCCCCTGAAGCTCAGAGAGCCTGTGGATATTGAGGTCAGGGGTGAGGTATTTCTCCCCAAGAGTGAGTTTGAAAAGATCAACCAGGATCGTTCCGAGAAGGGACTCGCGGTATTTGCCAACCCCAGAAATGCAGCTGCCGGCACGATGAGACAGCTTGATTCTCGCGAAGTCGTTAGACGAAGACTTGATGCATTCTTCTATCAGATCGCAAATCCAGGAGACTACGGTCTTAATACACAAGCTGAAACTATTTCAATGCTGAGGCAGATAGGACTCAGGTATGAGCCTAATGGACGTCTATGCCACTCGGTTGAAGAGGTCATCTCTTACTGGAAGCGGTGGCGCGACAGAAGACATGACCTTGACTATGCCGTTGACGGAATAGTTGTGAAAGTAGACAGGATAGACTTGCAAGATGAACTTGGATATACTTCGAGGAGCCCACGATGGGCGATCGCTTTCAAATTTCCTGCAGAACAAGCTGAAACAACATTGAATGACGTATCATTCCAGGTTGGACGTCTTGGAACTATCACGCCGGTTGCGGAACTGGAACCGGTGCAACTGGCAGGGACAACGGTCAAGAGAGCTAGCTTGCACAACTTTGAATATATAAGAGAGCGAGATATACGAAAGGGAGATACTGTTGTTATCGAAAAGGCAGGGGACATTATTCCCCAGGTCGTAAGTGTTCTCAGTGAAAAGCGAACAGGTTTGGAGAAATCGATTTCCGCGCCTTCCAGTTGTCCTATATGTGAAGGTCCAGTTGGAAAGGAGAAGAAAGAGGATGTTGCGATGAAGTGTCTGAACCCGGGCTGTCCTGCAAAGACAGAGAAGAGGCTCGCACTTTTCGCTTCCCGGAACTCAATGGATATTGAAGGACTCGGAGAGAAGACGATAGAACGACTTGTGGAGGCTGGAATGCTGAGTAATTTAGCGGACATATACAAGCTGAAGAAAGAGGAACTCCTTGCTCTTGGGAAAGGCATTGGAGAGAAGACTGCCGAGAATCTGATAACGATGATTAATCGAAGCAGAAGCAGACCGCTTCATAGAATTATTGTGGGTCTGGGGATTCCCGGTGTGGGTGTCAAGATCGCCAGAGATCTTGCAAACTACTTTGGCAGTCTAAGTGTGCTGAGGGATGCAACACAGGATGAGCTGGAATCAGTCCCGGGAATTGGCGTAGAGCTTGCAGAGAAGATATACAGCTTTCTGAATAGCAAGATCGTCAAAGAAGAGCTGGACATACTTGAGCATGAACTTGAGCCTGAAGAAGAAATGAAGACAGTTGATAAGACACTGAAAGGGCAGAGCTTTGTGATAACCGGTTCTTTTGAAACCCTTACCAGAAAGGGAGTTGAGGAGTTAGTCATCAGCAGGGGCGGGATATTTTCGTCGTCTGTTAGCAAAAACACTGACTATGTCGTGGCAGGCTCTTCTCCTGGTTCAAAACTGGATAAAGCGAAAAAGCTGGGGATAAGAATCTTGAGTGAGAAGGACTTCTTAGCACTGATAGATGGTGATGACACATGATATATCTTGACAATAATGCAACGACTCAAGTCGATAGGCATGTTCTGGAGAAGATGAATCTTTTCCATATCGAACACTACGGGAATCCTAATGCTGTGCACTCGATGGGCGTAACAGCTGCCAGAGCAATGGAAGAATCAAGGCGAAAAATCGCCAGACTGATTGAGAGTCTGCCATCAGAGGTGTATTTCACGTCGAGTGCGACAGAGGCAATAAACTGGGCGATTCGGTCTTCAGTTTATTTCAGAGGAAAGCGCAGCAAGGTAGTCGCAAGCTCCATTGAACACAAAGCTGTCCTGAATACTATCAGAGACCTCGCCAACACCGAGGGAATTGTTGTCGAGAAGGTCCGACCCGGAAAGGGTGGAATAGTTTCCACCGATGAGTTAATGAGACATGTGGACGACAATACCTTTATGGTCTGCTTGATGGCCGTGAATAATGTGTTAGGGACCATACAACCCTACGAGGAGGTCGCTGATGCGCTTTTGGATAAAGATGTGTTCTACCTGGTTGATGCTGTTCAGACAATCGGAAAGATTCCATTTTCTGTGAGATCAGCGAAATGTAGTTTTGCTGCTTTCAGTGCGCACAAGTTTCATGGACCAAAAGGTGTAGGGACTCTCTTCATCAACTCGGAGACTCGGCGAAGACCCTTCATAACTGGAGGTGGCCAGGAATCTGGAATGCGTTCAGGCACACAGGACGTCGCAGGGATTGTTGGAATGGCAGAAGCAATGGAAATAGCTACTACTGAGTTAGACAGATTCGTGCCAAAAATGAGGGAACTCAGGAATTACGTGGCCAGTTCGGTAAGAAAACTCGGAGGGGTCATTAATGGCGATATGTCACGTTCTATCCCGAACATGATGAATATCTCATTTCCCAATATAAAGGGAGAGGTGCTTGCCAACGCCTTATCAGATGCTGGTGTTTGTGTTGCAACATCATCAGCGTGTTCTGCTCGTTCTGAGAGTAGCCAAAGAATTCTTGAAGATTCAGGCATACCTCCAGAGATAGCTTCTGGTGCCATAAGGGTCAGTATGTCAAGATTCACAACACTCAGTCAGGTCGAGTCATTCATAGAAATACTGAGCAATGTGGTGACGGTTTTGCAGATCTGATGATAATCCGTTATAATTAACCATAAGCGACCATAAACACGGCTGGAGAGAGATTATGATAAGAAGCATGACAGGATACGCCAGGGTTGACAGAGAGCTGAATGGTTGTGTTTTCTCAGTAGAAGTCAAGGCTCTGAATTCGAAGTACCTTTATCTTGATGTTACCACAGTGAGCGGTTTCAACGATCTTGAGATAAGGGCGCAGAGATACCTGAGGGAAAAAATAAAGCGCGGGTCAATCAAGATTGGAGTTGATATAACTTTTACAGAGCCGGAGAGCATAATCCAGCCGGATATTGTTCTTGCGAGAACATATTACAGTGCGCTGAGACAAATCGTGGATGACCTGGGACTTACCAGTGAAGTTACCATAGAAACGCTTCTTAAGAACAGAGATATAATAAAGCCAGTGATCCCTGCCGAACTCACGGATCGCCTGTGGGTGGGTCTCAAGACTGTATTGGAGGAATGTGTTCAGAAGCTGAATGAAGACAGGGAGCGAGAAGGCAAGAGACTTCAGACTGCTCTTATAAACTATCTGAAGAGTCTGACTGCTATAACTGAAGAGATAGAGAATGCAAGTGACCAGATTCTTGAAGAAACGAGGAAGTCAATAAAGAATCGCATTGATCAAGTGTTGAGCGTCCAGCTAGACGATTCAAGGCTTGAACAGGAAGTTGCCATTCTCGCCGAGAAGGCGGATATCTCAGAGGAGCTCGTACGCACGAAATCTCACCTCTCTTCAATGCTTGAATTGCTTGATGAAGGTGAGGACTGTGGCGTTCAGCTCGACTTCTTCTGCCAGGAGTTACACCGGGAGTTTTCGACGATAGCATCGAAATCTAAGAAGCTTGAGATCACCAGAAGAAGTGTGGAAGGTCGAACTCTTGTGAACAAACTGAGAGAGCAGGTCCAGAACATCCAGTAGGAGGTGCTTGTGTGTACGGCTTGATTAACGTCGGTTTTGGAAACGTGATCATAGGAGACAGGGTAATAGCAATCGTAAACCCGGAGTCGGCTCCGTTGAAGCGTCTTAAGGAAGTCGCAAAGGATGAAGGGAAGCTTATTGATGCAACTTACGGAAGAAAGACACGTGCCATTGTTGTAACAGACAGCAATCACATTATTCTCAGTGCTATTCAGCCGGAGACAATAGCAGCAAGATTCATGCAGACGTTCAGTGATATTGAGAGACTCCTTGAGGAGATACGGGAGTCAGGTAGAACCATTGCGGAATGACAGGAAGCCTTTTTGTTGTTAGCGGCCCTTCAGGGACTGGAAAGACCACAATTCTGAGAAGAGTTCTCGCGTCTCGAAAAGATCTTGTTTTTTCGGTGTCGTACACAACAAGGGTAAAACGACCAGGTGAGGAAGAAGGCAAAGATTACTTCTTTGTTTCTGAAGAGCAGTTTGAGGCTAGAATACGTAATGGAGAGTTCATTGAATGGGCAAGAGTTCATGATAATCTGTATGGGACATCAAGAGAGTACGTTGACTCAAGGTTAGACGATGGCATAAACGTTGTTCTTGATATTGATGTACAGGGAGCACTAAATGTACAGAAAGAACGACCTAGAGCAGTATATATTTTCATAGCTCCTCCATCATATGAGGAACTGAAGAATAGGCTTGAAACCAGGGGGACAGAGAATACTGAACAGCTCAAAATCCGCCTCAGAAACGCAAGGTGGGAGCTATCAAAGATATACATGTTTCAGTATGTTGTTGTGAACTGCTGTCTGGATCGTTCGGTGGAACAGCTAGATGCGATAGTTACTTCAGAGCAACTGCGTGTTGAGAAAATGAAAGATATATTGCACCGCGCAGGGCTTGATTTTAGTGAGGTTAGACATGATGATAATTGATTACGACAAGCTGATGAAAAGGATACCCCACAAGTATGCTATACCAATTGCAGCAGCTAAGAGGGCAGAAGATCTTGAGGATTTCGGAAGACCCAAGCTTGATCCAGCGATGGTCAGAGCCGCGGGAGACAAGATAACAGTAGCCTTGAAAGAGCTTGAGGAAGGTTACATCAGGATAAAGAACGAAGAAATGCTTAAGATTCTTATTCCCAAAGTGAAATGAGCCACTATCTTCGTGGGAAGAAGATCCTTCTGTGTGTTTCAAGTGGTATAGCAATATACAAGACTGTTGATCTTGCAAGCCGTCTGAGAAAAGCAGGTTGTATTCTTTCTGTAATACTTACTCCGCAGGCCAGAGAGATGGTGTCTGATGTGGTGTTCTCATCGGTAGGAGGCTGTGCTGTCTATCTTGACATCAACGACGTAAAAGGTGGATGGATACCACATACTGAACTCTCACGGTGGGCTGATGTTGTTATCCTGGCCCCTGCGACAGCAAATACGATGGCCAAGATTGCTGCCGGTATTGCAGACAACTTGCTCCTTGCTACTGTTCTTGCGGCTACTGGAAAACCAAAGCTTCTGGTTCCAACGATGAACTCAAGAATGTATGAAAATCCTGCTACAACAAGGAACATTGTACAGCTCAGAGATTATGGATGGCATATCATTGATCCGGAAACTGGGGAATTGGCCTGTGGTGAGTTTGGACTGGGTAGATACCCTGATAATGAAGTCATTGTTTCCGAAACGGAGTTCATACTCGCAGAAAAGCGACTCTCTGGCAAAAAGGTGCTGGTTACTGCTGGTCCTACAAGGGAAAGAATAGATAGAGTGAGGTTCATAACAAACAGATCGTCAGGCAAGATGGGTTACGCTGTTGCTCGGGCAGCCAGGAATCTGGGTGCTACGGTGGTTCTGGTGACTGGCCCGACGACATTGAAGCCACTTCATGGTATTGAGACAGTAGAAGTGGAAAGTGCTGCTGAGATGAAAAACGTGGTTGCCGGGAGATTCTCAGAGACTGACATTCTGATAATGGCAGCAGCTGTGGCTGATTACTCTCCGGAAAATCCGAGTAGCGCGAAAATCAAGAAAACGGGTGGACCTATTGAACTTGTTCTTTTAAGAACCTCTGACATTCTGCAGGAACTTCAGGGCAAAGAGAAAAGGCTGGTAGTTGGTTTCTGTGCTGAAGATCAGGATTTGATAGAGAATTGCCGCGATAAACTGATTCGCAAAGAACTTGATATGATTGTTGCCAACGATATCAGCAGCGAAGACTCAGGCTTTGAGTCAGACTACAATGATGTTTGGCTTCTTTTCAAGGATGGAAGGAAGATTCATGTTCCACGTCTGGCCAAAGATGAAGTTGCTTACAGAGTTGTCTGCGAAGTGGCTAATCTTCAGAAGAGTTAGTGCTCAGTTCTTTCAATTCCTTTATGTTCGCTGTCTTGACAGCAATGTTGGCAACCGTTATAATAAGATTCGGTGTTTGGGCCAACGTAGCTCAACTGGCAGAGCGGTTGATTTGTAATCAGCAGGTTAAGGGTTCAAGTCCCTTCGTTGGCTCCATCCATGCGGTGGTAGGATGCCCGAGTGGCCAAAGGGGGCGGACTGTAAATCCGCTGGCGGATTGCCTTCGGTGGTTCAAATCCACCTCCTACCACCATTATTTATGCCCGATGAGGTGACGTAATGGCAAAGAAGACTGTCAAGACTCTTGTAACTCTGAAGTGCTCTGAATGTGGCACAAGAAACTTCTATCGTTTCAAGAATCGTCAAAAGAAGTATAAGCTTGATTCCAACAAGTACTGCCCCAAGTGCAGAAAGCACACACCTCACAAAGAATCAAAGTGAGGTATACTGGCTGAACAAGGACGGAGGATTTATGGCTAAGAAAAATTTCTGGAAGTTTCTGTCAGAGGTAAGAAGTGAAGTAGGAAAGGTGACCTGGCCGAATAGACGTCAGCTGACTTCATCAACGATGGCTGTCATAGTCATTCTTGTATTTTGCGGAGCATTCTTGGCACTGATCGATGTTCTTTTCACCGGGGTCATAGGTTCGCTCCTCAGATTCATGCTGGGCACTTCCTGATAGAACACAGCAGATCGGTGGTTTTCTTGTGAAGAAGAAATGGTTCATTGTCCAGACCTATTCAGGCCTCGAAAATTCTATAAAGGAAGCATTGGAAGCGAAGATCAAGTCCTTCGGGCTTGAGCATTTGTTTGGAAGAATTGTGATCCCGGAAGAAGTCAAACTCAACAGAGCTGCACCCCCCGCTGAGAAGCACCTTGTGTTCTCAGGTACGAAGACAAAAGTCAAGACAAATCAGGATGTGGAAAAGGGTGACGTTCTTGCAGTTGAGCCAGAGATAAAGGCCAAAAGCGATGGCAAGATTAAAGAGATAAAAAATTACAGAGTGATCCACATAGAGACTATAGATAGAAAGTACACCAAGTCTTATTACGTTCCTGAAAGTGCAAAACTCGAGAGCGGAATAAAGATGGGTGCTCGTATAAAACAGGGAATGCCTCTTGCTCATCAGGGTGACTATATCTGTGAGATAGATGGAAGGATATTCTATACCGGAAAACTGAAACGTGTGGTCGTTGAAAGGGGAACGGGTGAAGAAGACGTATATATGATTCATCCAGATGCCCTGATTTCCGATAAGGTCAAGAGAGGAGCCGCAGTTGCCCGGGGCGAGAGTCTCTCTAGAGATCGCGAAATAAGGTCAAGGGTACAGGGGCGTATTGAGCTTAACGAAATGGCAGCAAGGACAGAGATCAAGGTTTACAAAATAACGAAGAACCGGCTCTATCCAGGATACATATTTGTTGAGCTTATTCCGAGCGAAGAGACATTATCGCTTGTCAGAAGTACACCTAACGTCGTCAATTTCGTTTCAGTCGGCGGGCAACCTGTTGAACTAAAGCCGAGAGAGTCAAGAGCTCTTCTAAAACTGGCTGGCCTGGAAGACTATAAGGAAGCGGCGACAGGTCCAGTGAAAGTAGAAGTCGATTTTGAGATCGGTGAGATGGTCCGAATCAAATCTGGACCGTTCGAGGATTTTGTCGGGAAGATCTCTCAGTTATCACCTGAAAGGCAAGAAGTCAAAGTAATCGTTAGCATTTTTGGCAGAGAGACACCAGTCAATCTCAACCTTTCTGAGATAGAAAGCATAGTGTAGCTTCAAAGCAAAACGTGGGAGGGGAAGACCCCGCTTACCACCAGGAGGTATTTAAATGGCAAAGAAGGTTCTAGTACGCATTAAGCTGCAGCTGCCTGCAGGAAAGGCTTCTCCTGCACCGCCAGTAGGACCGGCGCTGGGGCAGCACGGTGTCAACATCATGGATTTCTGCAAGAGGTTCAATGCGGAGACAGCTGACAAACCAGGAATGGTCTTTCCTGTGAACATTACCGTATATGCTGATCGATCTTTCACTTACGAACTCAAGACCCCACCGGCAAGTTTCCTTCTTCTGAAGGCAGCAGGAGTGAACAAAGGATCCGGCATTCCCAACAAAGAGAAAGTTGGGAAGATAACACGTGCACAGGTTGAAGAAATCGCAAAGATCAAGATGCCTGATCTGAATGCGCACACCATTGAATCTGCAATAAAGATCATCGAGGGAACTGCGAAAAACATGGGCATAGAAGTTAAGGGTTAGGGGGTTGATTGTCATGCCAAGAAGATCTAAGAGATATCAGGAGTCACGTCAGTTGTTTGACCGCGTCAGGGTTTACCCAATCGACGAGGCACTGGACATTATTAAGAAGATGCCCTCACCTAAATTCGATGAAACGTTGGAGCTCCATATAAAGATGGGTATTGATCCATCAAAATCAGATCAACTAGTCCGTGGCACAATCAGTCTTCCTCATGGTACGGGAAGAGATGTCAGAGTAGTGGTTTTTGCCGCAGGAGAGAAGGCAGAAGAGGCAAAAGAAGCCGGAGCAGATTTTGTAGGGGCGGCTGATCTTGTTGAGAAGGTGGAAAAAGGTTGGACAGACTTCGACATTGCGATTGCTACTCCTGACATGATGCGGGACATTGGAAAACTGGGACGTGTACTTGGCCCAAGAGGTCTTATGCCTTCTCCCAAGTCGGGAACGGTGACCACAGATGTTGGCGAGGCCGTCAAGGCATTCAAGGCCGGACGCGTGGAATTCAAGAACGACAAGACGGGAAATGTTCATGTTCCAATAGGAAAGAAGTCTTTCTCCGAGTCTCAGCTAAAGGAGAACCTTGAATCTGCGCTTTCTCAGATTTTCAAGATGAAACCCGCATCGTCCAAAGGTAGATTCTTTCAGAGGGTGTTTGTGTCTTCAACAATGAATCCTGGTATAAGGGTTGATCATTCAGAAATAACGACCTGAGTATTTGACGTTAACGTTAGTAAGAGAACCAGCTACCGAAGACAGTAGGTTTATAAAGGCAGAAGCCGCCTACCGAGGTGCGCAAGATCTATGTTTATTATGTTGCGGCCTCCGGCCGCATTTTTTTGATGAAAGGAGGTATTTGCTCCGGTGTTTACCAGACATAAGAAGGAAGAGATTGTACAAGAACTTGCTGACAACTTCAGTAGGGCCTCTCTTGTTCTGTTTACAGACTACAAGGGTTTATCGGTTAGACAGATTTCGGATCTGCGACAAGAACTCTATAAGCGCTACTCAGATCATGCGCGTTACAGAGTTTCCAAGAACTCGCTTGTCAAACTCGCTCTGCAGAAGGCTGGATTTGACGAGGAGAATTGGAGTAATGAAGTCGTGGGCACGACGGCGATTCTTACAGTAATGGAAGATGATCCGATCGAAGCACTCAAGGTCTTCACCGATTTTGCCAAGGCCAACAAACTGCCCGAATTGAGAGGCGGTTATCTGGAAGGCCGATACTTCGAGGCTTCAAGAGTTGTGGAACTCTCGAGGTTGCCTACCAGAGAAGAACTTGTAACGATGGTAGTGAGAGGCTTCGCTGCACCTATTACAGGGCTTGCATACTCTCTGAACGGAGTTTTAACCAAGTTTCTTTATGCACTTAATGGAATTAAGGAGAAAAAAGCAGATTAGCAAGATGGAGGTGTGATAAAATGAAGAAAGAAGAGTTAATTCAGGCTATTAAGGAAATGACTGTCGCAGAACTCGCAGATCTTGTAAAAGCACTTGAGGATGAGTTTGGTGTTAGTGCTTCGGCCCCGGTAGCTGTTGCAGCAGCATCCGGAGCAGCCGCAGGAGCTGCTGAAGAGGCTGAAGAACAAACAGAGTTCAATGTTCATCTGAAGTCCTTTGGTGACAAGAAAATTGGAGTTATCAAAGTTGTTCGAACCATCACCGGTCTTGGCCTCAAGGAAGCTAAGGAGCTCGTCGAAAAAGCAGGTACTCCTGATGCTATAATCAAGGAAGCTGTGAATAAGGACGAAGCTGAAGAGATCAAGAAGCAGCTTGAAGAAGCAGGTGCTGAAGTAGAGCTTAAGTAGTTGCCAGTAACTCAGAGAGTTTCTTCGTCAGTAGGCCACGTCAGCTCTTTGTTGACGTGGTGTTGTTCTGCGCATAGCCTGTCAACTGGGGTGATACGATGAAAAACGGTACATTCGGCAAGCGCCAGCGTTCTGTCTTCGGAAGAGTCTTCGAACCTGTTGAAATTCCTAATTTAATAGAAATTCAAACGAAATCATTTGACCAGTTTCTGAATCAGGGACTGCTGAGCATACTAGAGAAGTACTCGCCGATAAAATCGCAGCTGCAGCGTTCTGATTCCAGAAGAGGCGAGAGAGGCTTCTCGCTGGAGTTTGTTGGATCGAGAGTTGGGGAACCAAGACACAGCATTCAGGAATGCAAGGACAAGGGACTTACATATTCTGTGCCCTTATACGTTACTGTTCAGATAACTGATTTGCACTCCGGAGAAATAAAAGAAGAAGAGGCCTTTTTTGGTTATCTTCCATTTATGACTGATACCGCTTCTTTTGTGATCAATGGCGCGGAAAGAGTTGTTGTAAACCAGCTGGTACGATCGCCTGGCGTTTATTTCGTGGACGAACCTACAAAATCCACAACCGATACTTCGCCGATTCTTGTGGCGCACTTCCTTCCTGTGAAGGGTGCTTGGCTCGAGATTCTTCTGAATCCTCACAAACAGATTTTGCAGGTGAGAATTGATCGACGAAGAAAGATGAACCTCTTCCTTATGCTCAAGGCACTTGGATACGAGAAGGACCTTGACATACTCAGACTCTTTGTGAACGAATTCGATGCTACTGATGAGGTGACCCTCAGGGAGCAAACAGGAAGTTGTCTTCTGGAGGAAATTGAGCTTAATGGCAAGAAGGTTGAAGTCGGAAGCGTTCTCACTGAATCAATGATTGAGAAGATTCTTGAATCAGATATCAGGACTATCAAACTGCCCGAGCCAGCGGCTACCATTACAATGAACGCTCTTCAAAAGAGTTACGGGGCTGAAATGAGTTCGGACGATGCCTATATGGAGATCTTCAGGAAGCTAAGACCTGGAGAAATTCCGAGGATAAATGCGGCAAAGAACTACCTCTATAACCTTTATTTCAGTCCTGAGCGCTTTGATTTCTCTGATGTGGGAAGGTACAAGATAAACAGCGCCCTTAACAAAATTTACAGGAGATACTTGGAAGAGGTTGAAGGCAAGAAGGCCGTCGATGCTAAGTACGAAGATGAATCCCAGGTGCTTACGCAGCTTGACATAGTTCTTGCGGCCCGAAGACTAACGCAGATTCAGAACAGACCTGAACTGCTGGACACGAAAGACCACCTGGGTAACAAGCGAGTTAGAACAGTCGGTGAACTTATGGAAACTGAGTTCGAGAGAGCCTTCATGAAGATTCACAAACTTCTGGAGGAGAAACTCACGATTTACAGTAGCTTTGACAAGCTCTCGGTGCAGGGTCTCGTAAATGTGCGGACTCTCATGACAACCCTTCATCAGTTTTTTGCAAGTAGTCAATTATCCCAGTTCATGGACCAGGTGAACCCGCTTGCTGAGCTTACAAACAAGCGAAGGCTATCCGCCATTGGACCAGGTGGTCTGAAGAGAGAGCACGCCAGATTCGAAGTAAGGGACGTCCACCATTCTCATTATGGCCGGATGTGCCCGATCGAAACACCCGAAGGGGCGAACATCGGTCTTATGACATCTCTCGCAACGTACGCCACTCTGAACAAGTACGGATTCCTCATCACCCCGTACAGAAAGGTCAAGAATGGGATCGTCTCAGATGAAATAATCTATCTTTCAGGTGATGAAGAGGAACAGTACAAAATCGCTGACTCGACTGCCTTTTTGGATAAAAACAACAGAATAACTGATGAGTATCTCGAAATCAGGCATGCGGGAGAGATCCAGATAGTTTCCAGGGAAGAGGTTGATCTGATGTCTGTCTCTCCGAAACAGATAGTCAGCATCTCAACAGCTCTTATCCCGTTTCTGGAGCACGACGATGCAGGAAGAGCGCTTATGGGGTCAAATATGCAGAGACAGGCCGTTCCGCTTGTCAAGCCCGAAGCTCCCATTGTAGGTACTGGTGTCGAAGCCGTAGCTGCCAGAGATTCAGGTTTCATGGTGCTTGCAAAGCACAATGGTGTAGTTGAGAGAGTCGATTCGGGTAGCATTGTTGTAGCCAGAACTGATGGAAAAGGCAAACCAGTCAAGGACGATAACGGCGAACCCGTTAGAGATATCTACAGAATGGAGAAGTTCACCAGGACGAATCAAGATACCTGTGTTAACCAGAGACCTATTGTGAGGACCGGCGAGAAGGTCAAAAAGGGAGATCCCATTGCCGATGGTCCTGCCATGGATATGGGCGAGCTTGCTCTTGGGAAGAACGTTTTTGTGGCATTTATGCCCTGGGAAGGTTACAACTTTGAAGATGCGATACTCGTCAACGAGGAGCTTCTTGAGGAAGATGCCTTCACGACAGTTCATGTGGAAGTTTTCGAGACAATGGCCCGTGACACTCAGATCGGACCGGAGGAGATTACTGCTGACATTCCGAACGTTTCAAAAGAGTTGCTCAGAAATCTCGATGAGTTTGGTATTGCAAGGGTCGGTGCTTACGTTAGCTCTGGCGACATTCTGGTTGGGAAAGTCACTCCGAAGGGAGAATCGGAGACCACCGCCGAAGAGAAGATAATTAGATCAGTTTTCGGTGATCGGGGAAGAGACGTTAAGGACAGCTCTCTGAAAGTTCCCCATGGACTTGAGGGACGGGTAATAGACGTAAAGGTATATGAAAAAGATGAAATATCTGAGCTTGGATCCGGAATCAATAAGCTTGTGAAAGTCTTCGTTGCTTTACGAAAACCTCTTGATGTTGGAGACAAACTTGCTGGTCGGCACGGAAATAAGGGTGTTGTATCAAACATTATCTCAAAGGAAGATATGCCCTTCTTACCTGATGGGACAGCTGTTGACATAATATTGTCTCCACTCGGAGTTCCTTCAAGGATGAATGCCGGTCAGGTGCTGGAAACACACTTGGGCTGGCTGGGCAAATTGACGAATACTTACTTTGCTACGCCTGTTTTTGACGGTGCTGAAGAACACGAGATTATGGAGAGGCTATTTGAGGTCAGGAAGGAATTTGGTATTACTCAAGGGGATTCTGATAAGCAAAAGACGGGAAAGGTCGAACTCAGAGACGGAAGAACAGGTATGACTTTTGGCAACCCTGTTGTTGTAGGTATGATGTACATGATGAAACTGGTTCATATTGCGAAGGACAAAATACACGCAAGATCGACAGGCCCCTATTCGCTCATACATCAACAACCGCTCGGCGGGAAAGCGCATCTCGGCGGACAACGTTTCGGAGAGATGGAAGTATGGGCACTTGAAGCTCACGGAGCAGCACATACACTCAATGAGATGCTTACAATCAAGTCCGATGACATTAAAGGAAGAAATGATGTTTACAAAGCGATACTGAAAGGCATAAGCATACCAGAACCGGGTATTCCCGAGAGCTTCAAGGTCTTGATCAAAGAGTTGAAGGGGTTATCACTTGATGTGAAGGTTTTTGATACAGAAGGTATAGAACTGGATGTAGATAGTCTATGAGAATTCTAAGGGATATAGATTCCCTCAAGGAGGGAAGTTGATGCCTGTTAGCACCTTTAAGAGGAAAGTAGGTACGCTTCAGATCAACATTGCTTCGCCAGAACGCATCAGATCATGGTCAAGTGGCGAGGTGAAGAAGCCCGAGACAATAAACTACAGGACGTTCAAACCTGAGAAAGACGGGCTGTTTTGCGAGAAGATTTTTGGTCCTACAAAGGACTACGAGTGCGCTTGTGGGAAGTACAAGGGCAAGAAGTATGATGGAACGATTTGTGAACGGTGCAGCGTAAAAGTAGAATCGAAAGAAGCGAGAAGGCGCAAGATGGGACACATCGAACTGGCTGCTCCCGTAACGCACGTCTGGTACTTGAAGAGCGCACCGAGCATACTCTCGTCGTTGCTAAATATTCCTGCCAAGGATCTGGAAAACATCATTTACTACGGTTCGAAGAGAGTAATCGAGAGACTGTATGTTGTCTCTGATCCCAAGGATACGGATTTCTTTCCGGGACAAACACTTCATCAGACCGAATATGAAATATACAACAAGAAGCTTGACTTCGAAGTGGAGCAGGGTTACAAGATAAAGTCTCCCAAAGGGCCTGTTGTGTCTGATATTGATGGTGTTGTTAAGATTGAAGAAGCAAACAGCTCTACAGATCGGGAGTTAACATGGATCACGGTCAGGGATAACACAGGCATAGAGAAAAAGTACCCTGTATTTGAGGGAGCGCTGGTGTATGTTGCCGACGGTGACGAGGTACACAAAGGCGACACAATTGCAGACAGGTTCCTTTTTGAAGACGAGGTACTCTCTTCTTCCGAATTCACGATCTTTGATGAACACTACCCTGGCAAGTTTGAGGTTGAAACTGATACGGAAAACGACAGGCCAATAGTCATAATCACCGAGATCGACGAAGAAGTCTCTAAAGAGACAGAACGAAACATTGGAGATGTTCTCATAGAGAACGAATTCGAAGCATACAGAGAACTATATCCAGGTAAGGTTGTCTGTGATTACGGTGCCGCTGCCATAAAGAAACTCCTTAAGTCGCTTGATCTTGAGGAACTGCAGGCAGAGATTGAGCATGAGCTTCGAGGTCTTTCCAGAAGTAGCGCGAGGGCATTGAAGCTTCTGAAGAGACTGAAGTTCGTCAAAGACTTTATACGCTCGAAGAATCTGCCTGAATGGATAGTCATGAGTGTGATTCCTGTCATCCCTCCTGACATCAGGCCAATGATACAAATTGAAGGGGGAAGGTTCGCGACAACGGATATCAACGATCTCTACAGGCGAGTGATTAACAGAAATAACAGATTGGCAAAGCTCCTGAGTATTGGTGCTCCAGACATAATCGTTCGGAATGAAAAAAGGATGTTGCAAGAAGCTGTGGACAGTCTGATTTTTAACGGACGGGTTGGAAAGCCTGTATCAGATAAATCAGGACGGCCCTTGAAGTCTTTGACAGACCTGGTTAAGGGGAAGAAGGGAAGATTCCGACGAAACCTGCTCGGTAAACGTGTTGATTATTCTGGAAGAGCTGTTATTGTCGTTGGCCCGGATTTGAGAATTCACGAATGTGGCATACCAAAGAGAGTTGCCATGGAGCTTTTCAAACCATTCGTGCTTTCCAGGTTGTTGCATGGAAGCGAATCAAGCAAAACGGCAAGGAAGTTGAAGAAGACGATAATCGAGAAGGAAATGCCCGAGGCCTGGGAAGTCCTTGAAGATGTCATCAAGGGCCATCCGGTGTTGCTTAACCGAGCTCCGACACTTCACAGGATATCGATACAGTCTTTTATCCCAAGACTCGTAGAAGGTAATGCTATTCAGCTTCATCCGCTTGTTTGTGCTCCTTTCAATGCTGACTTTGACGGAGATCAGATGGCTGTACATGTGCCTCTATCTGCAGCAGCTCAGGCTGAATCCAAGTTCTTGATGCTTAGTAGATACAATGTTATCTCTCCAGCAAACGGCAAACCAATTTCGATGCCCGGCAAGGATATTATTGTCGGAGCGTACTATCTCACGACTGTAGATCACGAGTTCAGGGCTGTAGAAGATGAGCTGGAGAAACTTCAGAGGCAGCTTGTGGAAGAAGGAAGGGATCAAGCTGAAATAAGAAAACTTGTTCGTGAGAAAGCTCTGGAAAAGATCACGTGGAAGTTCTCGAGTGAGCAAGAAGCTCTCATAGCACACGAGAACGACTACCTGAAGTTGCATGATCCAATACTTGTGAAACTTGATGAGTCGAGTGGGGAACTTACACTGACAACCGTTGGCCGAATCATTTTCAACTCGATTCTGCCTGATGAGATAAAGAACTATACAACTACCTTCAAGAAGAAGCAGATCAAGCAAGTCATCTACGATTGTTTTGAGAGATACGGCATGGACATGACCTCGGATCTTCTCGATGACATGATGAGGCTCGGTTTCCATTATGCCACTCTCAGTGGTCTCACAATATCCGTGAAAGACATCATTGTCTACCCTGAGAAAGACAAGATTATCAAGGAAGCACAGGAACGGGTTACCGAAATCGCTGAACTTTATCGGCAGGGATTCCTGACAGAAGTCGACCGGGAGCGTGAGGTAATCAATATCTGGAGCAAGACAACAGAAGATCTGATGAACAAGACCTACGATGAGTTCCGTAAACTTCCCTTCAATCCCATTTTCATGATGGTTGATTCTGGTGCGAGGGGAAATGTCGACCAGTTGAAACAGCTTGCGGGAATGCGCGGTCTGATGTCGGATCCTTCAGGAAAGACGATTGAAGTCCCTATTACTTCCAACTTCAGAGACGGTCTTACAGAGCTGGAGTTCTTCACATCCACGCATGGTGCACGTAAGGGTTCTGCAGATACTGCTCTGAGAACTTCTTTTGCAGGGTATCTCACCAGGAGATTGGTCGATGTATCACAGACGATCACCGTAAGCACTCCAGACTGTAATACAAGAGAAGGGATTGAGGCTGTAGAACTCATTGCTGATGATGTTACGATCGAGAGATTGGAGGATTACCTGTTTGGGAGAGTACTCTCTGAAGATGTCATTGATCCTCTTTCAGGCAAGACCCTGGTAAATCCGATGAGCGGCAAGAAATATGTCAGGGATACACTCCTTCATGAAGGAGATGCATCATTCCTGGCAAGCACGAAGCGGACTGTCCCTGTTCAGGAATCGGTCAAGCTTGATCTCCTGAAGACTTCACATCTGACGTATTTCACAGTCTTCGCAGACGATTTCTTCGTTAATGGCCACAGCTACAGTGCTGGTACGCAGATTACGAGCGAAATCTTGAGAACACTTAAATCAAACAGCGTCGAATCTGTTGATGTTATCCAATACCCTGCAGTTGGTCAGGTGTACGTGGGGCCGGAGTTCAGGAACGGTGACAGAAGAATGCTTGTGAAGTACCAGGAACACGTGGATTTTTTCACTTCAAAACTCCTTGCAGAAAATGATCTGGAGCAGATTGAGGTGCGTCCCCCCATCAGGGTTAGGTCAGTTCTCACGTGCGAATCCGAGCAAGGTGTCTGTTCGATGTGTTATGGAATGGATCTTTCAAATCATCATATCGTCAATGTCGGAGAAGCTGTTGGAATAGTCGCAGCCCAGTCAATCGGTGAGCCCGGAACACAGCTGACAATGAGGACCTTCCATACAGGTGGGATCGCCACGGGTGCCGATATAACACGAGGACTGCCACGGGCCGAGGAGCTCTTCGAGGCCAGGAAGAAGTTGAGAGATCCTGAAGCGTTATTCATCGAAGAAGATGGTTTCGTGAAAGATATGGCAAGTGATGAAAAGGGGAGAAGGAAGATCTACGTTGAAACAAAAGAGGGAAAGATCCGGGAGTATGATCTTTCGACTACAACCAAGCCAAAAGTAGGAATTGGCGACAAAGTGGTTCAAGGAGACACTGTATCAACGGGGACAGTCAGGCCCAGGAAGCTAATGGAAAAACTAGGTCTGGTACCCACTGCGCTTTATCTGTTGACGGAGATCAAGCGAGTCTATGCAGAGCAGGGTGTTGAGATCAGTGATAAACACTTTGAATTGATCATCAAACAGATGCTTTCAAAAGTCGAAGTGATTGATCAGGGCGACACCGACTTTCTGCCAGGTAACCTGCTGAATGTTCAGGATGTCAAGAGAATCAACAAAGAGATTCAGGAAGCTAATAAGAGAATAGAAGATAACCGTGAGGTGATCCTCGGGAGAAGAATGGCCCGCAGGATTCTCGGAAAAGACGCGGACGGAAAAACCGAGAAGATTACCTCAGAAGGGGAAGTTGTTACGCAGGAGCTCCTTAAGAAGCTTGTAAATAGCGGAATTAAAGAGGTTACGGTATATGATGTCGACGAAGAACGCTATCAGGCTTATCTTGAAGAAATCGAGCAGAATTATGCTCTTCCAGAAAGAAGGATTCAGATTCTTCCAAAGGATGTTATCAGGTATAAGAGAAGACTTCTCAGGATTACAAAGGCTTCTCTTGAGAGTGAAGGATGGTTGTCAGCTGCATCTTTCCAGCAGACCCCACAGATCCTTACCGAAGCTTCAGTAGAGGGAAAGATAGACAGATTGAAAGGGCTGAAGGAAAACGTGATCGTTGGACAACTTATACCTGCAGGAACGGGCCTCGACATGCATGCAAATCTGCAGGTCGAAGAATCGACGGGTATATTTGGGATCGAAGAACAGGAAATCGGATAGCAACTATGTGTACCGCGGGCTTTTCTGGCCCGCGGTATTTCTTTGGATAGGTCAATCTTGGGGATACAGATGCTATAATCAAGCTATAGAGTGCTGTGTTTACATATGTTGTCTGGACTGTTTTAGATGAAACTTCCGGGCAACAATTTTGCGTTGAGGAGTTACTCATGCAAGAAAACTCAAGAAGGGGCCTGACAAACAGAACATCCTCTGTTCTTGATTTGCCAGAAGTCAAGAACGAGTTGGAGAAGACTTTCAAAGACAGAAAGTGGAGAACTCTATTTGCCAACTCGAAATTGGCTCTTGCTACTGACAAAGACGAGAGTTCATCCATTCTAACTTCTCTTCTACCTTTGTCAGTAAGATACTGCACGATATGTGAGACACCATGGGGGACTCTAGATATTGCCAAAGCGAGGACGAAACGAGATGCGGAGAGCAAGATGGAGCAATGCATCCTGTCCTGGGGGAGAATAATCCCTGAGCATATTGAAGCACTGGAGAACATGAACAACGGGCCAAAGGTATTCGTGCTGGTTGTTAACCAGCACCTTGCAGAGATTGTCTCGGCTCAGAAGACATTCGAGAAGGGAATCGAAGAACTAGCTAATACCCTGACACAATACAAGGAATACGCAGAGAAGATGGATATTGAGGTCTTTGCTGGAGATCTTATTGATGAACTCATGAAGCTTCCCTCTTCTCCACTGCCAAGACTCTCAAGAATCGCATCGATTCTACTCGCAGAGCACACTCCTTCAGACGAAGCAGCTTCAGCATTTCAGACAAACCAGCTCCAGGAACTTGTGAAGAAGCAGGCATTTGATCACGCTGATCTCCCTCTGTTCATTTCAAAGGCTGATACGATTCTCAGGGATCTCATAGCATACTCTGAGACAATTATTCCGAAGATGGGAGTGAATCCAGCAATAATCCGTTCGGTGCTCGACGACCTCTGGAAAGTAAGAGCAGATGTCAGTACATGGAGATATGCCATGCTGGAAGCAGGCAGAAACTACAGGCTATCACCAGTCTTCTGGCATACCACCAGGAACTGGTTGCTTTCGAAAGTTGGCAGGCAACTCAGACGTCTTCTAAGAGAATCCTTTTCTGGTCGGTGCTGGGTGATAGTTGGTTCCGAGGAAATTGAAGACCCCAGATACCATGCGGGTGCCCAGGTAAGGCTTATTGGTCACGAGATTCCTCAGGATAAGACAATCGAGGAATCTGATGAGAACACATTCCCTACACTTGTAATTGATGACGGGAAAGGTTTCTGGAGATTTCTTCCGGACAAGTTGTCGCATGGTGATGTGGAACATCTGTATTCGGAGATAGGTTATGAGACCGGTGAAGTCAGACTTTCAACTGAAGAATTCGATGCTGAACCGTCATCAGTAGCAGTGGGTACTATCTGGAAAGTTGCTGAGGTAAGACAGAACGGAGGCAGAAGAAGGATTGACAAGGTTCAGGTTTCTGTTTATAGCTACTTCAAGTGCATAATCCGGCACACAAAGACCCAGAAAGTGTTGCTGCATTTCTTGTTTGAGGCTTTGGAACAGTGTCAGAGCTTTGTGAATTACCTGGACAAGATGCTTACTGAGACGTTCTCTGTTCCGGAGTTTGATTCGGTAAGCACCAGCACGCCAAAGAAATCTCCCGAGCGATCGAAGAGATCATCTGAAGAGCTTTCTACTCAGCGGAAGGCTGAGGGTCTACACGCAGAAGCTGAGGAGTTTCATGACGAGTCTTTTGAGCTGTTGCTAAAGCTTCCCGCTGATGTTAACGCCGTCAGATTCTCTCCGCATGGAGATATATTGATCATCGCGACAGCAGACAATTCACTCTGTGCCTATGAGATGGAGACTGGACGAATAAGATACACACTGAAGGGTTTTCCAGCGCTGGGCTTTTCCGTTGCAGTATCACCTGATGGAAAACAAGTTGCGTCCGGATCCTGGGATAATACAGTGAAATTCCTGGATCTTGAGACCGGGAGACACGTGAGATCCCTAGAAGGTCACACAAATTACGTCTCTGCGGTTGCTTTTAGCAGTGACGGTGATATTCTAGCTTCCGGGTCGTGGGATGGAACAATCAAGATCTGGAAACTACCGTCAGGAAGACTGCTGAATACGATAAAAGCGCATGAGGACTGGGTGAAACAGATCGTAGTATCCCAGAGGACGGGAAGGATTGTATCTGCTTCACGCGACAGAACTATTAGAGTCTGGAGTCTTGGTAGCGGCAAACTTATGAAAAGCATCAATACGGGATCAAACTACACGTCTACCATGGCCCTGGGGCCTTCAGAAAAACTACTTGCTACCGGATCTATGGATAGAATAGTCAGAATCTGGGATCTCAAGTCTGGAGAGTTGATCGAAGAGCTCAAAGGTCACTCTGGAGGGATATCTGCTCTGGCTTTTGGCCTTGATTCGAATGTTGTTTTTTCTGCCAGTCTTGACCAGAGTGTCAGAGTCTGGGATGTTCAGAAGAAGGAAACCACTGAAGTGATGAGCGCAAAGCGAGGGGCTGTACTGTCGCTCTCAGTAAATCCCGGAGAAAGCAGTGTTGCAATTGGCTATCGAAATGGAAGTGTTGGAATATGGCGAGATTGTCCACTTGGCGCATTAGAGCCGTATTCTGATGATAAGAACGAAGATGAGTATGAAGACCCCGTTATGGCAACAATGAGTGATGAGCCAGAAAAGGCTGCTAATGATCCCGTGGATGAGCTTTGGGATAAGATAAGCGCACTTCCTGAAAGTAGCCGAGATCTTGTGTTTAAGGTCTTGAAATACGATCCTTCAGAAGAAATACCTTTGCTGGCGATTGAAGCATCGCGCCTGGATGTCATCAGAATCGCCCCCAAACTATCTCTTGGAGGAAACCCTCTTATCGAGTTGTCTGACTCAAGTAGCAGCATGATTGTATGGGGACGTCATCTCAACGAAGAGATAACGGAGAGTCTGCAGAGCATGATCCCGGCAACTTACCGTGGAGAGGACGAAGGTTGATAGTTAACTTGATGCAGGGCGAACCCACATATCTTGTCAGGTTCTCTGAGAAGCTGGAAGAGGGAGGTCTGCGCTTCGGGGACAGAACAAGGGCTGAAGTTGTCAGATCAGCTGTTCGATGGCTTTACAGCAAGTACATTGACAGAGTACATGTGTCAACCGGATCAGTGGCCGAACGTTACGGTGTGAGCGCCAGTTCTGTTCAACGAATCATAAGGCTGGCAGAGAAGAGCAACCATGATTACCTTAAGGCTGCGTCTAGAAAGATAGACTGGTATGTTGAATTCATGAAACTCTCCATCTTACAGGTCTCAATGATCAACGGGAATTCGTCGATAGAAATCAGAAAGTTTCTGAACCATCTTGAGAGAATTATTGCCAACTGGCGTGCGTCGAACCGACTGGAGGTAGAGAAGTTTTTCTGCAGGTATTTCTATCTGTTTGACGTGATTCCTGAGAAGGATCGCGATTCGTCGCGCTCGGTTGAGGTTCACATCTCTCCAAACTCCTGCAATCGATATAGCGCATTTAGACTGGAGAGAGGAGGAAACGGCAATGGATTATAGACCAATGTTTGAAGCGATAAGAACTGGAGCATCTGTTCCGATACAGTATGTGCCGGAGCTGATAGTAGGAAGAGAAGTTGAGCGAAAAGCTATAGAAAGCGATATAGATTATATTGCATCGACTGGAAACAGCAAAGTTCGTGTATTCCTTGGTGACTATGGTTTCGGAAAGACTACTCTCGGCAAGTACTCCGAATACCTGGGAAGAGAGCGAGGAATGCTGGTTAGCTATCTCACTGAGAAAGATTACCAGGACCTCCACAAACAGGACGAACTATTCAAATCAATAATGAAGAACATGAGCCTTATCGGAATCGAAGGAAACACACTGCGAGTTCTTATGGACATATGGGCTGAAGACAAGGTCAAGGAGATTGAAAAATCAGGTCTGAAAGTTACATCACCTGGGACTGTCTCGACTTTTCTACAAAGTAACGCAAAGCTTGCAAAAGGTATGTTTCTAGAGTTTTGTGCTGCCTACATTTTCAAGATGCTGCGAAACGAAGACACGGCTGACCTTATCGCATATATAAGAGGTGAACGGATAGACCGCCGTGTGCTCAAGCGTGTCGGAATTTACCACTTCCTGGATGAAGATGGATGGAATTTCCTCAAAGCTTTTGCTGTCCTATTGAAAGAACTGGAAGTGCCAGGCATGATCATCATAATGGATGAGCTGGAGAACTTGCGAGGCAAAAGAAGAGATGTCCGTGATGCTGCATACAATCAGCTTCGAGAGACAGTTGACAAACTTATGGGTGGAGATGTGTCTTCAACTTACTGCATGTGGCTGGGGACAAGAAACTGGTTTGAAAGTGCGAAAAACGGTGTTGCATCGTATCAGGCACTTCACGAAAGAGTCCAGAATACACACGACATTCAGACAAGCCAGTCAGTAATGCTCGAACTGGAACCAATGACACACGATGAATACATGGAGCTTCTCAAAAGGATATGCAAGAGTTACAAAGATACTTACGGACTTTCGTTGGGCAGCAATTCTGTTCCTGAGAGAATTTTCGAGTCGATAAAGGAACGATATACCGATGTGAACAGAAGATTCAGTGTTCCGGTGAGAGAGTTCGTGAAATTCTCTGTTGCTACGCTCGACATAATGAAAGAGCATCCTGGTGAGAAAGTAGAATTCGCGTTGCAAAAGGTTACGGCTGGTCCATCCGAGAAGGACGACCTGGATTCCCTTTTTGAGGAAGAATGAAATGCCTGAGAAACTAAGAGACGACGTTGCGAGATTTTTGACAACAAAGCTAGGCTGGAAGAAACTTCGAGGAGTACAGGACAAAACCCTTCCTGCGATACTTTCAGGAGAGAATGTTCTGATAATCGCTGGTACTGCCTCAGGAAAAACTGAGGCAGCAATGATGCCCATTTTGAGCATGATGTTGAATGACAGCTCACGATCACTGAGTTGTATCTATTTCGCCCCCCTGAAAGCGCTAATAAACGATATCCAGGCCAGGCTTGACAGAATCTTCCGCCCCTTCGGCCTTGAAGTCTCACACTGGCACGGCGACGTTTCTCCCAACGAGAAGAAAACTGCTATCAGAAATTCTGATGTTCTCGTTATTACACCTGAGTCTATGGAAGGTATTCTTACCTCAAAGCGTGCAATTTCAAGAGTATTCAGGGAAATCAGATTCGTTGTGATTGATGAGGTCCACAGTTTCGTTGACAGTCCAAGAGGGGCACAGCTGGTTTGTCTCATCGAAAGGCTTCAGACTCTTAGCAAGCATGAGATACAGAGGGTGGCCATGTCTGCTACGGTAGGTAACCCGGAGTTGCTTGGGGAATGGGTTTCTGGCAGCAGCTCCAGAAATATGAGGATCGTTGTTGATAGAAGCCCTTTTGGAAGAGAGCTTGAGGTAATCGGTTCGGATGAAATCAGGCCAAGTGATTATCTGGTGAATCTCGTTAAAGAATCTCCGGGTTCGAAAACACTTGTTTTCGCATATTCCAGAGCACAGGCCGAAGAATTCAGTGCACTCATGAGAAGACTGGGAGTAGAAGCTGCTGTTCACCATAGTTCCATTTCAAAATCGCTGCGCGAAACTATTGAAGAGACGTTTAAGAACGACAAGGGAATGCGTGTTGTTGTTGCCACTTCGACACTTGAGATGGGTATCGATATCGGAGATGTTGACAGAGTTGTGTTTCTTGAGGTGCCTTATTCAGCTGCTTCATTCGTACAGCGCTTTGGACGATCTGGAAGGAAATCAAGAATTGCTCGTGCGACAATGTTCTTAACTGATGATCACAGCGTCTACAGAGCGATTGGGATACTGCAGATGCTGAAAGACAAGTCGGTCGAAGGTCTATACCCTCTCAAGTTCTATCCCCAGTTGCTCGGGCAGCAGCTCATATCACTCACATACCAGCAGAGTATACTGGACAGGAGTTCTCTTGAGCTTCTAACGAGAGCGTTCCCATTCAGGGAAATTAAGCGACAGGTATTTAGAGAGCTTTTGGATCATCTTACGGAGAAAGACTATATCTCAAAGAGGCCCACCGGGGAGTTGATTCCGGGATCAAAGTCAAGAGAAATACTGGAAAGTGGGATGTTCAAAAAGGACTTCGTCGTCCTTTTTCCAATCAAGTCAGAGTACACAGTTTTTCATAACGGTGTAGAGGTCGGCACACTTCACCCGCTGTTTGTTGAAGCCTTGGAGAACCTTGCAAAGAACGATAAGAGCGCGTCTTTCCTGCTTGCAGGAAAAACCTGGGATGTTAAGAAGATTGATCATTCACTTCTCAGCATTAGTGTTGGCAAAGGCAAAGGTAGCAAACGGCCCGCATGGATAAGTTTTGGACCCAGATTCAGCTTTGACTTTGCTATGGCCGTGAGGCGAGGTATACTGAATCGCGACTTTCCGGATTATGCCAATCTGTCTGAAGGAGCTGAAGAAGAGATCAATCTTCTGATCAGAAATGAAGAAACAGGATTGTCAGCAGATTCTCTGGTTACTATTCACGAAAAGGAAACAGAGGAAAGAAAGAACGCTATAGTGATGAGCACGTACGCTGGCGATACCGGAAATCTTCTCATCAAGTATCTTCTGAAGTTAGTTGATCCTAACGTGGAAAGAGTCTCACATAACTGGAAAGAAATCAGCTTCAAGAGTAGTAAGAGAACTAACTTGCTGAAAAGAGAACTCATCGAGCGACTTGAACTCGGAGAGAGCTCGGTAAAAGAAAGCATCGCTCAGTACCTTCTGGAAAATCCTTCCGAGATGAAGACAGTGTATTCCTGCACTGGCGATAAGCTTCGTGAATATGCAACTGACGAAATAATTGCAATGTATCTGGCGGAGTATATATACGATCAGAGAGTTGTTGATATGCTAATCAACTCCGCGTGATCATCGATCTGAACTATTTTCTTTCATCTCATTGTTCACATCAGGGTATGTATAATAGAGTTTGAGTGACCTGAACTGAGGTGATTAAAGTGTTCATTATTGTTTTGCTGATAATCAATCTTGGACTCACTGGATATCTTCTGTACAAGACTGTTCTTGAGAATCCTCGGAGTCGTTCCGGTGAGCAGAGGTCTTACACATCAGAACCGCATGGCCGGGTCAAGCCAGAAACCGAGGCGAATTTCTTGAAAGCGGCAGAGAATGCACTCAACTCTGGCCGAATCCATGAATCGGAACTACTGCTCAAGAGTTGTCTCTTTCACTATCCAACAAGCTCAAAGGCTCTCGAGAGGTTCTTGAATCTAATGATTATCAGGGTTGACAAATCTTCAGACTTTGATGAGAAACTCTATTACCTTTCACAGGCTGAGAATAGTATCCTCAGATTCTCTGAAGCTGCTGGTCCAAGGGTAGTCAGCAAAGCTGCAGAGGACTTTGAGAGAATCAACCGCAAGAAGGAAGAGTTGCTCCGGGAGAGAGAAAACACGAGATACGAGCAGAACAGAGAGATGATTCTTCGTTTTGAGGAGCTGGCCGTGAAATTGGAATCTGCTGAAGAAGAAAGTGAGACTAGAGTCATTCTCTCTGAAGCCTGCTCAATAGAAGAGGCTTTGAATGAGAAAACGGCAGACGAAGAGCTTAGAGAACGCTATGCAAAAGCAAGAGAAAGGATCGACAAACTGGCCTCGACAAAGGGAGAAGAGATAAGAAACAGAAGGCTTGCAGAGTACAACAGCTCAGTGCTGGATCGACTGAACAATTTGCTTGATGACTTTAACAAGAACGAGAAGGTCTACGAAAAGTCAGCAGGAGACTTTGCTAAGGTAGTTAGAGAAACGATTGCAGGCATAAACCCGTATTACCTTTCCACCGAGGTTCTGACTTACTTCAATTACGTCTATGGTTTCGTCTTCAGCCTGGTAGAGGATGATGTGAAGTACGAAATTACCAAAGTGATGACTGATACACCTAAAGAGGTGATCGAGTGAAGAAGGCGCTTGGCCATGTTTTTTTGAGGCGAGAATGCTCTTCTCTCAAGCTCTTTGAAGGCAAGAAGAATCCAAATTGGGTAAACATTTGCATTTCGGATCTGATAAAGACAACCGATCCAGTAGGAGCGAGTGTGTCTTCTACATCATCCATCAAAAGTTCGCGGCGAATATGTGAGACATTTTCCAGGTTTCGCGATATGGCGCGTTCATCAATCGGTTTCAAATCTGCATTCAAAATTGTGAGCGAACGAGACACAGAGTCAATACTCAGTCTAGTTGCTACCAAAGTGCCTGAAAGAAGCTGGACAACACCAGGGCGTGTTCTTGGCAATCTTGCATATATCGGATCAATGGTGACGCTTCATTTAATGAAGAACCGAACAGAACAGAACCTGTTTCGAAGACTTCGCTATTATGAGTTCTCGCTGACATCAGATAAGATCAGGCGGGAACTCGTCCACAACAAATGATCAGCACCTGGTTATGCAACCTCAACAATCCTCTTTATCATTCTCAGAACACGCAGGACCTATAAGCTCTTTCATAGAGTCTTCAAAAACCCCAGCACTTCGTCAACGTGACCCTTCACCTTCACCCCTCTGTATTCTTTTAGAATCTTTCCGGTCTTGTCGATGACAAACGTTGATCTGTCAGTTCCCATATACTCCCTGCCGTACATCTTCTTTGGTTTTATTACGTCGTACAACCGATGAATTCTTTGATCAGGATCGCTCAGAAGATCAAAGTTGATGGAGGTTTTCAGAGCGAAACTTGAATGGGATTTGATGGAGTCTTTGCTTACTCCCAGAATTACGGTATCCAGTTCTTCAAACTCTTTCTCTCTATCTCGAAAGCCCTCTGCCTCAAGTGTACAACCTGATGTGTTATCCTTCGGATAGAAGTAAAGAACTACGTTCTTTCCTCTGAACTGAGAAAGTGAAACTGTTCCACCTTCGTGAGAAGGCAGCTCGAAATCGGGTGCCATGTCTCCGATCTTTGGAGCGCTCATTATTCTCCCTCCTTTTTTTGAATCTTTCTAAGTTAATGATACTATAGGGAATCACTAATCAGTACTGCCAAAGAAGTTAGTTTACTGAGAAACAGCACACAGTTTATGGTATCTTCCCACCTGGCAGTGCTTGTTGTTTCTCACGATTACAAGTAGTGTCTTCAGTGAAGCAAACAACCAAAAGGCTTCTCTCTGAATGCTGCAGGTTTCAGATATCGCCGGTCGATTGTCTCAGCAATGTGTTGCTGTATAATCAAGTCATTCCGTGACCTGATCGAGCGTATCTGCAACGTTGACATGCGCCGGTGGGCCTCGATACTCTGAGGAGGGGATTCATGAAGACTTTTAGAGTGCAAGAGAAAGGCTTCTCTGGATTTCTGGTCTTTCTTGTAATCATTCTGTTTACTGGTATGACACTTGGAATGAGTGCTG
>LDZU01010449.1_pt1 | contig 32207 bp, 31 predicted proteins | sample 615531 | NCBI WGS metagenome assembly LDZU01 (sample SAMN03408293, study PRJNA278302) | terrestrial metagenome | isolation source: oil reservoir sample SB2 | place: USA: Alaska, North Slope, Schrader Bluff formation | collected 2011-09 | reverse complement strand
GTTTAAAATAAGCCGGTTCGCCGGTGAAGCGCTGGCCGTGTTCGGGGTAGATCTGATGCTGGCGGCGCCAGAAATCAGGCATATCGGTTACATATGAGTAAGCAGCATTGATGCGCGCCAGGGCCTGCTCGGCCGGGCCGATCACAAAGGCCGCTCCACCCGCCCCGGCGGTGAACTCCAGCGCGTCGCCCGGTTTTCCTTGCGCGGTATCCGCGCCAATGGCCAGAGCGTAGCTGCCCATGCCCGAACCGACCAATCCCATGGCTGCCACGATCGCTTCGGTGCCGGCTTTGCAGGCGAATTCCAAGTCGGCAGCTTGAATATGCACCGGCGCGCCCACCGCCTCCGCCACGATGGTGGAGCTGGGCTTGACCGCATACGGGTGCGATTCCGAGCCGACCCACACCGCGCGCAGTTCCAGAGGGTCGATACCGGCTCTGGCCAGCGCGTTGCGGGCTGCTTCAATGGAGATCGTGACAGTATCCTCGTCCAATCCCGCCACCGCTTTTTCCTTGACCGGTGCGCCACCTTCATCACCCGACCAAATGCGCAGTACTTCGCTGGCCGGCAGGCGATATTGTGGAATGTAAACCCCATACCCAATAATGCCTACCGCGCGGGCAGGCTTTAGTAACAGATCCTCTTTCTCGTTCACTGTTCGCTCCATTCGTTCAAGATTGCGATCGCACGCTCCATGCGAATATTCCCTTCTTTTACAAGCTGCTCCGCCAGAGCAGCCACCCTGTCGGGTGGAGCGCCGGCAGCCACAGCCACCTGCCTGGCATGCAGCGCCATGTGCCCACGCTGGATGCCTTCGGTAGCCAGGGCGCGCAGGGCGCCCAGATTCTGTGCCAGCCCGACCGATATGATGATCTCAGCCAGGTCGGAGGCTTTTTGCACTCCCATCAATTTCAATACTGCACGCGCAGTGGGATGCACGCGGGTGGCTCCGCCCACAATGCCAACTGCCATGGGCATTTCCAGCTCGCCCAGCAGGTTGCCCTGCGCGTCAGCTGACCAGGTGCTCAGGCTAGTATAGCGCCCGCTCCGGGCGGCATACGCATGCGCGCCGGCTTCCACCGCCCGCCAGTCATTCCCGCTGGCGATCACCACCGCATCCACCCCGTTCATAATACCTTTGTTGTGGGTGGCAGCGCGGTAAGGATCCGCCGCGGCAAATGCCCAGGCTGCGATGATGCGATCGCGCACCTCTTCCCCACTGAAGTTGTCATACGCCAGTGCTTCCATGGGGATGGTGCAGGTCGCTTTGGCTAAACGCCTATCAGCCAGGTTGGAAAGGATGCGCAGCAGCACTCTGCCGCCCGTGACCTGCTCCACCAGCGGGCTGATGCGCTCCAGCGCGGTGTTGACCGCGTTCGCGCCCATGGCATCCCGCACATCCAGGATGAGGTGCAGCACCAAAAAACTCCCCAGCGGGGAATCTTCAATGATACGAATCTCCAAATCTTTCGGACCGCCGCCCACTTTTACAAGCATAGGGTCAGCTTCGGCAGCCTGCGCCATGATCTGCTCTCTGGCAGCCAGCAGGGCTTTTTCCGCAGCGGGGATATCCGCCACATCCAGAATTTGCAGCTGCCCGATCATCTCCTGCGCGCTGGCTTTGGCAGTGAATCCGCCGCCCGCCTGCGCCAGCTTCGCCATATACGAAGCCGCCGCCACTACGGAGGGTTCTTCCACCGCCATCGGCACTAAAACCGTTCGCCCGTTAATTACAAAATGCTGGGCGATGCCCAATGGTAAACCGTAAATGCCCACCACATTCTCGATCATCAGGTCCGCCTGTTCGGCAGACAACCCGCCCTGCGAGCTGAAGACCGCCAGTTCTTCTGCACTTAATGCGGAAGTTGCCCGCAGCACCTGCAGGCGCTGGGCTAGATCCATCTGGTAGAACTTTTTATCATCAGGCATAGTTCAACACTCTCTTCCTCAAGGAAGCATTCGGTCTATCATACAGAATCAATACTGGCAAAAGCTATCAGATCGAGTCAAGCGATCGGATAGGTATCACCGGGCTTTAAGATGACCACTTTGCTGTCAGTCTTTTCCTCCACCTGGCGTTTCCACGCCCGCGCATCCTGCTTAATGAGCGGGAAGGTGTTGTAGTGCATGGGGATGGCAATTTTGGGGCGCAGGAATTCCACTGCCCGCAGCGCATCTGCCGGACCCATGGTGTAATTATCCCCGATGGGCAGCAGCGCCATATCCACACCTTCATCCCCAATCAGGCGCATATCGCCAAATAAGCCGGTATCCCCGGCAAAATAGAGCTTTTTTTTATCGGGCAGGGTCAGCAGAAATCCGGCCGGGTTGCCGCCACATGAGCCATCTGGCAGTTCAGAGCCATGCAGAGCCAGGGTCAATTTGCAGTATCCAAAGGGATACTGGTATCCGCCGCCCAGGTGCTGGGCATGTGTCTTTACATCCCGTTCGTGCAGCCAATCTGCGATCTCCGCTACCGCGATCACGGTTGCGCCGGTGCGCTTGGCGATCATCAATGTATCCCCAATATGATCCCCGTGACCATGGCTCACCAGAATAAAATCCGCTTCCACTTCGTCCGCGCTCGCGCTGGCAGCCGGATTGCCGCTGAAAAAGGGATCAAAAAGCAAGCGCTGGGCATCCACCTGCAGTCCAAAAGTCGCATGACCGTAAAAGGTAAGCTGTGAAGTCATACCATCCTCCTCGTAATTCATTCCTTTCTATATTTTAATGAAGGAAGTTTGATTATTCCATATTTTCAGGGTTAACATATACAATAAAAGGGCAATATTTCAAACTGTATTTCAAGGAGAGAACGATGACTGATCCGCGCATAAAAAAACTCGCCACCCTGCTGGTGGATTATTCATTGGGCGTGCAGCCCGAGCAACGAGTGCTGCTACAAGGGGAAGCAGGCGCTGAACCGCTCATGATGGCCGTCTTCAATATCTGCCTCGAGCGGGGAGCCTCACCCTTCATCTGGCAGTATCCCGAAGGAATGACCGACAGCATTTTCCGGTATGGAAAACCGGAAAAATTTGGGGAATATCTACAAGAGCTCAAGCGCTTTGTGGAAACATATGATCACCGTGTGCGCATCCTCGGGGAATCCAATACCAAGGAACTTTCTGGCTTTGACCCGGACCTGGTTTCAAAATTCTATGCCGAAGGCGGCAAGATATCCAGGATCATGCTCGATCGCGAGATGAAAGGTGAGCTACACTGGGTTTTAACTCTATTCCCCACCCAGGCGTATGCGCAGGATGCAGCTATGAGCCTGCCGGATTTTGAAGATTTCGTTTACAACGCCTGCATGCCCGACCAGGATGACCCGGTGGGGTACTGGAAAAAAGTGGCCGCCCGCCAGGATAAGGTCATCCAGTGGTTGAAAGGCAAAGAGCACGTGCATGTGACCGCCCCCGAAACCGATCTCACCCTGAGCATCAAGGGCAGACCTTTCGAGAACTGCGCCTGCAAGGTCAACGTTCCGGATGGGGAAATTTTCACCTCTCCGATTGAGAACTCCATGAACGGGCATGTCTATTTCTCCTACCCCACACTCTATGAAGGTTTTGAAGTCTCCGGTGTGCGTCTGTGGTTCGAGAACGGCAAGGTCGTCAAAGCCAGCGCGGAGAAAAATGAAGCGTTCCTCATGAAAAAACTCAATACTGACGCGGGCTCCCGCTATCTGGGCGAGTTCGCCATCGGCACCAATGAGGGCATTCAGAAATTCACCGGGCAGATCCTCTTTGACGAAAAGATCGGCGGCAGCTTCCACATGGCGCTCGGGCACGGCTACCCGGAGACCCTCAGCCAGAATGAATCCGCCATCCATTGGGATATGATCTGCGACCTGCGCAACGGCAGCAGGATCGTGGTGGATGATGAACTGCTCTACGAAAACGGCAAATTCGTCATCGATTTCTAACCAGAAAATTGGTATCAGGGAGAAGGGCGCGCATGCTGCGCCCTTCTCTTTTGGGTTACAATACAATTTAAGAATGGAATCGGGCAGGATGAATCTATGAAAATGCGCTTGGGTATAGCACAGATCGACACCAAACTGGGGGTAGTGGATGCAAATTTGCAGAAACACCTGGAATACATAGAAAAAGCCCGCCAGGAAGGGGCGGATCTGCTCATGTTCCCTGAGCTTTCCCTGACCGGTTACGTACTGCAGGACCTGGTACCGGCGGTGGCGCACTGCCCAACACCGGCTGACCCGATTTTCAAGGAATTGTTCAAAGCCAGCCAGGATGTTGACCTGCTGGTCGGTTTTGTGGAGGAAGACGAACGCAATCGTTTTTATATTGCGGATGCTTATCTCTCCCAGGGGAAACTAGTGCACATCCACCGCAAGGTCTATTTGCCCACCTATGGATTGTTCGATGAAGGGCGTTTTTTCGCCTGGGGTGACAGCACCCAGGCATTCGACACGCGTTTTGAGCGCAGTGGAATCCTGATCTGCGAAGATTTCTGGCATATCGCGCCGCCCTATCTGCTGTGGTTGGATGGTGCGGACCTGCTGCTGTTTACCTCCGCCTCTCCCGGCCGCGGTCTCACCGAAGCTCCGCAGCTTTCCACTTCCATGTGGGTGGAGAGCATCAACCGCGCCTACGCCAGCATCTTTACCTCTTTCGTGGCGCACTGCAACCGGGTGGGTTTTGAAGATGGACTGCATTTCTGGGGCGGCTCAACCGTGTACGATCCGGATGGTAACTGCCTGGCAAAAGCCCCTTATGATAAAGAAGCCTTTCTCACGGTCGAACTGGACCTCAACCAGCTGCACCGCACGCGAGCGCGCCTGCCACTCTTGCGCGATGAACGCACTGCCCTGGTGCAGCACGAATTAAACCGCATTCTATCCAATGACCGTTCGAATTCCGGGAAATGATGGAGGGATGATGAAAATTGACCTCACGATAAATACCGAACTGGCAAACGAGATCCTGACCGCCTTCATCCACAGCGAAACCACGCGGGCAGGCTTTCAGAAAGTGGTAGTGGGGCTTTCCGGCGGGATCGACTCCGCCCTATCCTGCGTGCTGGCAGCCAAAGCGCTCGGCCCGCAAAACGTACTGGCGGTGCGCATGCCTTACCGCACTTCTTCCCCCGATTCGCTGGAACACGCTCAATTGATCATTGAGCAATTTGGAGTGCAAACCATCACCATCCCCGTTACCGCTATGGTGGATGGGTTGATCAATGAATTCCCTGATATGAACAACCAGCGCAAAGGCAATATCATGGCACGCTGCCGCATGGTCGTGCTGTATGACCAATCCAGCGCCTTCAACGGGCTGGTGGTGGGTACCAGCAACAAGACCGAGATCCTGCTGGGCTATTCCACCCTGTATGGCGATTCCGCCAGCGCGTTCAATCCCATCGGTGATCTGTATAAAACCCAGGTGCGCCAGCTGGCTGCCGCGCTCGAGATCCCGGATGTGATCATCAAAAAAGCACCCAGCGCTGACCTGTGGGCTGACCAGACTGATGAGGGAGAGCTCGGTTTCACTTACGCCGAGGTGGATAAGCTGCTCTACCTGCTGGTCGATGAACGCTACACTGCCGATGAATGTGTGGAAGCCGGGTTTGCCAGAACCTTCGTGGATACCGTGGTGAACCGCATCCGGCGCTTTCACTTCAAGCGTATGCTGCCGCCCATTGCCAAATTGGGCAGCCGTACCATCGGTTATGATTTCTTATACTTGAGAGATTGGGGAACATGATCGCGAACATGCGCAAGGTATTCACTTATTTTTTATTTCTCATTTTGCTGACCACCTGTGCTCCCGCCCTTGCGCCAGCACCGACGGAGACAGCCATCCCTCTGCCAACCAACACAGCCCTGCCCACACTGGCTTTGCCAACAGATACGCCAATCCCTGCAGCTCTGCCGACCCTCGCACCTACAGCCATTCCATCCAAACCACAAACCGTGCTGATCTATCTGGTGGCAGTGGGCGATAACGGCGCTTCCGGTGAAATGATCGGCTGCGGTGACAGCCTGGTGGCGGTCGAGGTAGCCATCGAACCGACCGTGGCCGTGCTGCGGTCTGCCCTCACCGCCCTGCTCAATCTGGCACCGCAGATGACCTACGGGCAATCAGGCTTATATAACGCGCTTTATCAATCCAACTTGCAGATCGAGTCCATCGATATTGTGGATCGCGAAGCGATCCTCCGGCTGACCGGTACGCTTATATCCGGAGGGGAATGCGATATCCCCCGCATTGAAGCGCAGCTCACAGCCATCGCACTTCAATTCTCCAGCATTGATTCCGTTACCATCTACGTGAATGGCACTTTGTTATCAGATGTGCTGGATCTGCGGGGGTAGAATTCGTATTTAATTCAATAAATTGTGCCGTTCCAGCGCGGTTTGCAGGATCATCATGATCAATTCGTCATGCGAGATACCATCCGCATTGGCCGCGATCACCAGATCAGAAATACCCGGGGAAAGCCCTGGCAGGGGATTGATCTCCAGGATATAGGGTTTCCAGTTATCCTTCACATCCAGGCGGAAATCCACCCGCGCCACATCCAGCGTGCCCAGCACGCGGAAAACAGCGGCTGCCAGCCAGTTCAACTCATCCACCATATCTTCATCGAGGGGTGCCGGGCAGATATAGTTTAAATCCTCCGCTAGCGCAACTTTCAAGCGGTTGCTGTACACCGCATCAGTTAATAAATAGGGTTTCAGGTCTACTTCCATGGGTGGCAAAAAGCGCAGCCCTGATTGGATGCGCGGCAAATTTTCATCGTGCGGGATGCGGCGAGCAATCGGTCCATGCAGATTTCCTACCAGGCCAACCGTGATCTCGCGCCCTTCGATGTATTCCTCAACCAGAGCCGGCTGGTTGTAGCGGTTCATGATATGTGCTACCTGTTCGTACAATTCTTCTTTGGTATTCACCACCGATTTCAAACTAACACCCATGCTGGTGCCTTCGCGGCTCGGTTTCACAAACAACGGAAAGCGCAGGGTAGGATCCAGCGGTTCGTCGACCCTTTCAAAGGTTTGAAAGGGCGGCGTGGGCAGTTCGTGAAAATCGAGAATGCGCTTGGTCATGGGTTTATCAAGCGCCAGAGAAAGCGTCAGCACTTTTGATCCGGTATAGGGAATGCGCAGCATCTCAAGAATAGCGGGGATATGTGCTTCACGCGAATCACCATAGTACCCTTCGCAGATATTAAAGCAGATATCCGGCTTATATTTCGGCAGCGTATCAATTATCGTGAAATTACCTTCGAAGAATTCGCAATCGTAACCCCCATTGCGCATAGCTTGTAAAATTGTATTAATAGTTTTTTCTGAGTCTAAATCATCCCATTGATCCTCAGGCATGCCCTCCCAACGAGGTGCATTTACTTTCAGGTTAGCAAGTAGAGCAACCCTTTTCTTTTTCAATGATAACTCCTCATTCAGTTGTAGTAAAAATAATCAGGCAGTAAATTTTTCATAGTATTCGTCCCACTGTTTAATCATATCATCGAGCTGTTCCTGCATGAAGAGGTAATTTTTTCCAATTTTTCCAACTTCGTCAGAATCAATGTCCGGATTCTTTAATTCCTGCTCCAGAGCTTGAATTTCTGTCTCCAATGTGTGTATACGTGTTTCCAGTTCAAGCAGTTTCTGTTTGTTGAGTTTTTTCCCGCCTGCTTTCTTTGAAGCAGGATGCGTCGGGTTGGTTATTTCTCTTTCGGCAGATTCAACGACCGCTCGCCGTAAGGATGTGAATTCCGCGTATCCGCCTTTAAATACCTGCAATGTCTTTGAAATCGCATCCACCAGCCAGATCTGGGTGGCCAGCGCTTCCAGCAGATAGCGGTCATGGGTAACCAGCAGGATCGTCCCGTTGAAATCAGCCAGCACCGCCTGCAGGATTTCCTGCGAAGGCAGGTCAAGATGGTTGGTGGGTTCATCCAGAAAGATCAGGTTCACATCCTTCAGCGCCAGAATGGCCAGCGCCAGGCGGCCGCGTTCTCCACCACTCAGAACGCTCACGGTTTTGAAAACATCATCCCCGCTGAACAGGAACTTCCCTAAATAATTGCGAATGTCGGCAGGCAGCAGCTTGGGGGCATTGGCCTGGATCTCCTGCATGAGCGTCCAATCCATGTGCAGATCTTCGTGCGCCTGGGCAAAATAACCAACATCCAAACTGGCTCCCAGGCTTACTTCACCCCGGTAGGGAGGGATCTGCCCCAGGATGGTGCGCAGCAGGGTGGTTTTTCCCGCGCCGTTCGGTCCGATCACGCCCACACATTCCCCGCGCCGTAATTCCACATCCGGCATGCTGAAAAGGGAAATATGCTCATCCTTGAAACCGATCTGCACCTGTTTGGTGCGCAGGATGATATCGCCTGAACGGCGGTTGTCTTTAAAGCCAAACGCCATCCTGTGTTTGCGCGATGGAGGGATAAGCTGTCCTTCTTTGAGCATGCGCTCCAGGCGCCTGCGTCTGCCTTTGGCCTGGGCTGTATTCTGGCCGGCAATATTGCGGCGGATATAATCCTCTTCTTTGGCTATAAATTCCTGCTGGCTTTCATATTCCTTCATCTGGCGCTGCATGCGTTCCTGCCGCTGCACCAGAAAAGACGAGTAGTTGCCCGAATACATCTCGATCGCCGGCGTCATTTCCCAGATGGCATCCACCGTCTGGTCGAGGAAATAGCGATCATGTGAAACGATGACCACCGAACCGTTATATTTCTTCAAGAAATCTTCCAACCACTCCATCGCCTGGATATCCAGATGATTGGTGGGTTCATCCAGCAGAAGAACGGTCGGATTCATTAAAAGCAGTTTCGCCAGATACGCCCGCGTGCGCTCTCCCCCGGAAAACTGCGTGATGGGGCGGGTCAGATCAATTTCTTCGAAACCCAGTCCGCTAACAATGCGCAGAATATATGAATCGATGGTGTAGCCGCCCAGGCGCTCATACCGCTCATGCAGATTTCCAAGCCGGTTGATGAGCGCATCCTCATTCGGATGATCGTGCAGCTGTGCTGTCAGTTCATCAATTTCCTTTTGCAGATTGAAAACATCTGCCAGCGCTTCACGGCATTCCTGCTGCAGTGTTTGTGAGGAATGAAAACGGGATTCCTGGGGGAGATAACCCAACTTCAGGTCTTTTGCCCATGCGATGGTGCCGCTATCCGGTTTTTCAATTCCATACAGCATGCGCAGCAGGGTGGTTTTTCCAATTCCATTCTCACCAACCAGCCCAATGCGGGCATGCTGCGGAACGCTCAGCGAAATATCACTGAAGAGGTCTTCCGCCCCAAAGGATTTTGAAAGATGCGATGCCGTGATCAGGGACACAGTGCTTTCCTTTTCCGTCCACTAGACGGAAAGAAATTTTACCCGAATTTGTTCCCCAATACCCACTCCAAGTTCCCGGGAGGCATTTCCATTCACCACACACACCGCCACAAAGCCAAAGCTGTCGATCACCGCCACAACCTGCCCGGGCAGGGCTTCGCCGTAGGTTTGCAGTAGAGGAATATCGGAAAGATCACCGATTGATATGTGAATAACAGACTCAGATGAAAAGGATGGGAAGCGGATATTGGATGCCAGGTTTCCAAATGCATCCACGTGGATGATCTCACCGCTCATTTCATCCTGGTCGCGTGATGCTTCCGGCAGGTCCAGCAGCACCGGCTGCTCCAGTTCTTCTCCAAGGTCAAGCAGGTCCACACCAAGTGCCAGGTGTGCCGCTACCGGGGCGAAAATATCCCGTCCGTGAAATGTACGGCTGATCTGCGGCAGCCAATACTGCGCATTGGTTAATGCCACTGTTTGGATGGGCTGTTCTTTTTGTGCCTGTTCCCGCAGCAGCACGCTGGCCAATCCGTTATCCGGTCCAACAAAGAATTGGTCTCCAAAGCGGGCGGCCATGCCGTGCCGGCTGGTACCCACTCCGGGATCCACCACACAGCAGTGAATTGTGCCGGATGGAAAATAGGGGTAGCTTCTCCCCAGCAAATAGGCTGCCTCGGTAATATTGTGTGGGTGGATCTCATGGCTCAGGTCGATCACCCTTGTGCCGGGAGCAATGCCTTCGATGACGCCCTTCATGATGCCAACGTATCCATCCTTTTCGCCAAAATCCGTCAGTAATGTTATGACAGCCATACCTGCACCTTCTCTCTTTATTATTGTACCGATGATTGCTCACAAAATCGATACGGGTTGTGATTTGACAGTGCATTTTTCACGGGGTATGCTTAACCGCTGATCCTATCTGCATGATTGGAAACAAGAAAATGACCAAACCACCTATCTGTGATTACGAAGGCTCCGATTACCAGAAATCCTTCTGGGAGGAAGGCGGGCGCGAGTATGAAGACGCCGTGGAAGCCATCGCCCTGCGTCGCCTGCTGCCCCGCAGTGGAAAGCGCCTGCTGGAACTGGGCGCCGGAGCCGGGCGCAACACCCCACGCTACACCGGGTTCGAGGAGATCACCTTGCTGGATTATTCGCACACCCAGCTTGAGCAAGCCCGCTTACGCCTGGGCGCTTCACAGAAATATCGCTACGTGGCGGCAGACGCTTACAACCTGCCCTTCGCGCCGGCGGTCTTTGACGCCGCCACCATGATCCGCACCATCCACCACCTCAAAGAAGCAGAAAGCGCTCTCAAGCAGGTCAGCCAGGTGCTGGGGCAGCAGGCTGTTTTCATCCTGGAATTCGCCAACAAACGGAATCTAAAAGCGATATTGCGCTATCTGCTTAGAAAACAGAGCTGGAACCCTTACCGCCTGGAGCAGGTGGAATTCGTGGAGCTGAACTTCAATTTTCATCCCAGGCAGATGCGGAGCTGGCTGCGCCAGAACGGTTTTTCCATCGAGCGCCAGCTCAGCGTTTCGCATTTTCGGGTGGGCTTTTTAAAGCGCAATCTCCCGCTCGCTCTGCTCACCGGGCTGGATTCCGCCCTGCAGGGAACGGGCGCGCTGTGGCAGCTCACCCCCAGCGTTTTTGTGCGCAGCACGCTCAGGCAGTCCGCTCAACCCCTGCAAGATTTTGCTTTCAAATGCCCGCAGTGCGGAAATTTCCCTTTAAAGCCCGTGCTGGCAGATATTACCTGCCCCAAATGCGGTACGATCTACCTATTTCAAGACGGCATTTATGATTTTCGCTTGAAGTAAGAGTGGCAGGGTTTACCAGTGAACGGCGACAATGGAATGCCGCCCTTGATTTTTTCCACCACCCAAAAATGCGAGAGCCCCAACCCGCGCAGGGGAGTCTTTTCCAAGAACTGCAGCACGCCACGTACGATCTTGCCCAGCGCCGGGCTGCGCTGGATGATATTGTCGTATGCCCCAAAGATCACAGTGCGGTAGATGAAGCGCACCGGTAGCCCATCGAACAATGCTTTCAAATCGCCGGCGCGGTAGATGCGCACATGCGGAGCGAGCTTATCCCGCCAGCGGTTGGGGAGGTAATTCACGAAGAGTTTGTTCCCGAAATGATATTTCCCCTTCCGGTAGATACCGTGCGTCTCGAAGGGATAACCGCGGTTGGGGCAAAAAAGGATCAGGCGCCCGCCGGGCTTCAGCACGCGCACGATCTCCCTGACTGCCTGGTGGTCATCGGCTACATGCTCGATCACCTCATTGCTGATAACCAGGTCGAAGGTATCTGCTGCATGCGGCAGCGCTTCGCCGGCTGCGAGCAGGACAGCCAGTTTTTTCTGCTGTGTTTCCTGCACACGCTCAAAATCGATATCCAGCCCCACAGCCAGGGCTGCCTGTTCGTTCAGCCGCTGCAGATATTCGCCCACCCCGCAGCCATTTTCCAGGATCTCGCCGTGCACGCGTTCTCCGGCGTACTGGCGGATCATCTGCAGACGGCGTTCCTGGCCTGCCCGCCAGACATAAGATGGCTCGCCGCACAGAGCAGCTTTACTAGCGGATGTATTTTCGTTTTCCATCAATGGTTTTTCTTATCCTTGTTATTTTAAGAGGTAGCCGTTATTGGAATGGCTTTCTAATACTGCGCTGTATTCGGAACCCAAGCCAGCACAGTGGTGCCCTGATGGCGGATGGAGATGATCTCAATTCCTCCTCCCACCGTTTCAACGCGGCTGTTCATATTTGAAAGTCCATGCCCCAGGCGCTGGTTGATCTTGGCCAAATCAAAACCGACCCCATCATCGTTCACTTTGAGCATGACGCGCTGGGGAGTTTCCCACAGGCGCACATTCACCTTGGTAGCTTTGGCATGTTTGGCCACATTTGCCAGAGCTTCCTGGCAAATGTGAAAGAGGATCTCGGAGTTTTCATCCGGTATCGTATCCACATTTTTCAGATCTTTTTCCAATTCCACTTCTACCAGAGTATTAGCGCGAAATTCGCGCACCAGGCTCTCGATTCCCAAATACAGGTTTTGATTTCTTAACTGGCGCGGCCGCAGATCTAAAATATAGGCACGGATGTCACGAATGGCATCATTGATGGAACTCAGGGCTTCTTCAATCTGTTTTTCGCTTTCCTTTTCATCTTCATCAAGCTTGATGACAGCATTCTGGAGTGAAAGACCCACCCCATATAAGGATTGAATGATGCCGTCGTGCAGGTCCATTCCAATGCGTTCGCGTTCTTCCATGACAATCAAGCGTTTTGATTCCAGCGTCTGGCGCTCATGAAAAATTACCGCTCCAATGACTGAAGCGGTTTCCATGAGTACATCCTCTACATTCTCATCCATCTTGCGCATCTTTTTATCGGCCAGGCAGAGAACACCAAGCACTCCGCTTTCTGCGCGAATGGGAAAACAGTAGACTGTTGTAAATCCGGCGCGGATGATCTTTTCATTCAATTCGGGGAAGGTTTCTTTCGTCAGATCAAGCATGCAGGGCTCGACCATTTGAGCGATTTTGCCGAGTGTGCTCTTGCCCAATTCATATTGTTCTTCGCGCCAGAAGAATTCCTTGGATTCGCCATAGTGCAGAACCCGCATTAAAACAGGAGATTTTTCATTTTTTAGATAGATCTCCGCATCGGAAAAATCTAAAAAATCAAGAAAAACGGGCAGCATACGTTCCAAATAATCCAGGATGAACGCGGTGGTAACACCATTGCTGCCAATGCGGATGCGTGATCTGCGCAGTTGTTCTCTCTCTTCAAAATCCTGTTGGTTTGCCTGCATACAATTCTTTCCTGGGGAATCTCACTTATACCATTTTACTCAATTTTCCGGACAAACGTCAATTTACACCTGGAGAACCAAAATGTGGTATTGGTATAATTTGAACATAAGAGTGCCATTTATAATAGATAGGAAAGAGCTTGAAAAAGAGATGCAGCAGGAAAACCGCCTGCCGCCCGGGCAGACGCTGACCTTAAAGTTCCCTGTCCTGCATTATGGTGCGGTACCGCTGTTTGTTCCACAAACGTGGAATTTTCGCATCTTTGGGGAAGTGGAAGAAGAAAAAACATGGACCTGGAGTGCGTTTCAGCAGCTCCCGCGCGTACAGGTTCGCTTCGATCTGCACTGTGTCACCCGTTGGAGCAAATTTGATACACACTGGGAAGGCATCTCCATCAAAGCTCTGTTGGATGAAAAGATCATCATACCGAAACCATCAGCGAAATATGTGATCCAGCACGCCGAATACGGGTTCACGACCAACCTGCCTCTTGAGATTGTTGCATCGGCTAATTTTCTGCTGGCCACCCATTATGAAGGGGAACCCATTTCCCCGGAGCACGGCTATCCGGTCAGAGGGTTGGTGGGTGCCCTGCCCGGAAAACGTGGCTTCAAAGATGTCTATTTGTGGAAAGGCGCCAAATGGCTGCGCGGATTGGAATTCAGCAGTATTGATAAACCCGGATTCTGGGAACAGGCCGGCTATCACAATGAAGCGGATATCTGGAAAGAACAACGCATGGGATGATAAAAACGCCCCATTTTTTTACGGGGCGTTTATTCTTACTTGGAAAGTTTTCGCAGATAGAACCACAAGCCCACGCCCGCTCCGATAAAGACTACCCCCAGCAAACCCATGAAGATGGATGGGCTTTCATCCCCAAAGATCGGCAGGGTGCTTGAACTGGGCTGTGCGCCAAAATCGACGATCGAAACGTCACCAGGCAGTAAATTGAGTGTGTAGTTTAAAACCGTGGTCGGATTATATCCTTCCGGAATAGCAACACTGAGGTCGTAATCCCCTTCTGGGATATCTTCAAAACAGATCGGATCGTCGCTGTCATCCGTGGTACCGGTCAAATTAACTATGCTGAGCCGGTCGCGCACACTGACTTCGCCACCCGCCAGGGGCAGTTCTGTCTCCTCCGCCATCGCGTTCCCATTTTCATCGTTGAAGAGATAAATACAGATTGTGCCGTTACCTTTGAGCGGTGTTGGGGTGGGTTCTAAGGTGGTTTGAACTGCCTCGGTAGTTGCAGTCGGTTTTTCCAGCACCCCGATCAAAAGCTGCTGCCCTTCCTGCAAATACAGGCAATCATCACCCTGTAAATTGTTGAGATTGCGCAGCTCATCTTCGGTAATCCCATTCAACAATGCAATGGAAATACAGGTATCGTTGGCTTTCACAGTGTAGAGAATACGCCCATCTGCTTGGGGAGTTGGTGTGTAGTAATAAGCCTGGGGGAGCGGATAACTGCCCGTTGTTGCAATGAACGCAATCATTACCAACAGACAGATAAAAAATACTCCCATCACTCGCATTTGTTTTTTAATCATATCTTCACCTGTGCGGAATTATAACATCCCTGTTTTCAATCCGGCGGGAAGTTTTTCCCGCGAATATTCGCATATAATTAACGAAAATGATAAGATAAACCATCGATATCTGAAATAAAATGGAAGGAAGAACATGTCATTTCACACATTGATACTTGTAGGCCGGCTTGGACAGGACCCAGAAATGCGCTATATGCCCAACGGTCAGGCAGTCACAAATTTTTCAGTTGCCACCGATCGCACCTATAAAAATGCGAATGGTGAGCAGGTTCGGGTTACAACCTGGTTCCGTGTTTCGGTGTGGGGGAAGCAGGCTGAGAGCTGCAACCAATATTTAAATAAGGGCAGCATGGTTTTAATTGAAGGCACATTAAATCCGGATAAAGAAACCGGCCGGCCGCGCATCTGGACCAGTGCGGACGGGCGTTCCGGCACCTCCTATGAGGTAAATGCACAGACCGTTCGCTTCCTTTCCACCCGCTCCACCTCCCCGGATGCTCCTCTTGAATCAGAAAGTGGAATGCCTGATCTGGATGAGAATGACATTCCATTCTAGAGCATCCTATGGATTCTGATTTCACGAGATTATCTGATCAATGCCATCAGGTTCTGGAAGCCTGCCATAAAGCCAGAGAAGAAGCGCTGGAACAAACACGCCTGCTGACACGGCATTCTGCCAATACCATCCGTGCCGTACACCGGCAGGAATACGATCTGGCAACGGAACTGCTCAATGATGCCAGGTCAATCAGCGATGCTCTGAAGATCAACCTTCAGCCATACCCGGAGCTCTATTTCTCCGGCTACACCCAGGATTCCATCAAGGAATATGTGGAAGCCAGGTTAACCTTTGATCTCATCAAAGGAAATCCCCTTCCGCTTCCCGAAGAACTCAACGTTGAAATCTCCACCTACTTGCGCGGATTATCTGAAACCATCGGGGAACTGCGCCGGAAATGCCTGGATATCCTGCGCCAGGGATATTCCGCAGAAGCCGAACGGCTGCTCGACCTGATGGATGAGATCTACGCACTGCTGGTCACGGTGGATTATCCAGACGCGGTCACGCACGGACTGCGCCGCCAGACCGATCTGGCAAGGGGCATTATCGAGCGAACCCGCGCCGACCTCACAACCAGTTTGCGCGAAGAATGCTTGCAGAAGGCAATCGTGAGTCTCGAAAACAGGCTGGATGCGAATGGCAAGGAGTAAACGGACCGTTCGAGCTTCTGAGATTGGAGACTACCTGTTTTGCGAACGAGCCTGGTGGTACACACGCCAGGGTTTAAAAAGCCACAATCAAACAGAACTGGCCGGCGGAATGGCTTTCCACAAAGAACATGCCGATGAGGCTCGCCAGATCCTTTTTCGCCAGGTCGCAGGGTATCTTCTTCTGTCTGCTGCGGTTGTGATTTTCATCTTTGCGCTCGTTTCCGCTTCCATTTCATAGCAGGCATGTCAAACACGCTTCTCTTTTATCTCGGTTTCATCATTCTGGCCAGCGCCATTCTTGTGCTGGTCAGCGCCAACCGGAAAAAAAAGTCGCTTGGGTTGCCTTCCGGTAAGATCATTTATTCTGATCCGGGAATTCTGGGAAGGGTGGAAAAGCCGCTTTATGACCCCGAACTTGGCTTGACCGGAAAACCGGATTATATAGTTGAAAAGCGCGGCCGGTTGATCCCTGTTGAGGTTAAAAGCGGTTGGGCGCCCGAAAAACCCTACGACAGCCATATCATGCAGCTGGCAGGTTACTGCCTGCTGCTCGAACGGAATTATAAAAAACGCCCCCCGTATGGCCTTTTAAAATATAAAAATCGCACTTTTGCCATCCGCTATACCGATGAACTGCGAGAAAATATCATCGCCCTTGTGGAAGAGATCCGTTCCCAAAAAGAGTACGGGGAATTGGATCGCTCCCATCACAATCCGAATCGCTGTGAACGCTGCGGATTCCGCTTTGAATGCGACCAGCGCCTGTAACTGCCACATCCTGGCATATTTTTTCTACTTATCGCTATAATTAATTCATATTATGGAAACTACTTCGTTAAGAAACATAGGGGTTGCCTACCACCCCGATATTCCGGACGCTGTCGCGACCGCGCGAACAGTTGAAGCTTTCTTATTAACTCATGGTGCCGAATCCGTGCTGTGCTGTTCCCTGAAAGAGAGCCATCTGGAAAAAGTGATCGCCTCCAGAAAAATTGACGCGCTGACAGTTCTGGGAGGGGATGGAACTATGCTGCGCGCCAGCCATCTGTGCGCGCCAGCCGGAATTCCGATCACCGGCATCAATTTAGGCACATTTGGCTTTTTATTTGAGCTGGAAAGGACCAACTGGCAGGAATACCTCAGCCGTTTATTAGAAGGGGATTACCGCATTGAGAAACGCATGATGCTGCAGGCTTCTCATTTTCGAGGCGAGAAACTGATCGGCAGCTGGCAGGTGGTTAATGAAATCGTGGTCTGCCGTGGGCAGATGGTAAAACCGATCCGTATTCATGCCAGCGTTGATGAATTTCCGATGGCCAGTTATGTGGCTGATGGGCTGATCGCCGCGACAGCCACCGGCTCAACCGCTTACGCCCTGGCTGTAAATGGTCCAATCATGCCGCCAGAAACCAGGAACATCCTGGTAGTTCCGGTTGCGCCGCATCTTTCTTTTGATCGGGCGGTCATCCTCAACGAAGGTTCCTGTATCACTATCACGGTGAACACTAACCATGAAGCGGTATTGAGCACCGATGGCCATGAGCCGGTCAAGATGATCAATAATGATTCTGTGAAAGTCTCAGCCAGCAACTTGAATATCCAATTCATCCGTTTTCATAATCCCGGTTTTTTCTACAGAAACTTGAACCGCTACATGAAACAAAATCCTACAGTTTAGACCCATTTTTTATTAAATAGAACATGCGTTTATAATATTCAATTAACGATGAACCAACAAAAAAACGAATCAAAGAATAATGAAACCCTGACCTGCTACAGACACCCCGACCGGGAAACCTATCTGCGCTGTAACAAATGTGATCGTCCGATTTGTTCCTCCTGTGCTGTTCTCACGCCAACCGGCTATCGCTGCCCGGAATGCATCCGCAGCCAGGAGAGAAAATTTGATACGGCGCAAATATCAGATTATGTTCTGGCTTGCGTTCTCAGTGCGGGAATTGCTTTTCTGGGAAGCTATATCGCCCGATTTTTAGGTTTCTTCACACTGCTGATAGCTCCCATTGCAAGCATGATCATCAGCGAGGGTGTATTGAAATTAACAAAAGGCAGGAATTCAACTTTATTGAATCGCCTTGTTTTAATCAGCGCGATCCTGGGCAGCCTGCCGCTTCTTCTTCTTGGTCTGTATAATCTGGGCATCTATTTTGCAATCTATGGATTATCTGCAATCAGCAGTTTCCTCCCTACCATCTGGCAGGCAGGCTATACCATTATTATGGCAACCACGCTGCATGCCAGGACGAAAGGACTCTATATCGGATAAGAAGATGCTGAAAGAATTATCGATCCAAAATTTCGCCATCATTCAAGAACTCCACCTGCAGTTCAAACCCGGTTTGACCATCTTCACCGGTGAAACCGGAGCGGGGAAGTCCATCATGCTGGACGCGCTCGAAGTTCTTACCGGCGGAAAGACAGATAATTCCATGATCCGCAGCGGAACGGATACAGCCTATCTGGAAGCCGTTTTAACGCTCCCCACAACCAATCGCGAACCGATTCTACAATTCCTCGAAGAACAGGGTTTGAACGAGAGTGAGGATGAGAACGAGATCTTCCTGAGCCGGGAGATTCGCAAAGAAGGGCGTAATATTGCCCGCGTGAACGGTAGAACTGTTTCAACCGGCATCCTGCGTGACCTGGGCAGTTTTTTAGTAGATATCCATGGCCAATCAGAACATCTTTCTTTGCTAAAAGTAAAAGAACATATCCATCTTTTAGACCGCTATTGTTCCAATGAAGCTCTGCTGGAAGATTACCAGCACACCTATCGTGAATGGGTTCAAAACCACCGTGAACTGCAGGAATTGCGCAAAGCGGAAGCAGATGCCGCCCGCCAGCAGGATCTCTTAAACTACCAGATTCAGGAAATAGAAGCGGCCACCCTCAAAGAAGGGGAGGATGAGGATCTAACCGCCGAATTGAACCGGCTGGCGAATGCAGAAAAACTAGCCACACTCTGTCAAAAAGCCAATGGTTTGTTGGAAAGCAACGACATGGAAGCCAGCGGGGTAGTCGAACAGATGGGAGAGATCAGCCAAGCGCTGCACCGCATTGCCGAGATCGACCGTGCTGTGGCGGACCTGGCATCCCAAAGTGATTCCGTACTGGCATTGATCGATGAGATCTCGCGCGATTTGCAGGATTACATTGACACCGTGGAATACAATCCCAAACGCCTTGAACAGGTGGAAAACCGGATTTCCTTGATCAATTCCTTGAAAAGAAAATATGGTGCGTCTATCAAGGATATCCTCGCGTTTGGCGAAAAATCAAAAAAGCAATTGGATATGATAACGCACGCAGAAGAACGCATTGCGGAATTGGAAGCACAGGAAAAAAACATCCTCGAGCAGCTGGCTCAAAAAAGCATTCTCCTTTCCCAAAACCGCCAGAAGTTCGCGCAGGAATTGGGTAAAAAAATGGAAAAGGAGCTGGCTGACCTGCATATGACGGGTGCCAAATTCAAAGCTGATCTGCAGCAGGTCGCCGATGAAAATGGAATCACCATCCATGAAGATTTCAGGGTCCATTTTGATGAGAATGGGATCGACAAAGTCGAATTTCTCATCGCCCCCAACCCCGGGGAAGGGCTAAAACCGCTTGTAAAAATCGCATCAGGCGGTGAAACCTCGCGTCTGATGCTAGCTCTAAAAAATGTTCTTGCTGAAGCCGATACCATTCCAACCCTGATCTTTGACGAGATCGATCAGGGAATTGGCGGAAGAATTGGCGCCATTGTCGGTGAAAAATTATGGCAGTTGGGAAGAAACCACCAGGTTTTATGTGTAACCCATCTGCCACAGCTGGCCGCCTATGGGATCCAGCATTACCATGTGCACAAACAGATCCAGGATGGCCGAACAATCACCCAGGTTGATGATATAGATGGAGATAAACGGATTCATGAGTTAGCCAATATGTTCGGCGGTGATACCGAAGCCAACTGCGAAGCAGCGCTTGAAGCGGTGGCAAGCGCAAAACAGCGCATTCTCTATTTTGAAAACTCACAAACATAATTGAATGAATTTTCACAAAATTGCTTGACAACTTTCATAAAATTGTGATATAAAATAGTCACCAAACGCTAGGGTGCCCCCCTCACCCTAGCGTTTGGCTTTAAATTGGTCGATCTTTCAATTCCAGATATAATGTACATAGATTTTCTTCAAACGGAGGAATCATGAAAAAGAGATTTAATTTTTTAAGAACGCTGGCAAATATTTTCAAGATCCTGGGCATCCTTCTGGCTGCCATCTCTCTTCTGGGAGGGATCATCCTCATTGTTCTTTCCATGAGCAATGGTAATTTCTGGAGTCTGTTCGGATATGATGCATCCACCGGTTTTTCAATTGGTCTGACTGCCGGGATCATCACGCTCATCGCTGGTTTGCTTTCCGGTCTGATGGTGTATGGATTCGGTGAACTGATCTACGTACTCATCTCAGTTGAAGAGAACACGTATAAAACCAGTGTCTTCCTCGAGGGAATGCAAAAAGACCAGGATTGATCATCCCCGCAGCCCCGAAATGGATGCTACCTTGACGATTCTCGGTGGCTGGGGTATAGTATGCGCACTTGGTTTTCTTTGCCCTCGTAGCTCAACTGGATAGAGCGTTTGCTTGCGGAGCAAAAGGCTGCAGATTCGAATTCTGCCGGGGGCACCATCTTGGAGCGGACTTGCCGCTCCAATCATTTTATTAATTGTAGGGTACGCATGGATCTCACAAAAAAACAAATTCTCTTGACCAATGACGATGGCATTGATTCGCCCGGTTTATGGGCAGCCGCCAGCGTGCTTTCCGAGATCGGTTTTGTTACTGTGGTCGCACCGAGGGAGCACTGCTCAGCCATGGGTCGCGGTTTCGGCAGACATGAAGACGGAAGAATTGAAGTACGAAAAATGGTCATCAACGATCAAGAATGGAATGTTCATGCCGTTGGTGGCACCCCTTCTCAAACTGTGTTGCATGGAATTCTGGAAGTCATGCCGCAAAAACCAGATCTGGTAGTTTCGGGTATCAATTATGGTGAGAACGTGAGCACGGATATATCCTATTCCGGGACGGTGGGAGCTGCCATTGAAGCTGCGTCTTTGGGGGTGCCGGCTTTGGCAACCTCATACCAGATCATGGAAGAAGAGTGGGACACATTTCTGGATATCGATTTTTCTATAGCTGCTTACTTTACGCGTTTCTTTGCCGAGCGGATGCTTTCCACTAAATTGCCCGATGATGTTCACCTCCTGAATCTGGTGATTCCTCAGGGCGCAACAAAGTCAACACCCTGGCAGATCACCCGTCTGGCTCCGGGGCGGTATTACAATCCGTATGTAAAACGGCAGGGTACCTGGGAAGACGAAGGACATTTCAGCTCTCATATCATCGTCGCTGAAAATCTCCCCGAGGATTGCGATGTTACCGCTGTGATCAAGAAGAAAGTGGTCTCGGTCACTCCGGTAAGCCTTGATATGACCTCGCGGGTCGATTTCAAAGACCTGGATGCGCTGCTGCGAAAATAACTTTTTTCTTTTTATGCAGATTTACTGGTGGCAGCATTTTCAAGCGAAAATGAGTCTATTGATCTAAGTCCATTCAAGGAAAATTCCACAAAAATCCTGGCAGCCAGGTGCGGGCTGATAGTGGGTACTTCCCTTAATAACCACAACACGATGGCAATCAGAGAACCGGTCAGGTTGACACTAATTGCTTTGTTTAATATAGGATCAAGATTTCGTGGAATTGGAACAGCTCTTAAAATTTTCTCTTGAATATAATTTTGTAAATCACCCATAATGTTCGGGCGCGGATTATCACTTAACAATGCCAGAAACAACTTTCGGTTATTGCAGGTGTACTGGAAAACTTTTTCCAGAATTTCAACAAAATTACGATCTTTCTTGCTGGTCATCTGGTCGATTTCCGCCACCAGCGAATCAAAACCGCCGGTGAGAAGCTGCATTAAACATTCTTCTTTGTTTCGATAGTGCAGATAAAATGTCGCTCTCCCTACGTTGGCAGTATCGGTAATTTCTTGAATTGTGATTTCATTGAATTTTTTTTCCATCAACAGATCAAGCAGCGCTTCGGTTATTAACTGGCAGGATCGTTGGCTGCGGCGGTCGATTTTATCCATCGTTAAACCTCTTTTCTATACACTCGTCCACTATCAGACATATCCCTGAATTTCATCCTTGTTGGCAAATGGATTAAGAATATAATATTGGACACCATGTACATTATAATGCGGTTTTAGGAGCAGCGTGTATAAGCATCTGATAGTAATCGATGATTTATGCAAAACATATCCCTCTCTGGCGGGTGGCGTTGATGCGCTGAAACATGTTTCATTTAAGATTGGCCAAGGCGAATTCGTGGGAATTGTAGGAAAATCTGGTGCTGGAAAATCCACTCTCGTCAATATGATCACCGGTGTAGATACGCTGACCTCAGGTTCTATCACAGTTGGAGATGTGCAGATCCAGAAGCTTACAGAGGATCAGCGCAACACCTGGCGCGGTCACCATATCGGCATCGTATACCAATCCTTCGAATTATTAAACCAGCTCACCATTTTGGAGAATATCACAATAGCCATGGATTTTTGCGGGAATTATCAAGGGGAAAAAAGTATTGAGCGCGCACTTCATTTGCTCGAACAGGTAGAAATCGGCACCCATGCCTATAAATTACCCACAGCCATTTCCGGCGGGCAGCAGCAGCGCGTAGCAATCGCACGTGCGCTTGCGAATGATCCTGAAATTATCGTGGCAGATGAACCAACCGGTAATTTGGATAGCCAGACCAGTCAGACCATTCTGGATTTATTTTTATCATTACAAAAACAGGGAAAAACAATCATCATGGTAACTCATAATACGAGCATGGTGCCGGTCTTTTCAAAGGTTTATCATCTGGCTGATGGTGTACTCACTGACAGAATTAAAAAAAGAAAATGACCGCCAGAAAAAAAACCGCTTATATTAGTTTGCAGCATATCACGAAAAATTTCCCGCTCAGCTCCGGAGTCTTCACTGCATTGGATGATATCAATATTGATTTTCAATCTTCCGAGTTCACCTGCGTGGTTGGGCGCTCGGGCAGTGGAAAATCGACCTTGATGAACATGATCACGGGTATCGATAAACCCACCTCCGGGAAAATAATCGTAGCAGGAAAACCAATTCAAGATTTTTCCGAGAATGAGCGGGCGCTTTGGCGCGGGATGAATCTGGGAATTGTTTTTCAGTTCTACCAGCTTATTCCCGTGCTTTCGTTGTTGGAAAACGTAATGCTGCCTATGCAAATCTTGGGTGGCCAAGATTTGAAAAAGAATGAAGAAAAAGCATTAAAGTTACTGACTGCCGTGAACTTGCAGGAACAGGCGTACCAGCGCCCTGAAAGAGTATCGGGCGGTCAGCAACAATGTGCTGCAATCGCACGAGCACTGGCCAATGATCCCCCTATCATCATTGCGGATGAACCCACCGGCAATTTAGGATCGGATGACGCTGCCATGGTGCTTGGCATTTTCGTACAGCTGGTCAGAGAAGGGAAAACGGTGGTTATGGTTACCCACGATAATGACCTGGCACAACAGGCCCACCGCATCATCCAACTCTCGGATGGAAAAGTGGTGGGAGATATGATCAGCACCCATAAGGGATCCGCAAACACAGCAGGGAAAGCACGGCATGAAAAATAATCATATCAAACCCAGATGGCATAAGGTTCTGGTTGATTTTTGGGAGAATAAAGCCCGCCTGGCTCTGGTCATTGCCTCCATTTTTATTGGAGTATATGCCGTTGGAATGATCCGGGTAACAAGCACAATCCTCCCTGTAAATTTACAGACAACGTATCAAAATTCAATCCCCGCTAACATCACCATTATTACAGATGAATTTGATCAAAACTTAATCGATGTTATTACCCGAGTTGACGGAGTAGCACTCGTGGATGGTCGTAAAACCGTATCCGTAAGAGCCCGCGTTGCGGGTGAAGACCGCTGGGAAAATCTTACCCTGATAGCAGTAAATGACCCCGAAAAGCAACAATTGAAAGAGCTGACCCTGCAGGAAGGTACCTTTCCATCAAAAGAAGGTAATCTTTTGCTTCTGGCTGAAGCCCTCAATGATTTTGATGTGGAAACCGGCAGTTTATTGGAAATCCAACTGCAGGATGATACCATCCGTACTATTACCGTAACGGGGATCGTGAAAGATTACACTGCCGGCGTCGAAAACACGATGAATCGTCGTATCGCTTTCATGGATAGCGATGATTTACCTTATTTCCACAGCAGCCCTGAAATGAATACGCTCTACGTGAGTGTAGAGGGTGATTCGAATGATCTCACCCACGTGCAAGAAGTCGCAAAGGATGTACAGGAAAAGGTTAAAGATACCGGGCGGATTATCTACAGTCAACGCATCCAAACCTCCGACCAGCATCCATACGGAAATTACATCGATGCCGTATCCGTCATCTTAAATTTTGTGGGCATCCTCATTGTGATATTAGGCAGTTTTCTTGTAATCAACACGATGAACTCCATTATCTCAGAACACACCCGCCAGATTGGTGTGATGAAATTGATCGGTGCACAATCGCGCGATATTGTGAAGATGTACACAGTTTTAGTTTTGTTATTCGGATTGGTCGCATTTCTGATCGGTGTTCCGGCATCCTCTTTCAGTGCTTATTTGCTCTCCAATCAAATCGCCACTGTGCTGAATGGAAAGCTACTGACCACCAATCACTTTCCCATAGTCCCTTCTGCCATCGTCATTCAAGCCGTGATAGCATTTCTGGTTCCCATCCTCGCGGGAATTCTACCTATCTTGCGTGGAGCAAAAACCAGTGTTCAACAGGCACTACACAGCAACCTCATTGAAATGAAAACCGAGAACTCACGCATTGACCACCTGGTTGATAAAGTAAAAGAAATAAATGGCCTTCTTCTCCTCGCCATGCGCAATACATTCCGGCGTAAAGGACGGCTTGCTCTCACTTTAATTACTCTCTCTTTGGGCGGCAGCATTTTCATCGGTGTTTTTAACGTCAAGGCAATGCTGGATGAGCATATTAATGCTCTGGCAAATTACTGTTCGGCGGATGTATTCCTGACCTTCAATCGAACCTATCCGATTGATGAGATCATCCCTATTGCACAGCAAATCGATGGGGTTACCTACGTAGAAGGATGGAAGACACTAACTGCCTTATTGGAGACTGAGGAACAGTCCGAGCAGGTAACCATAGAAGCACCACCCGACGATTCGCAGCTCCTGGGAGCGCTGGTCCAGACTGGCCGCTGGGTCAGAACGGATGAAGACCACACCATTGTGGTCAATGAAAACTTTTATCAGGATTTTCCTGACCTAAAACCTGGCGATTCCATTATTTTAAATGTAGGCGGAAAAGATGAAGCCTTCACCGTCGTCGGTATCTATAATTTCACCGGTCTATCTGATAAACGTGCTTACATCAATTACACAACCGCAACAGAACTCACCGGCAGCTGGTCAAAAACAAACAGCTTTCGGCTTGTAACCGAAGACCACTCCTTGAATTCTATTCTTGAGATGGAAGATGTGGTCAATGAGACATTTCGAGACCGCGGGTACGATGTCAATACCGTCGCTTCAGTGCAGGTGATTATTGATGAAAGTGGAGAAAAGATAAACCTGGTGATCGGCGTGCTGCTGATCCTCGCCATCCTGACTGGATTGGTGGGAAGCATCGGACTTAGTGGCACGCTCAGTCTGAATGTGCTCGAGCGCACCAGCGAAATAGGGGTTCTGCGCGCAATTGGCGCTCATGATAAAGCCATAGCAAAACTGGTGATTTATGAAGGATTATTCACCAGCCTGGTGAGCTATATAATTGGTGCGCTGGTATCTTTTCCGGTCAGCATCGTCCTGGGAAATATGGTAAATCAAGCCATTTTCAAATCTGAAGCGATTTTAACCATCAATCCCAGCGGATTTCTGATTTGGTTTGTCCTGGTCATCTTTATGTCCATCACCGCCAGTTTAATTCCCGCGCGCAATGCCACCAAGCTGACAATCCGTGAGGTGTTGGCATATGAATAATGTTCAAATGGAGCGATTTTGAAAGGAAATAAAAATGAAAAAAAGAATTCTATGCATTGGTTCGTTTTTGATAGCAAGCAGTATCCTATTTTCTGCTTGCAGTAGCCAAACCGAAACAGTTGAAAGCACACAGCCGCTCAATGCAACGGTTATCAATACACCCATCGTCTCCGAAGGGTTGATTGTTCCCGAAGAAGACGCAACCCTCGCCTTTGAAACAGGGGGGACTGTCTCCTCCATTCATGTTTCGAAGGGTGATGCAGTCAAAGCGGGAGATATTTTGATCGAAATTGGCGACCGCACCCAGCTTGAAGCGGAACAAAAAGCCATTGCGGTGGAGTTGGTCAATGCCCAACAGGCCTTGGATGATCTCTATCTCAACGAAGCACTCGATCGAGAGAACGCCTGGCAAACTCTTCTGGGAGCACAGGCCGCTTTTGATGAGGCTCAGGAAGCATACGATGACCTGGATGAAGATGCCTATGAAGATGATCTGCAGGATGCTGAAAAAGATATCATTGACGCTCAGCAGGATGTCGAAGATGCGCAGGCAGACCTGAAAGAATACCTTGATTTGGATGAAGAGAACAGCACCCGAATACGATACGAAAATGCTTTGGAAGATGCACAGAATGCTTACAACGAAAAGGTACGTGCCAAGTCAGCCATTCAAATTGAACACGACCGGATTGTAAATTCCTATCAAGCAGCCAAAGCCGCTTTAAATGTAGCCCAGACAGAATACGATAAACGCAAAGACGGTCCCGATGTGGATATGCTGGCATCTCTGACTGCACAGATTGAAAGTTTAGAAGCCAGCCAGACTGCAGTGAAGAAGCAATTGGAGAAATTAGAATTAAAAGCTCCCTTTGACGGGCAGGTTATGGAAATCTATATCGATGAATCGGAGTTTGCATCTCCTGGACAGCCTGTGATCGTCATTGCCCGTACCACGCAGTGGATCGTCGAAACCAATGATCTAACTGAATTGGAGGTAGTTAACATCCACGAAGGTCAGCCTGTCAGCATCGAGGCAGAAGCGTTTCCTGGTGAAACTTTCTCAGGCACTGTCGATTTCATCAGTGATTTTCCGGAAATGGACCAGGGTGATGTGCTCTATACCGTACGCATTGTCATCAATTCACAAGACCTTCCCGCATTGAAATGGGGAATGTCCGTCACCATTTCTTTTGAAGAAGAATAGATTTCACACCGGAAAGAAAGCAAAAAGAGATGGCGCTGTCATCTCTTTTTCTATTTCAAAAACAGGACTCAGATGTTAAAACGGATTTCGATGATATCTCCATCTTGAATGATGTAATTCTTGCCTTCCACACGCAGTTTTCCCCTGTTGCGTAATTCCGCAATACTTCCGGCATCCATGAGATCGGAATACGCCATTATTTCAGCACGAATAAAACCCTGCTGCATGTCACTGTGGATTGTGCCGGCTGCTTCAGGGGCTGTGGCGCCTTTGTGAACAGTCCAGGCATGCACCTCTTTTTCTCCTGCTGTAAAGAATGAAAGCAATCCCAGCAGTTCATACGATTCGCGGATCATACGGTTCAGACCAGGTTCCTCAATGCCGTATTCCTGTAAAAACAGTTGAGCTTCTTCCGCAGGAAGCTGGGCAATCTCCATCTCGATTTTTCCCTGCAGCGGGATCATTTTATAGTTGCTGGTAGCACTGTCGACCGTTGGGACTGTCTGCCCTTCGGACAGGTTCAGGATGATCAGCATAGGTTTGCGGGTCAAAAAACCATATCCCTGGATCAGGCGCTCTTCTTCTTCGTCAAGTGTAAGGATCCTTAACGGTTTCTCTTGTTGTAAGGTTTCATTAAGCTTCTCAAATAATTTCGTCTCGCGTTCAATTTCACCCTTGTCGCGCCCACCTTTATGACCATCTTCATGCAGCCGTAACAGTTTTGCTTCGATCTTGATCTGATCATTGAGTAATAACTCCGCATCCATATTCGCAATATCGCGCGAAGGATTGATGCTGCTCAACACATGGAGTACGTTTTCATCTTCAAAACAGCGCACCACGTGGATCAATCCATCCATCTGTGAAAGCTGGTTGAGCAGCGATCCTGAAAGTTCCCCTTTGTTTCCGCTTCCCAATCCTGCGATATCCACATAGGTAACTTTGGCGCGCACTGTTTTTCGGGCGGCGAAGAATTCCACCAGTCTATCCACACGATTGTCAGGTACATCGACCACGCCGGTATGGATTTCCATTTTTCCCGATGACATATCCGTTGGTTGTGATGCGCGTGTGAGGGCATTGAATATGGTGGTTTTTCCTGACTGCGGCAGCCCAATAATTCCTAATTTCATAGATCTTTCCTCAATCTAATTTCGTATTTTCTATTGCATCAATTCTAACCTGAAACAGGCAAACTCGCCTTCACTGTAAGCCTTCACCTTGACCGGTTTTTGGAATTTAGATATACTTCCAGTATCCCTGCCGGAGTGGCGGAATTGGCAGACGCGCACGACTCAAAATCGTGTTCCCTCGGGATTGTGGGTTCGATTCCCACCTTCGGCACCAAAAAGACCAGCCAAACGCTGGTTTTTGTTTACCGAAAAACGTGATTTCCCTCTCGCCCTTCATGAGGAATCAGAAATAGATACGCTGGAGAGCATCCCAGTGTATGATTTGCTCCACTCATTTTTGGAACCTTCTGCACGTATAATTGTGTTGGATTGATTGGAAATTAGAAAACGGTTTTTACAGTACAATCAGGCAACTATCTTTAGTGGAGGATTCTTTGAATACAAAATTCAAAATCGCGATCCCCATGGCAGGCTTGGGAACCAGGATGCGCCCGCATACCTGGAGTAAACCAAAACCGCTTATCCATGTAGCCGAAAAAACTGTGCTCGATTATGTGATCGATCAATTCAGCAGTGTTCCTGATAAGGAAAATGCCGAATATATCTTGATCATCGGGCCCAACCAGCGTGAACAGATCGAACCATATGTCCGCGAAAAACACTCAGAAAAGAAAGTGCATTTTGTGGTTCAGGAACAGATGCGCGGGCAATCTGACGCGCTTTACCTTGCCCGGGAGTATCTGCACGGACCCATGTTGATGGCTTTTTCAGACACCCTTATTGAAACGGATTTGACTTTTCTTGCCGATGAGACAGATGAGACAGTGGATGGCATCGCCTGGGTAAAACCGACTCCCGATCCGCGCCGCTTTGGCGTGGCAGAGGTAGCCAGTGATGGGCAAGTAACCCGCTTGATCGAAAAACCGCGCACTATGAAAAACAATCTAGTAGTAGTCGGTTTTTATTATTTCAAGGAAGGTCAGCACTTGATAACCGCAATCGAAGAACAGGTTAAAAGAGAGATTAGATTGAAAGGGGAATATTTCCTCGTCGATGCGATCAACATCATGATTGAAAAGGGTGCTTCGTTTAAAACGAGGACCGTGGAAACATGGCTCGACGCTGGAAAACCCGATACGCTGCTGGAAACTAATAAATACCTGCTGGATCACGGCAGAGATAACACCCAACAGGTCCGCGAGCGGAGTGGCATAACCATCGTGCCGCCTGTCTATATTGATCCGGGCGCCAGGATCACCTCCAGTGTCATCGGACCCTATGCATCGGTTTCATCCAACTGCGAGATCAGCAATTCCATCATACGGAATTCCATCATTGAAGAAGGTGCAGTAATTAAGGAAATGATCCTGGAAAATTCTCTAATTGGGCGCAATGCTTCCATTAAAGGGCATGCTGAGCATATGAATATCGGAGATGATTCCTGGATCGAGATCTAATCTACCATGATCCTGATTTTAAACAGAAAAGGAATGATTTCTCTATCTGGAATTTCTATCAATCCTCACGTATACTACTATGAAATTTTTTCCCGAATTCATCCAGACAACAAGGAGCAGCGATGCAAAAAAACTATCTGAGCCAAAAAGTGAGGGATCTACATCCATCCATCATTCGACAATTCTTCGATATCGCTGCTACCATGAAGGATATTATTTCCCTGGGCATCGGCGAACCCGATTTCACAACCCCTGAACCAATTATTAATGCGGGCATTGAAGCTCTGCGAGGAGGTCAAACTCACTATACCTCCAATCTTGGAGTAACCAGGCTGCGGGAAGCAATTTCTGATCATCTGGAGAAGCGGTATGGAATTTCTTATAAACCTGATGAGATCATCGTTACTGTTGGTGGTTCTGAAGCACTCTATCTGGCAGCAACCGCCCTGCTCGAAAATGGTGATGAGGTCATTATCCCGACCCCCTGCTTTGTATCCTATCAGCCTGAAGTCTCTCTGGCTGGCGGCATTCCTGTTGAAGTGCCAACCTGTATGGAAGAGGGGTTTAATCTGAACACCCCTGCAATAGAAAAAGCCATCACCCCACGCACCAGGGCAGTCATTATCAACTCGCCCAACAATCCCACAGGGGTAGTTGCCTCGCGGAAATGCTTGTTGGAACTTGCCCGTATTGCCGAAGAACGGGATTTGATTGTTATCTCCGATGAGATCTACGATCGGTTGGTCTATGGGGTTGACCACGTTTGTTTTCCAGCCCTCCCCGGCATGCAAAAAAGGACAATATTAGTCGGGGGTTTTTCCAAGGATTATGCCATGACCGGCTGGCGGCTCGGCTATATCGCAGCTCCTGCTGAACTGATCAAAGGTATGCTTCTCATTCACCAGTACACCATCATGACCGCCCCCACCATGTCACAGGTTGCGGGGATCACAGCCATTCTGGAATGCGAGGCGCATGTTGAAGCCATGCGCAAAGAATATGACAGCCGCCGGCGTCTGATTGTTGAAGGCTTAAATGCCATTGGTTTGCCTACTGTTGAACCGCACGGCGCATTCTATGCTTTTCCACAGGTCAGCGTCACCGGTCTGGATGAATCAACGTTTGCCCAAAGGTTACTGAATGAAAAAAAAGTGGCGGTAGTCCCGGGGATCGCCTTTGGAAAAGCCGGTGCAGGATTTGTGCGCTGTTCGTACGCCACTGCTGCGGATCAGATCGAAGAAGCCCTGGATAGAATCGACCAATTTGTCAAATCGCTATAAAAGCTAGCTCGAGAATGGTAAAATCATGGACAATTCACCCTCTAGAGATGAGCCATGCAGTATTTTACCGATATTGGTCTGGAAGTACATGTGGAGTTATCGACACGCACGAAAATGTTCTGCGGCTGCCCGGTCGTAGATCCTACCGTCGCGCAGCCGAATACTGCGGTTTGCCCGGTGTGCCTGGGAATGCCCGGCACATTACCGGTGGTGAATAAACAGGCGGTAGCTTTCGCGATCAAAGCCGGATTAGCCCTGCACTGCCAGGTTGCCGAACGCAGTATTTTTGCACGCAAGAACTACTTTTATCCCGATCTTCCCAAAGGATTTCAGATCTCCCAATATGAACTTCCTATTACCTATGAAGGTTGGATCAATATCCATACCTCACAAGGGGAGAAAAACATTCGTATCCGCCGTGCGCATCTCGAAGAAGATACCGGGAAATTAAATCATTACAATAATCAGGGAGAACCCTATTCGCTGGTAGATCTCAACCGAGCCGGAATTCCATTATTGGAAATTGTGAGCGAGCCCGATATGCACACCATCGAGGAAGTACGCGCCTATAGCCAGGAACTGCGCCTGCTGCTGCGCTATCTGGAGATTACCAGCGGGGATATGGAAAAAGGCGCCATGCGTTTTGAAGCGAATGTTTCAATGCGCGCCAGCGAAAAAGATGCGCTCGGCACGCGCGTGGAAATAAAAAATCTCAACAGCATTCACGCCATGGAAAAAGCGATTGCCTATGAACTCGATCGCCAGCAGAAGATTTTAGAGAAGGGTGGATCGATCTTGCAGGAGACTCTGGGTTGGAATGAAACTCGGTCAGAAACCTTCAGCCAGAGGAGCAAGGAAGAAGCACATGATTATCGCTATTTTCCGGAACCGGATCTCCCTCCCCTGATCGTTGAAAAATCCTGGATCGAAACAATTGCCAGCGAAATTCCTGAACTGCCAGGACAGAAACGTGACCGCTACAAAAATGAATTGAACCTGCCCGTTGAAAAATTAGAATCTTTGATCCAGGATAAATCTGTCAGCATTTATTTTGACGAAACGCTCAAGCTGGCTGAGGGGATCTC
>LDZU01000027.1_pt1 | contig 32224 bp, 24 predicted proteins | sample 615531 | NCBI WGS metagenome assembly LDZU01 (sample SAMN03408293, study PRJNA278302) | terrestrial metagenome | isolation source: oil reservoir sample SB2 | place: USA: Alaska, North Slope, Schrader Bluff formation | collected 2011-09 | reverse complement strand
TCCTGTCAATACAATAAAAACAGGAAAAGTTGAATTCCGTGATGTCTCGTTTAAATACGCTGTTTCTGGTAGTGGTGAATATGTTCTGAACAATATAGATTTTGTAATCCAACCTGGTGAATTGGTTGGGATTGTTGGGGGAACAGGAACAGGGAAAACCACAATGGTTAATCTTATCCCCAGACTGTACGATGTTACGGATGGAGCGGTCTTGGTGGATGATGTGGATGTTCGCGAGTACAATCTCACTGATCTACGTAAAGGGATTGGCGTGGTATTACAGCAAAACACACTATTTAGTGGCACAATCCGTGAAAATTTACTGTGGGGCAATGAACATGCTACACAGGAGGAATTGGAGACCGCGTGTAAAGATGCGCAAGCACATGATTTTATCATGTCATTCCCACAAGGGTACGATACAGTTTTAGGTCAAGGGGGGGTGAATATTTCTGGAGGACAAAAACAACGGCTGTATATTGCCAGAGCAATGTTGAAAAAACCAAAGGTCCTCATTCTGGATGATAGTACCAGCGCGGTTGATTCAGCTACAGAAGCTAAGATTCGTGAATCTTTCCACTCCAACCTGAAAGACACCACCGTGTTTATCATTGCGCAGAGAATTAGTTCTGTAAATAAGGCAGATAAAATCCTTGTCCTTGATGATGGCAAGATTGTAGGGATGGGTTCCCATCAAGAACTGATGGCAGGCAATGCGGTATATCAAGAGATCAACACATCGCAGCAGGAAGGAGTATTATCCAATGCCTGAGAATAATAACAATAATAACAAAGTAAAGACTGAACAACGCGGACCCAATATGGGACGTGGTCCAGCGCGCAGTTTTGAAAAACCTAAAAATGCACGTACAGCATTGGCTCGTCTGATAACCTACCTGGGGAAGAATAAAGGGCTGTTAATTTTGGTGGTCGTTTTTATACTTCTTAGCACGGCGTCTTCACTGGCGGGGAGTTATTTCCTTAAACCTCTTATCAATGATTACATTATCCCTGGTGATCTACCCGGTTTGGCTAATGCCTTATTAATCTTGGGTGGTATTTACCTGGTGGGTATACTTTCTTCGTTCTTTCAAAATCGTTTGATGGTACGCATTGCACAACGTACAATCAATACCCTGCGTCGTGATTTGTTTGAAAAACTGCAAACATTACCATTGCGTTATTTTGATGCACATACTCACGGTGAATTAATGAGCCGTTTTACGAACGATGTGGATAATGTTCAGAATGCGCTTGAACAAAGTTTCCCGCAGTTCGTTTCGAACATACTATCCTTCATTGGTTCTATCGTGATGATGATTGTTTTAAGTCCAACGTTGTTCATAGTGACAGCAGTAGTGCTTGTGTTGATGTTTATTATCATGAAGGAAATTACCGGAAAGAGCAGTAAATATTTCCGTGAACAGCAACGTACGCTTGGTATGGCGAACGGGTACATTGAAGAAATGATAAGTGGACTGAAGGTTGTGAAGGTTTTTACTCATGAAGAGAAAGCAGTGAGTACCTTCTCTCAGTTGAATGAAGAATACCGAGTAGCTGGCACTAATGCTAATTTCTACGCTGGTGTGGTGATGCCTATTCTCAATAATTTAAATAATATTTCCTATGCCGCGACAGCTATGGTGGGTGGAATCTTATCCGTCGCTGGGCGTTTTGACCTGGGTTCACTGGCTGCTTTCTTGCAGTACTCACGCCAATTTGGACAACCTGTGGTCCAGATTACAAACCAGTTGAACAATGTATTAGCCGCACTGGCTGGTGCTGAACGTGTCTTCGAGGTAATGGATCAGGAACCTGAAGAAGATAATGGCATAGTTACTCTGGTTGGTGTCACAAAGAAACAAGATGGTTCTATGGAGGTACTGGAAGACGATGGACGACCTAGCCATTGGGCATGGAAGTATCCCCAACCAGACGGCACGATTCAATACGTTGAGTTGAAAGGAGATGTACGTTTTCACGATGTGACCTTTGGTTATGAACCGGATCAGACCGTCTTGAAAGATATATCTTTATATGCTAAACCCGGTCAGAAGATCGCTTTTGTCGGTTCTACCGGTGCCGGGAAAACGACCGTCACGAACCTCATCAACCGCTTCTACGATGTCGAGAAAGGGCAAATTACCTATGATGGTATTGACATCAAATTAATCAAAAAAGCGGATGTGCGTCGATCGTTGGGAATGGTGTTACAGGATACGCATCTTTTTACCGGAACGGTGATGGAAAACCTTCGTTACGGTCGATTAGATGCCACTGATGAAGAATGCATTGAAGCCGCCAAACAGGTCAGCGCTCATTCCTTTATCAAACGTTTGCCGCAAGGATATCAAACAGAGTTAAGTGGAGATGGAACGAACCTTTCTCAAGGTCAGAGACAACTGCTGGCGATTGCGCGTGCCGCTGTTGCGGATCCGCCAGTGATGATCCTCGATGAGGCGACCAGTTCCATCGATACGCGGACTGAACGATTGATCGAAAAAGGTATGGATAAATTGATGGAAGGACGCACGGTATTCGTCATTGCACACCGACTTTCAACGGTCCGTAATTCCAATGCTATCATCGTACTGGAAGATGGGCAAATCATCGAACGCGGTGACCATGATGATCTATTGGAACAAAAAGGCAGGTACTACCAACTCTATACCGGGCAGTATCAATTGACGTAGAAAAGCACTTTTTTCTATGTCGGATGTAGTGACATGGAAAAAAGAAAAAGATTAATTATACAAAGCAGGTCCTTTGTTAGGCGGATCTGCTTTTTGTATTTACGTCAACTCTATTCTTCCTAAATTTCCGCATAATCCCATTTGTTTATTTCTTATGCAGAGCGTGCGTTGCAAAATCACATCATGAATTTTATATTAGCAGCGATCAGGTGAAGATTTCATATGTGGTAATTATTAAAGAGCAAAAATAAGCGCGTAATGGTTTCCTAACTAAAAATGATCGCGTAATGTATTGGGGTAAACTAAACGTAGACCGATTAAAATATAAAATGAAAGATGCACTTGGAGCCGATGGAGGAGGCTCAAAAGTTCATGCTTTGATTGCGTCAAAAGATGAGATCATCCGCAGTCATGCTCAGGGGTTCCAGCAATCGTCAGAGAAACAGGTTGCGCCTTCATTGGACAGACGAAATCCAAAGTACTGTGAAAGGGGTTAATTTAAGCTCAGCTATATATAGAAATGATCAATGTCGGCAGCGTTAAAATCGGGAGTGATGTGACCGTATGGCATTACAGTCGGTATTTGAACCGGTGGTAGGATCACTTTTGCTGCCATTAGAAGAAATAGTCTCAAAGACCACATGCTGTGTGTCAGAATTTAGAGTGTTCCATTCCAGGAGACCCGTTAATCAAGCAAACAACCTATACTGAAATGCTATTTTTCACGATATGTTTGGGGAAGATGTAGCCCCACTCTTCTCGTTCCAATCTTCCAGAGCATGAACTTGCCAAGTTTTTGTAGTGTAAACATCGTTGACGCACGGAGGGAATATCAGCAGAACTTGGAATTTGTAACTGTCTATTTGCCGCATTGTTGCAAAATTTCACAATAGCTGGGAATATTTCGTGTAACAGGATTATTACAACGAAATTCGATTTTTTGTTTATACTTTTAGGGGCTCAACACAGAGTCAATATTATTTTTAAGGAGGAAAGTATGCTGCACGAAGAAGAAAGAGCTGCTTTTATTGCAGAAAGAGTAGAGAAAAGCAAGACCAGTACAGAAAATGGCACTTATACCCTGTCTGGCTGGCGTGGAAGTGAGTTAACCTTACCGATTATGATGTTGGATAACAAATTTATGGCGTACACCATTTCAGATCCGCGTACTGCTTCCATGCATTTTCAATATGGTCGTGAGCATCCCGAAGCCGGTCTCTTTTTCTTTAATAATGGTGATGATGAAAAAGTGCAAAGGGCACAGGAAGAGATTATTCTTTATCTGGTTAAAAATCGTTTTTTAGGCGAAGCTATTCTTGAAAATCCGGTGGTGAGAGGGCGAGAACCGGTTGTGATTACTTCAAAGGGTTACATTGTTAAAGGCAATATCAGTGTTGCAATCTTAAGAGAAATTGGGGAGCAAATGCTGTATTGTGTGGTATTACCCGATGATGCAACCCAAGATGAGATAAATAAATTTGACGATCAATGTTGATCGTGCATTAAACCACATATTGGGTATATGGTTGAGATCTCACCTTTTTTGTGAGATCTCTTATTTTAAACCGTGGAATTTTTGATGAATTTATTTTGATTTTTAGGTTTAGATATCGATTGATAAATAATTTACTATTGATTTACATTCATTTTAACAAGTCTCCGCTATAATTTTTAAATGGAATTTCATATTTCCTCCAAAGCACGGAAGAAATACCAGTTTGAAGAATCCCTTTTCTCTTTCAAGGGGAATATCATTTTTGCAAATTTCCACGCTGCACGTGTGTTTGCCCAGCGCATAAATGAAAAGCGCGATCTGGTGGCACACCCTGAATTGACCGTCCGCGCAGGGCAGGTCAATGCCATGGGGCTAATAGATGAGATCTTTCATCATGTGATCGCTTTATATCGCACACAGAAAGTTCCATTGCTCTATCAGGAGCTGGAAACGGCGTTGATCGCCGGATTGGGAAAACGCAAATTCAAATCTCTGCTGCGCGCTTTTACACGCGAATTTCCTCCCACCGCTGTTTTTCAAGGTAAATCGACTATTGATGAATACCTGGAGGGGGAGACAGACCATATTCCCCACCGTCACAGTATGCTGGAAGAACTGCTCATGCTGTGGTTGGCGAACCAGAATCCGGCTTTCCAGCCTTACCAGGAATTATTCTTTGATACAAACCTGCGGGAAAATTCTTCTTATGAACAATCTATCCAAATTCTGCAGGAATTCTTTTCCACACAACCCGGATTCGGACCAGATGACCAGAATCTGGTGGATATGCTACGCAGCCCCGCCATTGCAGAGCCGACTTCCCTCAAAGGGCAGTTGGATTACATCCGCACGCGCTGGGGAAACTTACTGGGACACTATTTGCTCAAGCTGCTTGGTAGTCTCGATCTTTTTTCAGAGGAAGAACGTTTACGCGGATTTGGTCCTGGACCAGTCCCCATTCCTGTATATGGTAGTGCACCGGGTGATATGGAGGTGGAGCATTTCAGTCCGGATGCTCACTGGATGCCGCGTCTGGTTTTGATGGCGAAGAATACCTATGTATGGTTAGACCAACTTAGCAAACACTACCAACGTCCTATAACACGATTAGACCAGATCCCGGATGAAGAGCTGGATAAACTGGCAGATTGGGGTATTACAGGGTTGTGGCTGATCGGGTTGTGGGAACGCAGCCGGGCTTCGGCGCGTATTAAGCAGCTGTGCGGAAATACTGAAGCCATTGCATCTGCTTATTCCTTGAAGGATTATCGCATTGCACAAGATCTGGGTGGGGAAGAAGCGCTGGCACAATTACGCTCCCGCTGCTGGCAGCGGGGTATTCGCCTAGCGAGCGATATGGTGCCCAATCACATGGCAATCGATTCGAACTGGGTGTACGAGCATCCGGATTGGTTTGTCTCTTTACCCTATTCTCCTTTTCCATCTTATTCATTTAACGGACCCAATCTAAGTGAGGATGATAGAAAAGAAATCTTCATTGAGGATCATTATTATGATCGCAGCGATGCGGCGGTTGTGTTCAAGTACCATGACAAGCAAGCAGATAGAACCCATTATATTTACCATGGGAACGATGGAACCAGCATGCCGTGGAATGATACTGCGCAGCTTAACTATCTCGATCCGAACGTGCGCGAGGCAGTCATTAAAACTATTCTGGATGTCGCACACCGTTTCCCGATCATTCGTTTTGATGCCGCCATGACGCTGGCAAAACGACACTACCAGCGTTTGTGGTATCCACTGCCCGGTGGCGGCTGCGATATTCCCTCGCGCAGTGATTTCAACCTCTCACAGGAGATATTTGATCAGTACATTCCGCAGGAATTTTGGCGCGAGGTGGTGGATCGCGTTGCGGCGGAAGCACCGGATACTTTGCTGCTGGCAGAAGCATTCTGGTTGATGGAGGGGTATTTTGTGCGCACACTGGGCATGCATCGTGTGTATAATTCTGCTTTCATGAATCTGCTGCGCGATGAGGATAATTCCAAATATCGTCAGGTTATGAAGAACACACTTGAATTTGATCCAGAGATATTGAAACGTTTTGTCAATTTCATGAATAACCCTGATGAAGAAAGTGCAGTTACTCAATTCGGTAAAGGGGATAAATATTTTGGTATCTGTACCTTGATGGCTACCATGCCGGGGTTGCCCATGTTCGGGCATGGGCAGGTCGAGGGATTGCGTGAAAAGTACGGCATGGAATATAAACGGGCTTATTGGGATGAGCAGCCCGACCAGCAGTTAATCGAGCGCCATACCTGGCAGATCTTTCCTCTTCTCAAACAACGTTATCTTTTTGCCAATGTTGAACAGTTTTACCTGTACGATTTTTATAACACAGATGGTTTTGTGGATGAGAATGTATTTGCCTATTCTAATCGCTATGGGGAAGAACGCTCGCTGGTAGTTTATCACAATCATTTTGGAGATACATCTGGGTGGGTGCGAACCAGTGCAGCTTTCATGGATAAGAAAAGCGGGGAACAGCGTCAGGTTGATTTGCGTGCGGGTTTGGATTTGCCGGACAGAAAAAGCACTTACATTCTTTTCAGGGATCGTCTTTCAGGGTTGGAATATATCCGCAATGCACACGCGATTGCGCAGAAAGGACTGTATATCCAGCTGGATGCCTATCGGGCGCATGTCTTCATGGGTTTTCAAATCGTGGAAGACGATGAACAGGGCAGCTGGCGGCAAGTGCATGAACACCTTAATGGTCGCGGAGTGTCTGACATTCATGCTCTACAGTGGGAGCTACCTTTGAAGGCGGTCTTGCAGCCGCTCCGTGATATTGTCAACCCTGGCTATATCAAGTATCTACTCGATCAAAAACCGCGTAATCCCGGGTCATTGCCTGGAGATGCATTCCTGAACGAAGCGGAGCACCGCCTGGGGAACCTGGTTCGCGGTGCGGTTTCGCTGCTTGGGCTAAATCCCGACATGGTTGAAATATGTACAACCTTTAGAAAAAAGATGCGTGTTATTTACCAATTTGAAGGGTTGGATCAAGCGACATTGAACCCCACACCGCAAGATGTGGTTGCCCTTGTTGCATGGCTACGGGAAGATACTTCCCCTGACCGCTGGCTGGCACATATCTATTGGTGCTATCTGGATTGCCTGCGACAGGCTTTAAATCTTCCAATCGATAGGTTTTTTACGTTGCTGGAAAGCTGGCGTGTCTTTTCTTTGATCGAATCCACATTACGGGATGGAAATATAACAGTGCAATCATCTTCCGCTGTGACGCATGATATCACACTCCTTTTCCATATGGATGGATGGCTGCGTAAGGTAGGTCGTCAAACTCCCGCGAATTTCTTCAGGAATTGGGTTCAGGATCGTACTGTGCAGGAATTCTTACAGGTCAATACCTTTAATGACAGAACGTGGATTAATGCCCAGAATGCAAAGACTGCTTTTGCTCTGTTTGCATTTGAGGGTGCAGTGGAAGTACTCCAGGTGAATAATCTGGGTACCAAACGCGCAATGGTCCGATTGGGACGGATGGCAGGCATTATCCTATCATTCCTCGAAAAAGCTGAACAATCTGGCTATGATCTCGATCGGTTTATAGAATATCTAGAATAGCGCATCATTTCTTCTGCCGCAGCATTTCAAACTTTTTCAAATACCCCAAAAAGGCAACATCCCCGGTTAGACTGGATACTTCGCTGTGTGCCCTTGCCAGAATATCGATCGATCCATACGCAGGATTGATGCCGGTTGCCAGTTCTACCAGACCTGTTGCATGCGCAGCATATTTGAGGGTGTTTAACGTTTCAATACGGTCGAGATCATAAAAGAACCATGCATCGGATGAGAACATCCGTAAACGGTCGAATTGTGCTTCCAGCAATGTTGTCACAAATGATTGTTGGGTTGAATCCAAGGTTGTGATGGCATGGGATGCCAGTAGATCATCCAGACTGGTGGTTCCTAGTAGTACATCAATGTATGCATCACGCAGCTTCCATGGATCGTGGACAAGGTCGCGCAGATGGATTTCGTAAAGGGTGTCGATTGCATCTGCCAGACCGTTTAAAAAATCACGCACTGGCTTCTTCCATGTGGCGGAGGGTGCATCACCGCAAACATTGCGCCAGCGTTCGATGCCATGATGGCAGCTCCAGGAAGTATTTTCCATGATCTCGGCAGTTTGGGTTACGGTATGATCGCGCAGCCATAACGCTGGGAAGTAATGTTCAATACCTGTTTTTTCAACTGCGCCGTCCATCAGATAGCTCAGAAATTTCTCGCGGTAAAGTTGGTGATGCCCATATAATTCCCCATCGGTTGCCACCATGATCAATTGTTCATGACCGCGTTGTAAAAGTTCGCTTTGTGGCAGCAACCAGTCATGCACGAAGGTATCCGCGTTTTCACTGGCGCTCGGGTTGAAACTGATCTCTCCTGACAAGAAAGCATTATAGAAAAAGACGATGATTTCCTTGTTATTGTCGAGCTGGACGCGATAGGGTTGAGTGGTATCTAATTGTGGATTCTTTGCTTGCCAGGGTGCCAGAATGGTGAATTGGATGCCGTGATCAGCCAGTGCTTGCAGGGTTCCTTTATCTACAGCGGTCTCGGGTAGCCACAATCCCTTGGGTTCGTGACCAAAGCGTTTTTCATAATCCTTGATTCCCCAACGGATCATGGTATTGCGGTCACGCTCAGAAGCAAGCGGCATGATCAGGTGAAAATAAGGTTGCACCATGGCATTACTGACGCCGGTTCGCTGAAATACCAGGCTTTCCTGTTTTATTATGCTTTTCAGGGTTTCGGGGTGATGCTTTTCCATCCAGACAAGCAGAGTTGCTCCGATGTTAAAACTGATCTTCTGGAAATTCCCGACCTGGGCATTGGGCTGGTAGCATTCATTGAAAATACGTTCCGTCCAGTTGCTGTAGGAACCGGCGCCGTATTCATTGGGAATCTCTCCGGTGAAAGGGTCTTCGCGCGGCGGCTGGTAGAAATGTCCGTGAACACAGAAATGGGTTGTAGGCATGAATGGTTGTTTTCCTTACAAAAAATAATCGAACCAAGCCATTTTACCGCAAAAAACCTTATCAAACGCTTAATTTTCCCTGTAGTATATTTCCCCGTCTAGATGAATATAAAAATAGGGAGGGCAGGAAGGGGAGCTATGCTGAAGGAGCATAACGACTGAGATACCTCTCTACATCGAATCAAGTTCCAAACCTACATTACTATAAGCCTTTCCTGATTATAAGATTTGTCAGCAGATTGCTACATGCAGTGGTGGGATCAATTTAACTGAGCAGGTATCCACCATCCGCGATAATGGTCTCTCCGGTGATATAGCGGGCTGCTCCGCTAGCCAGGAATAATGCAACGGTGGCAATTTCATCCGGATCACCCTGGTGTCCAAGGGGAATGCGCGCCGTGAAAGCTTTCCCAACCTCCGTGATCTGTTCCGCTTTCATTGCGGAAGCTTTGATCATTTCCGCTGAACTCTGTGTCGCTCCTGGCGTTAAAATTCCTCCTGGTGCAATGGCGTTAACGTTAATTCCATATTTTCCCCATTCCAATGCCAGTGAGCGGGTCATCATCACGACACCGCCCTTGGAAGCGTCATAATGCGCCAGATTTCCGGTGGGGTGAAATGCATCAATGGAGGCGATATTGATGATCTTTCCGCTCTTCCCCTTTTCGATCATCTTGTTGGCTGCTTTCTGAGAAAAGAAGAATGTACCTTTGAGGTTGATATCCATCACACGCTTCCACGCAGATTCGGTTATATCCAGAGCGGGCGTGATCGGAAAGATACCGGCATTGTTGACCAAAATATCGAGGCTGCCATATTTTTGTATTGAGAAATCAACTGCCTTCTCAATATCATCGGGATTGCTGACATCCGTGCTGATGAATTCCACTTTTCTGCCTTTATCCACAAATTCCTTTTTCGTCTGCTCACCATGTTCAATGTCAATATCTGCAATGACCACGGCTGCACCCGCCTCGCTTAATCGATCTACAATACTCTTACCAATCCCCACTGATCCACCACTGACGATAGCGGTTTCATTTCTTAGGTCAAACAATTGAGCTATTGTTTTGAATGCCATTTTTACCTCTCTTTTTAATTATTATTATTAATAATATTATAAAAAATAAATCAGGCTAACGGGATTAGAGATATATATGAGAACTACCCATAGAATTTGCTGATTCTGGCGGGAAGGTATTAAAAGAGGCACTCTTTTATAGGAAAATGACCATTGAATCTTGAGGGATCTGTAGAAATTATCGTACAGCATCAAAGCGGTTTTCTGGATATGAACTTTCGTGGGTTCATTCACAGAATGACTTTGATAATGATAGAAATTGGAAACAAGTGCCATTCGGGGAGAGATCTGTTCTAGAAAAATTTCTCCTTATCTTGTTTGATTCCAATATGGATTACAAATTACGATCTCCTCATATCATCTACCGGGTGCCTGTCTTCACAAAAGGGTATTGCCGATTCATTGATTCAATCCTATCTCTTCTTGTACCTGTACATTGATCAATCGTTTATACAGTCCATTGTGCTTCATCAATTCTGCATGACTGCCCTTTTCGACGATGTGGCTGCCTTCTAAAACCACGATCATATCCGCGCTGCGGATGGTGGAAAGGCGGTGTGCGATGATAATGACTGTTTTCCCGATCATTAATGTATCCAGTGCCTGTTGGATGAGCAGCTCTGTTTCCGTATCCACTGATGAGGTGGCTTCATCCAGGATCAGGATGGGAGCATCCTTGAGCACCGCACGAGCGATGGCGATACGCTGGCGCTGCCCTCCGGATAGTTTTACCCCTCGTTCCCCGATCAAGGTGTCGTATTTTTCAGGTAGGTGTTCAATGAATTCCTGCGCATTCGCAACCCGGGCTGCGCGAATCATCTCCTCCTCGCTGGCATCCTGTCGACCAAATAGGATATTTTCGCGCACAGTGCCGTGAAACAGGAATACATTCTGCAGTACGATGCTGATATGCTGGCGGATGCTTTTCAGCGTCAGATCACGGATATCAACCCCATCAATAGAAATTGACCCTTCGCACACATCATAGAAGCGTGGAATGAGGTTGACCATGGTTGTCTTCCCGACTCCGGTCGGACCAACCAGAGCAACCACGTTGCCGTGTGGGATATCCAGATTGATATCTTCGAGCACTGCAGTACCGCTATCGTAGTGGAAGCTGACATTTTTGAAGCTGATCTCCCCCGGACTTTCTAACGGCAGCACAATTGCATCCGGTTTCTCAACGATGGTGGGTGCCTCCTTGAAAAGTTCATTGACGCGTTCCGCACCGGATAGCGCTTGTTGTACACTTTCCCATACGCGACTTAATTCTCGCACGGGCTGGTAGAGCAGATCCAGATAAAGAAAGAAAGCTATTAGGTCATCCAGCGCAAGCGTTTGCCCAAGGATGAATTTTCCACCAAAATAGATTAAGACGATAGTACCAAGGGAGGATGCGAAATCGATAAGAGGGTGAAACGTCGCCATTAAGCGCAATGCATGTAAATTTGAATCACGATATTGGTGGATGTGGTCGTTGACATGCATCAATTCAGCTTCCTCACGTGCGAATGCCTTGATCTCGCGCACACCGGAAAGATTATCGTTCAGGGCAGCATTGAGTTCCCCTAGTTTATTTTGCCTTGCTCGGAAGGCAGGACGCACAAATTTATCAAAAGCTTTCATGGTCAAGATAATCAAAGGGACTGGGATCAAACTCAAGAGAGCCAGCTGGGCGTTGATGTTGAAGAGGATTGCGACAACCCCCACCAGCATGAGGACGTTAGCTGCCAGATCTGGTATGGCATGTGCGATCAGGTTTTCGAGCAGGTCTGTATCATTGATCAGCTGCGACATCAACTGTCCGGTCTGTTTATCCTCATAAAACCGCAGCGACATGCGCTGGATATGTTCGTATAGTTTAGAACGTACATCTGCCACCACGCCCCAGCCAGCGATGTGCGCCATATAACTGCGCACAAACTGCAAAGCGGCGCGAACGATGTATACACTCAATGCTAGCAATGCCAGCCGGGTGATCTGGGTCATATCGCTCATGGACATACCCGGTGCGGTTACCGTTGCGATCATGGTTTTCACGATCCAGGGAGCTAGAAGCTGAACCCCCACCAGCAGCAGCATGCTCAGGATGGTCAGCGTAAGCACACCTTTGTATTTACGAACGAATTGGAACACAAACCTGAATGAATTCAAAAAAAAAGAACCTCCAACTGCTAAAAATCATAGGAACGCATCTATCATTCTACCGCAAGGAGTCAGTGATGAATAATGGGAAACCAATATCTATTATTTGCTTTTCAGTTTTATTCAGATGCTGGGTCTGATCTCCAGCCATTAAAAAATGGAGCATAGCATCTTTGATATCCTATAATTATTGCAGGATAAAGCTTATGAAAGTTTCTTTTGTATCCATTAATGAACTTTTATGATGAATGAGGAGGATCCCATGTATCCAATATTGGAGTTCGATCCCTCACGAACGGCATTGATCGAACCTTCGAGAGTCTACAAAGAACAGGATATGCCGGAACATTGTGTAATTTGTTTCTTTCAAGATGTGATTGATACGATCATCGCGGAGTATAAACCTCGCATTCTTGTACAAAACTACTGGGAAGACGGTCCACATCCCGTTTATGAAATAGAAAAGGATGGAAAACGTCTGGCATTTTTCCATCCGGGAGTAGGGGCATCTCTTGCAGCAAATCTATTAGAGGAGGTGATTGCATTTGGTTGTACCAAATTTGTGGCTTGTGGGGGGTGTGGGGTGTTGAATAAAAACTCTCCGGTAGGTCATTTATTTGTTCTCTCCGGAGCTATTAGAGATGAAGGCATTTCTTATCACTATCTGCCGCCGGGGCGTGAAGTTGTAGCCAACCAACACGTTGTGAAGAAAATAACAGATCAAATCAAATTGCGAGGTATGCCTTTCAAGGTAGGGAAAACATGGACCACGGATGCACCCTATCGCGAAACACCCGCAAAAATTGCTAACAGAAGAAGAGAAGATTGCCAGGTGGTGGAAATGGAAGCAGCTGGCATGATGGCAGTCGCCGCATTTCGAAGGGTACAATTCGGGCAGGTTGTTTATGGAGGAGATGATCTTAGCGGAAACGAATGGGACAGCCGTGGTTGGCAGTCACGACAAGATATCCGCGAAAACCTTTTTTGGTTGGCTGCTGATGCGTGTCTTTCTCTATAAAGAAAAACCAGGTTCTAATTTTCCCAAGGAGTGATATAGCGATTTGTGTTAAAATACAGATTAAGCATCTTCGAGTTCAACTGCCTACAGCGAAGTGCCAGGGCGCGTGAACCGATAGGGTGCGAGTGGAAACACTCCCGCCTCCCGTTTGGAAAGGAGATGTGCTGATAATGTCTGTTTAATGGCAGCAGCCCTTTCCGGCTGCTGTTTTGTTTACAGCAGCATGGAAAAGGTGGTTTGCTACCAGAAACTGGATCTCGGCATGTCAAAGGCGGGAAGATTTCTTTCATTATCAAAATCAATTAAGAGGAGAAGAAATGAATAAGAAAATCGGTATCTTAATCAGTGTGTTGCTGGCGGGCGTATTGATCAGTGCTTGCGCAAGTCAGACAGAAGAAGCCCCAGCAGTAAGTGAACCCGTCCTGACATTGAGCGGTGCAGCCACTGCTTCCTGGACGGAAGAGGATCTCAAGGCACTGCCAATGACCAGTGCTGACTATACGGATAAAGAAGGGGTTGTAACCGTGTATGAAGGGGTTGCATTGAACGATCTACTGGCAGCAGCCGGCGTGGCTGATTACACCACCCTCACCATGATCGCATCCGATGGCTACAGTGCAGAGGTCAGCATGGAAGAACTTTCAGCCTGCGCTACCTGCATTGTTGCTTTTGAAGATGATGGCACTTTGCGTTCTGTTTTGCCCGATTTCTCCAGCAAACAGCAGGTAAAAGATATAGTAGAACTTTCTGTACAGTAAAAAATTTATTCTTGCAAAAGAGGCTGTCCCAAAAGGGGCAGTCTCTTGTTTGTTGAATTCAAGAAATAATCCTAAACTCTCCCCTTTTTTTATTGCTAGAATTTTATGTTAAGCCGAAATTTGCTCCCCTAGGAAATCGAGCAGAATCTGTCACTATTGTTATGCAGGATTTACAAGGTTTCTATAAACAAATTCAAACTGATAAAACCCAGGGCTAATAATTCTGATTCCCGAAAGTCATTATTTAATAGCAAATGAATTGTCAAACGATCTTGCATGACAGTAAAATCGTTTTTGCGATACCTATTATCACTTGGACTGTTTTAGTATCTGCTGGTATATGCATCTTTTATCGATGGGGTTTCACCCTCTTTTTCTAAATTGACTTTCTCGATTGATCTAACTATTTTCAAATCGATACCGAAAATCGATAAATATTACTTGGGTTAATTATCTAAGGGAAGCTCACGTTTCACTTTGCACGCTTCTGCATAAATATCCAATACTTCCGTGATCTTATCCAAAATGATGGGTTCCGGTGAGTTGATTAGTTCTCCATTGCGTACATGTTCGTATTGGATTGGCATATATTGGCTGAGCAAAGAGAGGGGAATTGGGTTTTTACTCAGGTTTTGGAGAAGCTTTTGTAGCGATGTCTTGACCTTGGAATTAGACCAGTAGTAGCGAGACCGATCGCTAAAGCTATATTTCCGAGCAAAATGCAAGTCGTATTCGTTACCACTGTAATATTTTGCCCAATAGTCTGGTGAATTGACCATCACATCATCCAAAATGTCCAATAGGTGTGAACGATCAAAGGCGCGGATTAGGGATTGTAAATCGTTTTCGATCCTGGCTAGGGCAAAGACTGCTTCGCGGAATGCAAACGTTAACCAAGGGCCAACCTTGAGAATGGCAAAATGATCATTTACTAGATTTGCCAAACCCTGCCGTGTTTGGTAATCTGTGGAATGCGCCTCATAAATCAGGTTATATCCTTTTATGAAGTGCACCAGTTCGCGCGCGGCTTCCGGTTGATATTCTGCAATAAAGTCATCCCCAAATTCAATACCGGGTTGCACTACCAAAGCAACAACACGTTCCCAGGCTTGCTCTAAGCCGCGTTGGTAAAATGCTTGCTTGGTCATTTCAATGGTTTCGCGAGCGCTTTCTGCCGTAGTAATGGCAATTCGATCTTCATGCTCCATTGATCCACCAGGAATTGGCACTTCGCTACCAATTACATAACGTGGTTCAGAACCCTGACAGCAATCTTCCCAAGCCTGCTCTGCTACTCTCGCCAAGTCAGCAGTTCGGGCGCAAGCTATCTCCTTGGGCAGAGGAATAGATAAATCATCACCACCTAGTTTCATACTGGCATCCAAGTGAATTTTACGGTATCCAGCACTGACATAATCCCGTACTAACTGACATGATTTAGCCATGGCGCTTTCAGACGATTCACCTTGCCATACATTTGGTCCTAAATGGTCTCCTCCAAGAAGTAGCTGCTCGGAAGAGACTCCATTTTTTTGAGCAATTTCCTGCATAAAGTCCACGAAATCAGCAGGGGTCAAACCAGTATAGCCACCATATTGGTTTACCTGATTGCAAGTCGATTCAACCAATATCGAAGTGCCTTTTTTCTTGGCATACTGCATGGCTGCTTTTAATACGGTAGGATGAGAAGTACATAATGAGACAATTCCTTTGGGCTGATTCTTCTCTTTAGCTTGAATAATTTCATCAAGGATGTCGTTTTTTATTACCATAATGCACTACCTCACAAAGAGTTGATTAAGGGCAGATTCTCCCATTCACGCTTCCTACCCATTTCTTGACCTGAACGGATAACGGTTCCAAGCTAACATTCCGTATTAGTTGGGGTCAATTTCTCAAACGACCCATAAATCAAGGGATTTCACCATAACTAGAATACCAATTTGCATGTACGCGGGCAGGGGAATATAAGTCTGTCCACGGTTTACCTAATGCATTGCAAAGGGCATTCAAACGTGAGAGGCGCTGGCGCGCAGTGGATCGGAGAAATTTTTTTCGCTCTTCAGTATCCATGGTAACTGCTTCTTTCCAAACAGCACGTCCTACAGCAATACCGGATGCACCGGCGCTACATGCTATGGCGACTTGGCGCATGTACGTTTCGAAATCTATCGCAGAAGAGAGCAGTATCCATGGAGCTAAGCTTGCATTTGAGATTTCTGCACAAGCCGCTTTACAGGTCGCTTCATCCAGGTCGGTTGCGATGTCAAGAGGGAATTCGGTTTTAAGAACATCCACTCCCGGTATAACAAGACGCCGAGCTGCTTCGATAACCACATATCGTTTTTCAGCTGATTCAAGCGTTTTTTTGTCTGGATCCAATGAATATGAAAGCGGCTCCAGCATTAAACCCATGTCCAAACGCTGGCATTCAATTGCTACTTGATGGACAAAATTTTCAATCGTAAACGCCGTGGTTGCGTCAGGATGATAATAGACGAGCAATTTTATCATACTTGCACCCATGCGTTTTGCTTTGGCTACATTCCAACCAGATAGAATCCGACTCTGGCGATCGGTCGGTTTACCACCATAACCAGTCGACTCTACAGCTACTACCAACCCAATACTACCAGGAATAGCATTTGATGCAATGGCTTGAGCAGCAGAATATTGTGGGTCAAGCAATACGGCTGTCGCCTCCCTGGCTAGAATGGAGGTAACTTCTAGCTTGAATTGGGTAAGAAGATCGTCATTAACCGATTCCGGGTTGGATGGATTCAATGCTCGCCTTAGGTTCTGCCGGTGGTCGAGAGCTAAACAAGTGAAAATACCTCGGGAAGAGGTACATTGCTGCAGACCGCGATATTTACCGATTGAAAGGGTTTCCATAACAACTCTTTATTATATTGATGTGTGAGATGGTAAAAAGAATCCTAAAAATGAGGGGAATATTTTCATCTCCAGGTTTAGTTCAAGCGAGGAAGATAATTTGTTAATCAAGCAACCAGCGGATATTCTTTGTATTATCATCTTGTCTGAATTTGTTAAAAGTTTTCTCAATTTTTAGCTTTCATATTATTTATTTCTCTTGATAAATATACAACTTTGTTTTCTTGTTTTCCAAAATTTCAAACGGATTATAAGGTAATTAATGATTGTTTTCAAGGACATGTCTCGATTTGGAACGATTATTAGGACTCTTGACACTCGAATGACCATGCAGTTTCCCAAGAGAAGGCTTAAGTTTTATCATCTTGTTTAGATTGTAGTTCCTACTTTACATTACAATGAAGTTATCTAAATTGCCAGTTTAGAAATATAGTTTTTTTGACATAATGAAGAAAATGGATTATAGATAAATAATTGCTACATTTTCTTTCCCAAATGCACGAATTAATAGCATCGGGATTAGGAGGTCTTCAAAATCATCACATCTGATTAATTATTTGATTGAAATTAATATAACCAACTTTCTGAACGACTTAGCATTGGAAACAAGGGAATTAAACTCTCTTGACCTGTGCACAAAGTTTTTATCGAATTGGTTACTCGTAATTTGTTCTACTACATGATTTATGGATGAAAAACCTGGACTTTCTAAAGAAAATAATCTTGGTTTTCCCAATAAATATTTGACTTTACATTGGAGGAATAATATGATTCGCTTGTTATTGGTACGGCATGGAGAAACAAAACTAAATTCACTTAAGTGCTTTCAAGGTCAAAGTAATCCAGACCTAAACGCACCCGGTGTCGAACAGGCAAATGCGCTAGCCCAATTTCTGGCAGATGTAGAACTTCATGCTTTGTATTGTAGCGAACAAAAGCGAGCTCTGCAGACGGCAGATCGAATCATATCTTTTCATAATAACCTTTCAATGATAGTGGAACCGCGGTTGCGAGAGATTAATTTTGGATTATGGGAAGGTCTAACTTTAGAAGAAATTCAAATAAAATATCCAACAGATTGGGCTGCCTGGCAGGACGATTTACAATCTGCGCCAACTGGAGGTGAGACTTTTCTAGAGGTAAGGAAGCGCACAAACGAGTTGCTTGATGTTATCCGATCTCAGCATCCAGACCAAACTGTCCTGATCGTAGCGCATGCCGGAGTATTGGAAGTGTTAATCTACCAGGCATTAGAAATTCTCCCCCGCATGAGAGGAAGTGTTCACCTATACACAGCTTCACTTTCAGAGCTTTGGCTTTATGAGCATGGTGCTTCGCTTATTCACCTGAACGATCTGAGCGCACTTGAACATGCTGGTATTCCAATCGAATCTGTATACGGTCGGTAAATTGCACTACTATGAGTGAGTGCAAAGATCATTAGTCGGGCATAACATGTACAGGAAAGAGCAGCTAACCTGAGCGAAGTAAAATTTGCCTTGGTTTAAAATCCATTTCGTGGGTTTTTTAAAATATCACACCATCGGTTATGGAAATGACCAAGCTAACCATAATTAAATGTGTCAATCATTCCAAAAATCAAAAACAGAGATAGAATGATCAATAGCTACAAATAAATGAAGGGAAGATTGATGCTGGAAAATTTCCATTAAGAGCCACCAAAAGGGATAAGACAAATTCAAAGGTTACATAACATGCGATTCGGCATAATGCCTCAAAAGAAGAAGTTGCTTTAGGAGGAACGATGACGCCAATAGGAAAGTCGCTTTGGTAGTTCTCTCAGTTTATCTACCCACGGTCAATCGCATTGTGTAAAGCAAGCGGATTGAGCCTAGTATACAGATCGATGAATTGGACTTTTGTTTGCAGCAAGATATCTTATTCGCCAAAATGTGTTGATAAGGAGTAGCTGCTTGGTTATTCTTCGTGTATGGACGGGAACCGGCGAAGGCAATCTGTTTATCCAGAAAATAATGATTGTGCAGTAACAACTGCTTCATTTGTGGAGTTATGTTGAACCCCTCGTAGTGTTCAATATTCTGATCCCTTCTGGCAAGAAAGGGTGCAAGCGCTTGGAGCAGATGCGTCTATATACTTCCCAGATTTGTTCCAATGCCACCACCACTTCCCCACGATAGATTGGCTTTTTCCCCCTTCTCTTATGCTGACCTCTCGGGTAACCATGTCTCAGGATACGAATAGCATATTTGCGATGGTAGCCTGTGGTTGCCGTGAATTCATCCAAAATCTTCTGTTTCTCTGTCTTACTTGCTTTCAGATACCTCGGTTGGGTTGTCTCCCACAGTTCTCGTTTGCTGCGTTGACGCATCATTGGCTCCTCCCGGCATCTTTCTTATGCCGGATAGTAACATTCTTATTGAGTCAACGTTACTTCCCATGGTTACTTTTTATTTGAGGCAATTCGATACCTTGACAAAGGAGCAGCTTTTTGTTATTATGTATGCACAAAAGTGTATGCACATATGTTCAATTCAAATCTTGACGTATTAATAGATGTAGCCCGTTCATATCACGAATTAGGCTTGACGCAACAGGAAATTGCTGAGGGTCTCAATATTTCGCGTTCTCAGGTTTCTCGATATCTAACAGAAGCCAAAGACCTGGGCATAATACAGACCAGGATTATTGACCCTCGTGGTCAAGCGAACAATATCGAGGATGCACTGAAAAATCATTTTCCTAATCTAATTGAGGCAGTGGTCATTCCTTGGTTAGGATCAACGGCAGAAACCCTCAGAATGAGTTTAGGGCGAGCATGTGCACAATTTCTGTCCGGCAAGATAACAGCCGGGCAAAAATTATGTATCGGCTCCGGCTCTACTCTATTGCAGGTTGTGCGGTCACTGAGATCATGTGGAGAGGAAAATATTAATGTGATTCAAGCGACAGGCAGTATCGGACATGAAGCTCTGAATATCGATTTTAATGAAATGACACGCACTGCTGCAACCGCTCTTGGAGCACGTGCTTTTTATATAAATGCCCCAGCGATACTGGGCTCTGGTACATCTAAAGAGTTGATAGCAGCCAACCAGACAATCCGTGAATCACTAGAAATGGCACGCTCCGCCAACATCTATCTTGTGGGTGTAGGATCATTTCGAAATGATCAAGTACACGTCCTTGCAGGACTTATTCCCCAACCCGAAATGAAAATATTAAAAGCCGGACCAGCGGTCGGTGATATATGCGGTCGATTTTTTAGTATTGATGGTCAAGAGTGCAAAACGACATTTGATGAGAGAGTGGTTGGCATAGAGCTAATGGACATGCGTAATGCTCCCCTTTCAATTGGAGTTGCGGGAGGTAAAGAAAAAATCACCGCATTGCTTGGTGCCCTGAGAAATAAGTGTCTGAACGTCCTGGTAACTGATGAACAAACCGCTAAGGCGATCATTGACCTTGATCACAACACTCGGAAAAAGGGGGTGATAAGGTGATGAATCGATTTGAAAAAATCTAATATCCCACAATATTAACCTGCTAATCCATAGTTACATCAAAATAAATGTTGAGAAGAACAACGAGTAATTATTCTGAAAACAATAAAAAGGAGAACCAATCATGAAAAATAAGCAAGATGAGGCAAAAAGGACAACACGCTGGGCTCTGGTAGATGAGAAAGCCGAGCAACGCCTTTTTGAAGCAGCTGGGGAGGATTCTGTAATAAAGCGAGCTTTCGGAAGTGAGCCTAAACATGAACATCCATATAATCTTTATCGAGATATCACGAGTGGTCCCCAAGCTCTTCGTGATACCTTTGAGTGGGTCAAAGAAGATGTGGCGGCGGTGGCAGATGAGATCGTGAAGCGTAAAATACGGAGGATTCTGGCTACCGGTCTGGGCACTTCCCAGTTTGTCGCCATGCCCGCAGCGGTGGGTTTCTGTAACCTTGCCCACTCAGATGCGGACCAGGTGGATAGTGCTGAATTTTTGACAAGCAATCGAGATTGGGATCTCCCCCATACTGCCTTCTTGGCTTATTCAGGAAGTGGATTTACTGTGGATTGTGTCCGGGCAGCCGAAAAAGCTAAAAAGGAAGGAGCCTACACCATAGGTATCACTTCTGTTGCAGACAGTCCCCTTACAAAAGTATGCGATGCTAGCATTTTATGTGCCGGGGGGTGGGACACGGGTGCATCAGATACCTTCCATTTAATCACTAGATTAGGCGCGTCTTTTCTACTAGCTATAGAGGTGGGGGAGCGGACGCAGCCCAAGCAATTGAATTACAAAGACCTTAGAGAACAACTCTTCGCTGTTCCCGACCTTATGAAGGGAAAAGCAAAGGAAATTGATAGCAGATGCCGAAACATTGCTCGCCAATACAAGAATAAACGCAGCTTCCTGGTTGTGGGCGGAGGACCCAATTTGGGCGCAGCTGAGGAGTTCGCCCTGAAACTTGACGAAATTGCCAATATCCCATCCAAGGCTATGTGCCCGACCAGAAATATCCATGGAGTTACAAATCTTCTTGATGAGGATATTGTAACCGTGATTATCGCTCCCCCTAGCGCTTCCTACCCATGGTTAATGGATGTGGCAAAACTCACCCAGGTATTGAAGACCCCCTCGATTGGAATTGTTACCGAGGGCGATGACCAGCTATCCAAGATAATGGATAACGTAGTTAGGTTACCGGTGAGTGATGAAACTTTCTTCACTTTGCCAGTTGCTTTTGTTGGTGAGTTATTAGCCTACTATTGCGCTGTGGAACAGGGCTTAAACCCGGATTGCGGAAGGTACAACATACCAAAGTACGCAAGGGGTTTAAATATGCTCTTCCCACCAGATTCTCACTAAGATGTAGGCAAATTCACAATAGTAGTCTCGATACGGATGTTGCATAGTGGACGAATAAGCTCTGCTCTATTCTGTATCGAGACTTGCAACCAACTTTTATTGTATTTTACAAACAAACCATAGATGAGGTTCAGATATTAGTTCGAACATTAAAAACAGAACAAAGACCAAGGAAACCAGAGCTTGATATGATCTTATTCTCTATCTAATCGGAAATTTTGTAGGCAACGCAAATTCTACCTATCTCCGAAATCTTGCCTGGATTTCATGTGTTTGCGGTAAATATCCCGCCTTCTTTGGGCTTCAAGTGGATCATAAGCTATCTTGATTGTACGAATCCTTGCCTTGGATACCTATCACATTTAAAAAGAAGAGCTTTTTCATAAAAACTCCTTTTTGGATTTGGATAATGAACTTTAATCATCTAGCTTGTCAGATTTACCCTTTGTTCGAATTCATGTCTGGCACTCAGACTCTAGAAATAATATTTTTATATGAATAAATGGAGGTAATAATTATGACAATTGATGTCGCAGCAATAGGAACTCTAAATGTAGACATCCTTCTACATGGCACAGCACCTCGCGATTTTGATCAGCTCGCTCGTTGGACTGGTCTTGGTGAAGTTACACTAACAACCGCCGGCTCAGTAGGATATACCGCTCAGGATTTGGCTAAATTGGGACTAAAAGTTGGTCTCATGTCATGCGTGGGGGACGATATTTTTGGTGCTTTTATTCTAGATGAAATGAAAGACAAGGGTATAGACACTGAATGGGTGCAAGTGGAGGAAGGCATGGCATCCGCCGTGGGAATTTACCCCCTCCTATTTGGCGGAAATAAAAGACCTGCAGCCGGCAGGTTGGCTAGCCATGCCCCCTGGCCTCTCGTCTTTAATAAAGCACAACTTGATTACCTGTCAAAGGCACGACTTCTCCACTGTGGTGGCTATCTTCATTACCCGCAGGTTTGGGGTGAGCCAACAGAAACGATCTATAAGTTTGCTAAGGAATGTGGGCTTCTTACTTCTATCGATTCACAATTTCCTACTGTCCCAGTTGAAGGTCCTTGGATTAAAGCATTTGGTAACCTTCTTAGATACGTAGATATCCTATTCATGGATGAGTATGAAGCCAGATCTACTACAGGGTGCGAATCACTCAATGAAGCCGCAGAAGTAGTGCGAGCCCAAGGAACCAGTACAGTAGTTATAAAACGCGGTGCAAAAGGTTGTATTGTTACGACCGCAGATAAGTCAATTGAGCTACCGGCTTTTCCTGTGAACACTAATGAAATAATTGACGCTGTTGGGGCGGGAGACGCCTTTGATGCCGGATTTCTTGCGGGAATTCTCGCAGGTTGGGATGAAGTTAAGGCAGGGCGTTTAGCAAGCCATGTAGCAACGTATAGTCTCAAGAGTGCTGGTGGTTCACTGGGAGTACCCGAGAACAGAATCGAAGACCTAATTTAGGGCTATAAAATTTTGATACCTTTTACTAAGGAGGTACTTATCGCAAAAACATCGAATATTAAGATCAATGGGTTATAGATAATTCCTATTAAATTGCTTACAAAAGGAGAAATGAAATATGAAAAAACTAGCTTTAATAATCATGGTTTTGGTTATACTGACTGCTTGCACTCCAGCAACTACACCAACGCCTACGCAAGCGGATTCAACCACACTTGCAAAGCCAGCAGCCCCGACCCTGCTTACGGATGAGTTGGGAACGGCAGCGGAACTAGTACCGAGCGACGCGGAAATTGCAGACGCAAAAGACGCTTTGGGAACAGGGATGATTGGTATCATATCTTGCACTATGGGCTCCGAGTATCATGCCACTCTTGTTAACTCAGCCCAAGATTATGCACAAGAGTTGGGAATCAAAACTACAGTCATTGATTCCCAAGTCCAGGCTGATCAACAGATTTCTGCTATTGAAAACCTCGTCTCAGCTGGTGCCAAAGCCATTGTTATCTGTGTCCTCGATCCCGCTGTCGTTAAGCCTGCATTGGAAGCAGCGGTCGAAGCAGGTGTATACATCGTCCAAACTTCTGGTCGGGAATCTGCTTACAATGGTATCGGAATCAGCATTGAGGATGCTGATTTAGGCTGCGCCAACGGCGAACTGGCGGGTGAGGCGATTAACACCTTTCTAGATGGAAAGGGAGTTGTTGCTATCTTGGATTATCCGGACCTTCCCAATATTGTCACTCGTGCGGATAATATCGAAAAATGTCTATTACAGACTGCTCCGAATGCCACAATTATTGGTCGTTTCCTTGGCGGAACAACTGAAAATGCGCAAACTTCTGTGGAAAATGCCCTTCAAGCTTATCCTGATATAGATGTGATTGCTAGCGTTTCTGATCTTGGGGCATATGGTGCCTTAACCGCATTGCAAGCTGCCAATAAAGACCCAGAAAAAACATTCGTTATTGGTATTGATGCAGAAGAATATGCACTTGACCTGATCAAGGCTGGAGGCATGTACTATGGAACCGTGGATACCAATCCATCTGAAACGGGTGTGATGGCGATTGATGCAGCCATTAAACTCCTGGCACATGCGACAGTTGAAAAGAACATTAAGGTAGAAGTTTTAAAAGTAACAGAATCTACCATGAAATAGATTACATTAAAAATATTATAGGAGGAACTGTCAAAGCTCCTCCTATGCATTAATTATATACAAAGGAGATCTTCTATGCGTTATCAAAGGAAGAATAATTCTCAGAAAGTCCTTCAAATAATTGGAGAGAATGGCTATATCTTTATATTTGCACTCTGGTTCATCTTTCTTTCATTTAAGACGGATACGTTCCTTACATCCCAGAATATTCTCACGGTGTTACGGCAAGGAGCCATTGTCAGCATTGCGGCAATTGGTGAAATGCTGGTCATGCTACTGGGTGGAATGGATGTCTCTGTTGGAGCCTTACTGGGTTTTTCAGGGATTGTCGGCGCCAATTTGATGGTGGATTTCAATTTATCGCCCGCCTTGGCTGGTTTGGTGTGTGTGCTCGTTGGAGGCATGATCGGACTCGTAAATGGGTTTCTAGTAACGAAAGTACGAATCAACCCAGTGGTGGCTACTTTGGGGATGATGACCGTATTGAATGGTTTAGCGCTTGCTTGGACACAGGGTAAAACAGTTGCAGGATCTCAACTTGATTCCATAGCTTTTCTGTCTAGGGGTTATATTGGGTCTATTCCTTTTTCTGTTATTCTAATGTTGCTTTTTTATTGCATATTTTATTTAATTCTGAATAAAACCGTTTTTGGTGCTCGCATTTATGCAATCGGGAACAATGAGAAAGCATCCTGGCTGGCTGGAATAGAAGTCGACAAATTAAAAATGTTGACCTACACAATTGCAGGATTTCTGGGTGGCTTTAGTGGCTTGCTGCAAGTCTCGCGACAGGGCTCTGCTACCTCAAGTATGGGAAATGAATTCCTCTTTCCAATTTTAACGGCGGTAATCTTGGGTGGCATCGGTTTAAGTGGGGGCAAGGGCAAGATACAAAACACATTGATTGCAGTAATCTTCTTGATGACTATCAATAATGGAATGGTTTTGCTGGGAATTCCGCTTTACACCCAGGATATTATTCAAGGTCTGATCCTGATTCTTGCCCTTTCTCTTGACCGCTTGCACTATCGAAATAGGTAGGAGGGAATATTAAGAATGACTACTATCCTCTCACTTAAAAATATCAGCCGCTCTTTTCCAGGGGTCCAGGCTCTGGACGATATCTCCCTAGAGGTTGAACAAGGAACGATTCATGCACTGGTAGGTGCTAATGGTGCTGGAAAATCTACCCTAATGAAGATCCTTTCGGGTGCTCTAGCGCCTGATTCAGGAGAGATGATCTTTGAAAACGCGCCTTATGCTCCGGCTGACCCAAGTGCGGCGATCAAGGATGGGATTGCGACGATTTATCAAGAACTCAATCTTTTACCCACCAGGACTGTTACAGCGAATATCAATGTGGGCAAGGAGCCTAACCACTTCGGGATTCTAGACGAAAAAACTGAGAGACAAAAAGCAGCCAGCGCCCTTGCCCAGCTGAATGCAAGTTACATCCCATTGCAGGCGTTAGTTGGAAATCTCAAAGTTGGTGAGAAACAGATCATCGAGATCGCCAAAGCGCTGGTTGGAAAATGCAAACTACTTATTTTGGACGAACCAACTGCAGCCCTAAATGATTCAGAAATCATTCCCCTGTTTAATATTATCAAGGATCTAAAAAATCAGGGAGTTACTATTTTGTATGTATCGCATAGGCTGAAAGAGATTTTCGCGCTTGCGGATGTTGTAACTGTTCTTTGCGATGGGAAATTGGTGGTTACCTCTCTTATTAATCAGGTTACTCCAGATATTCTCATTAATCACATGACAGGACGAAAAAAAATAAAGAGCGCCTTCCCAGAAAAAAACAAGGTAATAAAAGAGGAAGTATTGCGGCTGGAACATCTGTCGTCCTCTATGGTTTTCAAGGATATTAATTTATCCATTCATAGAGGTGAAGTTATAGGCATCACGGGGTTGGCAGGGTCAGGGAAGGTTGAACTTGGGAAAGCTTTAATCGGCGATTTTCCTATCAATTCAGGTCAGGTCTTTCTACAAGGAATACCCTTCAAACCCTCTCCTGCTAAGGCAAAATCAGCCCATATTGGGTATATGCCTGAAGACCGAAAAAAAGAGGGGGTGCTTGAGGAACTTTCTGTTCAAAGAAATATCTCGCTGCCCTCACTATCGGACCTTACCCAATTTCCAGGTTTCATCCTTTTTAACAAAGAACGAGAATTAGCGCAACAAGGAGTAGAAGAACTGGACATCAAAACGCCATCCTTAAAACAGATTGTACGTAATCTGAGTGGCGGAAACCAGCAAAAGGTATCCTTGGCTAAATGGCTTGCAACTAATTCGGAAATCCTTTTATTGATTGAGCCCACGCAAGGGATTGATGTCGGCGTGAAGTTTGAAATTTATGAATTAATCCACAAACTATCAGCGCAGGGAAAAACGATTATCCTGGTATCATCAGAGATCTCCGAGATCATTGGGTTGGCACATTCCATCGTTGTGTTATTTAATGGTCAGATTCAAGCTATCCTTGACGGAAACCAAACAAATGAAGAGGAAGTTCTCCAGGCTACTTTCGGAAAATAGTTGGGTTAGGATAAATCCCATAGGGAGTAATAACCTAAGGGAAACGGAACAGGATAAAAAATGAGGAATTAATGCCACAAAAGATACAAAAATTTATTTGAAGGAAAAGCATTGTGCATGGTCGTGTATAGTTCACTGAGCACGGAATTCAATACTAAATATTCTTTCAATCTTTATGTCGATATTTGGATCGAAGTCAAGGTACAATCTGAGATTCAATGAAATAAAACAAAAATATGAAATTAAGCGCGAACACCCAGTTTCTATTGATCTTTGTCTATACTGAGATGAACATATTTTCGGCTTGATGCTTCTACGGTCTTGGTGTTAATACTTATATCATCATCAGCCCGCTCTTGTATTGAGTGGGCTTGATTATTTAGCGGATTGAGATTCTGTTTAATTTCAATGAACTTGATGATTTAGATTTCCAACATTTATAAAAAAAGTTCATATGGATAATTATATGGCACATAGAACCGTGTTCATACCTAACTAGGAAAGAATAGGAATTGACCGCTTTTCTTGTATTAGAGAGGTTTCTTTCTGCGTTGTAAATTTCTATTGTTTATCTTTTTAACGTTTTTATAGACACCTTAACTAACCCGACCAAAAGCAACGTAATGATAACAATACCGACCAGGTATTTCCCGGTTGTAAAAATACTGGCAAGCTAACCAAGAAACTTTGATCTGGAAAGATACATCCAGATATTTTCCATTCCATCGAACAGACCACCCACAAGCGGGATCACATTCAATTTCTGTATGCTGCTTTCCGATTCATATCCACGCCGGAATAACCACGATAGAGATAAGCTTGTATACAAGGATGATCAATATAAAATCGCCCAGATGGATCTAGATCATCTGGGTGCGCTGGAAATGTGCTTAACGATGATTAATATATAGATATCTTATGCGCCATATACCTGGATTGCTATTCCTTACCTGAATATTGAATTAATCAGGCTTATATACCCCTTCTGGATTAATGCCCAGCGTACCCGCGCGGAAGGAACGTTCATCTACTATGGAAAGATACTTAGCCTGCTCCGGTGAGATCAATGGAGTCAGTTCTGCCGATTTTAGATAAATTTCAATCGCATCCACACCGGAGGATTTCGTCATCCAGTGCAAGTCATCGAATGTTTCGAGGTTGATCAGTGTGGTGTATGTTCGCAGGGTTTTCTGACTTTTTATATTGAAGAAATCGTTGAAATAAGAAAGCGCCAGCTCTCGGACGGTTGCATATACCGGTTCGCGATAACGCAACCCGCTGAAATTCGATTTTGCCACCGCACCCCAGCAGTCGAATTCCTTGAAAACGGCGAGCACATGGTCGTCATCCAGACCAGGTTCAGGCTGTAGATCTACTATTAAAGGAAGATATCCAATACGGCGCAAAAGCGCTGCGGCAAACAGACCTCCATCCAGGCAGTGTGCCTGGCGCCTGCGCAAGACATCGACCGGCGAGCGATTTTCTTCCCCGGCAGGATAGATCACGCTATCCAGAAATTCCTGGATCTTATACGGGGTGTTCATTTCCTGCACTTGTTTCAGCTCATCAGGTGAGAGAGAATGTTCAAACTCTATGATCACATGAGACATGGTTGACATATCCTTTCGAGGGAAAAAGAGAGGGATCAGAAAAAACAATGGATCTATTTCTGTGATTATAATCGTGTCTGAAGTTTTTACTGTTAGAATTGCACAGATACTGACATGACCTGTGTAAAGTTTGGTTTATCAAAAGGATAATTTCATGGCTGAAAACGCGCGCTTCACCAAAACGAGAACCGCTGTGCTGGCGGCATTTTTTATTAATGGTGCTTTAATGGCTACCTGGGTCTCGCGTATTCCAGCCGTGCAGAGTAAATTTCAATTGACAGAAGGCACCCTGGGATTATTGCTTCTCGCACCATCTGGTGGGATACTGCTGGCGTTATTGTTTGCGGGTGGGTTGATCGCAAAGCTCGGCAGCCATAGGGTAGTTTTGATTGCAGCATTATCGAACTCAATCATGCTGCCTTTGATAGCCTTGGCACCTGGTCCATTTCTATTGGGCTTCTGCCTGATGATCTTTGGTGCGGGCATCAGTTTGATGGACGTGGCTATGAATGAGCAGGCTGTTCTGGTGGAACGAAAAGCTGGCAAGCCGATGATGTCATCTTTCCATGCCGGTTATAGTGTGGGGAGTGTGGTCGGAGCGCTGATCGGAGCCGGAATGGCTGCTCTTCCGCATGCAACCATATTTCAGCATTTCATACTGGTGGCAGTGTGCGCTGCGGTCGTTTCATACTTTTCCACCCGTAATCTACAACCTGTAAAAGCAGAGGAGACCAAAAAACGTGTGGTATTTCAATTACCAGAACAGGCTCTATGGGTGTTGGGTGCCATTGCTTTTGCTTCGGCATTGGGTGAGAGCACATCATCAGATTGGAGTGGGGTGTATCTGAAGAATGTACTTGGCACAGATTCCTCCACAGCCGCGTTAGGATATGCCGCCTTTTCGGCGATGATGACACTGGGTCGATTGATGGGCGATTGGCTTACCAGAAAATTGAAGCCTGCTGTGATCATTCGCGTGGGAGGTATTACGGCGGCAATGGGTTTTGTAGTGGCAGGCATGACCAGTATACCCTGGCTCGCCATCAGCGGGTTTGCGTTGACCGGGTTTGGATTAGCAAATATTATCCCTTTGTTGTATAGCACCGCTGGCAATTTACACGGTTCTGAACCTGGCAGAGGCATTGCCGGTGTGGCAACCATTGGTTATGCAGGGTTCTTGTTGGGTCCACCGTTGGTTGGGATGCTTGCGGATGCGTATTCTTTACGGGTTGCGCTGTACGTCATTGCTCTTATCGTAGCGACATTGTTTATTTCTGGAAGAGCCGTTAACCGCAGGGTGGGTAAGTAAGGTTTTAGAAAATGCGCCCTATGTGTCCTATTCTACTGGTGTGCAATGATCTTGTATCGAGAAAAAATACATACTGGATACTATACTAAAATCTTTCTATATATGGTATATGCAAGGAGTTCATAAATGATTGAACTACCAGATCCTATAAATCAGGAATGGCTGCATCATGCTCTGTCAAAATCACACCTCTTGGAAAAAGGGGATATTAAATCGATTTCTATACGGAACTCATCCCTGACATTTTTTAGTAATCCCAAAATATTTATATTGAATATAGAGACATCAAATCCTAAAGCTCAGCTGGATGTTGTTCTGAAAATGGCAAATGGATTGAAAGAATATGTATTTTTATCAGAAATTGCGCCTGTAATGAACAACGATGAAATCATCAAATGTTATTACTCTGAATTCAATTCTGCGAGCGATAAATCATTTTTTGTTTTAGAAAACATAGAAACAACACATGACCAAACTGATTGGCCTATTCCTCCCACGATTGATAAATGCGTGACCGCAATTAACTGTTTGGCTTGTATCCATGCTTTTTGGTGGGATCACCATGATTTAGAAGACGATCTTTATCGAAAAAGCAATTTGGGAAATACATGGAAAAATCGGATTGAACTGGCAGTCACTCATATCCCAGTTTTTTTCAATTTCATCGGAGACAGGTTGCCCCAAGAAAGAAAAAATTTATATGAGTTGGTATTATCTTCCCAAAATCAAACCTGGCTTCCGGGGAATACGGATATTGCAAAAACATTGTTGCATGGTGACGCCCATTTCTGGAATTTTATGTATCCGATCGAACCTGGTAAAGGAAGTATTCGTATTATTGATTGGAATTCGTGGGATATTGGCAGACCTATGGATGACTTGGCTTACATGATCGGATTACACTGGTATCCATCGCGACGTAAAGTTTACGAGGAATTTTTACTGGAGAATTATCATCAAAAATTGAGGAGCTGTGGTCTATCGGTCAAGTTGAACGACTTACAAAATGAATATAAAAAATCTCTTATCATGAATCTCTTCATACCAATCTGGCAGTGGCAAAAGGGGATTAATCCTGTGGTATGGTGGTCACATTTGGAAAGAAGCTTCATGGCTTTTGAAGACAATAAATGTATAGAAATGTTATGATCTGTGTGTGCATTGAAAATGCAGCTCATGTTTAATCGCAGGGTGACTCATCGGTATGTTCAGAGAACGCGTTCATTTTATTAATGGGAGAAGACATTAAGCGTTGTGCTGATGATAAAAAGGAATGCGTAAACAAACCATAATGGGCGGCTGATAAGAGCAAGCGACCACCAATAGAACATGATGGTAGCTAAGTAAAGGGTCACATAGGGGAACATGATACGCAGCATCAACGGATTTCTCCACGGGATGTGTTGCACATAATCGACATAGTAGCCGTAGATGGCAAAGATGACGAAGAGGAACCCTCCCAACCAAAACGACCACGATTTTCCACCCTTCAAGAGCACAATGCTGATGATTGCTGCTGGAATGCACAGGGCATAGATGATCCATCCAAATTGAAGTGTATAGCTTTCGAAGAATGGTTTGCGGAGTGCAAAGTGGATGATCAGGGCGATCTGTAAGAAGAATGCCCAACCAACAAATATTGCATCCATTTTCTTTAGTCCCAACATGTTTCTTCCCATTCAATGTACATGCTCAACGCAATTTAGTTTCGTTGAAAAGGTGGAATCTCGGTACATTAAAGTCTAGCAGAATGTGACCGGAAAACATCCCACAGGTGGAGCGTTATGGTATTGTACAGATATCAAGAATGGGAACGTATCAACTGAATAATGTCGTCTTTTCCACTTCGGCGCGGAATGTAGGCATATCGATCACGCTTCCTGTGGTGCGAGCTTGTTCTGCGGCGAATGCCATCAGGTGGCTTTCCAAAGAAGAGCGCGCATCGGTGAGGGTGGCATCATGAACGCCGTCCAATGCTTTCACAAAATGCTCCATCAGACCGCTATCCCCCCCACCGTGTCCTCCCTGCTCGATATTGTTAGGCATCTCTATCCGCTGGTATTTTCCTCCCCTGTGTTTATGGATCTCGATAAAGGTTTGGTTCCAACCAAACTTGCCAAGCAGGGTTGCCTGCGAGCCGTCAATGCGGATGGTGCGGCATTCTTC
>LDZU01003936.1_pt1 | contig 32338 bp, 30 predicted proteins | sample 615531 | NCBI WGS metagenome assembly LDZU01 (sample SAMN03408293, study PRJNA278302) | terrestrial metagenome | isolation source: oil reservoir sample SB2 | place: USA: Alaska, North Slope, Schrader Bluff formation | collected 2011-09 | reverse complement strand
AAATACGAGTATCCTGCAAACAGGAGAGCCAGGATAGCACCCAGGGGCGCCAGATACACCAGATCCATCTCTCAGCATTCCTCCGATTGAGTACCATATAGAGAGGAATTCAACGTTTTTAAATATGTGGAAAAACTCCCGGAAGATCGGATGAAACGTTTAACTAAAATCGATCACCCCTGGCTGGAGCGTCTGGAGGTCGACGACAACAGCCCGCCCGGGTGTGGGGTGGACGTTCATCTGTTTCTGAAACGACGTCTGCGACTGCCAGGTACCGGCGTTAACCCCGAGAACGCCCCGGTAACGTGTGAGACCGCAGATATGGATGTGCCCTGTGAGGAGGATCTCCGGGAGCGGATCGATGACAAGCCGATCGGTCTTCATCGCTGCGATCGGTGTCCGCATCCCGTAAGGGGCGGCGAGAAGCCTGCGTTTGAGCATCTCAACCATGATCTCGCCGGGACGCTCGTAACTCGCGCCGGGGATGAGCCCGATCATGTCGTCTATCGACCGGCCGTGATACATCAGGACGCGGACGCCCTGGAGGTTCAGCAGACAGGGATTCTCGACGAGGGTGCAGTTTGACGGAAAATTCGCGGCAAACTCCTGCGGGATCGCAGGCTGAGGTTCGGCCATCCTCACAACATCGTGATTCCCGGGGGCGGCAACGATCCGGATCCGGGATGGGAGGTCGCAGAGCATCTCCGCAAAGACGTCGTACTGCTCGTAGATGTTCTTTATCGTCAGTTCGTTCTCCTGTCCGGGGTAGATGCCGATGCCGTCGACGAGGTCGCCGGCGATCAGGAGGTAGGAGGCATCTGAGTCCTGGAGCCAGTCGGCGAACCGGTTCCAGGCATCCTGGAGGAAGGTGTCGCTCCCAACGTGGACGTCGGAGATCAGGACAGCCTTTCCGGGTCGATCGCTCTTGAAAGGGGCGTTGTTGATGGGGACGTCCGGACGGACGAGTTGCTCGGCAAAGAGGAGCCCCCCATCACCGGAGAGTTTTCCCTTGACCCCGATCACATCGTCAGGGAGTATACGTTCGGCCTCCTCGAAAGCCTCGTCGCGCCCCTTGTTGAAAAGCACCCGGATCACCCCGGTTGGGTCCTCCACCTCGATCATCCTGTGGCCTTTCGGGGTCGTCCGCACCTCTACAACCATCCCGATGATGCTGCACTCCTCGTCACGGTAACGGCCGGGAGACTTCAGCAGCGCCTCGACCGGCATAGCGGTCATCCGCGTCCGGATCATGGAGGATAGGGTGTTGTAGCGGTTCCGGAAGTAGTGAACGGCGTCCTCGTGACCGCTGACGCTCCCGCTGCTTCCGGCGCTCCCCACGATCACCTCAAGCTCAGGGTCGACCAGGAACCTCGTCCCATCCCTGACCTTCTTGAGACCCGGTACGTGCTCGGTGGAGACCACCAGGGCGTCACCGGCTGCCGCCGCAATCCGGTCGATGAGCGAAGGATCGTTCTGCTCCCGGATGTAGTTCACCACGTCGGGGTGGACCTGATGCTTCGTCTCAAGGAACCGGCGTACGATCTCGGCGTTGGCAAGCATGGACTTCATGTTATTCTCCCCTGAGAATATTGGCTTTACCCTTCCGCACACCCCCGTGTGATGAAGACAGGGACAGGGATTTGACATCAGATCCACAAAATTCCGGCGATCTGCGGGCAGAACCCGTCACACCCTCTTTACATTTCACCCTGCAGAACCGATGAGAAGACCAGCCTGGGAATCTATGTATATGATGGATGGGTAACATCTTTAGAGCAGATGGCGGCTACAAACTGGCTGCAGCGTGCAGCAAATGCCGTGAGGGCGTTCCGCGATAGCGATCACCCCGGTATCTCGCTTGCCCGGGACATCCTCTGGGTCGTCGCGGTCGTTGGGGGTATCGCCCTTATCCTCTATCTCTTTGCCGGAACCTGGCCGGCGGTGGTCACGATAGAGTCGGAGAGCATGGTTCCGCACATGAACGTGGGTGACCTGGTGTTTGTCGTCGACGAGAACCGGTTCGGGGGTCTCGTCACCTGGGCCGAAGGTCAGATGATTGGCTACTCGTCTTTCGGGGACTACGGCGACGTGATCGTCTACCGGCCAAACGGCGCCGACTCCGTCCACCCGATCATCCATCGGGCGATGATCTACCTCGACACAGAGGGGGTGATAGAGTCGGGACTCGGGGCCTACTACGATGAACCGCATGGTGGCTACATCACCAAAGGTGATAACAACCCCTACACCGACCAGCCAAACCTCATGATCTCCGGCATCGGTGTGATCGAACCGGTGAAGGAGGAATGGGTCGTTGGAAAAGCCCTGGCAGCGGTGCCGCTCATAGGTTACCTCCCGCTCCACCTGCCAGAGTTTGCCGCTGTCGTCATCCTGATCATAATTATCCACGATCTCATCCTCGCGCGCCGAGAAGAGAAAGAGGTATAAAACCTGAACCACAAAAGAAGTGCTTAAGATGGCATATTCGCTGAATGACCTGCTCGACGACGTTCTTGCCGGCTACAGACTCACCGAGGAGGAGGCTGTAAGCCTGCTATCGGCGCGCGGTCGGGACGTCTGGAAGATTGCCGCCGCAGCAGACGAACTCCGGGAGCGGAAAGTCGGGGGGACTGTCACCTACGTCAGGAACCAGAACATTCACGTCACCAACATCTGCAAGAACCGTTGCGGGTTCTGTGGTTTCGGGCGGGGTGCGGATGACCCTGGCGCGTTCCGCGACGACCTGGATACGGTGCGGGAGAAGGCCAGGATCGCACGCGAGCGTAACGTCACCGAGATCTGTATCCTCTCCGGAGTCCACCCGGACTACACCCTGGACTCCTACATCGACCTAATCAGATGCGTGCGCGAGGAGGCGCCGGGCGTGGATATTCATACCGCAAGCCCTGACGAGATCGCCTGGGCAGCGGAACGAAGCGGAGTCTCAACCAGGGAGGCGCTCCGTCCGGCGGGTGATCTGCCCGAACAAGTGCGACACCGCAACCTGGGTCCGTGTCATAAAGGAGGCGCACGGGATGGGCATCCGGTCGACAGCGACGATAATGTATGGCTCCTGCGAGAGCGAGGCCGACCGCGCAAGGCACCTCGGGATCCTCCGCGAGATCCAGGACGAAACGGGCGGGTTCACGGAACTTGTGCCGCTCTCCTACCTCTATGAGAACACCGCGCTCTACCGGCAGGGGCTTGCGCCCGCAGGCGCCACCGGGCGCGAAGACCTGCTGCTCTTTGCGGTCGCGCGCCTCTTCCTGGACAACTTCGACCATATCCAGATCTCCTGGGGCAAGGTCGGAACGAAGATGGCAGAACTCGGGCTGCTGGCGGGCGGCGACGATCTTGGCGGGACGATGTTCTGCGACGACGTTTCGGTCGATGCCGGGGGTGAGGGTGCCGATTACCTTGACCCGGCGGAGATGCGCAGGATTGCAGAGGATCTCGGCAGGACGCTCCGGCAGCGGACGACGACATACAAGATTGTTGCGTCAACTACCCCCGACTGAACTCGGGGGGCACCATGCTCTTCACAATGCTCCTGAAACGCTCTTTAGGATTATATCCATCGAGACCTGACCGGGAGACCCGAAGGTTCTTCTCCTGACCCCGCCAGATCAATCCATCGCACCCAGGAAGGCGAGATGAAAGCATGACACCACCACTGCAACAGGTGCTCGACGACGCGCTTGCCGGCCACCGGCTAACCGAGGAGGAGGCTGTCAGCCTGCTGTCGGCGCGCGGTCGGGACGTCTGGAGGATCGCCGCCGCAGCAGACGAACTCCGGGAGCGGAAAGTCGGAGACACTGTCACCTACGTCAGGAACCAGAACATCAACGTCACCAACCTCTGCGTGAACGCCTGCGGGTTCTGCGGGTTTTCACGGAAACCGGGAGACCCCGACTCTTTCTGTCACGACGAAGCCGTGGTTCGGGAGAAAGCCAGGGCTGCACGCGAACGCGGCGTCACAGAGATCTGCACGGTTAGCGGTCTCCACCCGGCCTTTGACGTAGAGTCCTACGTCAACATCTACTCCTGGATGAGGGAGGAGGCGCCGGGTGTCCATATCCATGCAAGCAACCCGATGGAGGTGGCCTACGCCGCGAGGAAGAGCGGCATCTCCAGCCGTGAGGTGCTGGAACTGATGAGGGAGGCGGGGCTGTCTACCCTCTGCGGAACGGCAGCCGAGATCCTTGTCGATGACGTACGGCGTGTGATCTGCCCGGACAAGATAGACACTGCGACATGGATCCGGATCATAAAGGAGGCGCATGAGATGGGCATACGGTCGACAGCGACGATCATGTATGGCTCCTGCGAGAGCGAGGCCGATCGCGCAAGACACCTCGAGATCCTCCGCGAGATCCAGGACGAGACGGGCGGGTTCACGGAGTTCGTCCCCCTCTCGTTCGTCCACCCGAATACGCCGCTCTACCGTGCGGGGCTTGCCCGGCCCGGTGCAACGGGGCGGGAGGATCTGCTGTTGTTTGCGGTATCCAGGCTATTCCTGGACAACTTTGACCACATCCAGGCATCATGGGTAAAGATAGGGACAAAGATGGCGGGGATGGCGCTTCTCGCAGGCGCCGACGATCTGGGTGGAACACTCTTTGAGGAGAGCATCTCCCGGGAGGCTGGCGCGAGGGACACCGACTACCTTGACCCGGCGGAGATGCGCAGGATTGCAGAGGATCTCGGCAGGACGCTGCGGCGACGGACGACGACATACACCCTTCTTGAGGGCTGAATCACACCCGGAGGGTCGGGTTAACCCTCAGGATGCCGGCGATATGATGGGGGGAAGACGGGTTGCGCACCCCTTCCGGGAGTTTGAGGGGCTTTCTCCGCAGAAAGTGGTACCCTGCAGAGGCGGTGGTGGCGGGACCTCAATCCTCCGGACGGATGTAGCGGACTATCGTATCCGCAACCTCCCTTGCCCGCGCCATTGCCCGGTCGTCGTTACGGACATCCCCCGCAGCATACCCCCTGCCGCAGACGTAGCCGAGATACGAGAACTCGTGAGCGTTCAGGAAACCTTCTATCGTCTCCAGAGTGCGCTCGCATCCACGGTCCGCACAGACCGCCACTGCAACCGCTCTCCTCCCTGAGAGTTTCCTGTCGTGGAAGAGTGAGTATGTCCGGTCGATCAGGTTCTTCGTCTGGCCGTTGATGTCGTAGTAGTAGGTCGGAGCACCCAGAACAAGAACCTCACACTCGACCATCCTCTGCGCAACAAACCCCCAGTCATCGTCCTCCGTCACGCACCACTTCGTCTCACGGCAGGTCTCGCAGCCGGTGCATGGCCGGATCTCCATACCGGCAAGCGATATGTACTCCGTCTCGACACCCGCCTCCCGCACACGCTCGAGAATTGTGTTGACGAGCGTCGCAGTGTTGCCGTTCTTGCGCAGGCTTCCGGAGATTCCAAGAACAGTCATACCCTATGCTTATCTCCCGCGTTCTTGATTCTTGTGATCCGGGCATCCAGATCGAGACGCCGGAACGCCGCCAGGATCTCGGGGACGGGGTCACCAGGGCGATGAAATAGGTGGGAGGGGCAGTTGCAGTCGCTGCACCCGAATCCCAGGACGGATGGGTCACCGATGGCCTTTGCAAGGTCGCACTCGCAGTCACGCCCGGTGACTGCGGTTATAACGGCGACCGGTCTGAAGTGCGGGTCGAGGAGCAGGTGGTCGATATGCCAGCGGGGAGGGCGGTCACGGCTGAACGCAAGGTTGACATGCCGGTCTGCGCGGCCAAGACCCCCGCTCCCCTGCGCGGATCCTATGTAGATATGATAGCCCGGAGCGAACTCCCGCACCCCCAGAGCACCGATGCGAACCCTGCAGCAGGAGTTCTCAATGAGGAGGGCGTAGACCCCCTTATCCATACAACCGGAGCGCCTCCCGTGCGGCTGCTATATGCCTCCAGCCGTCACGCTGGGCGGGCTCGCCGTGCCCCGGGTAGAGAGAGTCAACCTCCAGGCCGCTGAGGCGCTCGATGGATGCCGCGAGTGCCCTGCGGTCGCCTCCCGGAAAGTCGTAACGGCCAAACGACCCGCCGGTAAATACGGTGTCGCCCGAGAAGAGCAACCTCGCCTCCCGGTCATAGAGAGAGATCCCGCCCGGGGTGTGGCCAGGGGTGTGAAGCACGAGGAGGGTTCCTATGCGGTCGCCGTCGGCGAGCGTGACGTCCGGGACCATCCCCGGAGACCGGGCACCGAAATGCATCGCAAGACTCCTGGCGTCGTCGACAAGGCCCGGTGCGTCCGCATGGTGGATGCAGACGGTGGCATCGCCGCACATGGTCGCGATCTCTGGAAGATGGGCGATATGGTCGTAATGAGCGTGGGTGATGACGATCGTATCGATAGCAGCGGCATACGGTTCCACCGCCATCGGTAGGACGCCGGCATCGATCAGTATGTTTCCGTAAACAAACGAGTTCGCATAGGTCATGCCACCTGTGATCCACCGGACATGCATGCAGACTAATATGGCCTCCGGACAAATGGTTCTTATGCACACCCTTGTTCAAGCGTGCCTGCGCGGGGTTCCTTCCGAGGTGGAGACGATCGCCCGCGATGAGGATCTCGCTCCTCACGCAGCGGCGCGGACTGTCGCCCGCGGCCGGATCGTCATCCCGGCAAACCCCGTTCGGCCGCACCGCCTCTGCGCCATCGGAGAGGGGTGCAGGGTGCGGGTCAACGTGAACGTCGGAACGTCGGGCGTTCGGTGCGACGAGGATCTCGAGGTTGAGAAGGCAAAGACCGCCCTACGCGAGGGCGCAGACACCCTGATGGACCTCTCGACCGCCGGAGACCTCGCCCGCATCCGCCGCCGGATTCTTGAGCTTGATGCGCCGGTTGGAACCGTCCCGGTCTACGAGGCTGTCCGGCGGGCGGGGAGCGCTGCGGACGTCGATGCCGACCTCCTCTTTAACGTCATCCGGGAGCACTGCGAGCAGGGCGTCGATTTCCTGACGCTGCACTGCGGTGTTAACCTGGATGCCCTGGCATCGCTCAAGGCCGATCCAAGGGTGATGGGCGTCGTCTCCCGCGGCGGGGCGTTTCACGTGGCGATGATGGCAGCGACCGGTGAGGAAAACCCCCTCTACGCCGAGTATGACTACCTCCTTGAGATCCTGGCGGAGCACGATGTGGTCGCGAGCCTTGGGGACGGTATGCGACCGGGCGCACTCGTGGATGCCGGGCGCCTGGCGAAGTCGACCGAATACCTGACGCTTGGACACCTTGCAAAACGGGCGCTCGCTGCCGGGGTACAACGGATGATCGAGGGGCCGGGGCATATCCCGGCCGACCAGATCGGCTGCAACGTCAGGATGCTCAAAGAACTGACCGACAGTGCCCCGCTCTACCTGCTCGGGCCGCTCGTGACTGACGTAGCACCGGGCTACGACCACCTGGTCGGGGCGATCGGCGGCGTGATCGCCTGCATGAACGGCGCCGACTTCCTCTGCATGGTCTCGCCAAGCGAGCACCTGGCGCTGCCGGAGATCCGCGATATCGTGGAGGGGACACGGGCGGCGAGGATCGCGGCACACGTGGGGAGTCTCTCCCGCGCCGCCGCGCGCACAAAGAACCGCGAGATCCGGATGGCAGAGGCGCGGCGAGCGCTCGACTGGGAGAAACAGTTTGAACTGGCGCTCATACCTGATGAAGCCCGCCGAATCCACGAGCGGGACAGCGGGCTTGAGACTTGCTCTATGTGCGGCGACCTCTGCGCGGTGAAGATGATGCGGGAGATCCTCCCTCTACCGGAAGAGCATCTGGAACCATAGAGGTCAGGAACGTTCCGGGGGGCTGGCCCGGGATAGCCCCAACCCCCCGTGGAGTTTCAGAGATGGCTGGAGGAAAGGTCAGTGGGTCTCCCGGTAGTACTCCCACTCATCGATCTCGGTGCCGTTCTCGAAGATGCAGACACCGTACTCGCTGCCGTCTGGGTTCTTCCGGATCTCGTATGTGTGCCCCTGCTCCACACACCAGACAGCGGCAGGGTTTGCGACACCGGCGTTCCCGCCGCATTTGGCGCACGCCCAGGGGATGTCGATTATCTCAAGCGGCGTCCCCCACTGCTGAATCGTCGCGGTATCCCTCTTCACCTCTCCGACGAAGGTGAGGCGCATCCCGTCAACCCGGTAGGTCTCGTTCAGGTTGAGCGGCAGGTAGCGGCCACCCTTGTCAGCGATGATCCCGTAGAACCCGCCCTCAAGGTCGATGTAGGTCACTGTCCCCGTGCCCGTAACCACCTGCCGGGAGCCATCATCGGTCTCCTCGATCTCGACGATCTTCACAGGTGTTCCCCACTGCTGGATCGTCGCGGTATCGTTCACAACATCGGCAGAGAACCGGACACGAAGACCGTCCTTCTCGTAATCCGCCGGAAGATCGAGCGGAAGGTAACGCTCACCATCGTCGGCAACTATACCGTAGAACCCGCCCTCAAGGTCGATGAAGACAACCGTGCCATTGCCAGAGAGACGAACATCCACCGTATCATCACCCCCGGCAGCCATGCACCCGCAGGCCAGGATGGCCCCAAACAGGGTGACCAGAACAACCAGGTATCCTGTACTTGATCCCGTCATAGGCATCAACAGGGATCCATTCTACCGCTCCCGGTAAGTAGGTTGCCTTAACTACGAAGAAATTCGAACCTATTCACCAGGAGGGGCGTGATGAAGAGGTTCCAGGATTTTGTGGCCCGACGGGTCTCACCGTCCCCCGACACCGCCGCCACCGAAACCGCCGCCACCGCCGAAAGACCCGCCACCAGCACCGGCCACACCACTGCCACCGCCTGATGGCGGGGAGAAGAGGAGTATAGGGGCAAAGATCACCGGCATGCTCGAGTAGAGCGGCACCCCTACGTCCGGGAGGTTCACATTCAGACTCTTCATCGCCGCTTCGACCTTATCCCCGAGACCGAGCGCTGTCCCGTAGACAAGCCACTCCCCCCACATGGAGAGATCCTCTTGCGAGTAATTCCTGATCAGGGCAAGATCGGAGAGGAACCTGGCAAACGCGTCCCACTCGAGTTTCTCCCGGTAACTCTCGCCCTTCCAGAACCCAAACAGTGTCGAGGGGAAGAGGGCCGCAATACCGACCTGGATTGCGGCTATGAGAGAGAGGACAGCGGCGGGCACCAGGAGATAGGCCGCGCCAGGTGCAATGAGAAACAGGAGGATGGACAAACCACAGGGGATGGCCCCGAGGAAGGCGAGCGGCAGGATCAGCGTCCTGCCGTCCTTGATGTAGCGATAGGCAAACGAGGTATCCACATCGCGTGTGAGCGCCGCAAGCGACTGCTGGTACTGCACGATCCGGTGCTGGTAACCCGGACTCCGCCTGGCGGTCCTGGCGAGATCCTCAAGATCGGTGGTGTCCACAACATGGTCATCGGCGAGATTTGCAAGGAAGTTTAAAACCCGCTGCTCGTATGGGTCGGTGGACTCAGTCGAGAGTATCCGGACCGTAACCCCTTTGCCCTCAGGTTTTTCGGTCACCAGGATCTTCTTCTGCCGGTGAAGGTCAAGGAGCGTCGCGTAGAACCCGTCCTCATCGAAATCAAGTGCGTCCCCCTTGAACAGGAGGTTCACCTGCCAGGGCTTTAGCGCGGTGTTCGGCGTGAAACTGAGGTATTCAGGGACAGTGAAGGACCTCTCCCTGCCGTAGCGGAGGTAGACACCAAGGAAGATGAACGGCATAAGGAGCACGAGAACGTTTCCAAGAACGTGGAGGACCCCCGCCGCACCATACAGTATCGGCGGCCATCGGTTGGCGTCGGCCGCCTGTTGCCGGACGTCGCTGACATATGTCGGGAAACAGCTGATCTCCTCCATGAAAGCCGGGTCAAGGATCATCTCGATGTTCAGGGCATCGTTCTCTGGAGCGTTTCCCGTTATGACCACAGCCTCTCCCGTCAGCTCGACCGCGAGGGTCGGGGGATGGGTGTAGACCTCCTCGATCATACCGGCAAACGGCAGCGTGACCCGGATATCCCGGAATGGGACATGCTCATCCACAAGTTTCAGGTTCAGGTGAGCCCATTCCCTGTCATATTCGACCGGCGGCCGGAGAACGTAACGATACTCCACTGTGTAGGTGCCGGGGGCGAAGTAATCCGGGTTAAAGATACCGACCTCGTTATCGAGTGCAAGGTTCTGGATCGTCCCGATCTCATCAGAACCGGCTGTCCCTGTGATAGTCCTTACCTCGCCCCTGTAATCCCTGACATACCCGATGGTTCCGGCAGGGGAGGTCATCCCGGAAAATTCGATATGCGGCCGGTCGATAGCATGAAAGGAGAGCGGTGCGTCCCAGTAGCGGAAAAGCATCCGGTACTCCCCCGGCGCGCTGACGTCGTAGGTGTAGCGCTCGATTAGTGTTCCGTTCCCGTAGAAGACAGCATCGTAGTGCTCAACCTCGAGGCCGCCCGCAAAGAATCCTGGGAGGGCGTTTGCTCCGGCAACCGCCATGACCCCTATGAGCAGGGTGAGGACGGTCAGGATGAATATCTGCTGTCGTTCGGTCATCCGCATGGTCTTATCCGGATCAGAACGCTATCGTCGGAACCCTTTCGGTCTCCTCGCCAAACTCCAGGTACTCAATCTTCGTGAAGCCCATCGTCCGGGCGATAAGGTTCGAGGGGATCGTATCGATCATTGTGTTGTACTGCTGGGCGATGTTGTTGTAGGTGTAACGGTGCCGCGCGATCTCGTTCTCGACCTCTCTGACCGCGCTCATAAGGTCATTCACCGTCTGCGAGGTCTTAAGGTCAGGATAGTTCTCCGCGACAGCGATAAGCCGTCCCAGCACCGAGCGAGACTCCCGCTCAAGTTCGCTCAAATCCGCCGGTCCGGCGCTGCCGATACGCGCCCGCATCCCGGTCACCCCGGTCAGGGTCTCCTTCTCGAACGCCGCATAACTCTTTACAGCGCCGAGGAGCTGCTCGATCATGTCAAGCCGCTTCTTCATCGCGACCTTTACCTGCCCTATCGTCGCTTCAGCAGAATTTTTCAGGGAGAAGAACCGGTTGTAGGCGCTGATCGAGAATGCCACCACACCGATGACGACCAGCACCACCACGACAATGAGAATTATGGAGACGATATCCAAGGTTTGCCACCAATAAACTGTGTGCCCTGCAGCGTATTAAGAGCTAACCATTAATATAGCACAGATATGCAGTAGACGACCTTTGCGTGGGAGATGGGGCAGGGTCAGGCGCATGAAGCATGCTCCTGGTCATCCGGGTCTTCTGCGATCTCCTCGCCGGAACTCACCATCGCCACGACCCTGCCATCCGTGTCACGGAGGAGGGCGTTGTGCCAGAGGACCTGCCGCTCCCGGCCATAGCGGGTGACTACCGGGCTCTTCTCAGAATGGGGTGGCTCTACCCCCCCGACCACCAGCCGCTGAAAGTTCCGCTGGAGCCTCTCGCGCAGACGCTCCGGAACGACCGTCATAAACCAGTTCTTACCTGTGAGTTCCCCCTCGGCATAGCCCAGGATCTCGTTTCCCTTCCGGTTGACGAGATCGATTGTGCCATCCGCCCCGATCACCGCGATCATAACACCCGCAGCCTCAAGGTAGCCCTTGGCCCGGTCGCGCTCGGCGACAAGGCGGTTCTCGGCGGATACGCGATCGGTGATATCCTCGGCGATCCCGAGAACGTATTTAAGGACACCCCGCGAGTTGTAGATCGGGATCTTCTTCAGCATGAGTGTCCGGCCACCGGAGAGAGAGACCCGCGCCTCCACGGGCGCAGAACGCCCGGCGATATCACGGTCACCGTCGGCGAAGAACGTTGCCATCTCCTGCGGAAAGATCTCATCCGCCCGTTTTCCGGCCATCTCCTCCCGTGTAACCCCAAGAAAGATCTCGGCGGCTTTGTTCGCGAAGACGAACCTGTCCCTCTCGATCTCCCGGACAAAGACCATGCTCGGGATGTTGTTGACCACGGAGTAGAGGAACGACTTCCACTGCGCTACCCTTTTTAAGGCACGCGCCCGGTCGGTTACGTCGCGACAGACCATCCGGTAACCGGTGAAGTCCCCGATCATATCGTAGATCGGTGTCCCGCTCACCTCGAGAATTACGGGGCTCCCGTCACGATGGAGCATCGTCCACTCAAAGAGGACACGCGGCCTCGGATCGGCGAAGAGAGCATCAAACTGCTCTCTCACCTTTCTGGCATCCTCCGGGGGCATGAAATCGAATGGCGTCTTCTGGAGCATCTCTTCCGGGGTGTAGCCAAGGATCTCCATGCTTTTTGGGCTGACGTAAGAGAAGGTGGAGTCCCCTTCAACGTTCAGTATCAGGTCGCTGATGTTCTCGACCAGGCTCCGGAAGAGCGACTCGCTCTCGCGCAGCGCTTCCTCGGCACGCCGCGCCTCGGTGATGTTCTCAAGGATGATGGTGACGCCGGGCGTGCCGTCATTGAAGACCGTGGGCAGGAACTTGACCCGGAAGAAGAGTTCATCGCTGTGCCGGAGGAAGCGGAGCTCCTCGGTGGATTCACGGCTGTTCAGGGCGTCGGTGATCCGGCTTCGTATCAGCGGGTGGTCAAACGCAGCAAGCGGCGACGTCTCGATGGGTTTCCCGATGATCTCGTCCCTTTCTCTCCCGGCAAATGCACATATGGCATCGTTTGCCTGAACCACCCTGCGATCCCGGTCGAGCACCAGCACGAGATCGGAGGAGAAGTTGAGCATGGCGGCTATGGGAACCCGCTGCGAGGGATAAAAAACCTTGGCCTTACCGTATGTCTTCATCTCCACCTGCCCGGCCACCAGGAGGACGTCGAGGTAGCGGGAGACGGTGTTCCGGTTGATCCCTACGGCTGCTGCGAGGTCTGAGACGGACATCCCGCGAGGTTGCTCTTTGAGAGCAGCAAGCAGGAGAGAGAGTGGATCGGTGGTGGAGCCCATGCGCAGAGGAGTGTTTATCGGCCGGAGTTATAGTATTTTATGCTTTTTGCCATTCAACGGTGCCAGTATACAACGCAAGACCATAATGCATGGCAATGAACAAAAACTTTATCACTTAACCCGATCAATTCATGATCCCCGGGGTCGGAAAAAGGGGAATCTCTCCGACAGGCACCGGATCATGCGGGCACAGGTGATCCGGTCTGGCCGGGAACGGTGAACGGAAACCTTCACCACGCTGACTGTATCAAAGATCAGGTGTACCTGGCTTTCAGGTACATCAGGGCACACCTCTCTGAACACTAAACCTCCGATGGATGCCCTGCGGCGCCGGGGCGGGCGGCACAACCGTCTCCGGGCCACATGCAGGCATCGCATGGTTATCACACACCCTCCAATATTCCTTTTTGCCCATGACTCATGGTGCGCCGGCGCCTGAGAGAAGCGACCCCAGCGCGCGCGGGAGATCCTCTTTTGCCGTTACCACGTCTGCGGACTCCTCAAGCATGAGGTTGACACGTTCGTGGTATCCAGCGATACGAAAGTCGGTGCGGAGCGCGACGAGATGTTTGCCAAGAGCGTAAGCATACCCCATCTCCCAGGATGTGCCTGAGTCTGCATCCGCACCGTCGATGACCGCAACGACGAGATCGGCGTCGCGGAGCGCCTCAAGATGCCTTGAGAATATGGCCCTGTGCTCGTCCCGGCACCGGGTGTGGCTGGTATCCCCCACCTCCTGGGGGAGATAGACATCGAAGAGGTGCGCCTCGAGGAGATCGCGGAGCATCAGGTTGTAGGCCCGCTCCGCTTCCGAGAAGAGCGGCGCGGCAAGGTAGACGCGGTAGCGCGCAAACTCCCTGACGTCGATCGCCCGGATATCCGGGAACCTGGCAATAAACGCTCCGCGCCCTGGCTCTTTTTCGGAGGAGCGGTAGGTCATATTGACCCCGCAGGCTGGAGAGGAGTCCACCCCCACTATCGCAAGCGGCGGCTCCCCCCGTTCCCTGATCGCGTTACGAACATCCGCCTCGAGCGCATCCAGGAGCGCTGAAAACTCATCGGTTGCGAGCCGCTCCATAAACGAGCCCGGTTCCCGGTCGGCGCCAAGGTAAATCGTCTCCGGGCAGGGGAGCGGGACCATCTCGATCGAGAAACGCCGGCAGCGCTCGACGGCGCGGAGGAAGGAGCGAATGTCCTCCCCGGTTGTTATCCCCCGGGCGCGGCAGGCGGGATCGAGGATGCAAGGAGCGGCAAGTACGTACATTGATACTACCTGGGCGGCCTACCATAACAAGACAGATGATACCGCTCTACATCTACCGGGACAATACCTGCGACCCGGCGAAGTGCACGGCAAAGAAACTCGCAAGGCGCGGACTTGCCCGTATCGTCCCGGCAATCGCAAAGATCCCACGTTCGACCATCCTCCTCGACCCTACCGCCGAGAGAGCGCTCTCCCCCGCCGACCGTAACCTCCCCTCGATAACAGCGCTAGACTGCTCCTGGGAGGTTCTCGATACAGGAGCCGTCGCCTCGTGGCGCAACCGCCGGGCACTGCCGTTCCTGGTGGCCGCAAACCCGGTGAACTTCGGCCGACCGTTCAGGCTGACAACGGTGGAAGCGATGGCAGCAGCGCTCTACATCCTGGGGGAGAAGGAAGATGCAAAAACCATTCTTGCGCCGTTTGGGTGGGGGCTCCGGTTCCTTGAGGTGAACGCCGAACCCCTGGAAGACTACGCAGGAGCAAAGGACAGCGCCGAGGTGGTCGCCCTCCAGGCGCTCTACATGTGAAATGCCTCCTGCGGCCTTTGGATGAGTCAACACCTCATACATCGCCAAAACCTTTCCTCCGCTCACCGGAAACAGGGGTGCAATTTTGAAACGCCGCCCTCTTCCCCAAACAGCATCTTTTTATATATTCAACCATGATCTCGCAGACAGAGACAAGGAGGTAATCAGAAGATGGATACCGAAAGAGAGAGGGTTCTCCTGGCTGCAGCCCATGCTGCAACCTATAAACCTGACTACATGACCGTCGACAAACTGGAGGCGGCGAGTCGGGGGCACGGGGCGCTTGTAATCCCGGCATTTGCCGCGGCAAACTCACTGGCAGAGGATATCTTCTGCAATACCGGCGCGCCTGAGATGCGCCTCGTGAACATGACGCTGATCGATGCCTCCGCCCCCTACCTGCCGCTCGATGCGATCATCGGGAAAGCGGTTGGCGAGGCGAAGCGGGGCGGGGCAGAACCGGCAAACGCGGCTCTGATTGTGGCAACGCTCGCCTACTTCTCCGGGAGCTGCGCCCGGGCAGGCGTGCCGCTCGGGAACCGGAAACTTGGCGCCATTGCCAGGATACATGCTGGTGCGGACAGGACGAGCGCAATCGCCCTGACAACGAACAAGTTCACTCACCGCGTCCCGGCGTTTCCCGCATACCTCGCGATCTACCAGGCCCTGATGGATAAACGCCTTACCCGCCTCGACGGCGCTGTCCTGCCGCCGTTCGTCGCCGGGGGGGGTGTCATGGGCCACGCCTCGCTCGGCGAGGACTACAACATCCCGGAACTCGCCAGAAACGCCGCGAAGATCGGGACCGAAGCGATGATGCGGAGCATGGAGGGTGCCGGAACAACACCATACCCCCTCTGGCCAGCACTGATCGCCGCAGCGGTAACGATGGAACTTGTCCACCCGGACGCCCTCCTGGGTGAGGAGTTCGGGAAGTTCGGGGAGGTTGACTCTGCATACCTGGCCGGAAAAGGGGCCGTCGAAGCGGCGAAACTCCCGGAGAAGCTCCACATGCGCGGAACCGGAGAAGAGTATGACACCGCCCGGGTCATCGGCGATTTCGGGCTGATCTTAAAAGATGTCGGCGGCCCCTCGGTGATCGGGTCGATGGTGGTGAACGAACTCTTTGCAGGGTTCCAGGAGTCCGCCGTCATAGGCGCCGGGTTCTCCGGCGGCCCGGTAAACGTCCCGCTTGGCCACCTCGCCGGCGACATCCTCCCGGCGCTGCGATTGCTCTTTTCGAACGGCGGCGATGTCGAGGCAACCGCCGGGGCGATCCGGGACTACAAGATGCAGTCCTTCATCGACCCCGAACTCGCCCTCTGTGCCTTAAACACGATCGCCCGCAAGGCGGAGGTCGTGAACAGAGGATCGGTAACGGAGGCCTGCATCCGTGCGAGCGAGGCTGTGCGTGACCGTGCGATCTACCGAAGGGCAGCGAGGGTCTACGAGATGCTCAAAGCGGGACGGTCGCTGGAGGAGGCGGCAGCAGCCCTCGACGAGGAGCGCAGGGCTCTCGTTGAGAGAAGTGGCTCCGCAGCCCTCTCAGGGTTCACGGGGAAGGAGATCAGGTTCCGGTTCACGGAGATCGCGCCCCATGCACGAAGAACAGACCCATTTACTGCAAAATACTGGGGTTTTGACCCGAAGATCTCATATGACATAGGTATCGACGGGAAAGACTACCATATCGAGAACCTCACCGCCAGGGTGGTCCCGGAGTATGCGCTCCAGGGGAAAGGGAGGGAAAACCCAGATATTGGCACTGCCATCTTCGTTGGTGCTGTCCTGACACAGGAGATGCAGTACATCGGGCACACCATCATCAACATGGTCGTTCCCGCCGCGGTAGCGGCAGCGCTCGGGACCGAGCCTGCGGATGCGGCGAAGAAGGCTGCAAAGGGCGCATACCTGACGAACGCCATCGCCGGAGGCCTGAAAGTGGCAGAAGAGGTCGCTAAACTCGCACGAGAGATCTCTACAGGCCTCAACGAAGCATCAACCGAAACATCTTGAAGGATCGGCGGGGCATGAAAATCCTCGTCATCGACCCGATGGCTGCAGGGGTTGCAGGGTATATGCTCCCTGCGGCTCTAATCAACCTGCTTGGTGACCCATCGGCTCTCGACCCGCTTGCGGATGCCATCCCGGATCTGGGGCTCTGCCGCCACTTTGATTACAGCGCCGAGACACTGGATATCAGCGGTACCAGAGCAACCCGGCTCGTGGTCGAGGTTGAAGGGGAGAGACCAGGAGAACTCCCGGAGGTGACGGCCGCTGCCGCCAGTGCAGCAGGCCTCTCACAGGCAGCTTATTCCAGAGCGCTCGCGATCATTGGTGACCTCAGCCGGTCGGGGCATCCGCCGGTGGCGACGGTCTTTTCCGTCGTCGGGACGCTGCTCCTCCTCGATAGAGCGGCGTTTTTCGAGGGAGCAATAGTCGCGACGCCGCCGGTAGTTGGTTGCGGGGTGATCGAAACAGATTACGGCAAGATCCCGGCGCCTTCGCCTGCCACCCTCGATATCCTGACACGGCACCGGTTCCCCTTCACCTCCGCCCCCATCAATATGGAGATGACAACCCCAACAGGGGCGGCGCTGCTCACCGGTCTTGCGGAGCGCGCGCTACAGCAATACCCGACCATGGTTCCCGTCAGGGTCGGCCACGGCAGCGGCGGCCGCGATATTCCTGGACGGCCCGACCTGCTCAGGGTTGTGGAGGGAGAGAGCCTCCCCGCCGGGGAGGAGCGCATGATCATCCTTGAGACCAACCTCGACGACACCTCGGGGGAGGTGATCGGCTATGCAGTCGAGCGCCTCTTTGCGGAAGGGGCGGTGGATGTCTTTGTCACCCCGGCGCTCGGGAAGAAGAACCGGCCTGTCAGTGTCATTTCTGTGATGACAACGGCAGGGGAGGAGGATAACCTGATCAGGGTTCTAATGGAGGAGACCGGTAGTCTGGGGGTGCGGGTGTATGAGTTCCGGAAGGTTGTGGCCGCCCGTAAGAAGGAGACAATGCTAATCCGGGTCGGTGAAAGGGAGCGTTCCATCCGGGTAAAGACCTCGACCATAGATGGCCGCCTTATCGCCCAGAAACCCGAATATGAAGATCTTGCGGCAATCGCACGCGAAGAGGGGATCCCTCTCCGATTTGTGGATGAAGAGGCCAGACTGCGCTTATCGGAACGAAGAAGGGGCTACAACCCCAGAGGGGGTGCAGGGGGTGGATGCCCACCCGACCGCCCAAACGCGGCGAACTCCGCACGCGACGAGTGAATACCGGCACGTCCCCCCGGGACGTGCGCCACTCGCATCTACAGTTCTCTCATGTCACCGGGGTATTGGCTCCCCACCTAATTAGAGGATGCAGGCGATATTTATAGGATCCTATTTCATATCGACCACCAATCGGAGGCCATCGATCCAACAACCTCATCCAGGGGATCAGCAACTCACCCCGGGCGACCATTGAGGATACGCTCGGTGAGATATGGTCGAGCGTTGCGGCGCTATCCCTCGGCGGTTTCGATTCTTACCTCGCCGTCGCGGTGGGACTGATCACTATATCCGCGGGGTGAACCTGCTCGGGATCTGAGATCAAGCCTCAATGCGGGTGTACTTTTGCAGGGAGCGCGATCCATCAACGAGCACTACCACGAGCAGCTCGTGAGCCTCAAGAGGGAAGAGGATCTCGGGGACAGCCGTTGCCTCGAGGACCTCCCCACCATCTGGGCGGCGAACGCCAGGGTGCGGGACCTCCGCAGCCTTGCCGTGCAGCAATCCATCGAGAAGAACGAGCGGGCGTTAATCAGGGTGGATGACCCGTTTCCGTTGCGCGATCCGGTAGCCGGAGATGACCTGGAGAGAGTCCCCGACCTCACGGTCAAGCTCCGGGTCCCCGGAATCGACGTATAGAAGAGGCGTTGCGGCAAGCTTTCCCGGCGTGGCTACCACGATCAGATTCCGTAGTCCGGTCTTCCGGAGGACGGCCGGGCTGATCTGCTGATTTCCCCGGCCAAGGACGAACCCCTGGGCACCGATGGGGCTGAGGATGACCTTCGCCCGCGGGTGTTTGTCCAGAAGGGCAAGAAGAGTCCGCTCATCGGCGTTCCGGACGAGGATCTCGCCGTTTCGGACGACGTCCACCCCTAGCAGCGTCGGGACAAGACCGAGCCGCTCCATGATACGCGCCGTCGTGCTCCCGGCGCCGATGATGTAAAGCATCTCAGGGAGCATCACTTCGCTTATAAACGCCGCAATATCGTCCTTTGCCCGCTCCTCGTCCTGCTGCTCAAAGACCTGTTTCCCGCCCTGGATCCGCTCCGGGATGAAGGGGACGCGGGCGTAGCCGTAGAGATGGGTGGTGAGACGGCCTGAGCGGTAGGCCTCCTCATCGACGTCCATCACCTCGGATTCGCGGCAGGGGATCTCGCCCGCCCGGCGGATGAGGTCGGCCGCGGCCGCCGGGTTGACCGCAAAGACCGCCGAGTACATCTTCACACCGGCCGGGATCCCCAGGATCGGAACCTCCCGGCCCACTGCATCCAGGACGTCCCGGGCCGTCCCGTCCCCGCCGCAGAAGAGGATCAGGTCAACCCCCGCCTCAAGAAACGCCCGGCAGGCTGCCCTTGTATCGGCGGCAGTGGTCGGGGTGGCGGGGTGGTGGAGGACGGTGCAGCGCTCGATCCCCGCCGACGCCAGGACATCCCGACCCATCGGCGCCGCAGACGTGTACCACCGGATCTCCTCGCCGCGGAGTGGGAAGAGGGCCTGGAGCGCCCGGTCAGCAGCACGCGGAACCGCACCCCGCCGGATCGCCTCATCGACCTTGCCGTCCGTCCCCGCAAGGCCAACCGCCCCGCCCATCCCTGCAACCGGGTTTACCAGGAACCCTATACTCCGCATCATCCATGCAGTCTTTCGCATCAGGGCATATATCAGGTTCGGGATGAGGATGAAAACCCATCCCGCAGGGAGACTATAGCCGCCCGGATCGCCTCGCACAACCGGGGCCCATCGTCCATATGCTCCTCTATCAGCCTGACGAGCGCACTCCCCACGATGACACCGTCCGCCCCCGCATCCAGAACCGTCCTGACATGCTCCGGGCGCGAGACCCCAAACCCGACGGCGAGCGGGAGATCGGTCTTCTCCCGCACCGCGCCGACCAGCCCCGCGAGACCGGGCGGGAGGTGGTCGCGCTCGCCGGTCACCCCCTCAAGCGAGATGAGGTAGACAAACCCCGATGCCTCCCGGAGGATTGCATGCTGCCGCTCCGGCGAGGTCGTCGGGGCGATGAGGGCGATCCGGTCGATGCCGTATCTGGCGGCGTGAGGCGCGACCTCCTCTGACTCCTCGACGGGAAGGTCGACTATGAGGAGACCGTCCGCGCCGGCGGCCGCGGCCTCGGAAAAGAACCGGTCGACTCCACGGCGGTAGACGATGTTGTAGTAGGTGAAGAGGACGAGGGGGAGATCGGGTGCATAATCCCGGAGCCTCCTGAGAAGGAGAAAGACGTCTACAGGTCTGGTCCCGGCCCGCAGAGCGCGGTGGTGCGCCCGCTCGATCACCGGGCCGTCGGCAACCGGGTCGGAGTAAGGTACAGCGATCTCAAGCATATCCGCTCCCGCGTCGATCATGGCCGTTGCCGCGCTGAACGATCTCTCCATATCAGGGTCACCGGCAACGGTAAACCCGATGAAGACCGGGCCGCCCCTGGCAAAGACCCTCTCGATCCGGCTCATTCCAGACCTCCGTGATGCTTCGCGACCTCGACGACATCCTTGTCGCCCCTCCCCGAGAGGTTGATTACCAGGATCCCGTCACGGTCAAGTTCATCCGCCGCGCGGAGGGCAAAGGCGACGGCGTGGGCCGACTCGAGCGCCGGGATGATGCCCTCCGTGCGGGAGAGGCAGCGGAAGGCCTGGAGCGCTTCGGTATCGGTGGCCATCTCATACCTGATCCGGCCGGAATCCTTCAGCATGGCGTGTTCCGGGCCGACGGCAGGATGGTCGAGCCCGGCGGCGATCGAGTGCGTCTCAAGGGTCTGGCCGTCGTCGTCCTGTAGCAGGTAGGAGAGAGAGCCCTGGAAGACCCCGACCGAACCCCGCGAGAGAGAAGCGCCGTGCCTGCAGGACCCCGGCCCCTCGCCGCCGGCCTCCACGCCCACGAGAGCCACGTCGGCATCACCCACAAACGGGTAGAATATACCGATTGCGTTCGATCCCCCGCCGACACAGGCAACTATCATGTCCGGGAGGCTTCCCTCCCGCTCAAGGATCTGCCGCCGCGTCTCCTCGCCGATGACCGACTGGAAGTCCCTGACGATCCGGGGGAATGGGTGCGGGCCGACACAGGAGCCGAGCAGATAGTGGGTGTCCCGGAGGTTTGCCACCCAGTCCCGCATCGCCGCGTTGATGGCGTCTTTGAGCGTCCGCGTCCCCGAGGTGACAGGGATGACCCTGGCGCCAAGGAGTTCCATCCGAAAGACGTTTAGCGCCTGGCGCCGGGTATCCACCTCCCCCATGTAGACCTCCACGGGAAGCCCCAGGACTGCCCCCGCGATCGCGGTCGCGACACCGTGCTGCCCGGCGCCGGTCTCGGCGATGAGCCGTCTCTTCCCCATGTACTTTGCCATCAGCCCCTGACCCAGGGTGTTGTTCAGTTTGTGCGCACCCCCATGGAGGAGGTCCTCCCGTTTCAGGTAGACCCGGCAACCCAGGTCACGGGAGAGGTTCTCGCAGAATGTGAGCGGTGTCTCCCGGCCGGCGTACTCGTGAAGATACCAGGAGAGCCGGCTGGAGAAATCCGGGTCATCCCGCACCCTGGTGTAGGTCTCCTCAAGTTCGATCAGCGCACTCATCAGCGTCTCGGGCACGTACTGCCCACCGTATATACCATATCGTCCTGCTTTCATGGATCCATCATCCTGCATGCCTTCACAAACGCACGCACAAGCCGCCCGTCCTTCAGACCCGGCATCGCCTCGACACCTGAACAAACATCGACGGCATACGGCCGCACCGCCCGGACGGCCGCGGCCACGTTCCCCGGGTTGAGGCCGCCCGCCAGGATTACAGGGACGCTGGAGGAGACCACGCAACGCCGGGCATAATCGGGGTCAAACGCCCGCCCTCTGCCGTGGCTTGCATCGATGATCACAGCGTCGCAGTCGTCCCGCAGAGGGTCGCCGGGAGCAAGCATCCTGATGACCCGGAGACCCGCACGGGAGGGCACCTCCAGGTCAGCCGGCACCTGGACCGCGTCCGGCCGTAAAGAGAGGATGGCCGGGAGGTCTTCCGGTCTTCCGGTCGATGTAACGGCGACGGTGGTCACAGACGGCGGGACTGCCGCAAATATCTCGTGGGCCTCTTCCGGTCTCACAGACCTGGGGGAGGGGCTTGCAAGCACCACGCCGATCGCGTCGGCCCCGGCCTCAACGGCGAGGAGTGCGTCGCGAACGTTCGTCATCCCGCAGACCTTTACGCGAATACAAACCCCTCCAGCCGTTTCTGCCGATCTTTTGCCGACATCAGTGCCGAACCGATCAGGAAGGCGTCACAGTGCCGCGATAGACGCCTGACATCATAGGGCCAGGCGATCCCGCTCTCAGAGACCACGATCCTCCCGGCATCCCGGGCCAACCCCGCCAGGTGGACGGTCGTCGAGAGATCGATCGTCATCGTCTCCAGGTTGCGGTTGTTGATCCCGATCAGGTTTGCACCTGTCGCGAGAGCACGCTCCATCTCGTCCCGGTTGTGAACCTCAACAAGCGGCTCAAGCCCGATCTCAAGCGCCGCCTCGACGAACGCAGAGAGATGATCGCCGAGCAGACGGGCTATCAGGAGGATCGCGTCGGCGCCGAACGCCCTGGTCTCGGCGACCTGGCGTTCGTCGATGATGAAGTCCTTGCGAAGGATGGGGAGGGAGACCGCACCACGCACCCGGGCAAGGTTCTCGATACTCCCCCCGAAGTAGTTGGGTTCGGTGAGCACCGAGAGCGCTACAGCCCCGGCATCGGCAAACTCCCGGGCGATCGCCGCCGGTGTGGCGCCGTCATGGATCCTGCCGCGGGAGGGGGAGGCGTACTTCACCTCGGCGATGATCGCGTGCCGCTCCCGGCAGGAAAGAATGGCCGCTTCAAGGCTCCGGTGAGGCATTCCGCCGGTCTCGGCGGCCTTCGGCTGGTCAAGACCCGCCAGCCGCTCACCTGCCGCACGGACGATATCATCGAGTATCATGCCCCACCTCCACTCACCCTGGCAAGCCTGTGGAGCCGGTCAAGCGCCGCCCCTGAGTCGATCGACGCCTCCGCGCACTCGATGCCTCCGGCAAGGTCGTCGGCTTTCCCGCCGATGTAGATCGCCGCCCCGGCGTTGAGGAGGACGATATCCCGTGCCGGGCCGTCTTCACCGGCGAGGACCGAGAGGAGGATCCTGGCGTTCTCCTCCGGGCCGCCACCCCTGATGGCGGCAGGCGGCGAGCGCGGGATACCGAACTTTGTGCAGTCAAGCGTATACGAGACCACCTCCCCCTCCACGAGTTCTGCGACCGTCGTCTCCCCGGTCGTGGTGATCTCATCGAGCCCTGCACCGTGGACCACCATTGCCCGCCGGACGCCGAGATCGCCGAGAACCCGGGCAAGCGGGACGACATGATGGGGGTCGTAGACCCCCAGGAGTTGACCTGCCGCCCCCGCCGGGTTGGTGAGCGGCCCAAGGAGGTTGAATACCGTCCTGATCCCGATCTCCTGGCGGGCCGCCCTGGCATACTGCATCGCCGGGTGGTAGGCGGGGGCGAAGAGGAAGGCGACCCCGGCAGCAGAGAGGACGGCCGCCACCCGGTCGGGCGGGATTGCTACGGCGACGCCGAGCGCCTCGAGAACGTCGGCCGAACCGCACCTGCTCGACACCCCCCGGTTCCCGTGCTTCACGATGGGAACGCCCGCCCCTGCCGCCACAAAAGCGGCCGCGGTGCTTATGTTGAACGTCCCCGCGCCGTCGCCCCCCGTCCCGCAGGTATCCACCCGCATCCCTGCGTGGGGTAGAGGGACAGGGACGGCCGACGCCCGCATCACCCGGGCAAATGCTGCGATCTCCGCAACGGTCTCCCCCTTCATCCTTAGCGCTGTCAGGAAACCTCCGATCTGGGCAGGAGTCGCGGCGCCGCGCATGATCTCCTCCATCACCCCCTCCGCCTCGACAGCGGTGAGGTCGCTGCCCGAGGATACACGGGCTATCGCCTCGCGGATCATGCTGCACCGCCTCTGCCGGAGAGGAAGTTTGCAATCAGCCTGTCCCCATCGGGGGTGAGGATACTCTCCGGGTGGAACTGCACCCCCTCGATCGGGAACTCACGGTGCCGGACACCCATGATCGCCCCATCGTCGTCGCTTCTTGCCGTCACTTCGAGGCAGTCGGGGACGGTCTCGGGGTCGATGAGGAGCGAGTGGTAACGGGTAGCGATGATCGGGTCAGGCACCCCTTCGTAGATCCCGGCACCGTCGTGGTGGATGACCGACCGCTTTCCGTGCATCAACCGCTCTGCCCGGACCACATTTGCGCCGAATGCAAGCCCTATCGCCTGGTGGCCGAGACAGACCCCGAGCGTCGGGACAGTCCTGCTGATAGTCTCGATGACCTCCCGGTAGAGGGCACACTCGCCCGGGTGACCGGGTCCCGGCGAGAGGACGACGCGGTCGAATCTCAGCGACCTGATCAGCGCAAACGGGGTATCGCTCTTCACCACAACCGGTTCGGCCCCGAGCACCCCGATCTGCTGACAGAGGTTGAAGGTGAAACTGTCGTAGGCATCGATCACAAGCACCCGCATCAGTCCACCTCCTCTCTGCCGAGCGCCGCAAGCATCGCCCTGGCCTTGCTGCCGGTCTCGGCAAACTCGCGACCGGGATCGGAATCAGCCACGATCCCGGCACCAACCTGGACGGAAGCGACACCGTCCTGCACGATGACCGTCCGGATGGTTATCGCGAGATCCATCGTGCCGGAGAACGCGATATACCCGAGAGCACCTGCGTAGATCCCGCGCCGGAACCCTTCCACCTCACCTATGATCTGCATCGCCCTGACCTTCGGGGCGCCCGAGACGGTTCCCGCCGGGAAACATGACCGGAGCGCGTCGAACCGGTCGTAGCCCTCCCGGAGCCTCCCAGAGACGGTTGAGACGATGTGCTGAACGTGCGAGAACCGTTCGATGCCCATGAAGTCGGTCACCGAGACGCTCCCATAGGCCGAGACCGCCCCGATATCGTTTCTCGCCAGGTCGACGAGCATGACATGCTCTGCACGTTCCTTCTCGTCCGCCAGGAGTTCGGCCGCGAGCTGGTCGTCCTCCGCCTCTGTCCGTCCCCGGGGCCGGGTGCCGGCGATGGGGACGGTCGTCACACGGCCGTCCTCCACCCGGAGCAGCATCTCGGGACTGCTCCCGGCAACCACCAGGTCGCCGAAGTCCAGGAAGTAGGTGTAGGGAGCGGGATTCTTCTCCCGGAGTCGCCGGTAGACCCCGACCGGTTCGCCCTCGAACCGGCAGGCAAGCCGCCTGGAGAGAACGGCCTGGAATATGTCGCCTGCCGCGATATGCTCCTTGATCCTTAAAACAGCGTTCGAGAACTCTTCCCGGGTGCAGGACGACGTCACGGCACCGGCACTGAACGCCTCGACGGGAGAGGGTGGGGGAAGGTGGCAGAGCCCTGTGATCCGGTTCTTTATAGCCGTCAGGGCGCGGAGGTACTCCTCCTCCAGGTCGGATTCATCGGTGAGGAGGAGGTTCTCGATCACCTCAAGTCGACCCCGCCGGTGGTCGAGCGCGAGGCAGTCCTGCGCCAGCATGAACCGGGCGACCGGGTCTGTGGTCTCCTCCACACAGCGGACGGGGTAGATAGACGATACCAGGTCGTAGGAGAAGTAGCCGGCAAGCCCGCCGGAGAACCGCGGTAACGTGGACGGCACGACCCGGAACCGTTCCATGAACTGGCGGACGGCATCGACCGGGTCTTCGGCCTCGATTCCGGCGGCAACCTCACGGATACAGGGATCGCCGGAGACCGTCAGCGCCCCGTCCGGGGCGACGGCGATCATCGCGGTTGGAGCGGTGCAGATAAAAGAGTAGCGAGCGATCTTCTCGCTCCCCTCGAGCGACTCCAGCAGGAACCCGGGGCCGTCCCGGAGGGACGCATAGATATCTGCCGGAGAAGAGGGAGGGAGTGGAACCTCAAGAAATACCGGGACTACGAGAGGCCGGTCGATCGCGGCCTCCATGAATCCCTGGATTGGGGTCAGCTCTCTTCGAGCGCAGTCCAGTCCACCGGCATCACCCCCTCACCGGCAGCCTGGAGAGAGACTCTTTGATCAACTCCAGGGGGTATTCGTAGTCGGGAAGCTTTCCCGCAAGGTAGGCCTCGTAAGAGGAGAAATCGAAATTACCGTGCCCGGAGTTGTTAAAGAGTATAACCTTCTCTTCACCAGTCTTACGGCAGAGGAGCGCCTGGTCGATCGCGGCCTTCACCGCGTGGGCGGCCTCGGGCGCGACAATGATGCCCTCCGTCCGGGCGAAGGTCAAGGCTGCCTCAAAGACCTCGTTCTGATGGTAGGCGACCGGCCTGACCACCCCGTCGTGGACGAGCCTCGATACCAGGGGAGATGCCCCGTGATAGCGGAGCCCTCCAGCGTGGATCGCCGGCGGGATGAAGTCGTGCCCGAGAGTGAACATCCGCAGGAGCGGTGTCAGCCCTGCGACATCCCCGAAGTCGTAGGTGTATAGCCCCTTTGTCAGGGTCGGGCAGGCGGCGGGCTCAACCGCAATGAGTTCGGTATCCGGGTGCTTTCCGGTCAGCTTCGCGCCCGCAAACGGGAAGGCGAGCCCCGCATAGTTGCTCCCCCCGCCGACACAGCCGATCACCACATCCGGGTAATCGTCTGCAATCGCAAGCTGCTCTTCTGCCTCCTGGCCGATGACCGTCTGGTGGAGACAGACATGATTGAGGACGGAACCAAGCGAGTAGTTGGTGTTATCGTGGTTCGCGGCGTCCTCAACCGCCTCAGATATGGCGATACCGAGGGAGCCCGGTGTCTCCGGGTCGTGGGCAAGCACCGCTCTGCCGGCCTGCGTCCTATCAGAGGGGCTCGGGATGCACTCGGCACCGTAGACCTGCATCATGCTCTTGCGATAGGGTTTCTGGTCGTAGGAAGCCCTGACCATGTAGACGGTGCAATCCATATCGAAGAGGCTCGTTGCGAACGCAAGTGCAGAACCCCACTGCCCTGCCCCGGTCTCGGTTGCAAGCCGCTCGATCCCCTCCTCCCGGTTGTAATAGGCCTGGGCTATGGCGGTATTGGGCTTGTGCGAGCCCGGCGGGCTCGCACCCTCCCACTTGTAGTAGATCTTCGCCGGCGTCTTCAAGGCCGCCTCAAGCCTTCTTGCACGGTAGAGGGGGCTTGGCCTCCAGAGGGTGAGGATATCCCGGACCTCGCCAGGGATATCGATGTAGCGCTCCGTGCTCATCTCCTGCCGGATCAACTCCATGGGAAAGATGTGACGGAGGTCATCCGGCGTCGCCGGTTTTCCCGTCACCGGGTGAAGGGGCGGATCCATTGGTGTCGGGAGATCCGCCTGGATGTTGTACCACCGCTTTGGCATCTCCCCCTCGTCAAGGAGGATCTTTGTCTGCATAGATCAATGTGTTCTTTGCACACATATATACATTATTATCCACTGTTGATCTATGATGATCTGATTATCCTGAAAAACCAGTCAGAAGACAGAGGAATGGCCTATACCCATTCCACCACCGGGCAACGATCTGCCTTCTTCACCCACAACACGATGGTCCTCCCCTCAGCATCGTTAGCGCGGCGATCGAACACGGCCTGAACGGGACAGACCACCCCGCTAGAGTCATCCTCGCGAGGTGCGTGGGCTACGGCACCGGTCCCGGCGCTCTGCCTTCTTTCACCGGTCGCAATGGCCACGAAGGGGTGCGCCACGGGCGATCGACGATCCCCTCAAAACTTTCCGTGACGATATCAGTCGGGAAAAAGAGCGGTGTATGGGCCTGGGCACTCACTCGTAGCGCAACGCCTCGATCGGGTTTAAGTGCGCCGCCTTCCAGGCCGGATAGAGGCCGGAGGCCACGCTTGTGAAGACCCCGAACGCCATCCCGAAGAAGATGTAGACGAGGCTTTTTGGATGGAAGAGGTAATCGGGGTTTCCGACAAAGACCGCAGTCGTCACATACCCCGCGCAGAAACTGAGCACCCCGCCTATGACGGCACCCACAAGCCCCAGGATGAGCGCCTCGTAGATGAACATCCGCATCACCTCTTTCCGCCGGGTGCCGATGCTTCGCAGGATGCCGATCTCCTTCGTCCGCTCGGTGACCGACATCAGCATCACGTTCAGGATCGAGACACCGGCTACGACGAGCGATACCGCGCCGATCCCGGCTAAAAAGACGGTGATGGCGTCTGTAGCCGCAAAGATGCTCTCCAGGATCCCCCGCGTATCCATGACGTTGACGACATCCTCACGACGGTTCATCTTCTGCTCGATTGCCTCTTTGACCGCGTCCAGGTCGTTAATATCCCGGACCTTCACGATCACCTGGTCGTAATCTTCCTCATCATAGTGGTTCGAGTACCAGGAGTAGGGCACGATGATGGAGTAGTCCGGGTTGATATCAAACCCGAGCCCCCGCTCCTTGAGCACCCCAACGACACGGAGGGTATCGCCGCCGATCCTGGCCCTGGCGCCGAGTTTCAGACCGTTCTCCCGGCTGTTTGCGGCAACCTGGCTTCCTATCATGCATCCGCCGCCTGTATCACGGGGGTAATTCCCCGATTCTTTCTCGAGGAGGAGGGGGATATCCTCGGCGGGGATGGCGTAGATCATCACCACACTCTCTTTTTCACCCACAGTGACCTTATCGGCGGTGGTCGAGAAGGGTATGACCACGTTGGACCCGACCGCCCTGGTTATATCGCTCACCTGCCGCTCGGTGAGTTTTCCGCCGCCAACGCCTGCCGCCGGCGAGACGATCAGGGTGTCGCCGACATCGGTGACCATCTCGCTGAACATCAGACCGATGCTGTTGCCCATGATCCCCAGGGTGGCGATAGCGATGACGCCGATAACGATCCCGATTACCGCAAGCGACGACCTGAGCCAGTGACGCCTGATGTTACGAACGGCGAGATCAAAGAAGGTCATGCCACCACCCTCCCGTCCTCGAGGTGGATCGTCCGGTCGGCATACTCGGTCATCCGGATGTCATGGGTGACCATGACGACGGTCTTACCCTCCTCGCGGTTCATCCGGGAGAGTAGATCCATGATCGCGGTTCCTGTCTTCGAGTCAAGGTTCCCGGTCGGTTCGTCGCAGAGGAGAAAGTCAGGGTCGTTGACGAGAGCACGGGCGATCGCCGCGCGCTGCTGCTGCCCTCCAGAGAGTTCACCCGGTTTGTGGCTGAAGTGGGTCGCTGCGATCCCGACCGCCGTCAGAACCTCTTCTGCCCGTTTCCTGGCACCGTTCTGCCGTCCTTTCAGGATGAGCGGGTACTCGACGTTTTCCACGACCGAAAGAAGCGGGATCAGGTTGAACTGCTGGAAGACGAACCCGATATGGTCACGCCGCAGCAGCGTCAGGTCGTCATCGTCCATCCTGCTGATCTTTCTCCCGGCGATTGTGACCTCGCCCGAGGTCGGGACGTCGAGCGAACCCATGATGTTCAGGAGGGTCGACTTCCCCGATCCCGAGGGGCCCATGATGAGGACGAACTCACCCTCCTCAATGGCGATATCGACACCGTCAAGCGCCACCACGTCGCCCGCCGGGAGGGGATAAACCTTGGTGACGTTCTCGAAACTTATGACCGGCATCGTCGTTACGTCCGCTTCCAGGAGTGGTAGATTGCCCCCGCGACGCCGAGCGCGATCAGGAGGACGACCACAGCCCCGAGGACAGGGAACCCGCCGCTCTCCTCCTCCTTAACCGGTGCCACCGTGCCGCCGCCAAGCCCGACCGTTCTCGTGCTGGTGTAGAGGTTTCCATCGTCGTCCCGGTACTCGACGACCAGCGGGACATCCTCCACAGCAGCATCGACCCGAAGCGTCACCTCAAACGATGATATATCGTCGGGATCGAGTGTCCCGACAACGTAGACACGGAACGGGTCGATCGGGATCGCAGGCGAGGCCGGGGCGATCATCACCGACCGTGCCGACTCGAGGCCGGCGTTCATGACATCGCCCACGATCCGGTAACCGCCGCTGATAGGCGTGACCTCGACGTTGGTGATGACCGGGTTGGCCCGTTTCTTGTCCTCGCCAAACGTGACCGGCAGCACCAGGTCAGTTGTGTGGGTGTTTATCCCGTTGCGCCAGACCACCCGGAACGTGACGTCCGTCTCCGTCTCCGGCGTCAGGTTGAAGGTGACGGTTCCTGAAGCGTCAGGCTCCAGCCCGCCGACAAAACCACTGGTGGGGGTGACGGAAAAACCCGTCCCCTCCGGAACCACCTGGACACCGGAGACGGCGTTCGGCCGGGGGTTGCCGACCATGAGAGTGATCCCGGCCGTCCGGCCTTCGGAAAAGGCATCCGGCTTTTTAACCATGGAGATGCTGAGCGGGGTGTCATCGACCTGGATCAGGACAGGGTAGCGTAAACTGCCACCGTCGCGGAAGTCAAGGATGAAAGTGGGATAAAACGTCCCTTCCCCGGCGTCAGCCCGGACGGTGAAGGTGAACGACCTGGTGTTCCCTCCACCGATCTCCCCGACCGCCAGGTAGGGGTCGGTTGTTGGCACAACTCCTTTGCCGTAGAGCCTGGCACTCTGGATCGCGACCGGGTCGGCGCCGTTGTTCTGGACAACGATCGTGAGCGTCCCGGTATCCCCACTCATCATGACCGGCGGGTCAAGGGAGGAGGAGACGACGGCGATATCCGCAGTGACGGCCGCGGCAGGTGAAGCCAGTGCCAGTGCGGCAGAGAGTGCCAGTATGAAAATGTAGAGATCTTTCATCTTACAGCCATCCAGCAAGGGTTATTACCGTATAGAGGATGTAGACGCCCACGGGTATCCCGACGGTGAGGGCTGCATCCCTTGTCGACAGGTTCCTCGCGTATTTCATGCCGAAGATCCAGATGTTTGCACTCCAGATCACGAAGAGGATACTCACGATACCTGCAACCTGCGCCAGTGGATCGGTTGTAAGAACGGTCACCAGGTTCTCGGAGAACGCCGCAATCTCTTCAGCGCTGCTCATGGCCGGGACAGTCAGGCCTGAGAGGAGGAGGTATGAAAAGATCGACCCGATTATGCCGCCAAAGACCTGAGGGAGGAGTCCATAACCCGTGACCTCCAGCGTCCGATTGAGTGAACCCTGACCCTTGAAGGCCATGGAGATGATATGAAAGATAAAACCATATATGATCCAGGCCAGGAATCCGCCTATGAAGGCAACGGCGACGAAGAACGCCACCATGAGCCATCCGAGCCCTTTCATCTCGGCGGGCAGCATGGCAACGGTTATATCAGCCATCATTAAGGCCGAGACCGCACCGATAAGCCCGCAGACAAGCGCTATAAGCGCCGGCACCTTAAGGCTCGGCTCTTCCTGCATGCGGGACTCAAAGAACCGCCCGGGATTGAGCAGCACCTGAAGAAAACCTGTTTCCATTTTACCACACCTTTATTTCTGACCGAACCAAGGCGATAAACCTTTGCCGGGCGACAGGAATCTCGACCCCTCTATCTCAACGGCGAGGCCAACCTTTTTGTGGTTCTTTCGGGGAGAGCCGCTGCCAGACGCCATCGGTTCACGCGATGTATGCATATGACGTTGTGTTAGAAAAATATAACGTTTGCCCTCACCGTTGCTACAGGTGACCGAGTTCCTTCAAACTCGCATACCCGTTCTTTGTGACGATGATGTGGTCGAGCACCCGGATACCCAGGATTGACCCGGCCTCGGCAAGCTGCCGCGTGATGCCGAGATCCTGCGTGGAGGGCTCGAGGCTGCCTGAAGGATGGTTGTGGACCAGGATGACGGAAGCCGCACGGTCGGTGATAGCATCAACAAATACCTCCCGGGGGTGGACCAGACTCTGGTTCAGGATCCCGATCGTGACAACCCGGCGTTCGATCACCTCACCGGCGCCGTTGAGGGTGATGCAGATGAAGTACTCCTGCTTCTTGCTCCGCCACTCCGCAACAAGCGGGAGGATATCCTCAGGAGATAGGACACGCTGCCCCGCAACCCCATCGCCCGCAAGATAGCGACGCCCGAGTTCAAAACAGGCCATGATCTCACAGGCCTTCGCCGAACCTATACCCTCTATCTCCAGAAGATCGTTATAGGACGGGGTGCCGCCGGCATCCTTCAGATAATTCCTGACATCGTTTGCAACCTGCCAGACATCCCGCTCCTTTGTGCCGCGCCCGAGGAGGAGGGCAATCAGCTCAGCGTCGTTGAGCGCCTGCGGGCCCCGACTGGCCAGTTTCTCTCGCGGGCGGTCGTGGTTTGGGGTATCACGCATCCTCTTTCTCATGCCTACACTGCCGGATCGGGGTTCTT
>LDZU01000030.1_pt1 | contig 32382 bp, 31 predicted proteins | sample 615531 | NCBI WGS metagenome assembly LDZU01 (sample SAMN03408293, study PRJNA278302) | terrestrial metagenome | isolation source: oil reservoir sample SB2 | place: USA: Alaska, North Slope, Schrader Bluff formation | collected 2011-09 | reverse complement strand
TTTAAAGGTGGTAGAGATCTTTTTAAGATATTTTTTTGTATTTTAGCATGAATTCTGGTATTAATAAATGGTAAGGTTTTATTTGTCACATGACCGTTACCCAGTTACCCAGTTACCCAGTTATCTGGTTAAGAAAATAAGAAGACAGAAGCCAAATTAGTATCGAATGAAGAAAATAAGAGAAAAAATTAGGGGCGTATGGCATACACCCTAAAACGGGAAGAGTAAAATTCACTTGTAAAACAACTAAAGTTGGCTAATTAATTTAAACTGGCTAACTGGGTAACTGGAGAACTAATGTAATTGGCTAATCGGTCAATTGGTCAATGGGAGAATTAACAAACTATGGATATTAAATCAAAGATAAAGAAATTACCTGATACAAGCGGAGTATATTTTTTTAAAGATAAAGAAAATAAGATAATATATATTGGGAAAGCCAGTTCTTTAAAAAGTAGAGTTTCTTCATATTTTAGTAATATTTCAAATTTATCTCCTAAAATAAGTAAAATGATTAAAGAAATAGTAGATATTGAATATATTCCCACTTCTTCTGAAACTGAAGCCCTTATATTAGAAAGTAAAATGATAAAGGATAATAGCCCATATTATAATACCCAATTCAAAGATGATAAAAGTTATCCCTATATCAAAATAACTATAGGGGAAGACTTTCCTCAAATATTTTTTTATAGAAAAGTTGACCAAGATAGGGAAAATGATAAATCAATATACTTTGGCCCTTTTGTTAACGCAGATGCTACTAGAGAAGTTATAAAAATATTAAGAAGGATATTTAAAATTAGAGGGTGCAGAAAAAGAAATTTAGAAAAAACTAAAATTTGTTTAGATTATCAAATAGGCTTATGTTCAGGACCTTGTGCCAATATGATTAGTAAAAGTGAGTACCAAAAGAGAGTTAAAGAGATTTGCCTATTTTTAGAAGGAAAACAAAAAAGATTATTATATAGACTTTATCAAGAAATGAAACAAGCATCTTACCAATTAAATTATGAAAAAGCAGCAAAGATAAGAGATAAAATAAAATCAATTGAAGAAATATTAGCCAGTTCAAAATTATATTTTCATAGTAAAGAAAATAAAAATGGATATTTATTAAAAAAAATAAAAGAGGTAGAAGAAAATGAAATTAAGATGGGGGAAAGAGCAATCTATGATTTAAAAGAAAAATTGAATTTGAAGATATTACCAGAAAGAATAGAAGCTTTCGATATATCCAATATTCAAGGGGAATTAGCCGTTGGCTCTTTAGTTGTTTTTGAGAAAGGAAGGCCAAAAAAGAATGATTACCGAAGATTTCGGGTAAAAAGAGTTAAGGTAATTGATGATTATGCTATGTTACAAGAAGTTACAGAAAGAAGATACAGAAGATTATTATCTGAAGAAAAAAAATTGCCGGATTTAATCTTAATAGATGGAGGAAAGGGTCAACTTATAGCTGTAAATAGAATATTAAGCAAGCTAAATTTAAAGTTGCCGATAATAAGTTTAGCTAAAAGAGAAGAGGAAATATTTAAAATTGGAGATAATAAGCCCATAATTTTACCTTCTGATTCGGAGGCTCTTTTTTTAGTTAAAAGAATTAGAGATGAGGCTCACAGATTTGCGATAACTTATCATAAAAGAATTAGGAATAAAGAATTGCTTGATTCAAAATTGGACATTATACCAGGAATTGGGATAAAAAGAAAAAAGTTATTATTAAAATATTTTAAAAGCATAGAAGAAATACAAAATGCTTCTATGGATGAGATAAGTAAAATACCAGGATTTGGTAAAGGAATAGCTGAAAAAATTAAAACAATTTTGGAGGTAAGAAAATGATATTAAATTTTCAAGGAAAAAAACCTATAATAGATGAAAAGTCTTTTATCGCCGAAAATGCTACTATAATTGGAGAGGTTATAATAAAAGAATATGCAAGTATTTGGTATAATGTGGTATTAAGAGGTGATATAGCATCTATTATCATAGGAGAAAATACGAGTGTCCAGGATGGTAGCATAGTTCATTGTGATATAGGAATATCAACCGTAGTAGGAAATAATGTTACCGTAGGTCATAATGCAGTACTCCATGCTTGTAAGATTGGAGATAATTCTCTAATTGGAATAGGAGCAGTTGTGCTTGATAAGGCAGAGATAGGAGAAGGAGCAATTGTAGGCGCTGGGGCAATAGTAACACCCCGAACTAAAATACCACCCTATTCAATGGCTGTTGGAATACCTGCTAAAGTAGTTAGAAATCTTACCGAAGAAGAAGTCGAAGGTTTAAAAAGTCATGCAATGGAATATGTGGAATTAATGAAAAAATATAAATAATTATCGTTTCTCGTGTCTTGTATCTCGTGAATCGTATATCGCATTTTAACGTATAGATTATATAATTAATTATAAGTAACTAGTGATGAGTAACGGGTAGTGGTTCGATTAATCGAACCCGATAGATAATTTATTATAAACAATAAAGATCGAATAAAATCGACTCCTACGCTGAAAGCCATACTTTTCTAAAAGAAGTTTTTAAACTCGATACTTGATAATAGATATTTGATATTTTTTTATTAATTTACCTACAACGTAATTATAACCAAAAAGTTGTAATTTATTATAAAATTATCTACAAGATACTATCTATATAACGCGTTAAAAATATTTTTGGCTTTTTGGGGAATAAGCATAAAATGTGTTTTTCAAAAGTACAAAGTGTAAAGAATCAATATATTTTTATACTTATCTAATTCAAAGCCCAAAAGCAATAATTGGTAAATTCGGGAATGGGTGAATGGATGAATTAGATAGTTGATCAGCGGGAGTTAAAAATTATGAAACATAAATCAGTTGCTGACCTTGCTTATGAAATATTGAGCAAATATGAAAAACCCTTACATTATCGAAAAATTACCGAAGAATTGATAAAAATAAAACCTTTAAAAGTTAAAGAACCTTATTATACGGTAAATTCATCTATGAGTGGAGACAAAAGGTTTATGCGGACAAAGAGAGGGATTTGGGGTTTAGTTAAGTGGAAGTACAAAGATGCTAATATTAAATATTCTCTAACCAGTTATTGCTTAAAAGATGGCACTATGTTCTTGACTAGTTATATGAGACCTTTTTTCCCAAAGGATAAAAAAATTATTGAAATTACCTTTATCGATAAAGAAGGCATCGAAATTGAAGCGTTAGTAAATAATGAACTTAATTGTATAATTGGGTTGAAAGATTGGTATAAAAAAAAGAATTTAAAAGTCAATGATATTATTTTTGTTGGTTTAATCGATTATGATAGAAGGAAATATTTTTTAGTTACTGAAAATGAAACTCTTGCTGAGCCCCAAGAGGATTTAAGTGAAAAGATATTTAATGTTTTAGAAAAAGAAGGACACCCCCTCTCTTTTAAAGAAATATGCGAAAGAGTATTAGAGGTTGAAACGAAAGAAAGCAATTTGTTTTATAAATATATTATAGATATTTTAAAAAGGGACTCCAGATTTATTGAAGAGAAAAATGATTTCTGGGGGCTTTTTAACTGGTTGAGTGAAGTCGAAAAATTAAAAATTGAACTTTTAAATACTGAGGATAATAGAAAATTTAAACAATTAATTCAAAAAGCATTTAATTTTTTAGGATTTGAAACTTCTCTTGTATCTGAAGGAAGAGCATCTTTTATTTTAGCAAAGGCACACTTAGATTATAAGACTTATAATTTAATTATTGATGGTAAGATATTGGATAACCAGAGTAAAAGAATACAAAGATATGATTTTTGGAATGAATTAGAAAACGCTAAAGAAAAATATAAAGCAGATTTTTCAATAATCATTTCGGCAGATTTTAATTATGATAAACTAAGTAAAAAAATAGAAGAATACAAGGTTGTGTTATTTGAGCTAAGATGGTTAGATAGCCTCATAAAAGAACATAATAGATTACCATTTTCTCTAAGTAATTTAAAATTAATATTTTTAGATAATAATACTATCGAAAATAATATAAATGAATTGATTGAAAAGAGAAAATTAATTTATTATAAAATAAAATTAATTAATATTATGATCAGGGTATTAAATGAAAATAGTAGTAAAAAATTATATCTCAATTTAGAATCATTAACCAAAATTATTAATCAAAAAAGTTCGGAGTATTTTGAATTCGAAAAAGTATCAGAATCTGAGGTCGAAGAAATAGCCAAAATGCTTTCTTTAGAACCATTTAATATATTACAAATAACTGAAATGGGCAGTATTATATTGAATTTTAGACCTGAGTTAGCTAAAAAGAGATTGGAGAAAATAATCAGCGAAATGTTTTAATATTTCGTATTGTGTCTCGAGTATTGCGTACCGCAAAAATCTTACAGGAAAAAACCAGGAGAAAAATAGAAGAAGGAGCAAAATTATGAAAATAAAATGGTTAGGTCATTCTTCATTTTTAATTGAAAATAGGAGGGGAATCAAAATTATTACTGACCCCTTTGATGAAACACTCGGCTATAAATTACCTCGAATCAAGGTAAACATTGTTACTGTGAGTCACGAACATTTCGATCATAATTATGTAAGAGGAGTAAAAGGTAGACCAGTAGTTTTTAAGGGAATAATAAAAAGGGAATCACATAAAATGGAGTTTAGAGGGATATCATCCTACCATGACAGTGTTTATGGAGCCAAAAGAGGACCTAATACTATATTTGTGATTAAAGCTGATGGGTTGAATTTATGTCATTTGGGTGATTTAGGACATATTTTGAGCCAAGATAAATTAGCTGAAATTGGTTTAGTGGATATTCTATTTATTCCGGTGGGTGGATTTTACACTATCGATAGTACACAAGCTACGCAGATTGTTAATGATATAAAACCCAAAATTGCTATTCCTATGCATTATAAGACTGAGGCTATTAAATTCTCGATAGATACAGTAGATACCTTTCTTTTAAATAAAAATAATGTAAAAAGATTAGAATCAAGTGAATTAGAAATTGATAAGGATACTTTGCCCGAAAGTAATCAAATTTATGTTTTACGATATGAATAGCAAATCCCCTTCACGGGAGAGGGGATTGCCATGTTCCATATGATAGCTTGCAATCAGAGAACATAATAAATTAATAGACAGGCGAGGCCCCTGTCTCACTAACGACTATTCACTTCCCTGTTTTCACGAGGACAAGATTCATTAAAGACTAATTTGGAGTATCGGAATTTTAAAAATTCCGATACTATGAAATGAATACTTTTACCAGTTTTCACGGCTATAAGTTTAAAAAACAATGTACTCTAACAAGATTGTCAGAAAAAGTTTAATATAAACCCGAAATGGAATAAAAAAGAGATGGAGGGGTTTCAGGGGAGTTCACTTTCCTGACAAACTTGATAAATAATTAAAAGAGAGGAGATTTATGGCAAAATATATTTTTGTTACAGGTGGGGTAGTTTCATCTTTAGGTAAAGGTATATCTGCTTCTTCTATCGGAAGATTGTTAAAGAGTAGAGGTTTAAATGTCTCTATTCAAAAAATAGATCCTTATATTAATGTTGATGCGGGGACTATGAATCCTTATCAGCATGGTGAAGTATTTGTCACCGAGGACGGAGCTGAAACTGATTTGGATTTAGGACATTACGAAAGATTTATTGATGTAAATTTGAATAAAAATAATAATATTACTACCGGCAAGATATACAAGTCTGTAATTTCTAAAGAGAGAAAGGGAGATTTCTTAGGGGCCACTGTTCAAGTAATACCTCATATTACTGATGAGATTAAATCAAATATTAGAAATATTAGTAAAATGGGGGAAGAAAAAGTAGATGTAGTAATTGTTGAAGTGGGAGGGACTGTTGGAGACATCGAAAGTCTACCTTTTTTGGAAGCAATAAGGCAATTTAAAAAGGATATCGGGAAAGAAAATGTTCTCTATATTCATGTTACCTTTATTCCATATCTTGAAGCTGCTAAAGAGTTGAAATCTAAACCTACTCAACATAGTGTAAAACAATTAAGAGAAATAGGCATCCAACCTGATATAGTAATCTGTCGTTCTCAGTCAAAACTTTCTGAAGAGGTTAAAAATAAAATCTCATTATTTTGTGATATTAAGAAAGAAGGAATAATTGAAGCCGTAAATGTTGAATCTATATATGAAATACCTTTAATATTTGAAAAACAGGGATTGGATGAATTAATAATAAAATTATTAAATTTAAAATGTAATGGACCCAATTTGGAAGAATGGAAAAGGATGTTAAATAAAATTTATCATCCTAAAGGGGAAATTTGCATTGGAGTAGTAGGGAAATATATTAGCTTAAAAGATGCTTATATAAGCATTGCCGAAGCTTTACTTCATGGCGGTATTGAAAATAATTGTAAAGTAAGAATAGAAAGAATTGATTCTGATAAGGTGAAAAATTCTTCTTCAAAAGATATATTTAAAGGAATAGGTGGAATATTAATCCCTGGAGGATTTGGGAAAAGAGGAATTGAAGGTAAGATTGAAACTGTAAAATATGCTCGAGAAAATAAAATTCCTTTTTTGGGAATTTGTTTAGGTATGCAATGCGCAGTTATAGAATTTGCTCGCAACGTAATTAAATTAGAAAAGGCAAATAGTACAGAATTTGACCCTAATACCCCTTTCCCAGTTATTGACCTTCTACCAGAACAAAAAGACATAAAAAATAAAGGTGGGACTATGCGGTTAGGAGCATATACCTGTAAATTAAAGAAGAATTCACTTGCTTATAATGCTTACCAACAAGAGATAGTTTACGAAAGACACCGACATAGATATGAATTTAATAACCTTTATCAAGAAAAATTTTTAAAAAATGGGATGATATTTAGTGGAATATGTCATAAATTAAATCTGATAGAAATTATCGAACTTTCAGATCATCCATGGTTTGTTGGTGTTCAATTTCATCCAGAATTTAAGTCACGACCTAATCGGGCTCACCCTCTATTTAGAGAATTTATAAGGGCAGCAATAGTAAAATCGGCATCGAGTATCACGTATTGAGTATCGATTAAGGAAAAAAATTAGAATCTCAATTCGTATTTCTTATTTAGTTATCTGGTTAGTTGGTTACTTAGTTAGCTGGTTGAGGAATGAGTATATTGAAGAATAAATATTAAACCAATTAACCAGATAACTATCTAACCAAATAGATAAGTGTACAGGTAGACTGTAAAATTTTATAAATTTTAAATTTTGGGTTAAAAAGTAGGTGATGAAAAATGCTTAACGCTTTAATATTAGCTGGTACGAAGGGAAGAGGTCCTTTAGAGATAGCTACCAATGTAGAAAACAAAACTTTAATTATGATAAACGGGAGACCAATAATTGACTATATTGTTGATGCTTTAAAAAGGTCAAAAAATATAGATAAGATAGTAGTGGTAGGTCCAAAAAATGAACTTTACTACTATATCGGCGAAAAAGTTGAGAAAATTATAGAACCAGGAAATTCTATACTTTATAATTTAGAGGTAGGTATTAAGTATTTTAATTCAAATAAAGATTTGTTGATTTTAACTTCTGACATTCCTTTGATTTCCCCACAAGCTATAGATGAATTTATAGAAAAATGTTTAGAAAGAAAAGCTCATTTAGGATATCCTATTATAAAAAAAGAAAATATTATAAAAAAATATCCAGAAGCACAAAGAACTTATGTAAAAATCAAGGAAGGCACAGTTTGTGGTGGAAATATTATATTTTTTAAACCGGAAATATTTTATGAGAATAAAGAATTGATTCAAGAATTATTTGAAAATAGAAAAGCTATGTGGAAATGGGCTAAAATATTAGGTTTAAAATTTGTAATAAAATATTTATTAAAGACTATAACTTTGAAAGAGATTGAAGAAAAAGTTACAGGGTTAGTCGGTTACAAATCTGCTGCGATTATTATTTCATATCCTGAATTAATGATAGATTTAGACAAGATTAGTGACTATGAGTTGGTACAAAAATATTTAAAAAAATAAGATAATAAAATACTTGTGTTATTTAAATAAAGGTGATAAAATATTAATGGAAAATGATCCAAAGGAATAAATCCTCTATTGTCCTCTTTTCAATAGAATTTCAAATGCATTTTTTATTTACTTCAAATTTCTATTTTAAATCATAGAGAAATTTATAAAGCTTCTATAATTTGAAATAATTAAATCAGGGAATTGATTTATTGCAAAAATTTAAAAATGCAGCAAATTCAGAGGAAAAATTTATTTTACTTGATAAAAGAGACAAAGACAAGATGCAAATAAAAGTTATCTTTGCACATCAATTGTTCACCATGTAAAATTATACTACAAACAATTTTAGTTTTAAAAACTAATAATAAGTTTTTATTATTCCATTTTGGTCATAATAAATAAGGAGGCTTCATAATTTGTTATTAACGGATTTAAAAGAAAAAAGGATAAGTGATTTGTGTAAAATTGCCAAAGAATATAAGATTAACAATTTTTCTAGAATTAAAAAAATGGACCTAATCTTTAAAATATTGCAGGCAGAAGCAGAGAAGAAAGGTTACATGTTTTCTGAGGGTATTTTAGAAATAATGGATGAAGGTTTTGGATTTTTAAGAACCGGAGGTTATTTACCTAGTGGGAATGATATTTATATTTCACCTTCTCAGATAAAGAGATTTAATCTTAGCAATGGAGATCTTGTATCAGGCCAAGTTAGAGCTCCAAAAGAAGGAGAAAGATATTATGCTTTATTGAAAATTGAGGCAATTAATCATGAGGATCCAGAATTAGCGAAATTGAGGATAGATTTTGAAAATCTTACTCCATTATTTCCTGAAGAGATGATTAAATTAGAATATAGACCAGATGAGTTATCAACTAGACTTATTGATTTATTTGCCCCCATTGGGAAAGGTCAAAGAGGTCTTATTGTTTCTCCCCCCAAAGCAGGGAAAACAATTTTGTTAGAAAAGATTGCTAATGGTATTACCCATAACCATTCAGAAATAAATCTTATTATATTATTGATTGATGAAAGGCCAGAAGAAGTAACTGGTATTCAAAGATCAGTAAAAGCAGAGGTGGTAAGTTCCACTTTTGATCAGCCTGTTGACAATCATATAAAAGTGGCAGAAATAGTTTTAGAAAGAGCTAAAAGAATGGTAGAACAAAAACAAGATGTAGTTATATTGTTAGATAGTATAACAAGATTGGCAAGAGCATATAATCAAAATGTCCCGACGAGTGGCAAGACATTGTCAGGAGGAATAGATTCAAGTGCTCTTTACTGGCCTAAAAAATTCTTTGGAGCAGCAAGAAATGTTGAAGAGGGAGGAAGTTTAACTATTTTGGCTACTGCATTAGTAGAAACCGGGAGCAAGATGGATGAAGTAATATTTGAAGAGTTTAAAGGAACAGGAAATATGGAATTGAAATTAGACAGGGAACTTTCGGAAAATAGAATTTTCCCAGCAATTGATATTAGAAAATCTGGAACACGGAGAGAAGAGTTATTAATACCAAAAGGTAATTTACAAAAAATATGGGTATTAAGAAGGGCATTATCGTCTCAACCTGCTTTAGGGGCAATAAAATTAGTAATTAATAAATTAAAGCAGACTAAAAATAATCAAGAATTTTTAGATTCTATTAAAGAACAAAATATTTAATATTTTTTAAAAAGATATTAAAAAATTATTATTCATTTTGACGTAAAAATAATATTATGTTATAATTTTTAAGAATTTTATTATAAAAATAATTTAAACAAAGAAAAGATTGAGGTTAGAAAAAATGAAAAAAGGTATTCATCCCAAATATGAAAAATCCATAATAAGTTGCGCTTGTGGAAATACTTTCGAGACTGGTTCAACTAAAAAAAATATGAGAGTAGAGATATGTTCTGCCTGTCACCCATTTTTTACTGGTAAACAAAAAATTGTTGATACTGCTGGAAGAGTAGAAAGATTCAATAAAAAATATAATTTAAATAATGAAGAAAATAATGAGAATTAATTGAAACATATTTTTCTTTACCCGTTCTAAGTTCCCCGTTTTCACGGGGACAAGTTTCGAAAGTAAATGTTTAATTGATAAGAAGGATAAGGATAAGATGGAAACAGCGGGAACTTTAAGGGGAAATAATAAAAACAGAGCTTCTATAAAGCTCTGTTTTTTTGTGAAATATAATTATATTGGGGGAATTATTGAGGGAGGCAACAAAGATGCAAAAAGAGAAGAATGTTGGTTGGATTGAAGTTATTTGTGGGAGTATGTTTAGTGGAAAGAGTGAAGAATTGATAAGAAGAGTTCACAGGGTTCAAATTGCCAAAAAAAAAGTTCAAGTATTTAAGCCAACCATTGATAACAGGTTTGCAATTCAGTATATTTACTCTCATAATGGTAGTAAGATTAAAGCAATTAATATTAGTGAACCTAAAGAACTTTTAGAAAAATTAGATCCAGATACAGAGGTAATAGCTATTGATGAAGCTCAATTCTATAGTGATGATATCGTATCCATATGTCAAAAACTTGCAGATGAGGGGAAAAGAATAATTATTGCTGGTTTAGATCAAGATTTTAGAGGTGAACCTTTCGGACCAATGCCTAAATTACTTGCTGTAGCAGAATATATTAATAAACTACAGGCAATATGTATGGTTTGTGGCAACCCAGCTTCCCGAACACAAAGATTAGTAAATGGAAAACCAGCTAAATATAGTGGTCCAACAATATTAGTTGGAGCAAAGGAAACTTACGAAGCAAGGTGTAGAAAATGTCATGTGGTGCCTAAAGAATAAAATTGCACCGAGTATCGAGCATCGAGTATCGCGTTAAAAAGAAGGAATTAAAAAACTTAATTCGTATCTCGTATAAAATACATTAACAAGTAATAAGTAATTAGTAACAGGTTACAAGTCATGGGTTATCATCAGCTTCGTATGATAACAGGGTTTCTACTGCAAAAGCAGGGGTTTAATTTATCGAACCCGTTTCGGGCCGAATGAATTTGACCCCTACATTAAAACCGGCGTGTTTACGAAATAGTTTTGAATTTTGAGTTATGGCTTAAATCTTCGTTTTTTGCTAAATACTTTCTAAAGGCTGAATACTACACGCTATATGTTATAGTATATACGCAATACGATATACGAGATGAGTGAGGTTAATTCTATGAAAGTTACACTTATAAATTACACTAAAAATCCTGAAAGGATAATCGCTCAATCAGCAAGATTATGTTATTCTGCATCAGGCATTGAAGAATTAAATGAAAAGCTTACCGATAAATCGATATCGAAGTTAATTAAAAAGATAATGAAATTAGGACATTATTCTGTTTTGGAACATGCCACTTTTACTTTTGCTATAGAAGATATATCCAGAGTTACTTCTCATCAATTAGTACGACATCGGCTTGCCTCTTTTTCTCAACAGAGTCAAAGATATGTTAAAATAGAAGAAGAAGGATTTCCATATATTGTACCAGAATCTATCGCGAAGAATGGTAACTTAAATAAAATATTTATTAATACTATAAATAAATTAGATGGTATTTACCATCTATTGATGGATAATGGTATAAAAGCAGAAGATGCCAGATATATTTTGCCACAGGCGGTCACAACTAAACTAATAATAACTGCAAATGCTCGAGAATTACTGCATATTTTTAGGTTAAGATGTTGTAACAGAGCTCAATGGGAGATTAGAAAAGTTGCAATAAATATGTTAAAAGAAGTTAGAGATGTTGCGCCAATTATATTTGAAAATGCTGGTCCCCCTTGCGTTTCAGGACCTTGCCCTGAAGGAGAATTATCTTGTGGCAAACCCTGGTCTAAAAAATAACAAAAAAAGGAGTAACTCGATAAAAATGAATAATAGTAATTGCAATTATGGAGGTCAAGCAGTAATTGAGGGGGTAATGATGAGATCTCCTTTAAAATATGCTATTGCTGTGCGCAGACCAGATAAAGAAATAGTTTTAAAAATAGGCAAATTGAGTTCTTTATCCAACAAATTAAAATTTCTTAAATGGCCTATTTTTAGAGGAATAATCAATTTAATCGACTCTTTAGTCCTTGGTCTAAAGGCATTAACCTATTCCGCAGAACAAGCTACAGGAGAAGAAGAAAAAATAAATAATGTGGAAATGTTTTTTACTATACTGATTGCTTTTGGATTATTTATAGTCTTCTTTATAGCTTTTCCTACAGCAATTGCCAAATATTTAGATAAATATCTTCCCAATTTAATTATATATAATTTGTTTGAGGGAGCGCTAAGGATTGGCATATTTATTCTTTATTTAAATTTTATATCAAGATTAAAAGATGTCAAAAGGGTATTTGAATATCATGGTGCAGAACATAAGGTAATATATACCTATGAAGCAGGTGAAGAACTTAAGGTTGATAATGTAAGGAAATATAGCACTTTGCACCCTCGATGTGGAACAAGTTTTATTTTTATTGTTTTAGTAATAAGCATCTTAATATTTTCTTTATTGGGTAAGCAAACTTTGCTTTTAAGGATAGTATATCGAGTATCTATAATTCCATTAATAGCTGGTCTGTCTTATGAAATATTAAAATTATCAGCAAAAAACCTTGATAAGCCATTAGTAAGATGGGCAGTTATGCCAGGATTATGGTTTCAGAGACTTACCACAAAAGAACCTGATGACAGTCAAATAGAAGTTGCCATAAAGGCATTACGTGGAGTGCTACCCGAAAATAACGAAATTATTAAATAAGAAGTGGTGTATTATGTTTAAAAAATTGGAAGAATATGAAAAAAAATATGAAGAATTAAATATTTTACTTTCTAATCCCAAGATTATTGCTGATCAATCCCAATTTCAGCAATATTCTAAAACACATTCCGAAATTTCAAAAACTGTGTTAAAGTATAAGGAATATAAAAAAATATTAAAAGAAATTGAAGAAAATTTAAAAATGTTAGAAGCAGAAAAAGATAGCGAATTTAAAAAACTAATAAAGGAAGATCTGGAAAGATTAGAAAAGAAAAAGACAAATTTGGAGTTAGAATTAAAGGAACTTATATTTCCTGAAGATCCTTATGATAAAAAGAATATAATTGTAGAAATTAGAGCTGGTGCTGGTGGTGATGAAGCAGCACTTTTTGTAGGTGATCTTTTCAGGATGTATTCTCGATATTCCGAAGCAAATGGTTGGAAAACTGAAATAATGAATTCTAGTCCTACTGAAATTGGAGGATTCAAGGAGATAATATTTAACATAACCGGAACAGATGTTTATAAAAAACTAAAATATGAAAGCGGGGTGCATCGAGTACAGCGTGTTCCTATAACTGAATCAAGTGGTAGAATACATACTTCGACTGTTACAGTTGCAATACTACCAGAAGCAGAAGAAGTAGAGTTTGAAATTAATCCGAATGATTTAAAAATCGACCGTTTTCGTTCTACCGGACCTGGAGGTCAGAGTGTTAATACCACAGATTCAGCCGTGAGGATCACTCATATCCCTACTGGAATAGTGACTACCTGTCAAGATGAGAAGTCTCAACATAAAAATAAAGAAAAAGCTTTAAAAATATTAAGAGCAAGGCTTTTAGATAAAATGGAAAGAGAGAGACACGAAAAGATTGATCAAAAAAGAAGAAAACAGGTTGGTACAGGGGATCGAAGTGAGAGGATTAGGACCTATAATTTTCCTCAAAATAGAATTACTGACCATCGTATTAATTTGACCTTACATAATTTAGAAGAGGTATTAGAGGGAAATTTGGATAATTTATTAAATGCTTTATCAGAAAAATTAAAAAAGAGCAGTGATGACTTAAATGATGAGTGAAACTAAGGATGAGTTTAAAACCATAGGACAAGCTTTACGATACATTAATAAATTGTTGGAAAACGCTAAAATTATTAATTCATCAGGAGAAGCAGAAATATTATTAAGTTATTTATTAAAAATGAACAGGAGTGAAATATACTTAAATTTTGATAAGATATTAAGTAATAATGAGAAAAGAGAATTAGAACAGGCAATCCAGAAAAGATTAAAAAATATTCCTCTTCAATATATTACCAAACATCAAGAATTTATGGGAATGGATTTTTTTATTGAAGAAGGAGTTTTGATTCCTAGACCTGAAACCGAAATTTTAGTAGAAAAAATTATTGAAAAATTAAAAAATAAAAAGCCAGATTCTCCTTTAAGAGTAGTTGATTTAGGAACAGGTTCAGGGATAATCGCTATAAGTATTGCAAAATATATAAAAGATATTACTATTTATGCCACCGATATATCTGAAAAAACTTTAAAATTAGCATTTAAAAACGCCCATAAACATAATTGTGAAGATAGAATAATATTCTTACAAGGAGATTTATTTGAACCTCTAAGAGAGAAAATAGATCAAAACAGTTTAGACGGGATCGTTTCCAACCCTCCTTATATAAGCTTAGAGGATTTTAAATCATTACCGATTGAAATAAAGGAAAAGGAACCAAAGATTGCTTTGTATGGTGGTATTAATGGGATAGATTATTATCGAAAAATTATTAAAAAAGCCTCTTATTTTTTAAAAAAGAATGGTTTCTTAGCTTTAGAAGTGGGTGCTGGTCAGGCAAAAAAGGTAAAAGAATTGATTCTAAAAGAACATAATTTTAAACAGAATATAGAAATTTTTAAAGACTATTCTAATATAGAGAGAGTAGTAATAACATATCGTAAATAAAAAGACAGTTTACAGTATCGAGTATATAGTTATTTAGTTAAGAAAGTAAAAAAGAGAGAAAGGTAGGGGGCTTGATTTATCGAGCCCACAAAAAAATTATCAAAATGATACGAGTTGAATAAATTCGACCCCTACATCAGACAATGCAAAGAAAGTTTTGATCCTCATTTTTATGGGGACAGGATTTTGAATTATGTTTTTTGGTTTTACGTTTTAAGTTTATAGTTTACAAGGATTTTTAAAAAATGATTAGATCAATTTTATTTGTCTGTACTGGAAATACCTGCCGTAGCCCAATGGCTCAAGGTATGTTTAAAAAAATATTACAAGAAAAAGATAAAGAGTATTATCGATATAATATTCAATCTGCAGGAATTTCTGCTATTCCAGGAATCAAACCTACTGTTGAAGCGGTCAAAGTTATGTTGGAACACGGGATAGATATTTCTCAATATGAGTCCCAGCCATTAGAAGAAGATTCAATTAAAAGAGCAGATTTAATTTTGGTTATGACCAATGAACATAAGGAATACATTAAAAAAAAATATCCTTTTGCGCAAAATAAAGTTTTCCTTATTAAGGAATTTGGGCAAAAAAAATATAGTAATAGCCCTCAAAAAAATGATAAAAAATATGATATTGATGACCCTATTGGGAGATCTATCGATTTTTATAGAATCATAGCAAAAGATTTAGAAATAAATTTAAAAAAAATTGCAAATATAATTATTGAAAAAAATAATCAATGATGGTGGTGAAACAGGATAATGAAAATTGCCTTAGGAAGCGATCATGGTGGATATAAATTAAAAGAACACCTAAAAAAATATTTAGAAGAATTAAATATAGAATATACCGATTTCGGATGCGATAACGAACAACCAGTTGATTATCCAGATATAGGTTTTAAAGTTTCTAATGAAGTAATAAATGGAAATTTTGATAAAGGAATTTTAATTTGTGGAACCGGTATTGGAATGTCAATAGTTGCCAATAAAATAAAAGGTATCAGAGCTTCTCTTTGTAATGATGTATTTTCCGCCCGAAATGCCCGAGAACATAATGATTCGAATATTTTAACCTTAGGGGCAAGAGTTATTGGTATAGGACTGGCTCGAGAAATAGTTAAAGTATGGCTAAATACTGATTTTAGTCAGGAAGAAAGGCATATTATACGCTTGAATAAAATTAAACAAGAGGAAAATAAAATATATAAATAAATTAGTATCTCGTATATCGTAAAGAGAATAAGAGCCAGCAGTGAGAAACAGTTATGTCATTGCGAAGAGTAAAGCGACAAAGCAACCTTAAACCGAGATTGCCACCCCCTAATAGAATTAGGGCTCGCAATGACAATTGGAACAAAATGCTTTTTTATTTCTCTAAATATTTACGAGATACTAAATACAAGATACTAGATACGAAATTTCTAACCGCTGCCCGCTATACGCTATACAATATACGAAATACTATATACGAGAAATAAGGAGGAAGTATCATTGCCTGAAGTAAACATTTTAAACCACCCTTTAATCCAGCACAAATTAACTCTAATCAGAGATAAGAATACCCCATTAAAAGAGTTCAGAGAATTAGTAGATGAACTGTCCAATCTAATGGCTTATGAAGTTACCAGGGAAATAAAGTTAAAAGAAATTGAAATAGAAACTCCCATTTCGAGAACAAAAAGCAAAGTAATATCTGGAAAAAATATTGCTGTTATTGCCATTTTAAGGGCGGGTTTGGGAATGGTTAATGGTATCTTAAAACTAATTCCACCAGCAAAAGTCGGTCATATTGGCATTTATCGTAATCCGGAAACATTAAAACCAGTTGAGTATTATGCTAAATTACCATCTGATATTAAGGAAAGAAAAATTATTTTGGTAGATCCAATGTTGGCTACCGGAGGAACCGCAGTTGCTGGTATAGACTATTTGAAGAAAAATGGAATAACGGATATAAAATTTATGTGTTTAATCGCTGCTCCTGAAGGAATAAATTATTTGCAAAAATATCATCCTGATATCAAGATATATACAGCTGCTGTTGATGAAAGACTAAATTCACATGGCTATATCGTTCCTGGATTGGGGGATGCAGGTGATAGATTATTTGGAACAAAATAAATTAGTATCTTATATCTCGTGAATCGTATCTCGCTAAGACTGTTAGCCGCTTAGCCAGTTTACCGGTTATCCGATTAAAAAAATAATATCAGGCTGGTTAACTGTAACAACTAACTTTTCGTCTTGCAACTGAGAACTTGTATTCGAAATTACTGGCTAGTGTTAACTGGCTAACCGGGCAACTGGGTAACAATTGTATATATTTTACGCTAAATTTATAAAGGAGGTAGTATCTATGACCCGTCCAACCTGGGATGAATATTTTATGGAAATAACCGAATTAGTATCAAAACGTTCTACTTGTCTGCGAAGAAGGGTGGGGGCGGTAATTGTGAAAGATAAACGTATACTTACTACTGGTTATAATGGAGCTCCCAGGGGACTTCCTCATTGCCTGGAAGTAGGTTGTTTAAGAGAAAAGAGAAAAATTGCTTCTGGAGAAAGACAAGAATTGTGCCGAGGGTTACATGCTGAACAAAATGCAATTGTTCAGGCTGCATTATACGGCATTAGTATTCGGGGAAGCATATTATATTGCACTAACCAGCCGTGTGTTACTTGTGCAAAAATGATTATAAATTCAGGAATAATAAAGATTATTTATAAGGAAAAATATCCAGATGAATTAGCCCGAAAGTTACTAAAAGAAGCAGGGGTAGTTGAGATTTGTTATGAATAAAATATTAATTGCTATAATATTCGGGACTCGTCCCGAAGCTATAAAAATGTTTCCTATAATATATGAGATTAAAAAATATCCTCATTTAATAGATTCAAAAATTATAGTTACTGGTCAACATCGTGAAATGTTAGATCAAATGTTAGAGATTTTTCATATTACTCCCGATTATGATTTAGGAATTATGGAACATAGACAATCATTATCACATATCACTAAGAATAGTCTTTTAGGCATTGAAAGAATATTAGAGAAAGAAAGACCAACTATGGTACTGGTACAGGGTGATACTACTACTACCTTTGCTGGAGCTCTGGCTGCTTTTTATCAAAAAATAAAAATAGGCCATGTTGAAGCTGGTCTTAGGACAAATAATAAATATTACCCTTTTCCAGAAGAAATAAATCGTCACTTAACCAGTGTATTAGCTGACCTTCACTTTGCTCCAACTGAAAAATCCTGTCAAAATTTAGTTTTGGAAGGGGTAAAAAGAGAGAATATTTTTATTAGCGGAAACACAGTTATAGATTCTTTATTTTTGATGACTAAAGAAAATTATATTTTTAACGAGTCACTATTACAAGAAAAAAAAATGCTTAAGAAAAAAATTATTTTAGTAACTATGCATAGAAGGGAAAATTGGGGAGAACCATTAAGAGAGACTTGCCAGGCTTTACTTAAGCTTATTGATGAATACTCTGATTTAATGGTAATTTTCCCTATTCATAAAAATCCTGAGATAAGGAAAAATGTTAAAAAAATTTTAGAAAATAATAAAAGAGTCTTGCTTATCGATACTTTGGATTATAGAGATATGGTAAACTTAATGTGTAAATCCTATATCATACTTACTGATTCTGGTGGTATACAAGAAGAGGCGCCTTCCTTGGGGAAGCCCGTTTTAGTATTACGAAATGAAACAGAAAGGCCTGAAGCAGTTGAAGTAGGGGCAGTAAAATTAATTGGAACTAATAGTGAAAAGATTTTTAATGAAGTCAAGGAGTTATTAGACAATAAAGAGAGATATTGGAAAATGACTGGACATATTAATCCTTACGGGGATGGAAAAGCTTCGGAAAGAATTGTTAAAAGAATATTATATTATTTCAATTTAATTGAACAATCCCCTAAAGAATTTGTGGTAAAATAGTTAAAGTTTAAAATTGAAAGTGAAAAGCTATATCGGTTAGTTGGTTACTTGGTTAGTTAGTGCTCTATTAAATAAAGTATGTTATATTTCTAGAGATTGCTTCCCCTATTTTCGCAGGGGCAGGCTTACTTTGCTCCTCGCAAAGACAATCGATGTTATGTCATTGCGAGCGTTAGCGAAGCAATCTCAAAACTGTATTACCTTAGTTATATTAGCACTAGATATTATCTGTTAACAAATATTTAGGGATGTGATTCTTTTATGTTTCCTATCTGGGATGATGTACCTACCAAAAAGTTTCCCTTGATTACTGTATTATTAATTATATTAGATACAATAGTATTTTTATACCAAGTATCTTTAGGTGAAAGTTTTAATGAGTTTATCTATTCAATGGGATTATTGCCTTTTGAGATTACTCATCATACTGATATATTTCCTTCGGGTCCTTCACCTATATACTTAACCATATTTACTTCTATATTTATGCATGGTAGTATAGTTCATTTGTTAGGGAATATGCTATTTTTATGGATATTTGGTAATAATGTAGAAGACTATTTGGGTAGAAGAAATTTTATAATCTTTTACATTTTTTGCGGAATAGCTGCTGCCTTTACTCAGATTTTTATTAACCCAAATTCTACTGTGCCCATGGTGGGAGCAAGTGGGGCCATAGCAGGAGTATTGGGGGGATATTTATTACTTTATCCTAGGGCAAGGGTGACTACCATAATTATTTTTGGTTTTTTTATAAGGTTAGTTAGAATACCAGCAGTTATTGTATTGAGTTTTTGGATAATATACCAATTTTTATATGGTATATCTTCTTTAGCAGTTAGTACAGGGGGAGGGGTAGCCTGGTTTGCCCATATTGGTGGTTTTATTTGTGGAGTTATAATAATTAAATTATTTAAAACATTTATTGAATAGAATATCTAGCTGACAGTGGATAGCAAATTAGTATCGAGTATCGAGTATATAGTATGTAGTAAAGAAAACAAAAGAGAAAAAAGTAGTGGTTTGATTTATCAAACCCGTAAAAAATCCGGGGTGGATGAATCCGCCCCCTGCATAAAAAACAATACAACACTATAATAAGTTTTGAATTTTAAATTATGGTTTTTAATTTTTCGCTTTAAATTTTTAGTTTTGATATAATCAAGATAAATCTGAACGAAATACGACATACGAGTTATTGTAGACTTTAGAGGGGTAGTTCTTTTTCTAAAATCGATACTCGATGCTATATACTCGATACTGTATGTAAAGATTGATAAATTAAAATAAGTAAGTTATAATTTTAAAAATATTAATGAGTAGTTTTAGTATTATAAAAAGGAAGGGATAAAGAAATATGATAGCTACAGTTACTTTAAATCCTGCTTTAGATGTAATATTAGAAGTTAACAATTTAAAATTAGATCATTATAATAAAGTTCATAATACTCAATTAACTTCGGGTGGCAAAGGTATAAATGTATCCAAGGCAGTTAGGGGATGTGGCAGAGAGACCATTGCTCTTGGGTTTTTGGGGGGAGATCGAGGAAGAACTATTGAAGAAGAATTAAGAGGGCTAGGCATTACCACCAATTTTTGGCATATTGAGGAAAACACCAGAAGTAATATAATTATTTGGGACAAAAAAAATGGACAACATACCTTACTTAGTGAACCCGGCCCCCAAATTACTGAATACGATTTAGAAATGCTTCATTCAATCTTTTATAGAGTTATGTCTCAATGTAGCATAGTTACACTTTCAGGTAGCCTACCTCGTGGAGTACCGGTAGATATTTATGCGAATTTAATCACTACAGCCAAAGAAAGAGGTGTAAAGACTATATTAAACGCTTCTGGAGAGCCATTTGTTAAAGGTTTAGAGAAGAAGCCATTTTTGGCTAAGCCCGATATTCGGGAAAGTAACAAAGTTTTTGGTATAGTAATTAATAAGGAAAAAGATGCTATTGAAGTAGCAAAGGAAGTTGTACGAAGAGGAGCAGAAATTGCTATAGTTTCTTTAGAACTAGAGAAAGATATAATAGCTACCAGAGATGAATTATGGTTTGCAGAAACTACTTACCATAAAATTGTCAATCTAATTGGAGCAGGCGATGCTTTAGTTGCCGGTTTTGCTATTGCTTTAACCGAAGAAGAAAAAAAATTTAAAGAAGCAATTAAATTTTCAATGGCCTGCGCTTTAGCTAGTGCCTTAAGAGAAGAAGAGGAATTTAGTTCAAGAGAAGAGGTAGAAAAATGTCTGCAGTATGTAAATATTAAAAAATATGAAAATAAAGAGTGAGGGGTGAAATTTTAATTTGAAAATAAGGGATATAATGATTCGCGATGTTACCAGCGTAATGGCTGATTGTAAATTAGTAGATTTAATAAAAATTTTATCCAGACATAAAATAACTGGTGTACCAGTAGTGAACCATAATCAAGAAGTTATTGGATTTATATCACAACACGATGTAATCAAAGCTACTTTACCGAATTATTTAGGGATTATAAGCAGTGGTTCTATTCTATCTGAATTTATTCAATTATCTAAGAAATTAAAAGAATATTCCCAACATCCCATTAATGAATTTATGAGGAAAAATGTTATTACCGTAGATGAAGATGATAACGAAGTTTTAGCAGCTGATTTACTGATTAGAAACAAAATACAAAGACTTCCTGTTCTCAGAGGGGGGAAATTAGCAGGTATAGTAACCTTAACTGATATCTGTCGAATTCTTATTGAGAAAAATGAAAAAAAAGAATAATGAAATTAGTATATAGTGAATAGTAATAAAACGAAAAACAAAGTTCGTATCTCGTATCTCGTGAATCGTATCTCATTGAGAAATAAGTATTGAGTATATAGTATCGAGTATATAGTTAAGAAAATAATAATGTATAATATGTAGGGGCACGATGCATCGTGCCCACCAGAAAAATCAAGAAAAACCTCGGGTCGGATAAATTCGAACCCTACATTAAAATTATTACTTTATACGAAATATTTTGAATTTTGTATTATAGTTTTTCGCCTTTTGCTTTAAGTTTTTACTTTAAAAAGGATAGATCAGAACTAATAGACAGGCGAGCCTGTTTCTTGTTTCCACCGGGACAGGCTCCGTATTCACTCCTGAATTCTGATTTTCTTAACGAGATACTCGATACGCGATACGATATACTAACAACTAATTTAAACTTCCGAGGTAAATAATGAAAAAAGGATTATTTATAACCTTTGAAGGACTTGAGGGTTGCGGTAAAACTACTCAAGCAAAAATGCTTTACAATTATTTAAACAAAAAAGGAATTCCCTCTGTTTTTACTAAAGAACCAGGTGGGACAAAGATAGGACAAAAGATTCGTAAAATCCTTCTCGACCAGAAAAATGAGGGTATGGCTTATAAAACAGAAATGTTATTATTTTTAGCATCTCGAGCTGAAAATGTTAGATTAGTGATATTGCCTGCCTTAGAAGAAGGAAAAATAGTGATATCAGATCGCTTTTGCGATTCAACCACTGCTTACCAGGGTTATGGGAGAGGTATAGATCTTAAAATTATTGAGCATCTTAATAATTTAGTTATCGGAAAAGTTATCCCAGATATAACTTTTTTTTTGGATATTGAACCACAAGAGGGATTAAAAAGGTCAACTACCTTTAGCAATTCTCGAGAAATACGATTTGAAGAGGAATTTATTAATAAAAAAATTATAGATGGTAAATTATTTTTAGAAAGAGTTAGAGATGGATATTATCAGTTATTACGAGAAGAAAAAAGAAGAATTAAGATAATTAATGCTAATAGAAGCAAAGAAGAAATATTTGAAGAAATAGTAAAAATTGTAAACAAAAAATTAACCATATCTCGTAAATTAAAGTAGGAGCTAGGAGCCAGAATCCAGAAGCCAGAATAAAATCGTATCGCGTATTGAGTATCGTGTAGAACAGAATAACAAAAATAAAAAAGTTTACAGAAATCAGGAAACAGAATACAGTATTTGGAATTATCTTAAATTATAAGGCTATATTTTGTATTAAGTTATTTTATATTCTTCTGACTTCTGACTACTGGCTCCTGAATTCTTAAATAATAATTATATTTTTTCGCTTTAATTTTTTAGTTTAAATGAAATCGGGAACAAAAATAAAGGAGTTGTTATGTCCTTTAAAAATATTATCGGTCAAGAAAAAGCTATAAATATATTATTAAAATCTCTAAAAGAGGAAAAAATATTTCCATCATATATATTTATGGGAGACGATGGGGTAGGTAAGAAATCTACTGCTGTAGAATTTGCTAAAGCTATAAATTGTTTAAATTTAAGTAGCGATTTTGAAGTATGTGAAAGTTGTAGTTCGTGTAATAAAATTAATAAACTGTGCTCTCCAGATCTAAAAATTATCGAACCAATTAAAGGGTCAATAAGAATTGAACAAATAAGAGAATTACGACGTGAAGTTAATTTAAAACCTTTTGAAAATAGGAAAAAAATATATATTATTGACCAGGCAGAGGAAATGACTCTTGAAGCCTCAAATTGTCTATTAAAAACTATTGAAGAACCTCCCGATTATGCAATAATAATTTTAATTTGTACTAACCTTGATTCTATTTTGCCTACAATAGTTTCCCGGTGTCAATTAATAAAATTTAGGTTAATAGATTATTTGAAAATTATGGAGACAGTTTTATTAAATAAAATAAATTTAGAAAAAGGTAAAGCAGAATTGATTTCTAAATTGGCTCAGGGGAGTATAGGTAAGGCCTTAAAATTGGTATCAGATAAAGAATATTTTAATAGAAGAGAAAAAATACTCAATTACCTGACTTTAATTTTACCTGGAAAATACAATAGTAATTTAATTACAAATATGGAAAAAATATTAACAGATATGAATAAGACAGAAGAAACATTAGATATAATATTATTTTGGTACCGTGATATCTTATTAGTTAAAGAATTGAGAATTCAAAAATATATTTTAAATGTAGATAAGCTAAAGATTATTAAAGAAAAATCAAAAGTATATTCCCGGGAAATGTTAATTGATATCTTGGATTATATCGAACAAATTCAGGAATTTATGAAAAAAAATATAAATAAACGTCTTATTTTGGAAAGATTATATTTAAAGATGGTAGGTGTAGAATATTGCCTAAAGTAACAGGATTAAAATTTCCGAAAACAAATTTTATCTATTATTTTAGAATTAATAATAAAACAAAATTGAAGAGAGGAGATTTTTGTTTAGTAAACACTTCAATAGGATTAGATTTGGGTAAAGTAGCGATTCCTTATAGGTACATAAAAAATGGCGAGTTAGAAACACCACTTAAATGTATACTTAGAAAAGCCAACAGGAAAGATTTAAAAAAATGGGAGTTAATAAAACAAGAAGAAATAAAAGCACTAAATCTCTGCAAAGAAAAAATTAATAAATATAATTTACCAATGAAATTAGTATATGCTAAATATTTATTCGACAAAAGCCGTATAATATTTTATTTCATTTCTTCCCAACGAGTAGATTTTAGAGAATTAGTCAAAGATTTGGTGAAAACATTTAAAACCAAAGTCGAGTTAAGACAGATCGGGGTAAGAGATGGAACAAAAATGATTGGTGGGCTAGGGATATGTGGGCGAGAAGTGTGTTGTGCATCTTTCATTCAAAAATTTAATCCTATTCATATAAATATGGCAAAAGTGCAAAAGATTGCCCTTAACCAATCTAAAGTATCGGGTATTTGCGGGAGATTAATGTGTTGTTTATCTTATGAGTCTGAGTTCTATGAAGAGTCTCTTAAAAAATATCCTGAAGTAGGAGAAGATATAGAAATTGAAAAAGCCATAGGGAAGGTAGTAGAAATAAATATTTTAAAAAAATATATTATTGTAGAATTAGAAGAAAGTGGACTGAAAAAAAGAATAAAAATTTCTGAAGAAGAATTAGAAGAAATTAGAAGAAAAAACAAAAGTGCAAAAAATAATGGTAATAGGTGAAGGTGGAATAGCTATCTATACTAATAGTTATTCACTATCAAATAAATTAACTGGATAACTGGCAAACAGGGTAACTATTATATATGCAAAACGCGATACGAGATACAAGATATGATTAAACTTAATAGCAACGAAAGAATAGAAGATTTGGAATATAAAGGATTAAAGATTATTCAGTCAAGGGATTCTTACCGTTTTTCGGTAGATTCTATTTTATTAGCAAATTTTATTAGAGTTAAAAACTATGAAAAAGTTATAGACTTGGGAACAGGTAGTGGAATAATTCCCCTTCTATTATATGACAGAAAAAAGGGTTTATCTATTTATGGTATTGAGATCCAAGAACAATTAGCAAATATGGCAAAAAGAAGCGTAGAATTAAATAAACTACAAAACCATATAACTATAATTCAAGAAGACTTAAAAAATATAAAAAAGATTTTTAGAAATAGTCAATTTGATGTAGTAATAAGTAATCCTCCCTATATTTCACTGGGAGATGGGAAGATAAGTCCTTTAAGTAGTAAAGCTATTGCTCGCCATGAGATTAAATGCGATATAGAGGATATAATTTCTACAAGTAATTATTTACTAAAAAATAAAGGAAGGATTTATTTAATATATAAAAGTATTAAATTAATAAAGGTAATTGTTACTCTTAAAAAATATGACATCCAACCAAAATCTATTAAGTTCATCCATTCTTGTCCAGATGAACAGGCCAATTTAGTTTTATTAGAAGGAATGAAGGGTGGGAAAGAAGAATTAAAAATAGAACCTCCTCTATTTCTCAAAAAATAATAGAAAAAATTGGAGATAATAAAAATATAGTGAAGAAGAATAATCAATTGGAAAGAACTTTATATATTTGCGGAACACCTATCGGGAATTTAGAAGACATCACTTTAAGAGCTTTAAATATCTTAAAAAAAGTAGAATTAATTGCCGCAGAGGATACAAGACATACCCAAAAATTATTAAGACATTACCGGATAAATACGCCAATTACCAGTTATTATGAGCATAACAAATTTAAAAAAGCTCCCTATTTAATAGAAAAAATAAGAAACGGTCAAAAAATTGCTTTAGTTTCTGATGCAGGTATGCCTGGGATTTCTGACCCAGGATATTTTTTAATAAACTTAGCTTTGAAGAATGATATAAAAATAGTACCTATACCTGGCGTTTCTGCCTTGATAACAGCTTTAGTAGTTTCTGGATTACCTTCAGATCGTTTTATTTTTGAAGGCTTTTTACCTCGCAAATGTACAGAAAGGAAGAAATATTTTCGTAAAATAGAAAATGAAAATAGGACTCTTATTTTTTACGAAGCTCCTCACAGACTTAAAAGAACCCTTAAAGATATGTTAGAGGTATGGGGAGATAGAAAAATTGTTGTAGCTCGGGAACTAACCAAGAAGTATGAAGAGGTACTAAGAGGCGAAATAAGCCAAATTCTAAAAGAGCTGGAAAATAGAAAAGTAAAGGGAGAAATTACCTTAGTAGTAGAGGGCAATACCAGAGAGAAAGAAAATGAGGAAAGTAGTTTAATAAAAAGAGACAAAAAAATAGAAGAGTTTTTAAAAGAATTAATATTACAAGAATATTCTAATAGGGAAATAATAAAAATAGCACAAGAAAAACTAAATATACCAAAAAATGTTATATATAAAAAATTATTGGAAATAAAAGATAGTGGATAGCATTTAGCGTATAGCGTATAGCATATAGTAAGAAAAGAAGAAGTCAGATGTCAGAAACCAGAAGCCAAGTTTGTATCTCGTATCTCGTGAATCATATCTCGTAAATAAGATAGAAGACAGAATATTAAATAGAACGTATCGTGTATAATTAGTTAGCTAATGAATTAGCATTAAACCAGCTAATTAGCTAACTAAACAACCAACTAAACGATATAGCTTTTAGTTTTAAGTTTTTAATTTAGTAGTTTATACGAAATTGAAAGGTGGATGATTATGAAAGAAAATAATTTATCTAAAAAAACATTTTATATTACTACTCCTATTTACTATGTAAATGATGTTCCTCATATTGGACATGCCTATACTACTATAGCCGCGGACGTTATTGCTCGATACAAGAGGCTATCCGATTATGATGTACTTTTTTCAACAGGTACAGATGAACATGGCCAAAAGATTGCCCGTTCTGCAGAAAAAGTAAATTTAACTCCCTTGGAATTAGCAGATAAAGTGGTATTGCAATTTAAAAATCTTTGGCCCTTACTAAACATACAGTATGATGATTTTATTCGTACAACTGAACCGAGACATGTTAAAGTGGTACAGAGAATATTTAATAAATTATACGAAAAAGGGGATATTTATAAAGGTGAATATGAGGGTTGGTATTGTGTTCCCTGCGAAACATTCTGGACTGAAACTCAATTGACTGATAAAACTTGTCCTAGTTGTGGTAGGAAAATAGAAAAGATAAAAGAAGAAAGTTATTTCTTTAAAATGTCCAAGTATCAAGAACAACTTTTATCTTACATTGAAGATAACCCTGAATGTATTCAGCCAGAAGTAAGAAAAAATGAAATTATAAGTTTCATTAAAAGTGGGCTCAAGGATCAAAGTGTTACTAGGACAAAGAAGAGTTTACAATGGGGGATAAATGTACCATTTGATAATAACCATGTAATTTATGTATGGTATGATGCGTTGATTAATTATTTAACGGTTGCAGGGTATGATATAGATGAGGAAAAATTTAAAAAATATTGGCCTGCAGATATCCATTTAGTAGGTAAAGATATTTTAAGATTTCATACAATTATTTGGTTTACTATGTTAATGGCAGCTGGAATTAAGCCACCTAAGATGGTCTTTGCGCATGGCTGGTGGACTATAGAGGGAGAAAAAATGTCAAAATCTAAAGGGAATGTGGTAGATCCTTATGAAATGGTAAAAGAATTTGGAGCTGATGTATTCAGATATTTTTTAATGAGAGAAGTTTCCTTTGGACAAGACGGTAATTTTTCTAAAGATTTATTAATTAAAAGAATAAATTATGACCTGGCTAATGATTTAGGAAATTTGGTAAGCAGAACAATAGCAATGATTACTCAGTACTTTAATAAGGAAATTCCCCAGCCAGAAACAACAAGTAGAGAAACATACGATATAGAGTTAAAAAATTTTGCTTTAAAGACTATTAAAAAGTATTATACTCAAATGAATAATTTAGCTCTTAATACAGCCCTAGAGAGTATTTGGCAATTCATAAGAAGAACTAATAAATATATTGACCAAACAGAACCCTGGATATTAGGTCGTGATAATTCACGAAAGGGAAGATTATCAACTATTCTTTATAATTTAGCTGAATCAATACGCCTATCCACTATTTTAATTTATCCTTTTATGCCAGTAAAAGCCCAAGAAATTTGGAGACAGTTAGGATTAGAAAGTGATTTAAGTAAAATAAGATTGGAGAAAGAAGCTCATTGGGGAAATTTGCAGCCAGGTATTTTAGTTAAACCCGGAGAAGTTATTTTTCCTCGAATTGATACTAATAAAAAAGTAACCAAAGAAATAGAAGAAAAAGAAAAGGAAAAAGAAATTATATCTTATGAAGAGTTTAAGAAAATTGATTTAAGAGTGGGAAAAATTATTCAAGCTGAACCAGTAAGTGGAACAGATAAGCTACTCAAATTGAAAATAAATTTAGGTAAAGAGGTAAGAACTATTGTAGCCGGGGTAAGAAAACATTATTCTGCAGAGGATATTTTAGGGAAGAAAATTGTAATAGTATATAATTTAAAACCTACAAAAATTAGAGGGATAGAGTCTCAAGGTATGCTTTTAGCTGCAGTTGATAACCACGATGTAGTATTAATAACCGTAGACAAGGATATAACGGAAGGCAGCAAAGTGCAGTAAACGATGAAAGATTGTTTCTTTAGAGAATAAGGTGTAGATTGAAAATTTAAGGAGGGATATTTATGTCTAATGAAAAAACTAAAGGAGAAAAATATAATATATCAAATTCATTTAGAGAAAATATTAACAGAAATCTGGGATTGATATTCATAATTTTTATGTTTACTATTGTTGTCTTATTTATTACCTTACAAATAAGGGTTAATGACTTAAATATACAAACAGAAAAACAGATTGAGAATATTAACCAAAACAATGAAAAAATAATTAGTAAAATAGAAGATCTATATAAAGAAATAAAACAATATAGCCAGGTAAAAATAGATAGAGAACAATTTACCGAAATTTATATGCAATTACAAGAATTAACCGGGATGATTTCTAACGAAGTAAAAAGAGAATTTTATATAACCAAAATTGTAGGAATCATTTCCCAGAGCAATAAAACATTGCAGAGTAAAGAAATATATGAAATTGCTAAAACTATATACGAAGAATCTATAAAATATAATTTCAATCCTTTGTTAGTGACTGCTATAATAAAAATCGAAAGTAATTTCGATCCTAAAGCAATTTCTGATTCTTACGCTTATGGATTGTGTCAGGTAAGAAGATTTATAGCTCCAGAATTAGCAGATAAGATTGGTGTTGAATGGGATGGGGCGGAAAAAACCTTGTTTGATCCTATAAAAAATATTAAAATTGGAGTTTATTATTTATCTATGTTAAATAGGGACTTTGATAATATTAAGACTGCTATTATTGCCTACAATCAAGGTCCTTATAGCGTACAGGAAAATCTTGCTAAAAATAATGAATTAAATCAAAGTTATGCAAATAAGGTGTTAGATTACTATGCTAGTTTAAGAGGATTTAGTATGGAAGAAATACAAAATGAAATAAAGTCTACTGACTAATAATCAATCTAATTAAATTAGTCGTTAGTGAATAGTGAATACTCATTAGTATTAAATAAAGGTTTATAGTTTTCAGTTAATAATTTTAAGATGAAAATTAATTTAAATATCCAGTTACTCAATCAATTTAGTTAACTAATTTGATTTTATTTCCTTAACTAAATAACTATGCAATCGGTAACCAGTTAACTAATACTTAACGAGATACGAAATTAGCTTCTGACTTCTATTTTCTTAACACGATACTCGATACGTAATACGAAATACTAAATTTCTTATTGTAAAGAGCATAAAGAAGTGATATAATTACTAAAAAATAGAATATTAGAAATTATACTTTTTCGGGGCAGGGTGAGGTTAAATTTAAGTTAACCAATTCCCGATCGGTGGTAAATTCTTTAGTTGTTTTAACAACTATGGAATGAGCCCACGAGTCAATTACTTATAACAGAAATACACCTATGAATTTATGACAGATCTGGTGGAAAGCCAGAGCCGACAGTAAAGTCTGGAAGGAAGAAAAAGTAATTTGTTTTAGAAAGAAATATCCCCGAAAAGTAAAAAATCTTCGGGGATATTTTATTTTTAAGAAATATTTTTAAAGTAAAAAGTGAATAAAATTTTTATTCAAGTAAAAAATGAAAAATTCAAGTAAAAATTAAAAGGAGAATCGTTATGAAAAGTACAAAGATCACCAGTATTTCCATATTAGTAGCTTTATCTATAGTAGCCGGATATTTTATTCATTTTCCAATTTTACCTCAAGCTCCCTTTTTGCTATATGACCCAGGGAGTGTATTTCTTCTAATTGGTTCTTTCAAATTAGGACCCAAAACTGGCATACTAATGTGCTTTATTACTGCAATACTCTTTGCTCTTATTACCGGGCAAGGAGGACCTTATGGTGCTTTGATGAATTTCTTGGCAACTGGTACCCTGGTATTTATTTCTTCTCAAATTTATTTCTTATATCACACTAAGAAGGGAGCTATTTTTGGTATGTTCCTGGGAACCCTAACAATGACTTTGATAATGATTCCAGCTAATCTGATAATAACCCCACTATATCTAGGTGTTCAAAGAGAAATTGTAGTTAAAATGTTAATTCCTGCCATTATTCCTTTTAATCTTTTAAAGGGAATTATTAGTGGGTTTTTAACTTTCATTTTGTATAAAAGACTATATCCTTTAATAATTAGTAAATAAATTGTGTTACTTATTTTTTGATAAATTAACAAAATAGTTATATAATGATTGTAACCCAAAAAGTAAGCAAATGGGCTCGATGAAGCGAGCCCCTACACGTTACATATTACGCATTACGCATTACTGTATCCTATACGCGATACGCAATACTTAATACGCGATACGAAAGAAAGGAGGGAAATTTTTTTGAAAAATGTAGCAGTTTTGATGGCTGGTGGTCGTGGACAAAGATTTTGGCCTCATAGTCGTTTTGATACTCCTAAACAGCTGTTATCTATAACTGGTGGAAATAGTATGATTAGGAATACCGTTAATAGAATATCTTCGTTAATTGATTTATCAGATATCTTTATCTCTACTACTGAGGATCTTTTTAATAGTATAAAGGAGGCTCTACCTGAAGTAGACTATTTAAATTATATATTGGAACCAGTAGGAAGAGATACTGCTGCCTGTATAGGTTTAGCAGCAATAATTATTGAACATAGATATAAGGATCCTGATACCGCTATGATTACTCTTCCCATAGATCATATAATTGGTGAAAAAGAAATTTTTTTACAAACTATTAAAGTGGCTTGCCAGCTTGCCCGAGAGACAAGGAATTTAATATCCATTGGTATCAAACCAACACGTCCAGAAACTGGTTATGGATATATCTGTGTTGGCGAAGAAGTAAAAAAGATTAATAATATAACTGCGTGTAAAGTGAAAGAATTTACTGAAAAACCCAATTTAGAAACTGCAAAAAAATTTATTAGCGAGGGGAATTATCTTTGGAACAGTGGAATATTTATCTGGACATGCAGGGATATTTTAAAAGCGATAGAAAAAGAATTGCCGAAACTTTATAAAGGTTTAATGAAAATAAAAGATAATTTAGGAACATTACAAAAAAGAGAAGTAGTAAAGGAAGTATTTTATGGATTAGAAAAAATCTCTATAGATTATGCTGTTATGGAAAAAGTTCCTAATAGATTAGTAGTAAAAGGTGATTTTAAGTGGGATGATGTTGGTTCCTGGACTTCTATGGAGAGAATTTTTCCCCGAGATAAAGATGGCAATGTAATTCAAGGAACCTATGAAGGAGTAGATACCAGGGATTGTATTATTATAAACGATGAAGGCTTGATAGTTACCATTGGATTATCTGATTTAGTGATAGTCTCAAGTGGAGATATAAAATTAATTTATCCTAAGAATAGAGAAGGTGATTTAAAAGAAATTATTAAAAGAATGGCTAATAATGAAAAATATAAAAAATATTTATAGTTAAAAAATAATAACTTTTTCGTAGAAAGTATTTCTTTTAGTTAGGGGTCGAATTTATTCGACCTGAGGTTTTTCTTGATTTTTCTAGTGGGCACGATGCATCGTGCCCCTACATATTATACATTATTATTTTCTTAACTATATACTCGATACTTTCTTTTGTTAGTGTAAACTTTAGAGGAGTAGTTCTTTTTCTAAACTCGATACTCGATACTATATACTCAATACTTATTTCTCAACGAGATACAATTCACGAGACACGAGATACGATATTTTATTGTTAGCTAAAAGTTAAAAGTGGACTATTTAAAAGTTAAAACTGGACTAAATTTAACTCAATATTTCTTTTGGTTACACCTTAAAAATTTACTATATTT